>Ga0172379_10005865_pt1 | contig 16889 bp, 12 predicted proteins | sample GrowelOW334metaG_FD_119756 | JGI IMG/M metagenome (GOLD analysis project Ga0172379, IMG submission 119756) | Groundwater microbial communities from an aquifer near a municipal landfill in Southern Ontario, Canada - Groundwater well OW334 metaG | ecosystem: Environmental > Aquatic > Deep... | reverse complement strand
GACGGCCATGCGATACTTCAGGCCAAGGACTGGGTACGGTCGGACACCGTCGCGATTCTTTTCGGCGATGACATCATTCATGGGGAAAAAAACGGCCTTCAGCAACTCGTGCAGGCGCTCAAAGAAGTGGGTTCGGCCGAGACCGCCATGCTCTGTTTGCAGGATGTGCCAAGGAAACTCGTCTCCAAGTACGGCATCGTCGACATCGTCCCGGACAAACATAAGAACCGGATCAAGAAAATCCAGGGACTTGTGGAGAAACCCAAGCCCGAAGACGCGCCGTCCACTCTCGGTATCGTCGGCAAATATCTGGTGCCCCGTTCAACCATCGACGAACTGGCAAAAGTGGAATCCGGTCATCATGACCATGAAATTCGCCTGATCGATGCCTTAAAAGCTCAGATCAACAAGATCCACATGTATGGATATGAATTCGAGGGAAGGCGCTTCGATACTGGCACGCCGGAGGGTTACAAAGAGGCAGTGCAGGAACTTGGTTGACAATTATTAAAACAACACGTTCAATACTAACATGAATAAAGAACACCATTCTCTTAATGTTGGTGATGTTCTCCGGCAGGTGATTAGTGATCGCATGGTCCCGGACGCTGTTGGTAAATTAATGAAACAACATACTGGTTTAACCAGAGATCGCTTGCGTGATGCAGGAATGGATACAAAAGGTATCATCGATGGAATAGGTTTGAATGGTTGGTCGTCAGATAGTCGACTGAAAACAGAGCTTAGTGATAGAGCCAGCAGAGTGTTAGCCGAGCACGCCGGGGCAATTTCTACAGAAGGGGCGGTGCGCTGCCTAGAAGAGGATAGAGGATTCGCCGGTTTAATATTGAAGGATGTCATTCGAGATTTACTCGTAAAAAGAGGACTCATTGATCCCTCAGAAGTTATTGATGTGAACCCGGACAACCTAGTGAATGAGTAGCTTAACAAAGAGTTTGCCTCTGCTCACAATTCTCTCTTCAAAAGCTCGATCTCATCCCTTAGATCGGCAGCTTTCTCGTATTCCAGATTTTCCGCCGCGATCTCCATTTGGGCGTTCAGTTCCTCGATCAGCCGCTTTTTTTCGTCCTTCGGTATCTTCTGATGGTCGTACTTCTTCCGGCTAAGCGCCTGTTTACTGTGTTCCTCGGCGATGTCCTTTATCGCCTTGATGATCGTTTGCGGCGTAATGCCATGCTTCTTGTTGTAGGCTTCCTGGATGGCCCGCCGCCGGTTGGTTTCCGCAACGGCGGCCTTGATCGCGTCGGTCATGCGGTCGGCGTAGAGGATCACGTGCCCGTTGATATTCCGGGCCGCCCGGCCGATGGTCTGGATCAAAGCATCGCGCGACCGCAGAAAACCCTGCTGGTCCGCGTCGAGTATGGCGATGAAGCTGACTTCGGGGAGGTCCAGCCCTTCGCGCAGCAGGTTGATGCCGACTAGTATGTCGATCTCGCCGGTGCGGAGCGACCGCAATATTTCCACCCGTTCCATCGTTACGATATCGCTGTGCAGGTAGCGGACTTTGTAGTCGGCATTTTGGAAATATTTCGCCAGATCCTCAGCCGATTTCTTGGTGAGGGCGGTGATGAGCACGCGCTCGCCGTGCTTGATGGTCTCGTTGATTTCCTTGGTGAGGTGGTCGATCTGATGTTTCTTCGGCTGGATCGTCACGACCGGATCTAAGAGCCCGGTCGGTCGGATGATCTGTTCGACCAGATACTCCTTCTTCGTATGCTTGAACTCGTAGGGTCCCGGCGTGGCGGAAACGTAGAGGGCCTGGGTCAGGCGTTCTTCGAATTCCTGGAACTTGAGCGGCCGGTTGTCGGCCGAGCTGGGCAGGCGGAACCCGTATTCGATCAGCGTTTTCTTGCGCTGAAGGTTGCCCTCATGCATTCCGCCGATCTGCGGGATAGAGATATGCGATTCGTCGATGAACATCATGAAATCTTCCGGGAAATAATCGAGCAGCGTTTCCGGCGGCGCGCCCGGTTCCCGGTTGCCGAGATACCGCACGTAGTTCTCTATGCCGGTGCAGTAGCCGGTCTCGCGGAGCATTTCGATGTCGTAGTCGGTGCGTTGTCTGATTCGTTCGGCCTTGGCGTACTCCTTGGCGTCCATCAGCTGTTTCTCCCGTTCGCCCAGTTCTTTTTTTATCCCTTCGATGGAGTTGTCGATTTTTTCCTTGGTCGTGACGTTGTGTGCGGCCGGGAAGATGGTCACTTCCTGCAGGTCGGCGATCAGTTCGCCGGTGAAACTGTCCACTTCCTGGATTACATCTATTTCATCGAACGGCATTTCCAGCCGGATGACGGTGTCGCCGCTCGGTGGGAAAATTTCGACCGTATCACCGAGCACGTGGAACATGCCCTGCTTGAACTGTATCGAGCTGCGCTTGTACTGGATGTCGGTAAGCAGTCGCAGGAACCGGTTTCTTTGGAACGGCATGCCGCGGTGCAGTTTCACCGCCAGTGCCTCATAATCGCTGACGTCGCCGAGGCCGTAGATGCACGAAACCGAAGCGACGATCAGCACGTCCCGGCGGGTGAGAAGATTATAAGTCGCCGCGTGGCGGAATTTGTTTATCTCTTCGTTGATGCTGGCGTCTTTCTCGATGTAGGTGTCGGTCGACGGCAGGTACGCCTCCGGCTGGTAGTAGTCGTAGTACGAGACGAAGTAGCTGACCGCGTTTTCGGGAAAGAACGCCTGAAACTCCGAGCAAAGCTGCGCGGCCAGCGTTTTATTGTGGGCCAGAACCAGCGTCGGGCGCTGAAGCTCCTGAACGATATTGGCCATCGTGAAAGTTTTTCCGGTTCCGGTGGCACCGAGCAGCGTCAGGTGCCGTTCCCCTTCTTTGAGCCCCTTAAGCAGCTTCTCGATTGCCTTCGGCTGATCCCCTGTCGGCTTGAAGGGTGAAACGAGCTTGAATGGACGGTTTTCCATGAGTCGATGCAGTATAGAGACTTGCCAAGTAAACTTAAAGAGCCGAAACAACTTTAGGCAGATGAAACGAAAAAATGCTTAATCCTCTTGCTTCCACCCGTCGGCACCATCTTCATCTTGCCAATTCAAACGTCCCCGGCATTGTTCTCTGGCACCCCTGCACGAATCGTCAATCGATGTCTCGGCATCCCTCGCTCCGAAAACACGAACCTGGACCACGTCGTCTGGTTCGTAGGAAACTTCTACATTGCTCGTAGCTTGTCCGTCGAGGCCGTCGCCTAGCTCACCTTTCCCGATAAATCGTTTTCCCATAAGTCAAACGTTAACCTATAATTTATCTCTGTCAAATAGTTCTGAGATTTACTGGTATTACCTTCCAAAAGAAATGGATCTGATGGCAATTCCCCAATGGGTCAGTGACCTTCCCCGGCCGGATGATGATGAAATTGAAAGAATTATGGACAGGCTTGTCCGGGGGGTCCGCCAGGCAATCCGGGCCGATTTCAGAGACAGGGTGTTTTACGTTCCTTCACCAAATGCCTGGAATGCGTTACGGGGACTTAAATCTGAGCATCTGCAGCCGGACATAGCCCCGATTGTTCCGGGCGATAAAACAAGTCCGATTGGTTTCGCGGTTTCCGTCCAACGGGATTACGTTGCACGACTTTTATTTTTTACAACAGGCTTTTGTAAATTGGCCGAGGTGGTCACCGAGCCAGAATCTCTGCTGCTTTTGGACCGGTTGAAAAAACCGCAACGCCGCATCCTGGCCGACGCTGCGGCCTATAACAGCTGCCATAGCCCGTTCTATCTTCAGGCAAAGTATCGGGATTATCCGGGTCTTGGAACCTTGCAAAGGATGTGCCGCAAAATCTGGGAGAGCTTGCCCGAGGTTCACCGACGGATTGTCGGGGAATGATTTCTTCCGGCACTCCGCTCTCCAGTGCTACCATCGCACCATGATTGATCTCGATTTGGTCCGGAAAGATCCGGATTTGTATCAGACGGCCTGCAAAAACAAGAATATTCCGCTGGACGTGAAAAAGTTTTTGAAGGCGGATGATGAGCGCCGGAAATTGATCATAGAGGTCCAGAAAATGCAGACCGAACGCAATTCCGTGAGCAAGACCATGCCGAAACTGAAGGGTCCGGAAAAGGAAAATGAAATCAAACGGATGAAAACGCTCGGCGATGAACTGAAGAAACAGGAAGCCGCGCTGGCGGTTCTGGAAAAACGCTGGTTCGAGATGCAACTGCAGCTGCCTTCCGTCCCGCTGCCTTCCGTCCCGCTCGGGAAAGACGAAAATTCGAACAAGGAAGTCCGGCGTGAAGGCCAGCTTCCGACGTTCGGTTACACACCCAAAGATCACGTCGCTTTGGGAGAAGCGCTCGATATCGTCGATATTCCCCGTGGCGTAAAAGTCTCCGGTGCGCGGAGTTATTTCCTGAAAGGCGACGGTGCCCGGTTCCATCTGGCGGTATTGCGCTTTACCCTGGATTCGCTCACCAAAAAGGGCTGGACGGTATTCTCGCCGCCGCTGATGGTCCAGCCGCATTACCTGATGGGAACCGGGTTTTTCCCCGGTTCCGAGGAGCAGATTTACGCGGTCGGGGTTCAGGCATCGGAAGAATCCAAAGTCGAAGGCGACAATCTGTTCCTGATCGGTACGTCGGAAGTTTCGGTCATGGGTTACCACGCCGACGAAGTGTTGCCGCTTGAATCATTGCCGCGCCGGTATTGCGGTTACTCGAGCTGCTGCCGCCGCGAAGCTGGAACCTACGGCAAGGACACACACGGTCTTTACCGGATCCATCAATTCGAAAAAGTCGAGCAGGTCGTTCTCTGCGAGGCCGATCAGGACCAGGCGCTGAAATTATTCGAGGAAATCAGAACCAACGCCGAGGATGTGCTTAAGGCCCTGGGCCTTCCCTACAGGATCATCGATGTCTGTACCGGCGACATGGGCCGCGGAAAAATCTTCATGCAGGACATAGAAACCTGGATGCCGAGCCGCAACTCTTATGGCGAAACTCATTCCTGCTCATATCTGGGCGATTTCCAAACCCGACGGCTGGGGATCAGGTATTCAGACAAGGATGGGACGAAGAAATTCTGCCACTCGCTCAATAACACCTGTATCGCTTCGCCCCGGATTCTAATTCCCATTCTGGAGATGTATCAGAACAAGGACGGTACGGTGACGGTTCCGGAGGTTTTAAGACCGTATTTTGACGGGCAAAGCGTGATCCGATCCAAGCCATGAAAACCTTTCTAATCGCCGACGACACGCCGCGCAAAACATTGCTCTTTTTGGAACTTCTTAAAAAAGCGGGGTGGCAGGGGGAAATTTTCACGGCTGACACCGTCGAAGGGGCCAAAGAGCTGATCGACCGGAATCAGATCGATTCAGCGTTCATCGATTACTACATACCAACGACGAATGGACCGTCGATTATCCGGTATCTGAAGCAGGTATGGCCCAAAGCGCGGGTTGCCCTCGTCAGTTCGATCGATGATGCTTTGAATTCTATGGAAGCACGGCAGGCGGGAGCGGAAGTAACAGCTTTTACACATGATGATCCGGAAAAGGTGGAGCAGAAGTTGCTGAAGATCATTCGCGAATGGCTTAAGTGAGAGTGGTACGGGTATTCTCTCTCCGTGAACATCCTTTTTACCCGTTTCCCGCTAATGAGCACGCCTTACGGCGGTGCGGAAAATCAGACTGCGTCGCTCATGGAAGGATTGCGTGCGCGCAAACATGAAATCGGCTTCCTCGGGAGCTGTCCGGCGTTGCTTAAACGCACGGAAGAATTACGAATTAAGAATTACGAATTAAGAATCGGTCCGCCACCGGTGACAAAATGGGGTGCGGTCAGTTTTTTGTGGCGACGGAAAAAAATGCAAGGAATGTTGATCGAGGCAATCGAAAAACTCAAAACCCAAAATTCAAAGCCACAAGCCGTTTTCATGCTAAGCCTGAGTGAGAAACTGCTTCTAACCGACTGGGCGGCCGAAAGCGGTATAAAAGTCTTTTGGATCGAGCATGACCGGATCGGCTCCTGGCTTAAGCGGAATCCGTGGCTCTCTTTGCTTAGGCGCGTTTCTAAAAAAGCGACAGTCATTTGCGTATCAGAATTGAGCAAAAAACTTTATGAAGGACTTGGCTTTGATTCGGAAAAAATCGTAGTCATACCGAACGGTGTGTCTTCGTCACCATTCTCATCCAGCTCAAGGCCCGAAGCTCAAGGTTCGCAGCTTCGTCTCGGTTGTATCGCCCGCTTAAGCCCCGAAAAAGGCGTAGACGTACTGCTGCAGGCGATTCAGCCGATGGCCGAGTTTTCACTTACAATCGTCGGTTCGGGACCTGAAGAAGGGTTTATAAGGCGGATGATAAACGAAGACACCGAACGAATAGGAACCGATCTTCCCCGGATACGGCTTGAATCTTTACTTCCGGATCTGGAATCTTTCTACGCGTCCATCGATGTTCTGGTTCTGCCGTCAGCCGAACATGATCCCTTCGGGCTTGTCGCGGCGGAGGCCATGATGCGCGGCATCCCGGTGATCGTGACCGATAAAACCGGCATCGCCGATTATTTGAAATCCGGAGAGGATGCGTTGATCGTGAAGGCCGGTGACGCAGACAGTCTGCGCCTGGCGCTCAAATCGGTTTCTGATCCGGCGGTTTTAAAATGCCTTTCCGATGCCGGCCGGGCGACTGCCGGCCGGGTATTTTCGCTCGCTAAAATGGTCGATCATTACGAACAACTTCTTAAGGGATCATAGGGTAAGATGTGGCTCCATGGTTCGTCGCCTGACGTCACTTGTTTTCGTTGCGATTCTCCTGGCCCAGGGCGTGCCTCTTATAAAAGCCGCCGTACCGGGCCCGGATTTTTTGAGCGTCAGTTTCAGGGAACCGGCCGATGCCTTAAGCGCCCGGGCGGTTTCAAAGGGTCAGCCCGTACGGTTCAGCTTCCTCACTGCCGCCGGCTGGACCGGCTGGCAGACATTGGCAGCGGACCCGGAAGATCCTGATAGCTTGGAAACGGATCTGTTCATGTTCCCGGTTTCGGTTAGCGAAATACGCATCCGGGGAGTACAGGAACCATCGGATGTTCATCCGATTACGGTTTCGAAAGAACCGGTTAAAACTCGGGTCGCGGCAACCGGAAAAACCTCCGGAAAACCGGTTATTTTATCCCGGTCGGATTGGGGCGCCGATGATTCGTATTTATTCGAAGGAACTGCCAGCAGTGAATCGTCATCGGCAGCCGATAGCGACAAAGGTGATCTGGGGACCAGCCAGACTCAACCGACTCAACGGATCAGTGATTGTCTTACGGCCCAGCAAAAATACCCGGAAGAATTCGCAGTCAAATCAACGGTGAAGAAAGATGCCTCCGGCCGGACTTACCGCTGGCCTCTGCAGTACAGCAAAAACGTCCAGCTGCTGGTAGTGCATCATACCGGGCTTGTGGTTCGTAACGATCCTCGTCCGCCGGTCGAGCGGGTCCGGGCACTTTATAAATACCATGCGCTGAGCAAGGGCTGGGGCGATATCGGATACAACTACGTCATCGACGAAACCGGACAGATTTACGAAGGGCGGACCGGCGGCGAAGGCGTGGTGGCCGGTCATGCCTATTGCAACAATATCGGAACGATCGGGGTGGTTCTGCTTGGTAACTTCGAAATCGAACAGCCAAGTCAGGATCAGGTGAAGAGCCTGCAGTGGCTGCTACGGGATCTGGCACAGGAGTATCACCTTGATGTCAGTCGCCCGGCACAGTTCCATGGCAAGAAATTGGATTCGCCGATTGTCCGCCACAAGGACCTGCTTTCGACTCTTTGCCCGGGCTATTACCTGGCGGGCGCCTTTGCCCAGATAGTTTCCAATGTTCGGACCGGCAACATCTATTCCAGCGTGGTCTTCCCGCTCGGGTCCGGCACATCTTCATCATCATCCAGTTCGGCTCGGACATCTTCCGGCCTGGCCGAAGGAATATCGTTCATCGGCCGGAACGCGATCACCATCAATCCCGGCGGGAAACAGCGGCTCAGCTTTACCTACACCACCGGACTCACCGGGGCGTATGAAGGCAAAAGGATCGCCGAAGTCCGTCTTTCGGATCCGGCAATCAAGCTTTGGGTGGATGATGGCGTGAACCAAATTCCGGTTACCACGGGCATTCTCCTGCCGTACGATCTGCCGGCGTTCGAATCCCTGTCGGTTCAGCTTATCTTCCAGTCGCCGATAAACCCCGGGAATTACTGGATGGAAATCGGCGGCGTGCATTTCGCCATTTCCGTTGCCGGTCGCCGGGCCCGGACCGGCGTGTACATCAATCAATTCCATGGGAATGAGGCACTGGTTGTTAAGCCGGTTGTCCCGAAAACGGCACAGACCGCATTGAAGCTGCAGTCGGCGGCCAGGCGGCTGGGTTCGGCCCTCAGTTCATCGGCAAGCTCCAGCGCGGTACCGGCTTCGGTTCCGCTGTCCATCACCGACTTGTCCGGCACGAAAAATATCCGCGTCCGTTTGTCGGCGTCAAATGCGCCAATCGTGACTTTCGCAAACCCCGGAACCGTAAACGGTGTCAAGGTTTTAGCCGGGACCCCGGTTCAGTTGCTCGTGAAAAATTCCAGATGCCTGGCTTTGTCCGGCGGCGAACCCATCGCCCAGCTGGACGTTCTTCGTCTCAGTTCTCCGGCGTCCGGGGTTCTTTCGGTGGATTCGGTAAAAGGTGTCGTCCGGAGCTATGTCGGGACCATCGAATGCCGGGTTTTAAATGGATCAATAACTTTGATAAACGAACTGCCACTCGAAGAATATCTTGCCGGACTGTCTGAGGAGCCGGACTCAGAACCATTCGAAAAACAGCGGGCGTTCGCCATAGCTGCGCGCACTTACGCCGCGTATTACCTTCAAACAACCGCCCGCAAATTTCCGGGGATGCCTTTTGACGGCAGCGACGACCCGGCGACGTTTCAGGCTTACGGTGGGATCAACTGGGCCGGCCAGAATCCTCGCTGGACCCAGGCCGTGACGTCGACCGCGGGACAGGTGCTGAAAATCGATTCACAACTGATCAAACCGCCGTATTTCAGTTCGGATGACGGTCGGACCCGAAGTCCCATCGAAGCCGGCTGGTCGAATTTTCCTTTCGCTTCGGTCTTCTCCAGCAAGTCAGATCCCTGGTGCCAGGGGCTTCCGCTTCTCGGCCATGGGGTCGGAATGTCCGGTTGCGGTGCCCGGGGTCAGGCGACTGAGGGCCATAGCGCCGAGCAGATATTGCAGTATTACTACCCCGGAGTCCGGATCACGCAATGGCAGTAAAAAGCTGATTTGCTATCCTTGTGGTATGAAAAAAACGTTGTTGCTCGTTTGCGTTATGCTTGCCGCTTGTTCGGGTATCTCGCTTACCGCACATAGTTTTAAGCAGCAGGATGCGAAAAAAATCATTGATCTGAATTATCCCGAGGTTTCAGGTCTATTGCCGGAGGCGCAGCAGGAAGTAAACGCCCGGATCGGTGCGACTATCGACTCAGTCAAAGCGGATTTCGAGCGTAATGTCACGGCAATTGACCGGACGGACAAAAGCCCGGTTGCAGCCAGCACGTTGACCATGACGTATGGTGTAACGTTTAGGTCCCAGAAGTTCCTTAGCATCTGGTTCGATGTCGTCATGCGCCTTAAGGGTTCTCCGCGGACCAACGAATACCGTATGCCGTTCAATTATGACATAGCCAACCGCGCGACCATTTCGCTTCCGGATATTTTCTCCGATACCGGAGCGGCACTTACGGAAATTTCTTCCCGGGCGGCCAGTGAGCTGATCGATCGGTCGAAATCGCAAAAAGCGCTGGTGGCCAACGAGGAAGGCTGGATAAAAACCGGCACAGCTCCGTCATTCGACAATTTCCGGTCATTCACTTTCGACGGCCGCTCGCTCGTCATCTGGTTCCCGCCGTTCCAGGTCGGGCCCGGCGGCCAGAGCGAAGAAGTGCGGATTCCTCTTGATGCGGTTTCAAAATATTTAAATGACTACGGAAAAAAACTGCTTATGTAAAGCGGAGACATTTCTGATGGGACGGATTTATCGCAGATTAACTTACTCGTTCAAATTCTGGGATTGATTCGAGGCATGTTAATGCCGGACAGCCATCCGGTGTGCAGGGCGGATCGCATGGTTTCCCGCGTGCTACGAGTGAATCACGGGCATAAGGAATGTGGTTTGTTGTACGACAAACATGCAATGCCTGTGATTGAACTCTTTCCACAGTCGGTTGGGCATGCGGCAGGAATTGAGAGCGGAAAAGATAGAAGATTTCATTGCGATGAGCAGCTTTTATTTGTTCAGGGCTATCGGCAAAGTCCGTGTCCACTTGTAAGTACCTTTCAATAAAACCAGCTTGGCAGCCTGCTGGCAAGCTATGGGCTAGAAAATGCACCCTCTCCATGGGGGCAATCTACCCGCAATAATTGAGGGGTCAAACATTAACCTATAGTGAACCTACCAAGCCCTTATTTAAGAGCAAAAGTCACCCTACCGCTTTTTGCAGGGCATCGACCCGGTCGCAGATCTCCCACTTGACCCCTAGGTCCTCGCGGCCCATGTGGCCGTAGGAAGCAAGGTTTCGGTACTGGGGTTTCAGGAGATCCAGATCATGGATGATGGCCGCGGGCCGGAGGTCAAAAACTTTGGTGACGGCTTTCTCGAGAAGGCGGTCGCTGACCTTGCCGGTACCGAAAGTCTCGCAGTGGACCGAGACCGGTTCGGCGATTCCGATGGCGTAGGCCACCTGGACTTCGCACTTTCGCGCCAGGCCGGCCTTGACCACGTGTTTCGCGATCCAGCGTGCGGCGTAAGCGGCGGAGCGGTCGACCTTGCTCGGGTCCTTGCCGGAGAAGGCGCCGCCGCCGTGACGGCTGTAGCCGCCGTAAGTGTCGACGATGATTTTCCGGCCGGTGAGACCGCAGTCCCCCGGCGGCCCGCCGATGACGAACCGTCCGGTAGGGTTGATGTGGAACTTGGTTTTGGAGTCGAGGTACTTGCCGCAAACCGGCTCGATGATGTGCTTTTTCACTTCGGCGCAGATCTGTTCGTGGCTCACTTCCTCGGCGTGCTGGGTCGATACCACCACGCATTCGACGCGCTCCGGTTTGCCATCGTCGCTGTACTGCACCGTCACCTGGCTTTTGCCGTCCGGCCGCAGGAACTTAAGCCCGTTCTTTTTCCGGACGTCGGCCAGTTTTTTGGTCAGTTTATGGGCCAGAGAAATCGGCAGCGGCATCAACTCCGGCGTTTCGTCGCAGGCGAATCCGAACATCAAGCCCTGATCCCCCGCTCCCTGCTCTTTTTTCTTGTTCTTGTCGGTATCCACTCCCAGCTGGATGTCCGTGCTCTGCTCGCCGACGCAGACGACGACGGCGCAGGCTTTGTGATCGAAACCGTAAATGGCGTCGTCATAGCCGATCTGGCGGATAGTTTCTCTGGCGAGCTCGGCAATCGGAATATAAGTCGATGTCTTTATCTCACCGGCGACGACCACGAGTCCGGTGGTAACCAGACATTCGCAGGCGACGTGGGAGGCAGGATCTTTCCCCAAAGCGAAATCCAGTATGGCGTCGCTGATCTGGTCGCAGACTTTGTCGGGGTGACCCTCGGTAACCGATTCAGAAGTGAAGAAGTGGGACATGGGATAGATGGATAATGGATAATTGACTAAAAAAGCTTTCCTTGGGGGAAAGCCGCGGTTTTTCGCTATCTTTCCCCGTCAGGGGCTGGAGTTCCCACCCTTCGACTCGCTTCGCTCGCTCAGGGCAAGCCTTGTGAGATCGTGGGTTGGGGGACGCATTGGCGGGCCAGTTCCCTGTACGTCACTCTTGATAGGCGGTGATGTAGAAGAACTCTAGCGCAAACCGGGCGAGGGATGGAATTGACAAAGACAGTTTGTTGATGCGCCCAAGTTCAGCGTCGGGGAATGGAACGCACAGCGAAAGCGTGGCCGGTGTGCTCCATGAATTTTTTGAAACTTTTCTGGTCGATGATCAGCGTTGCCGTATTGGTCAAAGGATGAAACCGGAACTGGCCGATATTCCAGGCATCTTCGTCAAAGATGACTTCGATCTCATGGTTTTTGTCGTAGATCAATCCGAACGGGGTAACCGCTCCCGGAGTTATCCCCAGCAGGCGTTTTAAGTCTTCCGGCGAGGCGAAGCTGAAGCTCTGGACTTCGTATTCCTTGCTCAGTGCCCGCGTGTCGACACGCTTGTCGTGCATCACGATGGCCAGCAGATATTTATCTTTGGTTTTGCTTCTCATCAGGAGTTGCTTCGTGTGTGCACCCGGCATCGGCGGGCAGAGCTTGTCCGACTCATCGCAACTGAAGACGGCCGGATGGTCAAATTTTTGGAAGGGAATTTGAAGCCCGGCGAGGAGCGTGAGGAGGTTTTCCATATTCACCAATAGCTCATTGCTGTAAATAAACCATCGGATTTTTCTTCACTCCGTTCACGTGCACTTCGAAATGGAGGTGAATCCCAGTCGGTCCGTGGACCCGGCCGGTGTTTCCCATGAAGGAAATCGGCTGGCCGCGGGTGACTATGTCGCCGGCGCTCACATACAGTTCCTTGTTATGGGCGTACAGCGTCTGCAGGCCGTTGCCGTGGTCGATAATGACCACATTCCCGTAACCGCCGTTCCAGCCGTAATCAGCCCGGACAACCGTACCGGCTTCGGCCGCGAAAACCGGTGATCCGCCCCGGTGCTGCAAATCAACTCCGAAATGAACCAGGCTGAAGTATTGCGTCGGGAAACAGTCACACGGCATCTGCAGGATTCCGTAAGACGGATCGATAACAAAATTTTTGACCTGAGGGAACTTCGTGCTGGTTTTTGGCGGTACCGGTTTCCCGGCGACAGCCCTCGGCGGCTTGGGAGTTGCTTCGATGACCGGTTTACCCCCCGGGATTATCAGTTGCTGGCCGGCAAGCAGATATCCGCCAAGGATTTTGTTTTGTTGGGCGATTCGTTCGGCCGGTACGTCGTAAAGTTCGGCGATCAGCTGAAGATTCTGTCCCCGCTTGACGTTGTGCAGCACGCCGTCCACCGGCAGGATCAGAAGTTTCTGGCCGATTTTTACCGTATCTTTGTCAGAAAGATTGTTGGCCCAGCGGATCGTTTCCGATTTTAGAAATGACATCTTGGCGATGCTGGCCAGACTTTCATTGGCTTCGACCGTGTGGATGATGCCCTGGCTGTAGGCGCTGCGGGTCCCCTGCTCAGTAAGCGATGAAGTCTTGACTAGGAAGCCGTCCTCGGCCATCAGGAAACCGCGGGGATCAAGATCCGTCATATCCGGTGTCGGGGAAGATTGAACATCGGATACGTATGGCGGCAGAAACATGGATATCAGGAAAATACCGGCACAAAACAACCGGACACGGATCGAAAGCCACGAGTGAGCAGGGGAGCGGGGGGCTCGCATGAGTAGATTGGACTATTTGGCGGCCGCATTGACCGCCTGAAGAACATACAGGCTGTCAGTATACCGGTCATGGGATCCGAGAAGCACAAGCAGGTACGGGTGGTTATGGCTTTTGAACAACACGACCAGACATTCCTGGGCGGCGTCCGTAGTCCCGGTTTTTACTCCGTAAACGTCCTGGTTGTAGTGCAGGAGTTCGTTGGTGTTTCTAAGATCGAACACCTGGCCCTCATTGTTTGTGATCCTGGCCGACCTCGTACCGACAATCGCCCGGAAATCCGGGTTTTTAAGTGCGGCGACAGTCAGCCAGGCCAGATCCCGGGGCGTGGAATACTGACTGTCATTATCCAGCCCCGCCGGATTGGAAAAGTGCGTATTCGTGAGGCCGAGTGCCAGTGCCCGTTCGTTCATTTCCCGGACGAATGCTCCGACATTATGCGCATGGAACACCGCCAAGGCATAAGCCGCATCGTTGGCTGAAGGTATCAGCAGGGCCTTTAGCAGCGTTCCGACTGTGAAATGCTGGCCGGGGATCAGGCCCAGCGTGCTGCCACGGATCGATTCGGCAATCGGCGGGATAGTCACAGCGTCCTTGAGTTCGTGGTTCTCCAGTATCAGCAGGGCAGTCATGATCTTGGTCAGGCTGGCAATCGGCCGCTTCTGATCCGGATTGATACTCATGATTTCCTCGCCGCTTTGCAGATCGATCAGCGACATGCCGGATGCCGAAAGTTTTGGCAATTCGGAGCGAAAAACCGTGCTGGTCGGCGGTGCGATGCTTACCAGCTCGATTCCGGGAAGCATCCGGGCGGGAGGGGCGGACAAGGTAGCCGGAATCATGCCGAGAAACAGGAGCGAGGTGAGGGCGGTGAACATAGGAGATAACGCTGGCACTTAAGTTGCGCTACTTGTAGACGATCTTGTCGGCGATCCGCAGGTCGATATATTCCTTCGCCTGCTCAAGCGGGAAATTTTTTAGAAATTCCCTGAATCGCTGGAATTGTACGGAGAGGGGACTCGTTAAATCAAACCACAAAGTCACTTTATTTGTCCGGATGTGAAATTCACGGGCCCGAAGGAAAACCACGATGTCTTTCACGGTCAGCCCGAAGTCCGTTCGGAGGGCGTCACGGGCCGAGAAAATCGTTTTCAGGAAAGATGGAGCGATAATCTGCGTCCGGTTTTGCGGCATGATGCCCCAGTCGGTAACATGCAGGTTTTCGATCGGTACTGACGAAACAAGTTTTATCGGACTCATGACGAAATATCCGCTGCGAGTCAGATAATCGAAAGCGCCGGTAGCGGACAGGGCACTTCCGGACTGAGTCGATGTGCCCTCAAGCGGGTCGTCAATCGTTACTGATGCCACAACCGGTTCTAAGATGATGGTGATATCGAGCGTCGAGGGATAGTTTTTCTGCACTTCGACCTGTTCGATGTCCGGATATTCGTTTTGCAGCATGGCAGCAACCTGGTTTTTGGTAACCAGGACCAGACGTTGCCGGAAAAGCGGGGCAAGAGTTTGTTCGATCTCGGCGATGTCCACCCGCGGATCCTGGCGCCGGATATGAATCTGACGGACATCGAATATCGGGGCGAAAACAAGGATCGCCGCCGTAGTCAGGATGCAAACCGAAATTCCGATTATCAGCCAGACCCGGAATTCGTACAGGAAAACCGAGCCGATCCTGGAAAAACGCCGGAAAAAACGCATCCGCCGTTCACGCCGCCGCCGGGCGGCCCGCTGCGAGCCGCCGGTATATTTGCGTGCCAGCGAGCGGCTCAGCGGACTCGATGACCGGCGCAATTGTTTCGGTAATTTCACGGGCGCTCTTAGCGGCATGGCAAAAAGTATACAGGGGAGTTAAGCGAAGGCAGAAAAGGGAGAAAAGAAAGAAAAGAAAGAAAAGAAAGAAAAGAAAGAAAAGGCAGAAAGGCATCTTCAAGAATTCAAATCATGACCTTTCTCCCTTTTCTGCCTTTTCTTGCCTTCTGACGTTATAGTAAGTTCGTGAAAATCGCTCTCATCGCCGACTGGCTACCGACAATGGGTGGGGCGGAGCATGTGGTGGCCGCTTTCCATTCTTTGTGGCCGGCCGCTCCCATTTTCACAACCGTTGCCGCCCCTGCAGAGAGGCTCGGAACCCTGAGGCAGGCCGACATCCGGCCGGACTCCAGACTTCAGAAAATTTACCGGCTGGTTCGTCGCCATCAGTTTCTTTTGCCGTGGATGCTCCGGGCCGTCGAGCGGATCGACCTCACGGACTTCGATGTGATTTTAAGTTCCTCGCACGCCGTGGCCAAAGGGGTGATCCCGTCCCGGGGCGCGGTTCACATTTCCTACTGCCACACCCCCATGCGTTATGCCTGGGAAATGGAGGAAGAATACCTCCGGGATTTCCATATTCACGGAATCCTGCGCCGGATCGTCCGCGCCGAATTGAAGCGGATCAGAAGATGGGATCTTTCAACCGCCCGGCGGGTGGACTTTTTTATCGCCAATTCCAATGAGACGCGGCTCAGAATCATGCGGATCTACGGCCGCGACAGCGTGGTCATTCCGCCGCCGGTGGAAGAGAGATTTTTCAAAACGCCGATTTCCGTTTCCCAAACCCCAACCCTTAACCCCAAATCCTATTTCTTGGCTCTGGGCCGGATGGTTCCTTACAAGCGGTTTGATCTGCTGATCGAAATGGCCAACCAGCTCCGGCTTCCATTGAAGATCGGCGGGACGGGCAGCGATGCCGCGCGGCTTAAGAAACTCGCCGGTCCGACAGTGGAGTTCATGGGTTTTGTTCCCGACGAAAAACTCCCGGAACTTTACGCCCGGGCGTCCTGCCTGCTTTTCCCGCAGGTCGAGGATGCAGGCATCGTCCCGCTGGAGGCACAGGCCTCCGGCATTCCGGTGATCGCCTTTGCCCAGGGCGGGATTTTGGATGTCCTTCGTGACGGAGAAACCGGATTGCTTGTCACCGAACAGACCGTCGAAGCATTCCTGGCAGCTGTCGAAAAATTTAAAAAAATGCAATGGGATCGCGGAATTATCCGCAAATCAGCGGAGCGTTTTTCGGAAGATAATTTCAAGAAGAAAATTTCGGCAGCAGTGTCTGGTTTTTATGACCAGAAGCGGGCGACTTATCGGATGGCCTGAATATCCATTTGTTTTTGTATGATTATTTGATAATTTAGCCTGCCTTACCCTCTCTTTTATTTTTCTGCCCTTTCTTTGTGCGCGACAAAGAAAGGGCGAAAGAAAACGCGTGCGCCAACGGGCCCCAACCTCAGGCCACCCCACCCCGGTGGCGCACCCCTCCTGGTTTAATTATTTATCGCCGACAAAGTTTATTATTTTTTTAAAAAACTGCGGCGAAGCGCTGGTTGCCGAAGGTGGGTCCCAGCGCTGGAGCCGCACCTATTAGGGCTTGCCGGCCGTAGCGCAGCCATTGATTAATCG
>Ga0172379_10005864_pt1 | contig 16889 bp, 20 predicted proteins | sample GrowelOW334metaG_FD_119756 | JGI IMG/M metagenome (GOLD analysis project Ga0172379, IMG submission 119756) | Groundwater microbial communities from an aquifer near a municipal landfill in Southern Ontario, Canada - Groundwater well OW334 metaG | ecosystem: Environmental > Aquatic > Deep... | reverse complement strand
GACTGCAGGTTAACTCTACTCCGTCGACAGGAGCATAAAGTCTCATTGTGTCAATCCCATAATTTTCAAGGAAAGCTCCATTTTTTTCTTTGTTATAAATTGCTCTTGCGGAATTATAAAGTTCCCCAAGATTTGAATTAACTGAAATTTTATGATTTTGTATAAGACTTGTATCATTTCCGAAGCTGATTTTCAGATTCATTTTCATTGAAACATCAACATTATTATTTTTTATACTGACAGATGCAGTCGGTTCATCTTGCAAAATTTCAAAACCCTGCGAATAATAATTTGCATAACTGCATGTTCTTATTTGATTATTGACAAAATTAGCCAAACTTGCTTCCATATTTTGCAGTGAGGGAACTTGTTCTTTCTGAATATTATTTCCAGAGACATAATACCAATAAGGAATTGAGTTTCCAAAAAAATTTAATTGTGAAGAAAAAGGCATAAAAGAATTTCCGGGTTCAAATTTCGGAAGGTCAATATACCCCCCGCGATTTTCCAAAATTGAAATTCCTATTTTTGCATTATCTTCCAAACAAGATAAAAAATTATTGTAAACCGGTTGAATATTTGCAGGGATAGTTCCAACAGCTAAATTGCTTCTTACGACCAAAAAAATTGCAACAGCAGCAACGATAATTATCCCAATGATTATAAAAATAGTTACTTGTCCGCGGTTCTTTTTTTTAGAGAAAAATCTGGAATCACCCTCTTTATTTTGCATGGGGAAATAATGAGAATTATATATATAAATCTTATTGGAAATTATCTATAAGGTTGAGTTCTTCGACCCATAGTCATTAATCCGCTAAGAATTAAAAGAACTCCGCCAGCAACTGCAATCCAGTTTTTTATGGGCTCAAGAAATTGAAGACTTACAAAATTTAATCCAAGATTTAAAAAATAAACTCCGATAATTATATCAACAAAAAATAAAATGCTGTTAAACTTAGCCATAAATAAAAATATTAACCAAACTTTTTAAATATTATCATAATCTTTATAATTAGGATTAAGCACGATTTGATAGTTTAGTGGCCTTGTAGTCCAATGGCTAAGACACATCTTTGACGTGGATGAGACCGGGGTTCGATTCCTCGCAGGGCCATTTTATTGGATTGTAAATCCAATTTTATTTCCGCAAAGAACCCTTATAAAATTAAAAATAATCGGGGGATTCGATTCCGAAAAGTTTCACGAATGCGGGAAATGATAAAATGCAACGAGTGGGGCTTCGAGTAGCAGGGCCATTTATCAAATTAGTCAAAACTCAACAAGGGCTAAATTTTATAAACCCATTTTTCTCTTGATATTTATGAAAATTCCTAAAACAACTAAAAGATATTGCCCTTACTGCAAACAGAAAACAGAGCAAAAAATAAAGATAGTAGGAACAGGGGCAAAGAGAGGAACTCTTACTCGTGGAAGTATTAACAGAGCGAAGCTTAGAGGACTTGGAAGAGGAATTGGAAACAAAGGAAAATGGGGTTCAAAACCAGCAGTATCAAAATTCAAAAGAAAAACTAAAACAAATAAAAAAACAAATTTCATGTACACATGTTCAGTATGCGGAAAATCTAAATACCAGAAAAAAGGACATAGAACTGCAAAGGTAGTTCAGGAATAAGATGGCACAAGAAAAAAGAAAAAAGAAATTTTTTGACGTGGACATTCCACTAATTGGAAAGCAAACTCAGATGCAGGCTTATGAAATTCCAGAATTAAACGGAAGATTTTTGAAATATGATTTAACAAGAATTCTAAGAGGAAAAAGTGTTATGCTAACTTTAAAAGTTAAAGCTGAAGGAAATGAAGTAACAACTCTTCCAAAAAAAATTGAAGTGCTTCCTTACTTTATCAGAAGAATGGTAAGAAAAGGAACAAATTACATTGAAGATTCTTTCCCTGCAGAATGCGAAGATGCTAACTTGAGAATAAAACCTCTTTTGGTTACAAGAAGAAAAGTATCAAGAGCGATTAGAAAAGAATTAAGAAATAAAGCAAGAGAAGAAATGATAGAATATGTAAAAAAGAAAACTTCAGAACAATTATTCGACGACGTTTTAAAAAATCAAATGCAGAAAGTTATAAGTTCAAAATTGAAAAAAATTTATCCATTAGCACTTTGCGAAATTAGAGTTTTAGAAGCAAAAGAAAAGTAAGAAGAGAGTGAATAAAAACCACTAAAATGAATTCAGCTAATTCTTCAGGTCTTGCAGGTTTGATAATTGATATGCAAGATTATTTTTTGAGGAGGATTGAAGAAAAAGAAAGAGGAAATATGATTCAATCTCAAATAGGATTAATTCATTATTTTTCTGAGCAAAACATTCCAATATTTATTTTAGAATATAAAAAGCGGGGAGAAACTATTGAAGATATAACTAAAGAAATAGATTTTTCAAAAAATGAAAAACCTCTGACAAAAACAATAGGAGATGGATTTTATCATACTAGATTGCAGAGATTACTAAAAAAACACAAATCAAAAAATTTAATTTTAATGGGAATATATGCAGATGATTGTGTTAAGGCAACCGCAGAAGGAGCTCTATCAAGAAGAAGATATCGCATTCATACTGCAAGAGATTTAATTGCAGAAAAAAAAGGGTATACTAATGAAGAGATGGAAAAAACAATAGAAAATTATTATAGTGCAGTTGGAACTTTTTTTAGAACAGGAAAAGAATTAATAAATTTTTTAGAAAAGTAAGATTAATCAAATAAGAAATCTTTTAAACCCATTTTTTCTTTAACTGATTATACCATCTGCCTGTATAGCTCAGTGGTAGAGCACCTGCCCTGTAAGCAGGGGGTCGGGGGTCCAAATCCCTCTACAGGCTTTTTATAAAATGGAAGATGCCCTACCCAAAAAAATATTAGAAGATGCTTCAAACAAAGGTTTCCTTTTAGAATTAGAAATTGCAGAAATATTTGATAAGAAAGATTGGTTTACTCGTCCAAATGCAAGATTTCTTTTTAATCAAGAAGAATTGGAAATAGATTTATTATCCCATAAATCATTAATATATAATAGGAATTTAAAAGATGGATTTGACTCTTTAAATTTAATTTGCTCTTGCAAAAAGAATAATGAAAATCCATGGGTCTTCTTCTTATCAGATAGAAGAGCAACAGACCATATAGAAAATATAATTAAGGGAATTTCTAATTGTGATTTTAATCATATAGTGGGATTAGAGAGTTATAGGATAAATTTTGATAAAATAAAATTATCAAATAAATTGAATTTAGATGATTTCACCACAATTGCAAGAACATATTGCGTTTCATTTGCAGATTCAAAGGCAGAAAAAGGTAAACAAATTTATAAAGCAATAACCGAAATTTTAAGTTATTTAAGGTGTCAATTAAAACCTGAAAAAGAGAAATATAAAAGAGGAAATTACATACAAAAATTAAATCATTTATATATCCCTTTAATAGTATTAGAAGGAAGATTATTCGGGATAAATAAAGAAAAAGAAATAAAAGAATTAGACTATCTCCCCTTAATTGTAGAGTCTGGAGATGAAACTATTGGGAAAGTATTAATTTATGTAGTAAAAAAAGAATTTATCAATACGTTCTTAGAAAAAATAGAAAAAGATCATTTAGAATTACATAACTCATTTGAAAAAATTTTATTTCCCCCTTCAGAAATACCTCCAGAAACCGCCTGATTAGAAAAATTAATCTCCCTCAACTAATTCACATTTTCCTGAATCGATTAATATTTTTGTAATCTCTTTCGGAAGATTTGCAATCTGCCCTTTTTCATATGGCCCCATTTTTTCTCCGTCTAATCCAATAAATTCGTCGGCAGATTCTTTGAAAACAACAAGCTCATTCTTCTGTTCTTCTTCTTTATTTCCATTAAGCGCATCATTTAGAGATTTATCCGAAGCATCAATGGATTTCATAAATTCTTCAAATAAAATTTTCTCAAAGGGAAGCATATTCTCAAAATCCTGTTTTGAAATTCCTGTTTCAGATGCAACCAAAACCAAATTCAAAATTTTCTTTTTTCTTCTGAGAATTAATTCTTTAAATAAAGTTATTGCATTTTCAAGCTGTTTCTTTGTCTTGACAATAACATCAGAAAAAACATCGTTATCTTTTGAAGCAATTTCTCTTTTCTCATGGAGGTAAGCAGCAACTTCACTCACAAAATTTTTGGGCAGAGGTTGCAATTGTTCAGCATATCTCTCTTTTCTAGACGCTTCATAAATATCATTGTAGGTTATCATTTTGATTGAAAAGAAAAATAATTTAAATTAATAATTGAAGGAAAATAATGCTTTCTTAGAGTTTGCGAATACAAATTTTCCCCCATTGGGCGGGCGGGAGGGAATGAATGAGCAAACTCGCAAATAAAGTTATCGTTGTAAGTTATCATATAAAAACGAGTATAACCTCTCTTTTAATAATTATTGTAATATAAAATAAAATAAAAATTTTGGAGTATTAATAATACATAAACCTTTTAAATGAAAATCTAAATCAAAAATTATGAATAAATTACAAAAAGCACTTTGTGTTGGAGTAACAGTACTTGCTTTAACTGGATGTAAACAAGAATATCAGATAGGAACAGTAATCAAAGAGTACGGAGCTAATAATGATAGATTAATTCCTTCACAGATTAGTGGATTCTTTATTTCAGGAGAAACAGTAAAAATAGGAAATTCTTATGTTCTTCAGATAAAAGCAGATGATGGAGTTTATACTGCTTCAGTTTTAAATGAGCCAGATAGTTCCGTAACTTTAGAAGCACTTTCTTTATTCCTTAAAGAAGGAGATAAAATAAAATTTGCTACAACTAACCACTTTGGGATAAATAATCGGTTTAACAAAAACAAAGTTGGGATAATCTATTCTGGTGAAATAGAAGTCTTATCTTCTAAAGAATAATTTTATTTATTTTCTCCAATCACTTATTGAATCCAACCTTAACCAAAAGTTCCTTTCCATTAATTCTTCCGAGAGTTCCTTTTCTTGCTTCTATTTCATTAAACTTTTTTTCTTTTGGAATTGAGCCATTGTAAAAAAGAACAGGAACAGGATCAGCTGAATGAGATTTGAGTTTGCACGGAGTTGCGTGGTCAGCAGTGATTACAACTTTTATTTTGTTCGGAGGCGCAAATTTTCTGATAAAATCAAAAAGAGTCTTGTCAATATATTCAAGCATTTCTTTTTTTTCAAATGGTTTTCCGTCGTGGCCAGGCAAGTCTGTTTCTTTAATATGAATGTAAGCGTAATCTGCTTTTTTCCTATTCTTTCTCAGAACCCAAATAGAAAATTTACAAGCTTTTGCAAGTCCTTCGTAAAGGTTAGCATAAACATCTATTTTTTTTAATTTAGGATAATCAAAAGAAAAAGTTTTCATTCCTGCAGTTCTAGAAAATCCAATTTCCAAAGGCATGTAAGCCGCAGAAACCCATTTTTTATACTGCTTCAATTTAGGAGCTTCAATTCCTGCACCCCTAACTAAAAGGAAATTCGCGGGCATCAATCCTTTTTTTCTTCTGTCCTCATTTACCGGATGATGATTCAAAACCTCAAAAGATTTTTCCAAAAATTCATTGACAACATTTGCAGTGTATTGTGAATTATCTTCTTCATCAAGGGGTTTGCATAAAGTTATTTTCCCAGAAACGGTTGTCTTCCCCATTGAATAAACATTATCGTTTCCTGAAATATTATCTGAAAATCCTCCCTTGAAAATCAAAGCTCCTCTGTGTCCGATTGTCGGTTTGAAAGTAAATGGAACTGAAAGTTTTATGTTCTTATTCAATGCTTTAGATAATGTCTCTGCTTCCGAAGTGCTAAGATTTCTCCCTGCTCTTCTGTCAATTATATTCCCGTCTTTCAAAGAATCAATAGTCGCGAAATTTGCCCTCAAAGCCAAGTCTCCTCTGACTAATTTAACATCTGTTCCCCTAGCTTCCAGCTGCCCCCTCGTGCTTGAGATTAAATCATTTCCAAAAATAGAAACAATAGACTCATCGGATTCAGGAATAAAACCCGGTTTCACAGGATACATATAACCTAATTCCCCTCGGCTGGCCAAAAAATTCGCGTTGGGCATATGCGCAACCTCAAGAGGCGTCTTTTCCCCAAGCTGAGAGTTCGGCAAATCCCCCATTCCATCAACAATTACTAAAATTCCTTTCATTGGACAACTCCTATTTGGCGAATGATTCAAAATTTATATTCAAATTTTGTTTCATTTAAATTCCCCTTTTTTCATATTTTTCAAAGGATAAACTTCTTTATAAAAATTTATATCTCTCCAGAAAACCATATAAATTCTCCTTATCTTCCATATTTATGTTTGGAAAATTAAAAGAAAAACTAAAAGATTGGACAAAAAATTTAGTTAAAAGTTCAGAAGAAAAGGAAAAAGAAGAAAAAGAAATTGAAAAGAAGGTAAAAAAAGAGCTGAAAGCAGAAAAGAAGACCAAAAAGAAAGAAGAAACAAAACAGAAAAAGGAAGAGAAAAAAAAAGATAAAGGGAAAATTAAAGTAGTTGAAGAGGAAGAACCTGAAGAAGAAGTTAAAAACATTTTTCAAAAGTTTGGGGAAAAGATTTCAAAGGTAAAGATTTCTGAAAAAGAATTTGATGTTTACAGTGAGGAATTGGAAACCTTGCTTCTTGAAAATAATGTTGCGCTTGAAGTTGCTGAAAAAATGGTTAAAGAATTAAAAGAAAAAATTGTCGGGAAAGAACTTTTGAAAAAAGAAATAGAATCAGAAATTAAATCTTCTTTTGGAGATATTATCCGTGAAATTTTAATTTCTCCACCAGATTTGATTGAGGAAATAAAAGAAAAAAATCTTCTTGGAGAAACAAAAGAACCTTATGTTATTTTATTTTGCGGGATAAATGGAAGCGGGAAGACAACAACAATCGCGAAAATTGCAGAGCATTTGAAATCTAAAAAAATTTCTTGTGTTATTGCAGCAGGAGATACTTTCAGAGCAGCATCAATTGAACAGATTAAAACTCACGGAGAAAAAATCGGAGTTAAAGTTATTGCTCATGATTATGGAGCAGACCCCGCAGCAGTTGGATTTGATGCAGTGCAATATGCTAAAAAGAATTTCATAAATTGCGTTTTGATTGACACAGCAGGAAGAATGCACACCCAGAAAAATCTTTTAAGAGAAATGGAAAAAATTGTAAAAGTCTGCAAACCAGATAAAAAAATATTTGTCGGAGAAAGCATAACTGGAAATGATGCGATTGAACAAGTCAGAAGTTTTGATGAAGCAATTGGAATTGATGGAATTGTTTTGACAAAAGCAGATATTGATGAAAAAGGCGGAACAGCGCTCAGCGTCGGTTATGTTACAAAAAAACCAATTTTCTACCTAGGCACAGGACAGGAATATGAAAAGATAGAACCATTCAGCAAAGAAAAGTTCATAGAAAAATTGGGATTATGATATATTTTATATTGTAGTTATCTTTTTAAAGAATTATTCTCCTTTTTAGCCAATGAAAAAAACATTTTTATTCGATTTGGATGATACTCTAATGTGGAACATGCATGATTATTCTTTTCCTATTTTAGATTTTGTTAGATTAGTAATTGAAAGATTGGGTCCAAGAGCTCCTGATGTTCCCACCATAATAAATCTTCAAGCAGAAATTGATTCAAAAAAAGTTAAGGAGTGGATTCCCTTAGGAAAAGGATTCTCTAAAGAAAGATTTCCAACATCTCTAGCAGAAACATATAGGGAAATTAGTGCGCCATTAGGAATTTCAGATTTGAAAGGAGAAAAATTAGCTTATCAGATAGGAACAAAAGCATTTAGTTTAGAAAGATGGGAACAGCAAGGATTGGTAGCAGATGCAAAAAGGGTAATTGATTATCTGATTGGAAAAGGAGATGAATTAATTTTAGTAACAAAAGGAGATAAAGAAGTACAACGAATGAAAATTTCAGTAAATAAATTAGAATCTATGTTCGATGAAATCCATATTGCCCCCACAAAAAATAAAGAAGTTTTAGAAGAGATTATAGGAAAAAGAAATAAAAATAAAGTCTGGCATGTTGGAAATTCAATTAAAAGTGATATTCTTCCAGCAATTGAATCAGAAATAGGAGCAATTTATATTCCGATGGAAACTTGGAAATTTGAAAGAGAACATGCGGACCTTCCAAAATATAACCGACTAATTAAGATAGATAAAATCTCTGAAGTGATAGATGTTTACCCCAGATTGTAATTCCTTCTTCATCACCTTTATATACACTAATTTTTAACTTTTATTATGGATTGCTTCCAAATTTCCCACAAAGATAAAACAACAAATGCAAGAATTGGAATTTTAAAAACAAAAAAAGGAAATGCTGAAACTCCATTCTTCATGCCTGTTGCAACACGAGGAGTAACAAAAGGTTTGACTTCAGAAGAAATTGAAGATATGAAAGCGCAGGCAGTAATTTCAAATGCGTTAATTCTTTACTTAAGAGAAGGTTCTGAAATAATAAAAAAATTCGGGGGAATAGGAAATTTCATGAGTTTCAAAGGATTAAATTTTACAGACTGCGGGGGATTCCAAATGTATTCAAAAAGAATTTACATAAACTCAACAGATAAAGGAATTAATTTTAGAAATCCTATAAACGGAGAAAAATTATTTGTCAGTCCTGAAAAAGATATGGAAATTCAGTTTGATATAAACAGCGACGTTGCAATGTGTTTGGATTCAATGCCGATGTACGAACATTCAAAAGAAGAAATTGCAGAAGCAGTGAAAAAAACTTCTCATTGGGCAAAGAGATGCAAAGAACATCATGATAAACTGCAAGAAAATATTCCGGAAAATAAAAAGCAACTATTATTTGGAATAAATCAAGGAGGAATTTTCGAAGATTTAAGAAAAAAGTCAGCAGAAGATTTGTTGGAAATCGGATTTGACGGATATTCAATCGGAGGATTTGGTTTGGGCGAAACAATTGATGAAGAGTTTAATATTGTAAAATTAGTAAAAGAAATGCTCCCAGAAAACAAGCCTGTTTATTTAATGGGGATAGGAACTCCTGTTGAAATTTTAAAAGGAATTGCTTTAGGAGTTGATATTTTTGATTCAAGAATGCCGACACAAAATGCAAGAAGAGGAACTCTTTTCACTTCAAGCGGAAAATTAAAAATAACAAATGAAAAATACAAATTCGACAAATCGCAGATAGACGAAAACTGCAATTGCTTTGTCTGTAAAAATTATTCCCGCGCTTTCATAAGATACCAATTAATGAATGACGAAACAACAGGAAAAAAATTAGCAACTTATCACAATTTGTATTATTTAACAAAATTAATAGAAAAAGCAAAAGAGAAAATAAAAGAAGGAAAATTCGGCGATTTCCTAAAAGAAGTTGAAGAAAAATACAAATAGCCCAAACCGCAAATTTATTAACTCATAAAAGGCTTCTAAAAACATGCTAGAAAAACTCGGAGAAGTTATAAGAAAAGCAACAGACAAGATAGCGAACGCTATTTTCTTAGACAAAGATTTAGTTGATTCTATAGTTAGGGAATTGCAGAGAGCATTAATTGAAGCAGATGTAAATGTTGCTTTAGTAAAAGAATTGTCTGATAAAATAAAAAAATCCGCACTTGATGAAAGAATTAAAGGAGTTGAGAAAAAAGAGCATTTAATCAAACTACTACATGATGAACTTTTGGGAATTCTCGGAGAATATAAGCAGTTAAAATTAACAGAAAAGCACAATGTTATTCTTCTTCTCGGTTTGTATGGAAGCGGAAAAACTACAACAATCGCTAAGCTGGGGAATTATTATGCAAAGCGTGGTTTCAAAGTTGCGCTCGTTGGTTTGGATGTTCATCGTCCCGCAGCGTCAGAACAATTGCAGCAGTTGGCAGAAAAAAATAAATTAAATTATTTTATTGATGCTTCTGAAAAAAATGCAGTCAAGCTTTGGAAAAAATATGAAAAGAAATTAAGCGAATATGATTTGGTTTTAATTGACACCGCAGGAAGACATACTTTAGATGACGAGTTGATTAAAGAAATAAAGGCCATAACAAAAGAAGCAAAGCCGACAAATTCTATTTTAATTATTCCCGCAGATATCGGGCAAGCAGCAAAAGCACAAGCGAGTCAGTTTAAGGATGCAGTTAATGTTTCAGGAGTTATAATTACAAGAATGGATTCAACAGCTAAAGGAGGGGGAGCATTGACAGCCTGCGCAGAAACAAAAGCTCCAGTCTATTTTATTACAAATGGGGAAAAAATAAATGATATTGAAGAATTCAATCCGAACACTTTCCTTTCACGTCTTTTGGGCATGGGCGATTTGGAAACTCTTATTGAAAAAATAAAATCAGTAACAGAAGAAAAAAACCAGAAGAAAATTCAGAAAAATTTGGAAGAGGGAAAATTAACTCTTGATGATGTTATTGAGCAAGTTAAATCAATGTCGCAGCTGGGCGGTTTTGAAAAAATTAAAACAATGATTCCAGGGCTTTCAAATATTAATGCGAAAATTCCAGAAGGAGTTTTGGAAAATCAGGAAGCAAAAGTTGCGAGATGGGAGCATATTGTTAAGTCAATGACAAAAGAAGAAAAAGAAAATCCCGAGTTGCTTGAAAAACAAACTTCAAGAATGGCGAGAATTGCAAAAGGAGCAGGAGTTCCCACAAGTGATGTTCGTTCTTTGCTTAAACAATATAAATTGCTGAATGATGTTGTCAAGTCAGGTGGAGCAGGAATGGATATGTCGCAAGGTATGAGCCAGAAACAGATGATGAAATTCGCAAAGAAGTTCGGAAAAAAGATGAGGTTCTGAGAAATGAAGGTTTTAGAAGGATTAAAAGAAAATATAATCGAGTATGCTAAAGAAACTAATAAAGAAGTTTGGTTTTATCCAGAATACCATGAAGTTAAAGGATTTCTTGGAGAACAAGATATTATTCTTTTGGGATTAAATCCCAGTTCTGGAATTTTTCCTTCAGAAAAAGATAAATTACTTTACAATCTACTAAAAGAAAAAGGGTTAAATCAAATTCATATTACTGATTTAATTAAGGTCAGAGCAAAAAATGAGTCTGTAATCAACCTCCTTACGAATACAGAATTAATGAAAGAGCAAATTAATTTCTTTTCGGACGAGTTATTAATAATAAACCCGAAAGTGATTATAACTATGGGGGTTCAATGTGATAATTTGTTAAAACAATATTTTCCAAAAATAGATTCTATTTATAAAATATTCAATATAAAACATTATAGTTTTAGATATCAAAAAAGAGAAGAGGTATTTAAGGAAATATCAGAAAGTTTAGATAAAATAAAAGAAGAGTATCAAAAAATAAAATGAACGAAGAAAATATAAAAAAATTAGTTGAAGATAAAAATAATTTCCTAAAATTAGCAGAAAAAATAAAAGACAAATTTGATGGTCCATCGTCATATTTTTATCTTAGAACAATTGAAAAAACTAAAAAATTTCAAGAAGAATATAAATCTCTCTTGGAAGATAATTCTTTCTTTGAATATCTCTATGCAACCTTAACTTCTTGGGGAATGCATAGAATGGACAAAAATACTAGAATGACAAATTTTGAAAATTTTAAGGAAAGTATTTTAAAAAATAAAGAAAAAATAATAAAATTGTCCAAATTAAATCTTATGGAAGTTAATCTCGATGAATTTAAAGAAGATATATTAGAAATATTCAATTCATTAAAAATTATGAGTAGAAAAGATGCACCAAAATTTGTTGCTAATTCAAAAATTATGCACTTCTTACTTCCAAATCTTATTCCTCCAATGGATAAGGGGCACATAACTTATTTTTTTTATGGAAGAGTAAATGATAAAGGAAAAAAATATATCCCTTCAATAAAAAATGAAGAAGAAACATTCTGGGAAGTATTAAAAAAATTTCAAGAAATTGCTCAACGATTAAAATTGACTAAAAAAGATTTAATTAATGATTGGGATACTTCAATACCAAAAATTATAGACAATGCTATAATCGGGTTTAATATCCGCTAATAACTTTCTCCCCCTAAAATTTTACCTCGTCGAATGACGGGTAAAATTTTCATCCATCTCAAAAATTTCTTTCAGAAATTTTTGCAATTTTCCCCTCCGCAACTCTTAAATATCCATTATATCAAGTTCTTTTATGTCAGAATTATCTTCAATCATTCCAACAATTTCAGGAATAGTCGGAGTTTTAATAGGAGCATCTATCGGTCCATTAATAAATCATCAACTTACAACAAGATACAGCAAAAAAGATTTAATCTTCAAAAGAAAACTTGATTATTTTGAAAAAGTTTTGGAGACAATAGAAAAGAATACAAAATTATACAAACAGCAGGTAAGAAAACTTGAAGTTTCACACGATAGTAAAGAGATTAAAAAAATTGTTGAAGAAATGAAAAAAGAAAGGAAACATTTTTTCATAATGTCAAGTCCGCTCTATTTTGATGTAACAAAAATTTCAGGAAGAATTATCCGCTTTGTAAAAATTGAAAAAGATATTTTTAGCAGAATATCCAAATTAGAAAAGATAAATGAAAAGGAAAAAGAAGTTTTAGTTGAACAATTGAAAAGAATGCTGATGATTTTGGAAAAAAGAGGAAGTGAAATTCTTTTTGAAATGAAAAAAGAACTCAGAAAATATTAAAATTTAAATCTAACTCCTAGATTAACAAAAGAGCCAGAAAAATCAGGACCATCAAAAGGATTTAGATTAATTCCGTAATTAATATCCACATCTACTTTATTATTGGGAGAACTTGCAGTCATTCCGATATTCAGTGGAATTCCAAATGCTGAATCCTTCTCACTTGCTTCCTGTCCATTATCGGTAGTTACTTTATTTTCTAAAGTCAAAGCAGAAATGCCCCCGCCAAAATAAAATTTTCCCGATTTAAAAACAGGAATGAAATAATCCCCAATTGCGTCTAAATAAAATGCGCGAAGGTCTATTGTTTCTGAAACACCATTCCCAATGGGGAAAGTCTTTTTGCTTAGCATATAACCTGCTGAAAATTTGCACTCAAGATTAGAAGTCAAATTCGTTCCAAACCCAACTTTAAACATCGGACTATCTCCAATGTATTTTGCCAAATTAGTTGAAGACCAGGAATAACTGCAGAATTGAATACTTGAAAAATATTTTGGGTCTTCTGCTTTAATTGTTGGAGAATGAACTAATAAAGAAAGCCCAAGTGCTAAGGGGGCAATTAATTTTCCCAAATTCATAAAATAAATTCCATATTAATCTATATAAACATTATTGCCCTAAGAAAAATATGCCTGAGAAAACCAAAATCGTCGCGCAGGGTGCAGAAGCGATTATTGAATTAAAAGATAATTTGATAATTAAAAATCGCATTCCAAAATCTTATCGCTTGAAAGAACTTGACGAAAAAATAAGAAAGCAAAGAACAAAAGCAGAAAAAAAACTTCTTGAAAAAGCCTGCAAAATAATTAATGCCCCAAACCCTTTTCCCCTTGAAGAATTTGATAAAATAAAAATGCCCTTTATTGAAGGAAAAAAACTTTCTGAAATTTTAGATTCTTTTACCTTAAAAAAACAAAAAGAAATCTGCAAAAAAGTTGGGGAAGAAATTTCAAAACTTCATAACGCAGATATTATTCACGGCGATTTAACGACAAGCAATATGATTTTGAATGATGATAAAATTTTCTTCATAGATTTCGGACTGGGATATATTTCCCCGAAAGTTGAAGATAAAGCAGTTGATTTGCATCTGTTAAAACAAGCTCTGGAAGCAAAGCATTTCAAAAATTGGGAAATTTTATTTAATGAAATAAAAGAGGGTTATGAAAATTATAAGGAATCAAAAAAGATTCTTGAAAGATTGAAAACAGTTGAAAAAAGAGGACGTTATAAAGACTAAATCGTCCAAAACTTTTTTTCAAAAAGTTTAGAGGAAGATATAAAGGGGAATAAAAATCCTTATAAATATACTCGATTTCGTTCAGTCAAAGCCCTGTAGTACAGCGGTCAAGTATCTAGCCCTTTGGAGGCTGGGACCCAGGTTCGAATCCTGGCAGGGCTATTTTTAGGGATAGTAAGGTTTAAAAGATTAAATTGCGGTAGATTAAAATGTCAGAAAAAACAGAAGAAAAGATAGAAGAAAAGGAAAAAAAGTCAAAGAAAATGACTAAAGAAGAATTTGAAAAAAAGGTTCTTGAGCTTCATGAAAAAGGACTTACTGCAGAGAAAATCGGAGAAGCATTGAGAAAAGAAGGAATTCACTCTCAAGAGTTCGGAAAAAAGATATCTAAAGTTCTCGGCGGAAAATATTCAAATCCAGACTTGAAAAATATTCAGGAAAAGCTTACAAAACTTGAAAAGCATTTCGAAAAAAACAAAAAAGACAGGCGCGCAATGAGAGACAAAGAAAGAATTGCCGCTAAATTGAGAAGACTCAAAAATTATTTAACAAAGTAAATAATAAAACGAGGTGAAATTGGAATCTAAATATCTTGAATCACAAATAGAAGTAGTAGCCGACAAATTCGCAGAAGCTATAGCGACAAAAGAAATTTTTGTAATCAGTCACTTTGATACTGACGGAATAACCTCCGCAACAATTCTTATACAAACTTTAAAAAAACTCGACAAAAGATTTTCAGTAAAAATTGTAAAAAGATTGGAAGAAGAAACTATCTTAAATCTGCCAAAAGATAAAGTTATAATTTTTCTGGATTTAGCATCAGGAAGTTTGGATTATATTTCAAAATTAAATCTAAAAGATATTTTTATAATTGATCACCACGAAATTTTTCAGGCAGTCCCAGAAGGAATAAATATTGTAAATCCGGAATTAAACGGAAAAGAAAAATTAAGTTCTTCAAGTTTGGTCTATCTTTTCTGTAAATGTTTAGACCGAGAAGATAAAGAACTTGCAAAACTAGCAATTCTCGGAATGATTGGTGACTGCATGGAAAAAAGCATAGACAAATTAAACAATTTAATAATCAACGACGGAGAAGTCAAGAAAAAAAGAGGCTTGTTAATTTATCCTTCAACACGTCCGTTAAACAGAACCTTGGAATACTGCTCTGATCCTTACATCCCAGACATAACAGGAAATCCGCAGGGAGTGATTGAATTGCTTAGGGATGTCGGACTGGCTCCTGCAAATGGAAAATACAAAAGTTTAATCGAACTTGATGATACAGAAATGTCAAAATTAGTAACTGCAATAATTCTGAAAAATCCAAAAGTGAAAAATAAAGAAATAATTGGAGATATTTTCCTAATAAAACTTTTTAACAAATTGGAAGATGCTAGAGAATTAAGTGCAATGATTAATGCCTGTTCAAGAATGGGTGAAAGCGAAACCGCAATTCAGTTTTGTATGGAATCCTCAAAGGCAAAAAAGAAAGCAGAATTAATGCATGCAAAATATAAACAGCATATAATTTCAGGATTAAAATCTGCAGCAGAATCAGAAAAAGTAGAAGGAAATGGATTTGTAATAATCAATGCAAAAGAAAAAATAAAAGATACAATAATCGGGACAATCGCAAGCATACTTTCAAATTCTTCAATTTACGAAGAGGGGACAATTATTACAACGATGGCTTATTACGACGACAAAATAAAAATTTCTGCAAGAGGAGTAGGCAAAGTAGACAGAAATATCCGTGAAGTATTGACTTCAGTAATTAATCAGGTCGGCGGAGAAGTCGGAGGGCATGAATTCGCTGCGGGCTGTATGATAAAACAGGAAAAAGAAAAAGAGTTTATTGAAGCTCTTAAAAAAAGTCTTGAAATTGAATTAGTAAAGATTTAATTATCGAACTCTTCGCCAATTCTCGCATGGAACTCTCCTTGAGTTTCAAAACATTTTTCATTGTATTTCCTCATCATTCTTTGTTTCAATTCCCAATAAGATTCAAAAGTAAATGGAAATTCTCTTCCACAATCATTGCAGATTATAATTAAAGGAGACGTTTTCATTCTCTCCAAATGTTTTAATTCATCCAATAGTAATATTTCACTTAATAAGTAAGTGTGTTCGGATTTATTCATCCTTATAGATTTATAATCTCTGGTTATTTCATCAAAAATTTCATGTACTTTTTTATAATGACTTCCATGATAATCTCCATCTTTTCCTTTGCAGGCACAATCAATAGCAAAATGTTCATCCCCAGACATGTCTATAATGTATTTCGCTTCAGGAGTTTCTAATTCTAAAACTGGCATTTTAGTTCTTTTATTTTTTCCTTAATAAATCCTTCCTTGGGGCGGGTGGGCGGGAGAAAGAATAATTAAAAGATAGAATTAATAAAAAAAAGTCTTGAAATTGAATTAGTAAAGATTTAAAATATTAAATATTATTCTTAAAATATGAAAGAAATAGAAAATATCGCTTTATTTGATATGGACGGAACTCTTTGCGATTATGATAAGGGATTATCTGAATCTCTTGAAAAACTTCGTTCTCCTGAAGAACCGATTTTTAATTTTCTAAGAGATGATTCTCCAGATTATATTAAAGCGAGGGCAGATTTAATAAGAAGCTCTGAAAAATGGTGGACAACTTTACCAAAATTTCAGTTAGGATTTGATGTTTTAAAAGTGGCGAGAGAATTGGGTTATCGCGAGATGATATTAACTCAGGGCCCAAGAAATAATCCCGCTTCATGGTCAGGCAAAAAAATTTGGATGAACGAAAATCTAGGTTCAGATGTAGACATTACAATAACAAGAGATAAAGGATTAGTTTATGGAAAAGTGTTAGTAGATGATTTTCCAAAATATATTGAAAGATGGCTTGAATGGAGACCAAGAGGATTAGTAATAATGCCCGCAAATAATGGAAATGAAAATTTTACGCAT
>Ga0172379_10005863_pt1 | contig 16893 bp, 14 predicted proteins | sample GrowelOW334metaG_FD_119756 | JGI IMG/M metagenome (GOLD analysis project Ga0172379, IMG submission 119756) | Groundwater microbial communities from an aquifer near a municipal landfill in Southern Ontario, Canada - Groundwater well OW334 metaG | ecosystem: Environmental > Aquatic > Deep... | reverse complement strand
TACCCGCGGTGAAACTCAGTCGCTCACGACCGTTACGCTTGGCACAAAGGATGATGAACAGAAAACAGACGGCTTGATCGAGTTCCAGCCGCGCCGTTTTATGCTGCATTACAACTTTCCGCCGTTCAGCGTTGGAGAAACAGGACGTATGGGTACCACCGGGCGCCGCGAGATCGGCCACGGAAATCTTGCGGAGCGCTCATTGAAAAACCTGATCGTTGGAGAGAAAGAATTTCCGTATACGATCCGCATCGTTTCGGATATTCTCGAATCGAACGGTTCGTCATCCATGGCGACAGTTTGTGCTGGTTCTCTCGCATTGTTCGATGCCGGTGTTCCGTTGAAGAAAGCCTGTGCCGGTATTGCGATGGGACTTGTAAAAGAAGGAGACCGCGTTGCGATTCTGAGCGACATTCTCGGAGACGAAGACCATCTCGGCGATATGGACTTTAAAGTAGCCGGAACAGTTGACGGTATCACGGCATTCCAAATGGATATCAAAATCCAAGGAATTACATTGGAGATTATGGCCACTGCACTGGAACAGGCGAAAGCCGGCCGTCTCCACAAATTGGAGAAAATGAATGCTGCAATGGATAAGCCGAGGCAGGAATTAAGTTCGTACGCTCCGAGATTCACGACGATCAAGATCCCGACGGACCTGATCGGTTCGGTCATCGGACCTGGCGGTAAAATGATCCGAAGCATCGTTGCTGATTCTGGCGCATCGTCCATTAACATTGAAGATGATGGAACGATTCAGATCGCAGCAACGTCCCAAGAACAAAGCGATAAAGCGTTGGCATTGATTAACGCAATTACTGCTGTGCCGGAACCCGGTAAGATCTATAAAGCGACAGTAAAGCGTATCATGGACTTCGGTGCATTTGCCGAAATCCTTCCCGGGAAAGAAGGCTTAATACACATTTCACAGCTTGATACAAAACGCGTTGCGAAAGTGACGGATGTGGTGAAAGTTGGAGATACTTTCGACGTAAAATTGCTCGAAATCGACGAAAAGGGTCGGATGAACCTGAGCCGCAAGGCACTGATGGCTCCGGAAAAAAAGGAACCTTCTCCCGAACAATCAGAAGTAAAATAATCTTCATAGGATGCATAATCCCCGACATTTGTCGGGGATTTTTTTTCGTAACAGACGCATGATTCTATTGCGTCGCAATAGTGTGATAACTGGTTCATGGATAAAAGCATTAGTGCATCAAAACCACTTTCCGGCGAAATTGTTGTTCCGGGGGATAAATCAATTTCACATCGCTCCGTCATGATCGGTGCAATTGCTGTAGGCACCAGTGAGATCACTGGATTTCTGCATGCGGCTGACCCGCTAAGTACAATTTCCTGTTTCCATTCCCTCGGTATCGAACATCGGTTCGAAAACGAAAGGTTATTTATTTTCGGCAAAGGACTTCACGGTCTTCAACATGCTTCAACGGCTCTTGATGCCGGAAATTCTGGAACGACCATTCGGCTGATGTCTGGAATTCTTGTCGGTCAAAAATTTGCAACGACAATTACGGGAGATGAGTATCTTGTCAAACGGCCGATGAAACGTATCATTGACCCGCTAAGCACAATGGGAGCACGTATCACTGCAACGGAATCGAAAACAGCACCGTTGACTATTCTTCCTGCCGAGCGATTAAACGCAATAGATTACGAATTACCGATTGCAAGCGCGCAAGTAAAATCTGCCGTACTGTTCGCCGGATTGTATGCTGAAGGAACGACGCGCGTGATAGAACGCGAACCTTCAAGGGATCATACGGAACGAATGTTGGGTTTAACTTCACAAACAGTCGATGGAAAAACTATCGTTACTGTAGACGGCGGAAGGAAAATATCCGCCGGTGTATTTGCTGTTCCGGGCGATCCGTCATCTGCCGCATTTTTTATCGTTGCCGGATTGATCGTTCCAGGATCTGAAATATTAATAAAAAATGTCGGAATGAACCCGACGCGGGTCGGTTTTATTTCAATTTTGAAACAAATGGGCGCTTTCATTTCCATCGAACATGAACGAATCGTTGGAGGTGAGCCATTGGCCGATATTGTTGTCCGTTCGTCGAATCTTCACACTGATCTTGTCTTGGACGGGGCAATCATTCCCAATATTATTGATGAGATTCCCATATTGTCGATTGCTGCTGCATTTGCTGAAGGTTCATTCCAGGTTTGTGATGCACAGGATTTGCGTAACAAGGAAACTGACCGGATCGAAGCGGTTTGCGACAATTTGCGAAAAATGGGACTGACTGTCGATGGTGCAAAGGATGGGTTTGCTTTTCACTCAAAAAATAATTTACTTCAAGGTGAGTTCGATAGTTACGACGATCACCGGATCGCAATGGCATTTGGAATTGCATCGCTTGGGCTGAAGGGAACGTCGACGATCAAGAACGCAGAATGCGTTTCAATTTCATATCCCTCTTTCTGGGAAACAATCCAGGCATTACAACGATAGGAGTCTTCTGTGGCAAATGTAAAACTCGATAATATCAAGAAAGAATATGAAGGTGGTGTGGTTGCGGTAAAAGGTGTTTCCGTCGAAATTCAGGACAAAGAATTTGTTGTTCTTGTCGGACCGTCCGGTTGCGGAAAATCTACTACGCTGCGGATGATCGCAGGTTTAGAAGATATTTCCAGCGGAACATTGACAATCGATCAAAAAGTGATGAACGATGTTCCTCCGAAGGACAGAGATATTGCGATGGTGTTCCAGAATTATGCACTATACCCTCACATGAGCGTTTATGAGAACATGGCGTTCGGTTTGAAACTGCGGAAGTTTCCTAAAGAAGAAATTGATAAGCGGGTACGGGATGCGGCCAAAATATTAAGTATCGAAGAGTATCTGGACCGTAAACCGAAAGCACTTTCCGGTGGACAGCGCCAGCGAGTTGCCGTGGGCAGAGCGATTGTTCGAAAACCAAAAGTGTTCCTTTTTGACGAACCGCTTTCCAACCTTGATGCAAAAATGCGCGTGCAAATGAGGACGGAGATCTCAAAGCTCCATCAACGTTTGGATGCAACAATGATCTATGTTACCCACGATCAAACGGAAGCGATGACAATGGGGGACAGGATTGTTGTGATGAAGGACGGCAATGTGATGCAGATTGATACGCCACTGAATCTGTATAATAATCCTACAAACAAATTTGTTGCGGGATTTATCGGAAGTCCGTCAATGAATTTCGTCGAAGGGTCTATTGTCAAAGAAACGGGAATGAAATTCTTTGAAAAAGGAACTCAACTGTCGGTGGATATTTCCAAAGAGAAACAGAAATTACTAACGGAGTATATCGGCAAAGAATTGTGGTTGGGTATTCGTCCGGAACATATTAGCGCTGAAAAGACGCGCTCATCAAAAATTACTGCTACGGTAGAAGTGGTGGAGCCGATGGGAAATGAAATATTCACGTATTTCACCTGCGGTGCGGCACAATTGGTAGCGCGTATGACTCCGATGGTAATTCAGGCAGGTCAAAAGCAGGATTTTACCTTCGATATGAGTAAAGCACACTTTTTTGATAAAGCAACCGAACTCGTGATTAAGTAAAACGTATAAGCAAAAAAAATACAAAACGCCATGCTTTCGTACTTCGAAGCGTGGCGTTTGTTTATTGGACTAAATCGATTTCTGTTTACATTGTGATCACTTGGTGCTGAAATTTATCTATCACAAGTTCGTTCGCCACCCATTTGACAAAGTCCGGGCCATATTTGTTCAGATAATGCACGACACTGAATTCTCTCTCCTGAAAATTTCCATAGGGGAAAATATTCATCGACGCTTTCCTGATTTGTTTTAATGAAATCTCTTCTTTCTGTTGCTGCGCTTTTTGTGTTTTTTGCTTCAGCACATCCAGTTGTTGTTGGAACTTGCCAAGTGTTCCGTCGACAACTCCGTTTAATGTCGTATCAATTTGTTGAATTCCGAACCGCGCTTCGTTCACCGCTTCTTTAATCTTCACATCGAGCATTTCAAACAGTGCGTCAACTTTTACCTCGGAAACCTGTTCCGAGACTTTTGCCAATACCGGCTCAACTTCGCCGAACAGGTCGTCTAATTCCAATGAATACTTTTCCAATACTTTGTGCACTTTTTCTTCTATCAGCGTGATGCTAGCACGGGGATAAATAATCGGCATTGTCACATTAAAATGTGCGTACACAGGTTTCAGTTGAGCATAATATGCGATTTCACCGGGACCGGCAACATACGCAACGGTTGGGAAGAGCATATCTTGGCACAATGGCCTCATAACAACATTAGGAGACAATACTTCAGGTGTTTCCGAAGCGATGGCAAGTAGTTCATCCTTGGTAAAACGTTGGCGAAGATTTTTCAGAAAATAGTCGCCGGTGTCGGATGGTTCGATGAGATGCCGACCGCCTTTGTAGAACATAAAAAGATTTAATGCTTTTGCTTTAATCTGTGCATGATAGTTTTCTTCCAGTTCGACACTTTGTTGTATGACCAATTTTGACGTTTCTGAATTGGCAAGGATTTCGGTTTGGAAGAGGGGTGTAAGAATCTTCTTTAATTCAGGATTGTTCGCGTTGACATAGATGATTCCTGAATCTTCATAGATATGATTAAGGAAACCCGCAAATGCTTTTAAAAAAGTACTCCCTTGTTTATAATACCCCCGCAACAGTGCGGTTAATGCGGGAGTAAAATCGGATTTTGGCAAACCTGATTCTATGGTTTGAAAAAAAGCTTCAATATGTTCATCGATAACGATTGTACCGGTTGCGCCGATATTGCGTTCCAGCGGTTTACCACCAAAGAGATATTCTACCATCGAAAGTTCATTCGCAGAATTGATGAACTTGGTCTTGTTTATTTCGTCGAAATCATGGTCTTCGCCTTCAAGCCAAAACACGGGAACAAAATTATACTCCGGATATTCACTGCCGAGTTTTTGTGCTAGTTTAACGGCAGTGATTGCTTTGTAGATCGTATATAACGGTCCGCCAAAAAATCCTAATTGCTGTCCGGTAACGACTGCAAATGTATTATCATTCCCCAACAGATCGATGTTAGCCAGAGTTTTAATACCGCTATGAAAACCACGGTTTTGATCGTTAAGCACCCGAAGCAATGTGTTACGGTCGTATTTTTTAAATTGGAGATGGTGAATTTTGTCTTTCCACGCCTCTTTTTCCTTAAAATTGCCGGAATAATACTTTGCTAGTTTCTCGAAATGCGTGTTATAGTCCGTATACAGCTTTGAAACGACCTCGCGGTCCGCCAATTGGCGATAATTGATATATTCCATGGTCTCCCGACGAATATTTTTGCTTAATATACGCTCATTTGGTTCCAGAATCAATGTAAGCAATGGTACATTGTGTGCATTGATTTTAGACGAATGTTATAATATATTGCTATAGCAAAATGGCCAAACTTTCAGGAAAAATAGCTGTTGTTACCGGTGGGACCGGGGCCTTAGGCCAGAACGTTACGAAGCGGTTGTTAATGGAAGGAGCGACGGTTATTGCCACACATACCGGACGGTCCGATACTGAATCATCGGCAATAATTGATCATCAAGTTCAAAATCTTTCATATGATGTTCTTGATGTAACGAATGAGCGATCAGTCGGTACATTTTATGACCAGTTGTTATCGAAACATGGACGCATTGATATTCTATGCAATCTTGTCGGTGGAATCCGACAAAAAAAGTTTATCGAAGACATTTCTTTTGAAGAATGGAATGAAATGTTCCGGGTAAATTTAGATTCCTGTTTTTTGATGACACGAAACGCTGTTCGATCGATGAAATTGAACTCGTTTGGCAGGATTATTAATATTACTGCAATGCCGGCCATCCTACCTGAACCGAAACGGGGAGGATATGGCGTTGCAAAAGCGGGCGTCATCACGTTAACAAAAACGGTTGCTGAAGAGGTGAAAGGTTTCGGCGATATTACAGTAAATGCAATTGCGCCAAGTACCATTCTGACCGAAGCAAATAAACAATGGGGAACTGAGGAGGAGATAAAAAAATGGGTAACACCCGGACAAATAGCAGAGATGATCATCGTTCTATGTTCTGATTCGGGAGCCGCAATTAATGGTCACATTATTCAAATGTATGGTAAGGTATAATTATGGGTTTACGTGATAAACTAAATGAAGATCTGAAAAATGCGATGAAATCCGGCGATAAGCTGCGGACGGAAACTCTCCGTATGCTGCGAGCGCAGATCCTTGAATTTGAAAAAAGCGGTGCCGGCCGCGAAATGAATGCCGATGATGATATGAAAATTCTTCTTTCTTCAGTGAAAAAACGAAGAGACTCTATCGAGATGTACGAAAAAGCAAACAGGAAGGATCTTGCTAATAAAGAAATAGCAGAGATTGCGATAGTTCAGGAGTATTTGCCAAAACAAATGAGTGCAGGGGAAGCTGAAATGATTATCGTCAAAATTATTGCAGAGGCAGGGTCGAAAGAACTCAGCAAAGTGATGCCGCTGGTGATGAAAGAATTAAAAGGGAAACTGGACGGTAAGTTGATCAACGAAATTGTCAAACAAAAAATAGCATAACATTATGGCAGTCATCGACATCATTCTCGGCGTTATCATTCTGATCTTTATGTATTCGGGATTCAAGAGTGGATTTATAAAAAAAATTATTGGCTTTGCCTGTTTGGTGTTGGCCCTGATTCTGGGGACAAAATATGCAGCAGATGTCAATGAATTGATTTTTGCCGAGATGGGAATTTCGGGCACCACCGGTTTTTTTGTATCGTTTGTTATGATCGTAGTGGCAATCACACTCACTCAATCGATACTGTACAAAATATTTATCCAAGACCTTGTTGATTCAATGTGGAACAATGTTTTTGGTATGTTTGTTGGAATTGTGGAAGGTGCATTGGTTGTGAGTATTGCTCTCATTGTGATGAGCATTTATTTAGATCTGCCATCACAGGAAACAAAGGCGGAGTCGGAATTGTATAAACCAATTAAAAATTTCTCCCCCATGGTATTCGACCAGATTAACACCTTGCTTCCAGAATCGGAGGATTTTTACCAGCAAATCATGAATTTTACAAATGGTGAAAAGCCAAAGAAGAAATAAGACGATATGAGTCAGTTTGACGCAGCAGCTGATAGATTAGAACTTCCTAAAATACTCCATAGAATACAGTTTTACGCCTCTTCCGACCTCGGAAAAGAAGCTGCCGAATCCATTGAACCTCTGGACGATATTGAAACAATTTCCCGGGAGCATAACCTGGTTTCGGAAATGAAACGTGTGTTGGAAGGGGAAGGATCGTTTCCGATTGATGGAATTAAGGATATTAGAGCATCCCTTCAACAATCGACAATAGAAAACAATCTCCTTTCTGCAAAAGAATTACTTTCCATTGCATCTACTCTTCAATCGTCGAGGACAATAAAGTCATTCGTTGATAAACGAAAAGAGTATTTAATTCAATTGCATGCGCTAACCTCGGCAATTTCAATCTTTAAGGAGATTGAATTCAACATAAACCAAGCTATTGATGATAACGCCTCTGTAAAAGATTCGGCCAGCAAAGAACTTCGATCCATACGGCAATCTATTGCAGATAAACAAAGTGCAATTAGGCGGACATTGGAAAAAATCCTTCGTGCTACTGCAGAGCAAGGAATGGTGCGGGACGAAATCGTAACTACTCGGGATGGGCGAATGGTTATCCCGATTAAAGCAGAATTGAAAAACAAATTTCCAGGATTTATTCACAGCACATCCTCAACCGGACAAACTGTGTTTATTGAACCATCGGAAACGCTGACATACAATAATGAGATCACAGAATTGTTCTTCAAAGAGAAACGGGAAGTTGAGAGGATTTTGCGAGAACTCACCCGACAGATTTTTCTAGTAGTAGAACAAATCCGACAGATAGTTGAAATATTAACTCAAATAGATTTATGTTTTGCTAAAGCGCGTTATTCTATTGAAATAAAAGCAAATAAGCCATTTTTAAAAGATACTGGATCGCTATCTATACGCCAAGGATATCACCCCGTTTTATTGTTGCGTCATCATCGGGATTCCGTTGTACCGTTGGATATTGAAGTTGGTGCATCCTACAACACATTACTTATTACGGGACCCAACGCTGGTGGTAAAACTGTTGCTTTGAAAGCGTTAGGAATTCTTTCATTGATGGTACAATCTGGTATACATATTCCGGTTTCACCTGATTCGGAGTTTCCGGTATTTAAGAAAATATTTGTATTAATTGGCGATAATCAATCGCTTGATAATGATTTAAGTACATACAGCTCTCAGATTCTTCAAATTAAAAAAATAACTGAGCATGCCGACGTCGATTCACTTGTCCTTATCGATGAAATTGGTTCCAATACAGACCCAACAGAAGGCGGGGCTATAGCTGCAGCGGTTATTGAACATTTAAATGGATCGGGTGCGATAACAGTAGCTACGTCGCATCAGGCGTCCTTAAAAGCATTTGTCCACAATTCCCTCGGTATGGAAAATGGCGCGATGGAATTTGACCAAGAAACACTCATTCCAACTTATCGTTTTAAGCCGGGATTACCGGGGAGCAGTTATGCATTAGAAATTGCACAGCGACTGGGTGTTAACGATTCGATTATTACAACGGCCCGGGGAATGCTGGGAGAACAAAAAGCAAAACTTGAACAATTGATTCTTGACCTGGAAAACCGTTCACAGTTACTGCAGCAAAAACTTTCAAACACTGAAGGTGAAATCAATAAATACAAAGAGTTATCCCAGGTATATGAAACTAAATTAAAAGACTTGAATAGGGAAGTCAGAGACATTAAACGGAAAGCAATTGAAGAAGCAAAGGTGATCATTGATCGGGCAGCTTCCACTGTGGAAAATACTGTAAGGGAAATTAAAACCCAACAAGCAGATCGCGAAGTGATTCGGAAAGGTAAAGAAAAGATTGCCGCTTTAGAAAAAGAGGTTTCATCGCTTGAAAAAGATATTTCCGAGACAATATTGTCAGATCGGGATCAATCAATAGAGATAAAGTTGAATGATACTGTCGTGCTGCGTTCGGGAGGCCAAACCGGAACAGTATTAACAATGCCTGACAAGAATGGAAATCTACAAGTTGCATTTAATTCTATAAAAGCAAAAGTACATATTTCCAATATCAAATCGGTTACTAAAAAAGAAGCTAAGAAAATTACTGTAAGTGCATCGTTTATAAGCGATAAACCATATACGACTGAAGTAGATATTAGGGGTTTATATGGAGATGAAGCAATAGAAATTGTCGATAAATTTATTGACGATGCACTTTTGGCAGGATTGCATCGTGTTGATATAATCCATGGACATGGAACAGGAGCATTGCGAAAAAGAATACACTCCTTTTTGGAGACCGACCATCGGATTAAAAGCCAACGTTTTGGTGAACGGTATGAAGGTGGTGCCGGTGTTACCGTGGTTGAAATTGCTGAATAGAGTATGAAATCAATTAAGAAAATATTGATTGCAAATCGTGGAGAAATTGCTGTCCGGATTCATCGGTCTGCGAAAGAAATGGGAATTCAGACTGTTGCCGTCTATTCTGATCCGGATAGAACGGCTCCTCATGTCTTGTTCTGCGATGAAGCATATTCTTTGCATGGTGCAACTTCGGCAGATACGTATCTGCGAATTGATAAACTTCTGACAATTGCGAAAAAAGCAAAGGTCGATGCAATCCATCCAGGTTATGGCTTCTTATCTGAGAAAGCACAGTTTGCAACATCGGTGGTAGAAGCGGGATTTATTTTTATTGGACCGAATCCTGAAACAATAGATTTGCTCGGGAGCAAAACTTCCGCTCGGGAGTTATTATCCAAGAAAAAAATTCCAATAGTACCAGGTACTACAAAACCAATCAATAACTTAAGTGATGCAATTGAAGTTGCTTCGAATATTGGATATCCAGTATTGATCAAGGCGGCAGGCGGTGGCGGCGGCAAAGGAATGCGAAGAGTCGATTCTCCAGAAGAACTGGAAAGTGCCATAGATCGTGCACGCAATGAAGCCTCTAAGGCGTTTTCCGATGACAGGGTGTATATTGAAAAGTTCATCGTAAACCCGAAGCATATTGAAATTCAGGTCCTTGCGGATTCCCATGGAAATGTCATACATCTTGGAGAGAGGGAATGCTCCGTTCAACGCCGACATCAAAAAGTAGTTGAAGAATGTCCGAGTATTGCGTTAACTCCCGAATTGCGTTCCAAAATGGGGCAGACCGCAGTCGAAATTGCCAAAGCGGCCGGTTATGTCAATGCCGGGACAATGGAATTTTTACTCGATGCGGCGATGAATTTCTACTTTTTAGAGGTAAATACTCGAGTTCAGGTGGAACACCCAATCACTGAAATGGTATATGGTATCGATATCGTTAAAGAACAGATCAGAATTGCGCAAGGAGAACGTCTTTCGTTTACTCAGAAAGATGTTAAAATCAGCGGACATGCTATTGAAGCAAGAATTTATGCAGAAGAATATGACAATAATTTTCTTCCGTCAACGGGAACAATCACCCATTATCAACCGAGCGAAGGATTAGGTATCAGAAATGATTCCGGCGTTCGGGTAGGATCTGAGATTACCATGTATTATGATCCGATGATTGCGAAACTTGTCGTACATGGACGGACAAGAGATGAAGCAATTGAACGAATGAAACGTGCGCTGCGGGAATACAAAATTAACGGCGTAAAAACAACGATACCGTTTTGCGAATTGGTCATGTATCATCCGGAATTCGTTAAGGGGACGTACGATATTAATTTTGTGGCCAAACATTACTTAGCTCCGGACAGCAAACTCGACCAGCAGGAAAGTGAAGCGGTTGCTGCATCATTTGTTTCTGCGCTCAGTCAAGGAAGAAGCGGATCATCAGTCTCTTCAATACAACGGAATCCATTACGATCACAATGGAAACGACGATCTAATAATGAATAAGAACACCATCTATATTTCGGATCAAACGTTGTATTTGGACGAGTCACAAGGTATTCTCACCAATTCAGAAGGTATACCTATTTCGGCTGACGTGAAAAAAATTTCGGAAGGTGAGTATAGTGTCTTGATTGAAGGGAGATCGATCCATTTATTCCTTTCCCGGTTGAAAGACACTACGACGGCAACGGTCAATAACTTTATCTTTGAGATTCAACGGGAGACTCTGCGTGATGCATTGACGAAAAAACTTCAAAAAGAATCAGGGACGACCAACAGCAGTATGACCGTACGTGCTCCTATGCCGGGATTGATTACAAAAATTCTTCGTCCGGAAGGATCAGAAGTACATCATGGCGAAGGAATTCTAGTCATTGAAGCTATGAAAATGGAAAACGAGATCAAATCTCCCAGGTCGGGAATTGTCAAAAAAATTTTTATTAAAGAAAAACAAACGACGGAAAAAAACGATCATTTATTCACAATCGAGTAATTATGAAATCAATTGTAGAACCGGAAGTAACAAAAGAATTAGCATTGCAACACGGCTTAACACTCGACGAATTTGAAAAAGTTCTAACCATTCTTGGAAGAACTCCGACATATACCGAACTCGGCATTTATTCTGTAATGTGGAGCGAACACTGTAGCTATAAAAATTCCATTGCGCAGTTAAAAACACTACCCAGGTCGGGGAAACGGTTGTTGGTGGGTGCGGGGGAGGAAAATGCTGGACTGGTGGATATTGGCGACGGAATTGCCGTTGCATTCAAAATTGAAAGCCATAATCATCCTTCAGCTGTTGAACCGTATCAGGGTGCGGCAACTGGTGTCGGCGGCATCATGCGTGATATTTTTACGATGGGTGCGCGGCCAGTGGCGGCGTTAAATTCTCTCCGTTTCGGCGATATCAACGACAAGCAGACGAAACATTTATTAAAAGGAGTGGTGAAGGGAATCGGAGATTACGGAAACAGTTTCGGCGTTCCGACAATTGCAGGAGAAGTGTATTTCGACTCATGTTATCAAACCAATCCGCTTGTCAACGCCATGTCCATTGGAATTGTTGAACATGGTCATGTCGCTTCGGCTATCGCAAAGGGAAAAGGAAATGTTGTGATGATCGTCGGATCTGCAACAGGCAGAGACGGTATACATGGCGCAACATTTGCGTCCGAGGAAATCTCTGAAGCATCGGAAGCAAAACGTCCTTCAGTACAGGTGGGGGATCCATTCACAGAAAAGCTGTTACTTGAAGCAACGTTGGAAGTAATTCAGGCAGGTTTGGTTGTTGGAATACAAGATATGGGTGCGGCAGGCATTACATGTTCTTCTACAGAAATGAGCGCAAAAGGGACCAGCGGAATGGAGATTAACCTGGATTTCGTACCAACGCGTGAAACGGCAATGACCGCGTACGAAATTATGTTATCCGAATCGCAGGAACGGATGCTGCTTGTTGCAACACCGGAAAACGAAAAAGCGATCATTACGATTTTTGAAAAATGGGATTTGCATTGTGTTACAATCGGCAAAGTAACGGACGACGGTATGGTGAGGATTTTCCATCACGGAATATTACAGGCCGAAGTACCGGCCGAAACCTGTGTGCTTGGCGGCGGCGCTCCGGTCTATATTCGTGAAACAAAAGAACCAGAATATTTTGCGAAAACCCGTTCGGTGGATCTACAGACACTTCCTGTTCCGTCAGATCTCTGTGCGTCAATATATTCTCTTTTACAGTCACCAAATATTGCCAGCAAACGATGGGTATACGAACAGTATGATTCAATGGTTCGCACGAACACTGTTATGCTTCCTGGTTCTGATGCGTCGGTCATACGAATTAAAAAATCAAAAAAATTATTGGCTGCAAAAACTGACTGCAATGGAAGATATGTATACCTCAATCCGCGCAAAGGTGCCGCTATTGCGGTGGCGGAATCCGGCAGAAATGTAGTTTGCACCGGTGGGAAACCAATTGCAATCACAAATTGTTTAAACTTTGGCAATCCGTACAAACCGGAGATTTACTGGCAGTTTAAAGAAGCGATCGCCGGCATTGGTGAGGCGTGCATTGCGTTAGAGACTCCCGTTACTGGAGGAAATGTGAGCTTTTATAATGAAAGTCCGAATGCGGCCGTATTCCCAACGCCGACTATTGGAATGTTAGGTGTTGTGGAAAATGAATCTCATGTGACTACCGCATTCTTTAAAAAGAATGGAGACGAAATATTCTTGTTAGGAACAAATCGTGGTGACATTTCCGGCAGCGAGTATCTTTCCCGCGAACATGGATTGACTGCCGGTGATGCTCCATATTTTGATCTCGCATTTGAAGTAAAACTGCAGCAATGCGCCCTCGAACTTATTCAACAGGGATTGGTGAAATCGGCGCATGATGTTTCGGACGGCGGACTGATCATTGCACTGATAGAAAGCGCTGTCGTAGGAAAAGAACTTTTCGGTTTCGCGGTAAACCTTCAGTTGAACGGAATCCCGTTGCACAAAATATTATTCGGAGAAGATCAATCACGGATCATTATTTCTGCAGCCACAGGGAGTGTAGATCGTCTGTCGGCAATTTGTTTGAAGCATGGCGTTCCGCTAAACAAAATCGGTGTTGTTACTGCCAATACTCATTCGACTATAAATGGCGCAGTGCCCTTGGATATGGTAAAAGCTAAAGATATTTTTTTTCATACGTTGTATGAAAAGGTGAGTCAGAATTGACTATGATCGGAACGATCGCAATACCTACTCACCGTCCGCCGGACATTCACAACGTTCCGTTCAATATTCTTTCATTGACCGGCAGCGATTCTGTTGATTTTCTGCAGCGTATATCGACGAATGACTTCGCAAATTTTTCGGCAGGAGAGTCCCAAAAGACACTGTTCGTTTCAGATAAAGGAAGAATGATCGATGCCGTTTGGGTGATCCATCGGAATGACCAATTGTTGGTATTGACAGGTCAGGGCATGGGTCAAACAGTTCAAACGTTTCTTGAAAAATATATCATCATGGATGATGTTCTTGTGCATGATGTCAGCACACAGTACAAAGCAGACCTGTTCTTTGATCAACATTCTGGATATCGGATTGAGTATTTTGGTATTGATGCAATAATTGATATTCAGGAAAACGTTGTGCTAAAAACACCTATCGCAGTGACGATTGATCCCGGATATGAACGTTGGAGAATAGAAAATGGAATTCCCAAAGCGCAAAAAGAGATCGTACAGGATTTTAATCCTCTTGAACTGAATCTTTGGAATTGGATCAGTTTTACTAAAGGATGCTATATCGGTCAGGAAATAATAGCACGACTTGATACATATCATAAAATACAGCGCACTTTATGCTCAATCAGCTCGGAGCATGAGTTTTCGGAAGGTGATATTGTTGCCGATGAAGCAGGAATGGATATCGGCAGAATCACGAGTGCGCTACGGTGTGAACATGGCTATATCGGTCTGTGTGTCGTTCGAATAAAACATGCAGTACCGCACGGACGGTTACATAGTAAACAAAAAAATAATTTCATTACTATCGAACGTGTTTTTCACAAAGGAAATAATGAAAGAAATTAATATATCCGCTGTATCAAAAACGGAGTTATACGATCAATTATTACCGCAGATTATTTCGCTTATAACGGACGAGCCGAATCCTATTGCGAACATGGCGAATATTGTTGCAGCGTTAAAACAATCATTTTCCTACTACTCTTGGGTCGGATTTTATCTGTTCGACCGCAGTGCTGAAGAATTGGTTCTGGGACCGTTTCAAGGAAAGATTGCATGTACAAGGATTGCTGTCGGGAAAGGTGTGTGTGGAACTTCCTTTCAGAAAAAAGAAACACTAATCATCCCCGATGTCAATCAATTTCCCGGACATATCTTTTGCGATGGTGATTCAAAATCCGAGATCGTCGTGCCTGTTATATTGGCGGGTATAGTGACAGGTGTGCTTGATGTGGACAGTTATGAATACGATCGTTTTGATACTGTGGATAAAAAATATTTGGAACAATTGATCAGCATGGTTGCTGGAAAGATTCTTCTCCCATGAAAAAGTTTAAATTGCAGAAAGCACCGAAGGCGTATAAGAATGCAGGTTTCTTAGCGAGCAGAGATGCTCGTCCGTTGCGCATCCTCTCCGAATTTCTTGAGCCGCTCAGCCGGTTTAATTATTACAATGTGAAGGATACGATTGTATTTTTCGGCTCGGCAAGGATAAAACCAAGAACCGAAACGATTAAGCATTTACGTGAATTGGCAAAGAAGGGGAGCAAAAAAAATGTGCACTCGAAGAAGTATCACGAACAACTTCTTCAAGCGGAGGTAGCCGTGGAGATGTCCCGGTATTATGAAGATGCGATGGAGCTTTCGAGACTGATCACTGCATGGTCGACAAAATTAAAAAAGAAAAACAGACTGCTCGTTTGTTCCGGCGGCGGTCCGGGAATCATGGAAGCGGCGAATAAAGGAGCAGTGCAGGCAAACGGAGAGTCAATCGGATTGAATATCAGCCTTCCATTTGAACAATATCCGAACCCGTTTATTACCCCGAAATTCAATATGGAATTTCATTATTTCTTTATGCGGAAATTTTGGTTTATGTTCCTCGGTAAAGCGTTGGTGGCATTCCCGGGCGGATTCGGAACGCTGGATGAATTTTTCGAGTTGTTGACACTATTACAGACCAAGAAGGTCGGTAAAAAAATGACTGTTATTTTATATGGTAAAAATTTCTGGAATAAGATCATTGATTTTACGGCACTAGTCAAATACGGCATGATCAGCGCCGAAGATATGAATCTCTTCACATTCGCTGATTCGCCAAAGGAAGCGTTTGCGGTTCTAAAAAAGGATGTTCTGAAAAACTATTCCGAGTTTCGATGAATACGCTTACCGAAAAAGAAGTCGTCGAGATCAAATCCCTTGTGACGTTATTGGATGATGAGGATGAGTCCGTTTATGCTACAGTACGGGAGCGACTGTTAACATATAACGGCAACGCATTAGAATTTATTCCTGTACTGGATGATGCATTGTGTGTTGCGGCGAAACGATTCAATGAAGTGCGGGAATTAATCCTTCGGTCATCAATAAAGGACCAACTTCGGAATTTGCGGAAAGGTGTGAATGGAGATGTCGATCTGGAGGAAGGTGTTTTTGTCTTGTCCAAATATCGATATAATGATTTTGATCCACAGCTGTATACCGAACAACTGAACACGCTTGCTTCGGAATTGAAAGAAAAATTGAGTTCAATCACCGATGAGACGGAAATCTTCAGGAGAACGATTGCATTTTTCGTAGACGACAAAGGATTTAACGGCAACAAAGAAGACTATTACAGCGAAGAAAATCATTATTTCAATCGTGTGCTCGATACTAAAATCGGCATTCCGATAACATTAAGCGTAATTTACCTGTTGGTAGGAAAGAGAATCAATTTGCCGGTAAATGGAATCGGATTGCCAGGACATTTTGTACTTCGGTTCTCCTTTGGTAATACTCACGTATATTTCGATCCGTATAACAGCGGAAAGGTACTTTCGTCGTCGGATTGTGTCGAAATAGTAAAGAATTTAGGATTTAATTTCACTGACGAGTACCTTTCTCCAGTCTCCAACAGACAGATTTTAGAGCGAATATTAAGAAATATAATCCTGATACTGGAAAAACGACAGGAAAAAGAGAGAATAGAAACAGTCCGTCAGTTCATTGATACTCTCAATTCTGATTTGTAAATTGTACTATGATCTATGGGGGTGTTTTGGCATCGACGGGGTCGGGAATGGATAGATTTGCATACCGTGCACGCCTTTACGCACGTAAATCTCAGGGCAAACAATAAATGCAGATAACTACGGTTACGCACTCGCCGCT
>Ga0172379_10005862_pt1 | contig 16894 bp, 17 predicted proteins | sample GrowelOW334metaG_FD_119756 | JGI IMG/M metagenome (GOLD analysis project Ga0172379, IMG submission 119756) | Groundwater microbial communities from an aquifer near a municipal landfill in Southern Ontario, Canada - Groundwater well OW334 metaG | ecosystem: Environmental > Aquatic > Deep... | reverse complement strand
CCGGCGATGTAGACTTTAATGGTTTTCATAATTGTATGGCGAGGAGAACATATTATTCAACCTGCTTGATAAGTTCAGCCAAAACTTTCAAAGGCATTCCGGAGGTGCTGTCCTTGGTGCCTTCAAATTTTTCGATATAATTACAAAAAGGCGCTTCTTCGTTGCGCATGGCGCCGGCGCAAGACATTACTCGACCAATAGCAATCGCTTCATCAATAACCGCCTCGGAAAAAGGTTTAAAATAAATTCGTGAGGTTTCAATTTGTCCGACTTGTTTTCCGGTCTCTGTGTTGGTGACCACCACTGCGTTTATTGCGTCCATCGGATGTTTCAAATAACCTCTCAAAAACAATCTGGCTTCTTCTTCGTCTCGGGGTTTTTCCAAAACTTGACCATTGCAAACCACCACCTGATCGGCGGTAATAAGAAGTGCTGGTTCAGTAATCTTTGGCAAAATCGCTTCGGCCTTGGCTTTAGCTAAAGCCAAAACCAATTTTTCTGGGTCATCGTGGCGAACGGCTTTTTCATCAATGTCTGCAGTAACAACCTCAAATTGATAACCCGCTTGTTCCAAAACCCCGCGACGACCACGAGAACCAGAACCGAGAATTAATTTCATAATTTTTATATTATTGAAGTTAAATTTTAATTACCTCAAACATCTTACAATAATCCCAAAGAAAAACCAAAACCCCGCCCCGCTCCACTAACTCCCCCTGCCACCACTAACTCCCCTGGCCCCTCTTAACAAAAGAGGGGGGTCAGTTGGAATAGAGGTGATGTTTGATTTCTTTTATAACGGAATCGACATCTTCTAATACTTGTTGGTTAGTAAATCTGATAACCTTATAATTTCTTGATTCAAAAGAAGCGGTTTTGATTTTATCGTGTTCTTTGATGTCGGGAAGGTTATGAATTCCGCCGTCAACTTCAATAATTAGTCTAGCTTTTGGACAACAAAAGTCGGCTATGTAATTATCTATACTAAACTGTCGATAGATCTTATAACCCAAAGTCTTATTTCTCAAATACTCCCAAAGAAACCTCTCGGCCGGAGTACTTTTCCTTCTTAAACCCCACCTTCTTTCTTTCAAAATAGTTTTATTCATTATTAACATACGCCACAAGCCCCCTCCCTTTGCTAAAGGGAGGGCTGGGGAGAGTTTGAGTACCAAAAAACCAACTCCTTTACTTGGAAATAATAAATTCTAAAAAAAATTATTATTTCCAACTTGGGGAGTTGGTTGTTGACACCGGGAGTTAGATTCTTATTTATAGAACCTCACAAGGTTATTTTTATTTCATCACAAAATTGATTTTTTGTCAATAGTCGGATGTGAATAAGTTTGCTAAAAAAACTTTACTCAAACTTCAAACTTCCGAGCATTTGTAAAATTTCTGTTCCTTGACTTTTATCTGCATCAGAAAAATAAATTTTAAACCCGACAAATCTAGTACCGTTTTGTTTGACGTACTCCGTCACATCAAAATGTTCGTTCATGCGCATTTTCCAAACCGTTTCTTCGCCAACCTGAATTTGTTCAAATTCAAATCCTTCAGTTTCTTTAGGCCACAGAGAGACATCGGTGGAAAATTCGCTTTCTAAAAATTCTTGGGCGGTTCCGCTAAAACTGACATTAATTAATTTAATGTCAGGAATGGGTCCAACATCAGAACCTTTTGGTAAATTAAGAGACGCTCCATATCGCCCCTCACTCCACAAACCTATTTCGCTGGCCGTGTAGGAAACCGGATACTCAAAAGAAAAATCAAAACCTTGATAAACTTTTGTGGTACTCGGCGCTTCATTCGCGGCCATTTTTGATTCGACGTATGGTCGACCAAACCAGCCGAGAGAAAAGGCGATGATGAAAATTATTGGAACGATGATGAGGTGTTTGAGAAACATATTTTATTTTTATTAAATTTTTTAAATTATTTTAATTGAATCGTTTTGCACAAACACCGCTTCGCCATCTCTTAATCTGGTAACTGATTTACCAATTTTCTTTTCAAAATCAACCAGCGTCGATTCGTCCGCTTCTTTGTAATGAGGTGAAATAATAAGATCGACAAAATTCATACCAGTCATGTCGGTTAAGCCAACGCTGTTTTCGTCACCCTCTTCCAAAATTGGATTATCAATATTGGAACCAACAATCATCGAGCCGGCACTGATACCAATATAAATTCCACCGCGCTCGACAAATTCTTTAATTACTCGGTCGAAGCCGCTTTCTCGCACGCACTTCATGAGCAAAAAAGTATTTCCACCATGAACAACCACCACATCCTTATCTGCAAAAAATTTCCGCAGCTCTGCTTCGGTTTTTCCTTCAATATCAAAATCCTCAACCGAAAAACCAATTTGACGCAATGTCTCGTTGTCTTTAGCGATATACCACGGGTCGTCGTAAACCTTACCGGCTGTAATAACGCTGGCGACTCTAATTTCCGCAGCCGGTTTTGGTAAAAGTTTTAAAAACTCATCTTTGGCCGCCCCAACCAGACCACTGGAAGTTAAGAAAAAAGTTGGCATAAAAATATTATTTAAAGCTTACACTAATTATTAAGAAAAACCAAAACCCCGTAGCTGATGAGCAACGGGGTTGGTTGGAGTCGGCTGTATATTTGGTGGACCCGACGGGGTTCGAACCCGTAATTCTAGGTGTTAACCCTGAGCAAGGTTGCCATTTACCTCCACGAGCCCATGAGCCGACATTTTTACAAACAAAAAACTCCTTTAGTTGAAAGTTATAAATCACAATACCGAATATCCAAAAAAATTTGGAATTTGATATTTAAAATTTGATGCTTTTCAACTTTGGGGAGTTGTTTGCTAACACCTAGAATTTAGTTCAATTAAGAACCTCACTCAGATAATAATATTCCACCACAAAATAACTTTTTTGTCAACAGTCAGTTGTGTATAAATAAATTACAAAATCTCAAAATCAATCATCTTTATTTTTAATTTTAGAAACACTCTCGGCGGTAATCCAAGCCGACATGGCGCCGAAGCCGGTTTTATCAATATTGAAAGGTTCTACCTTGGTTGGATTTTTTAAAAAAATCAGCAGACAATATTTTTTATTTTTTAATCGCTCAAAAAAATCTGGAAGATCTTCTTTTTCTATTCCAATGTCTTGACCGTACTTGTCCAAAATTTCTTTGACTTTCTTTGGTGTTAAATCAACCAACTGACAAACCTTTTTGACTTCGGATTTTATTTTTACTGGCTCACCAGAATCTTTAAAATAAACTACCTCGCCTTTTTTAATATTATTCCAAGGTTTACACTTTACAGAATACCAACGTGATTCAATCTTTTTCTGACCATTCAAAATTTTTTGCGTCAGTCCCCAAGATTTTTTCATTATGGCTAAGTGTTCCATATTTTTTGGTTGTTCAAAACGTTCAATTTGTTCAAGTGTTCAAATTATTCATTTTGGATTGGGTTAAAAAATTTTTGGGGTCAGTAGCAATCGCAACTTCTCCATCTTTTTTGGATCAAGTTTGGCTTGATAAATTTTTGAAGCAATTTCTTGTTCAGCAAAATTTTTATCAGTCACCAGATTTAAAAATTCTTCAAACTCAACCGGTTTAAGTTTTATTTTTTCGCCAGCGTCAAGATTCATCTCGGCCACCTTTTTTAAACCCTTGGCAATAAATGTATAAATCACCCAATCAATTTTTGTGGCCGGCTGTCGAGCGTCCCAGAGAATGAATTCCGAAGCTTCGTAACCACTTTCTTCAAGCAACTCACGTTTGGCCGCAGCCAAAATATCTTCACCTTCATCGACCTGACCACCGGTTGTGCCGATAAAAGGTTCCTTACCCGGTTGTTCTTGTTCGGTAAGAATAACTCTTCCGTCATCCATAATCGGAAAAACCACTACCGTGTCCGGTCGCTTTATTTTTTCAAAAGTTGTTTTTGTACCATCAAAAAGTTCCTGTTCCCACTGATAAACATCAAAAAGCACACCGTCAAAAACTTTTTTCGCGTGATCTGGAATTGGTTGTTTGGATGGCGGACGGATAATGGTCATAATTTTTGGTTGTTCAAAATATTCAGGTGTTCAAATTGTTCATTATCGGTTGTTAATCTACACCAACCAAAAGTGAACAAATTGAACACCTGAACTTCTATGCCCCGTGACACTTCTTATACTTCTTCCCCGACCCGCAGGGACACAAATCGTTTCGGCCGACTTTTTCTTGGGCTGAGCCGGCTTGGTTGGTGGCAACAGAAACGGCGGCCGTGGCTCCGGGTTTGGCTGAAGCGACGGCGGCGCCGGCGCGGTCGAATAAAGTTTTGCCTTGTAAAGCGGCTTGGCGAGCATTAACGGCGTGAACGGCGACCTTGAAAAAGGCGTTGGCAATTTCTTGGCTGACCGAACCGAGCAGTCGATTGAACATACCAAAAGCTTCTTTTTTGTATTCGACGAGCGGATCAAGCTGACCGTAACCACGCAGACCGATACCGGTGCGAAGTTCGGTCATGGCTGAAAGATGATCAATCCAAAGTCGGTCCATGGTGCGCAAAATCACACTACGTTCCAGTTCCTTAAGACGGTCGCGTTCGCCAATTTTTTCTTCGACTGTCTGATAAGCCTCCTTGATGGCCTCAACGATGATTTCTATTAATTTTGTACGACCGGAAACCAAGGCTAATTTTTCTTTAGCGTCGCTCAAAGTAAACTCCTCGATATTTTTTCTGGCCGTTGGTGAAAGCGGAATCATGGTTTGAACAACCTCCAAAATTTCTTTAGGATTCCAATCGCTGGATTTTCCACCAGCCGCTTCGCCAGTATGGAACATGACCACTTGTTCAATTTCTTCTTCGACAATTTGTAAAATTCTTTCTTTTAATGCTTCTGGATTTTCGTTTTCAAAAGCCTCAACAATTTCGCGACGTCGAGCATAAAAAATTTCTCGGTGTTTATTTAACACGTCATCGTAATCCAAAAGATGTTTGCGTGTATCAAAATGATGGCCCTCGACACGATGTTGGGCTTTTTCAATTGAAGACGAAACCATACCATTTTCAATCGGCTGGTCATCAGGAATTCCGAGTTTATCCATTACACCTTTAACACGATCCGAACCAAAAATCCGCATTAAATCATCTTCCATGGAAACGTAAAACTGGGTCATGCCCGGATCACCTTGGCGGCCAGAACGACCGCGCAACTGATTATCAATACGACGAGATTCGTGACGCTCGGTACCAATAACCAAAAGTCCACCGAGTTCTTTAACTTTTGTGGCTTCCTCAGCATCTGGCGGATTACCACCAAGAATAATGTCCACACCGCGGCCAGCCATGTTGGTAGCCAAAGTGACGCCGCCGGAGCGACCGGCTTGAGCGATAATTTCGGCTTCACGTTCGTGATTTTTGGCGTTCAAAATATTGTGTGGCACGCCTTCACGAGTTAAAAGCTGACTTAACATTTCATTTTTCTCAATCGAAATTGTACCGAGCAAAACCGGTTGACCTTTTTCGTGTAAAGATTTTACTTCACGGGCCACGGCCGCAAATTTTCCTTTTTCATTTTTATAAACTCGATCGGGCAAATCATTTCTTTGAGAAATTTTGTTTGGTGGAATGGTAGTCACTTCCAAATCATAAATTTTTCCAAATTCTTCAGCCTCAGTCGCCGCCGTACCGGTCATACCAGCCAGTTTGTAGTACATGCGAAAATAATTTTGAAAAGTAATCGTGGCCAAAGTTTCACTTTCATTTTGAATTTTCACACCTTCTTTAGCTTCAATCGCTTGATGTAAACCTTCGGAATAACGCCGACCTTCCATTAAACGACCGGTAAATTCATCAACAATAATTACCTCACCGTCTTTGACCACATAGTCACGATCCAAACGATATAAAGCGTGGGCTCGCAAAGCTTGTTCGGCATGATGCGCTTCGGAACCAGTACCGGCATAAATATTTTCGATGTTCAGAGCTTTCTCAAGTTTAGCAATTCCTTCGGCGGTCAAAGAAGCGGCACGCATTTTTTCATCAACATTATAATCTTCGTTTTCTTTCAAAAATTTTACGGCCGCGGCAAACTTCATGTACATGTCATTTGATTCTTCGGCTGGCGCGGAAATAATGAGCGGGGTGCGAGCTTCATCAATCAAAATTGAGTCGACTTCATCAACGATGGCGTAGTGCAAAGGCCGTTGCGCCATTTGATCAAAACGATAAACCATGTTGTCGCGCAAAAAGTCAAAACCAAATTCATTGTTAGTACCATAAGTCACGTCAGCTTCATAAGCTTCACGACGAGAGCACGGCCGGAGATAATCGGCATGAACCCGAAAAGAACCTGTGGTATCGCGCTGTTTGTCGTGTTCAGCTTCGTTTTCTGGAGTGTGTTTAAAATTCGGATCGTACAAAAAAGCTTGATCGTGCTGAATGCATCCAACACTCATACCAAGTGCAAAAAGAATTTGACCCATCCAAACCGAGTCACGCAACGCCAAATAATCGTTGACTGTAACCAAATGGCAACCCTTACCTTCGAGCGCATTCAAATACAAAGGCGAAGTAGCTGTCAAAGTTTTACCTTCACCGGTACTCATTTCCGCAATCTGACCTCGGTGCATAGCAATGCCACCCATAAGCTGAACATCATAATGACGTTGACCAATCACTCTACGGGCAGCTTCACGAACCGTGGCAAAAGCTTCGGGTAACAAATCCTCAAGAGTTTTGCCATTTTTAAAAAGCTCACGAAACTCAAGGGTTTTGTTTTTTAATTCTTCGTCAGAAAGTTTTTTAAAATTTTCTTCCAAAGCCGAAATATCAGCTACACGTTTTTCCAGTTCAGCTATAACTTTTTTGTTTGGATCGCCAAAAATGGTATTGAAAAATTTACTCATAACGCTTAAGAGTATGCCTGTTTTGGCAAAAAAAATCAAGAAAAAAACCGGCTAGCCCAGCAACTAGTCGGTCACGACTTTGGCGAGATGAACCCAGCGATTCCCGCAAACAAAAGTCGTAAGAAAAACGTTCTGGTCTTGAGTTCAAGAAACCGTAGGTGGTTCGCGGGCTCTGGTACCAGATGTGAGGTGTGGGGCGGTCGGCTGACAGGCAGGCACCCACCTTGGCAATCGTAGTGCCTTGACTTCAGAAAACCGCAGGGGTCTGAATGAAGACTGTCGAAAAACTCGGGGGTAATCTGGCTCAACCAGAACTTTTTTTCGTCTCAACAAAAGAACAACAGTCGCCATTAGGATAAATCCGATGGCGACAAAAAGCAGTGTCGTCATGGATTTTCTCCAAGGTGGTGATAATTTAAAATAGCATTATTGAATTATGGAGTCAAAAAAAACGACCTTGGTTGGTCGTCTTTTTTAAAATAAAACTAATTTATTCCTTTCTCTTAATCTGACAAATAAACGTCTTCAAATATGCTGCTTCTGGAAAATAAACTGACAGCGAGTGATCCGGCGCTTGTCTTATAATTTGTAAAACTGATAAATCGATATTATTTTGCACCGAAGCCCGACGAAGTGTGAAAGCAAAATCTTCTTCGTTAAAATAATGCGAACAGCTCGAGGTAACAAAAACTCCACCGTCTTTAACCAAACGCATGGCCGCGCGATTTAAAAAGTGGTAAGCCTTCTTCCCTTCTTCGGTATCGCGACGAGATTTTATTAAAGCCGGCGGATCGATTATTACCATGTCGTATTCAGCTTCGGTGTGAGCGCCCAGCCAAGCAAAAGCATCGGCCTCTTCAGTGGTAATTTTACCGGAAGCGATTTTATTCAACTTAGTATTTTTAGCAATAAGTTCCAGAGCTTCAGCCGAACCGTCGATATTGTGAACCGACTCAGCCTTACCGGCCAAAGCCGCCACCGCCGCTGCACCGGTATAAGAAAAAATATTTAAAACCTTTTTTCCACTGGCCATAATCCGAATGGCGGCGCGAGTATCGCGTTGATCCAAGAAAAAACCGGTCTTTTGACCATTGGCTACATCAGCAATAAATTTTAAACCATTTTCTTTAAACTCAACTTCGTTCACCTCTTCACCAAAACGCAAACCGACTTGATCCTCCAACTTTTCTTCTCGGCGAGAAGGCATGTCGCTGCGCTCAAAAATCGAGCGTGGTTTAAAAACTTCTTTGAGTGCCTCGACAATAATTTCTCGCAAGTTATCCATGCCGGCCGTAGCGATTTGAAAAACCAAAACTTTTTCAAAACGATCAACAATTAATCCCGGTAAACCATCCGACTCACCAAAAACCACTCGATAACCAGTTGTCTCGGTATCTAAACCAAAACCGAGTAATTGTCTTTTTTTGTCAGCTTCTCGTAATTTTGAAACAAACCAAGCCTGATTAATTTCCTGACCAGTAAAATCTAAAACCCGAACCGCAATCGATGAAGTGGCCGAAAAAGTTCCGGTTCCCAAAATTCGATTAGCCGGATCTTCAACTCGAACTAGCGAACCGTGAGTTACCGCTTCTTCCATGGAAACAATAGCCCCAGAAAAAATCCAAGGATGGCGAAAAACCACATTAGCCGCTACTTTGGCATCGATAATTATTTTTGGATACATATTTAAAAGGGGTGGAAAGGGCGAAAGGGATGGAAGGGACTGCAGGGATTTTTAAAATTCCCTTGAACCCTTTCCGCCCCTTGAACCCCTTTTACCCCTAAACAACAAATAAATTAAACTTTATCCGGTCGCGGTTCGTGATGAGCATCTACCATTTTTTCCTTTATGTCAACCACTTGACGGCGCAAATCGTCTTTCATTAAATCAATCGCCTCATACAAATCTTCAGCTTCGGTGCGAGCTCGCAAAACATTACTCGGAACTGTCATGGTGATTTCAGCAAAAAAGAATGGGCCATTGGCATGGTGGGTGGAAGTTTTACCCAATTCTACAGCCGCTTCTGGCTCGGGTCGAAAATCAATCATGAGTTTATCAACAACCTCGAGCTTTTCCCGAACATAAGCCTCGATAGCCTCGGTCATTTCCATATTGGTCGCTTTGATGGCAGTTATTTGCATAGACAAAATAATTAATGATGACAATTTTATTTTAGCTTGAAATTGAGTTATTGACAAATACAAGAAAAGGGTGTAAAAAATTCTCAGAACCAACCACCGGAGAACACACAAATGCCCGCTGACGATATTCTTCAAAGAGTCAAGGGTATAATCACGGATTGCTTGGGGGTTTTGGACGAAAAAATCCAACCAAATTCCTCCTTCATCGACGACTTCGGCGCTGACAGCCTCGACATCGTCGAACTCATCATGGCTGCCGAGAAAGAGTTCAATATCGAAATTCCCGACGAGGACGCCGAGAAAATCAACACTGTCCAAGACGCCGTCGGCTACATCGAAAGCCACCTCTAGTCGACGTTTCGAACCAGCGAGGACATCATGGAACACGAAGAAATCTTCCAACGACTCAAGGCGGTCATTGCCATATGCCTTGAAATCGGGCCTGAGAATATCAACCTCGATTCTTCCTTTGTTGACGATCTAGACGTTGACAGCATCGAAAAAAACAGTCTCCTTACAGACCTAGAACTGGAGTTCGACCTCGATATCCCCGACGAGAACGTCGCAGATATCGTCTCTGTCCGAGAAGCTGTCGACTATCTCTTCGACGAAATCAACCTGTAATGACTGTCATCATCCGTGCCCGCCAGCCTTCCGGCGGGTTTTTCTTTTTTTTAAAAACCAATATATTCCACTTCTTCTTCTAACTGAATTCCAAAACGATCGCGGGCGTTCATTTTTACGAGAGCAATCAACTGAATCACATCGCTCGCCGTAGCGTTAGCAACATTCTCAATAAAATTTGCGTGCTTCTCGCTGATTTTTGCTCCACCAATTTGTTTGCCTTTCAAATCCATTTGTTCAATAAGCCAACCGGCCGAAATAATTTTCTTGGCCAACATTTCCGGCGGAATATCGGTTTCTTGTTTTAGACGTTCAAGTTCGTTGTCTTTAATAATATAATTTTTGAAAACACAACCGGCCGTACCGCCAGCTGGCGGTTGGCTGGCTAAACGTTTGGCGAGGAGTTCGTCCATTTTATTTTTGATAGTCTCCGAGTCACCTGACACGAGTTCAAAAGTCGCGGATAAAATTATTTCCTGTCGATTTTGTTTAACCAAAGAATTGCGATAAGCAAAATTCATTTCTGAACCGGCAACTTCGATAATTTTTCCGTCACGTAATAATTTTACCGTCTTGATTAAACTTCCGGTCTCACAACCAAAACAACCAGCGTTACCACGAACCGCGCCGCCGATTGTTCCCGGCAGTGTAATCATCCACTCCAAACCCGAAAAATTATTTTCCAAAGCTGCGCGAGAAACTAGCGAAACTGGCACACCAGCTTCGGCCGTCAAAAAATTTCCTTCAACTTTTATCTCTCGCAAACTTGGATGAATTACCAAACCTTCAAAACCGTCATCGCTAACCAAAACATTCGAACCACCGCCAAGAATCAAATATTTAACACCAGCAGTTTCAGCTATCTGAACCGCCGATTGAATCTCGTCTGGATTTTTTGCTTCCACGAACCAACACGCTGGCCCACCAATGCGCCAAGTGGTGTGTTTTGAGAGCGGCTCGTTTTCCTTAAGACGTTCGGAAAAAATATTTTTTAGTTCGATAGTGACGTCAGACATATCTAGTGGAAATTATTAAATTTTTGAATTACTGAATTATGAAATTTTTTCCGGTAATAATACTTTTACTAATCGACCTAACCGCTGCCAATAATCTCTAGAACGATTTAAAGCTTTTTCCGGATCAGCCGTTTCTTGCATTCTTTCATAACCGACTTTGGCTAACCATAATTTTACCGGTTCGGCTTTCTTTGAAGGAATTGATTGTATAAGACGAAGAATTGTCTCCACATTTGCCACATCGGTTTCACGCATTTTTCCGTCTTGAGCCAACATTTTCAACCGGTCACATTTTGTGACCAGTTCACTTCCTTCATTTTTTAAACGATTTTTTAGAGTTGTCCAATAACTTTTGGCTTTTTTAAAATCTAATTGTTCGGTCAATACCGCCACAATATCAATAACCGAAAAAAACCAAGTTTCGGTCTTTTCATCGTAATAACGCCGAATTTTAAAATTTTCAAAAATCGCTAATGAATTTTGATTTTTGTTATTCATAATTATCTTGGTTTAAACACTAGCGACTTTCCTCGCCAGCAAATCCACATCCCCTGCCCCTTGGATAATCAAAACATCGTTTTCTTGAACGACTTGGGATAAAATATTTTCGGCTTCGTTCAGGTCAGGAGCAAAATAAATTTCTTTGGTGGAAAATTTTTCTTTAATGGCTTTTACCAAATCATTTGAAGAAATATTAAAATCTTCAGTACGACCGGCGACAGTAAAAATTTCTGGAATAATTAAAACATCAGCGGCTGGCAAAACTTCGACAAAATCGTTGAATAAAGTTTTGGTGCGTTCGTGTTGGTGTGGTTGAAAACAAAGAATCAAACGACGGCTGGGAAAAAATTCTCGAGCCGCTTCGAGTGTGCCTTTAATTGCGGTTGGATGATGACCGTAATCTGAGAAAACTTCAGCACCTTTGTAAATTCCGACTTTTTCAAACCGTCGCCAAACACCGACAAATTTATCAAGCGCGGCTTGAGCGGCTACAAATGGAACGCCAACCGCCAAAGCCATGGTAACGGCGGCGGTGGCATTCATGACGTTGAACTCACCTGGTACTTGTAAAAACAGGTCGCCAAGTTTGTTATTATCCAACCAAAACTCAAACTTTTGTCGACCGGGTTCAACCATACGATTCAAAACTCGATACTCACCGTTTTTTTCGCCAAAGGAAACACTGTTTTTATAAACCAGATTTCGACAATTTTCATCATCGGCATTAAAAGCCGTTCGACCAATACTCGGAACCAAATCAACAAACTTTTGAAAAGCCTCACAGATGTGTTCAAGGTCGCGATAGTAATCCAAATGGTCTTCCTCAATATTTGTAATAACCGAAAATTCCGGATGAAGATTCAAAAAATGTTCGCGATACTCGCAAGCTTCAACCACCAACCAAGAACCGGTTTTTCCAACCCGCATGTTTCCGTGCTTAAAGGACGGAACTTTGGTACCGACAATAACCGTTGGATCAAAACCAGCTTCTTCTAAAATTAAACCCAGCATGGCCGTCGTGGTGCTTTTACCATTTGTTCCAGCCACAGCGATTGTTCGAAATTCTTTACTGAGTTCGCCCAAAGCTTCGGGATAAGACAATTCCGGAATTCCCCGTTCGCGAGCTGCAGCTCGTTCTGGATTTTCTGAAGTTACGGCTGGCGAATAAATTATCAGATCACAATCTTCAGGCACGTTTTCGGCCGCATGACCAAAAATTACTGGCTGGCCTTCGAATTCCAAATCATCGGTAACACTCGAAGCCCGAAGATCAGAACCGGTAACTTGAATACCTCGGCGCACCAAAAGTTTGGCCAGCGCCGAAACGCCAATACCACCAATGCCAATAAAATGAATTTTTTTAGCCAATTGAAGCATATATTTTGTGTTCATCATTAAAATTAGCACATTTTTTATTTTTAAGCCACTTTATCCTCACTGCTTCGTTTGCTCGGAAAAAAAATAAAGCATACTATATATCCAATATGACAGACTTAAATGATTACGATCCGGACATTGCCACAGCTTTAGAAAACGAGCTCAATCGAGAGCGCGAAGGCTTAGAAATGATTCCTTCAGAAAACTTTGTTTCTGAAGCGGTTTTGGAAGCGCTCGGTAGTGTGGCGACTAATAAATATTCCGAAGGTTATTGTGGCAAGCGTTATTATGGCGGTTGTGAACACATCGACACTATCGAAGCACTTTGCATCGAGCGAGTAAAAAAACTTTTCGGGGCTGAACACGTGAATGTTCAACCTCTTTCTGGAGCACCAGCCAACATTGCCGTCTACTTTGCTTTGCTCGAACCCGGCGATACAGTTCTTGGCATGGATCTTTCGCACGGCGGACATTTGACTCATGGCCATCCAGTAACTTACATGGCCAAGATTTTTAATTTCATCAGATATAAAACTGACGCGGCTGGAAAAATTGATTTGGCTAATCTTCGCACCATGGCCTTGGAGCACAAACCAAAAATAATTTTGGTCGGCTACTCAGCCTACTCACGCGAAATCGAATATCAAAAAATTCAGGAGATTGCGAATGAGGTCGGTGCTATCACCATGGCCGACGTCGCGCACATTGCCGGATTAATCGCCGCTGGCGAAATGAATAATCCGGTACCGATTTTTGACATCGTTACCACCACCACTCACAAAACCTTGCGCGGCCCCCGTGGCGGCATGATTATGTGTAAAGAAAAATTTGCCAAAGCCATCGACAAAGCGGTTTTTCCAGGTTTACAAGGCGGCCCACATGAAAATAACATCGCCGCTAAAGCTGTGGCTTTTAAAGAAGCGCTCGAGCCAGCCTTCAAAGATTATGCTCATCAAATAAAATTGAATGCCAAAATTTTAGAAACCGAATTTTTAAATCGTGGTTATAAACTTTGTTTCGGCGGCACTGATAATCACCTTTTGTTAATCGACGTGACGCCAAAAAATATTACCGGCAAAGAAGCACAAATCGCTCTCGACAAAGCCGGCATCACGGTAAACAAAAACATGATTCCCGACGATCCGCGCCCACCAATGGATCCCTCGGGCATCCGTCTCGGCACACCAGCCCTCACGACTCGTGGTATGAAGGAAGATGAAATGAAAATCATCGCCGGTTGGATTGATGAGGCAGTTATGGCTAAAGACGATGATTCAAAACTCGCCGATATTCGTCGTCGAGTTAAGGAACTCACGGATCGTTTTCCGCTTTATGTTGGGTTGAGTTATCGGAGGTAAAAATTGTAAAAACGTAAAAGCGTAAAAATGTAAAATTTGGAAAACTTTATGGTATCAACTGAATCAAACCGTTTCGAATCTTCTATTCAAAAAGAAGGTCAAGAAAAAGAAAAAAGATACGAAAAATTAACCAAACGGGTGGCTGCAGTAAAAGAAGTCTTGGTTATTTTGAACACAGCAACTTTTGAGGAAACTTCCAAACAAACAGAAGCTAAGCTAAACGAATTTCTAAAACGCCAAGAATCTTTGTTTGGTATTGATTCGTCAGGAACCGAAGATAAAGCCGCAGAAATTTCAAAAAACATTAAAGACACAGAAGAATTGTTCCGTGAAATGGAAACCAGAAGCCGAAGAGGTGGTTTAAGAAACGGAGAAATCATGTTAGCCGACGGCCCTATTTTAAAATTACTCCTTTTAAAGGCCGGGATAGCCGCTGCTGAATTTAAACAACCTAAACCCTACGAAGATACCTTCGACTCAGTTACCACACTTTTTTATGATTTAGAGGACGCCGGCGAACATTCGGAACTTTGTAAACAAATAGACACTGAAATTTCACGGCTTAGAAAACTAGCTAATGGTGAAAAACCAGAAAAATATTTAGCTTGGATTAGTAATGAAAGAAAGCAGCGTCTTGAGGCTTTAAAAAAACAATTAAAAGACGCGGAAAGCGCTGATCAGGTTTTAATTAAAAATCTCAGATTATTAGTTGCGGAAATGAAAAAAAGAAGACTTCATGTTGAAGCTGTTCGTAAAGGCGAGGCTGAACCGAGCGAAGTTTCAAATCGCTATGATTTATACGCAAAAAATATTGTCAGCCGAGAATTTCATCCTTTTTTTATCGATGTCTTTTTAGGTCTTGATGAGTTTAACAAAGACAATATTGACTCGGTGATGATAGCCTTTCACGATCCGGGAACACCGTATAACTTTTTCAAAAAAGATCAGGCTTTCCCTGGTGATTTAAAACATGAACAAATGCATGCCTTGCTTGATACCACTCCAGAAACAGAATGGCAGTCTGCACTCGCTATATTTTCTGAAAAAGGCAATAATTTTCTTGACGAAGAACCTGAATTTTTAATCGATACTTCAAGAAACGAAATTTTAGCTCAAATCTTTGTGGCCGAAGACGAGGTTTTTGGCTCAAATTTTGTTGTAGCTACACCAAACTCAAAACTTAATGCTAAAGGCAGCTTTTCTTTTTCATCAAAGGAAAACTACCGGCGATATGCATCTCCAGAAAATAAAGCCAGCGTGCGTTTTATACAGTTTCTTGCTTGTATGGGTACGGCCGGCATGGATTTTACAAAAATAGATAATGCCTTACACGAAAAAAAATCCGACGAAGAGCGCGCTGGTAATTTAGAAAAGGCTCGAGCTATAGAAAATTGGCAAAAGAATTTTAGACATTCTTTTATTAACACCATGACAGCTGCCGAAGAGGCTTTAACCGCGGCCAAGGAATTAGGCGACGAAGCGGTTGAAGAAATTCATGCTGTCATGCTTGTTTTAAAACCATCACAATACGCTAGTCATCTATTACCGTATCTGGCCGAAAGGTTTGGTAAAGAAAAAGTTACCGTGGCCAAAACCGTGGCCGGACTTTTAAATACCTTCGATCTTTCTTCGCTTCGGTCTTTTGAAAATATAAAAAAAGATTTATCACCTGACCAAAGACAAAAAATCGCCAATAAGTTTAAAAAGTTTCTTTTCAGAAGTGATTTTGCTGAAATTTCAGAGAAAACTTCTCTTGACGAGCTTCAGGAATTCATTAGTCTTACTCGAGAAATTGGCAAAGAATTATCCGTGGCCGAAGAATCAGAAAAAATAATCGAAGGTGCCACTTGGCATTATTTATTTTCAGTTATCATTAAAGCTGAAAGAGACCCTAGTTTTGACCTTATGGCTTTTGAAACAGCATTAACTCATGAAGAAAAAAACATTTTAGATAAACTTAAGGCAAGATCGAAAACAAATTATTAATTTAGTTTAAAAACCGCGGATTTCAATCCGCGGTTTTTGTATTGACATTTTTAATTTGCTGTAGTAAAAAATAACGGAAACAACAAACAGAGGTGGCTCATGAAAAGTCTTCTCTTTGTCGCCCAACCCGGACCAATGACCGCAATCACGTTCGGTTTTCTACAAATGATATTGAAATCCGCAAACGTCTCTGTCGGTTACATTTCTCTAGACGAGTTCATGTCAGCCTCGATTCAAGACAAGATTCATAAAACTCTTGTCGTCTTCGCTCCAGTAACCTACGAGGAAATCCTGAAGGTTCTCTCAATCGCCGCAGCCCTGAGAACGACTACCGTTACCAGCGTTCTTCTTCTGGACGGAGGAATGGGGGAAAGGGTTCCTGTTTCAGAACTTCGACCGTTCAATGGAAACATTTTCTGTCAGTTGGGGACAAACCAACACACCAGAGATCACTTCTGCCGTTTCCTCGGAGAATGTCTTTATCTTTAATCAAAGGGACTCTCCTCCTTCCCTAACCACTACAGCCGTCGACCGGCTGTTTCTTTTTTATCAAATTTTCAAATCAAAAACCCTCACCGCATTCTCCGTCGTCACCCTCGCTACTTCCTCAACCGAAATTTCTTTCAGTTCAGAAATCTTTTTTGCGACCTCAATAATATAACTAGGTTCGTTCCGCTCACCGCGATGCGGCGGTGGCGATAAATACGGCGCGTCGGTTTCAATTAAAATATCTTCCAAATTTGTTTCTCGAACCAGACGATCATAACTTTCTGAATAAGTAATCACACCATTCAGACCGATTTTAAATCCGAGTTCGATAAATTTTTTCGCGGTTTTGTAACTACCGACAAAACTATGAACCACACCAGTTTTTTTAACCGGATTATTTTGCAAAATTTCCAAAAGATCGTCGTAGGCATCCCAACAATGAATGATTAAAGGTTTTTCAAGCTCATTGGCTAATTTTATAACCCGAAGAAAAGATTCTTTTTGTTTATTTTT
>Ga0172379_10005861_pt1 | contig 16894 bp, 15 predicted proteins | sample GrowelOW334metaG_FD_119756 | JGI IMG/M metagenome (GOLD analysis project Ga0172379, IMG submission 119756) | Groundwater microbial communities from an aquifer near a municipal landfill in Southern Ontario, Canada - Groundwater well OW334 metaG | ecosystem: Environmental > Aquatic > Deep... | reverse complement strand
TAACTTTAAGTTTGAACGCTCCATCGTACTGTTTCCGTATACCTTTTGGCATAATTTTTGGGGTTAAAAACCTCTCTTAGCATACCCCATTTTTCTGTCCGATTTTGCGGGACCATTATAGAAGGCATCTTATTGTTAAAAGTTTTAGAACGATTGGAACTTAAAGCAGATAAATTTTTATACGCCACGAAAAAGGATTGGTTTGAGGATTGGAAGATAAACGAAAAATCAAAAAAAGATTCCGATATAATTATTAAAGATGTAGAGTCGCTAACAGATTTTGTTGATAAACTTAAGAATCCGGAAAAACAGGGCCCCTATAAGCTAGGAACTTTTAGAACCGAGATGTATCGATACACCCATGATTATAAGCCAATGGAAAACGCAGATGAAATTCTGATCATTCACCACAGTAATTAACAACAAAAAAGCCAAAATTCTCAAGCCGTGCCTTCACTATGAGGACAAAGGAATTTCGCAATTTTGGTATACCTGTTGGCTGGCTAAGTGGGTCTAGTACCCTTGGCCGATCCCATCCTGCCGTTTCTTGCCGTGAGGCACAATAGTGGCGTTTCCTGTTTAATTTTATGTTGGATTTAAATTTTCTGCTGGCGAATTTGGTTTTTCAATCGGTCACTTAATGGAACATGAAGTGCTGAAATAATATTTCCATGCTTCGGTATGGAAATACCGTGTAAGTTTCTGTTAGCATCCTCAAAAAGCATACTAACAATGTCAGGATCCTTCATGCCTTGTCTGAATAATGCTTTAAATTGTGGAACGCATATCCTCTGCTCAGAATTTACGCGGCCAGTAACACGTATTTCCTTAATTGTGACGGGATCTGCACCTTCAATGTACACTAAAGGCTGATCATGCGTTGTGATGATCTGATCAACCACAAATGGCGTACCAATGGGTGGCTTCACAATTGTTTCATCCTGAATAATCTTATTTAAAGAATAGTCTTTTATATTCTTCAAGAATAAATCAAGAGTTGGACATTTCTTGAGTATGTGTCCATCTCGGCCAATAAACTGCTTGCTTTTTTTTATTTTTTCTACCAAATCCTCACTGAGGCTTTCTTTCGGATTAATTACGAGCTGAATGTTGCCTATCCAGTAGTAGACGTTATTAATAAACTGGTTATTCTCAGCACCAAAAGTCATTTTAATGTGATCACCATCTAGGTCACCTTCAAATGTTTTAAATTCATACAAGTTCACTCCATGATAATTCGCCTTATTTACAGCTCCTGCCGTATAGCCAGTAGCAGATACAATCGCCTTATGTGTAATTTCAGGCATATCCTGAAGCTTCCGGATCAACCCATCAACAATGTCTGATGAGAGAGGTCTCAACTTTTTTGCTTTTATGAAGGCCTTAACTTCAATGCCCTTGTATACTGTAATCACTCCACTCTTGTCTTTCACAGTTATATCTACGTCTCTTTTCCCATTCTTTGCAACATCATAAACCATGTCACCTAGCATAACATCAACCAAGGCCCCTTCAATATTTCGTGAAAGCAGCCCAACCAAATAATGTACATCTATAGGTGTTAACATGCTTGCTCTGAGAATAATAGAACCCTAATCAAACTGCCCGTATTGGCTGACTGGTCGGGTCTAGTACCTTTTGGTCAGTTTTTACCTGTTCTGGCTCTTTTTGAAAACGCTCACGATTTTAATACTTCGTTTTATTATGCCGTCTATCGCCTTCAATGCTATTGGCTTTTTGATGATCTCTCTCTTGAAAACTGGTTTTGAATAAAATTTCAGAACAAAATCGTTGATTTTACCGGACTTCAAAAATTCACCAAGTGTTTTATGCGGATTTTTGTGCTCATATCCTTTGTACCCTTCTGCACGTACTTTTATACTCAACTTTCCTATTTTAGCATAATGTTCTGCATATATTTTTTCATCGTTTAAATTGATTGCATTAGGACTTCCCAAAGCCAAAAGAAAATCATACATCTCTTTTATGGCATTTTCCAATTGAATGGTAATTAATTGCTCGTTGTAGGTAAGAGGCATAATGATTTAACTAGAATAAAGTTCTTGGGAAGAAATTGATGTCTTGAAAATTCCGTTATCATCCGTTGTGATATAAACATTATATCCAAGGTCAGTTTTAGTTACGAACATGGATTCTTCTGAAATTGGCAAATTTCCTTCAAACACTTTCCAAGTTTGGGCATTATCTTTGCTGATTAAAAGCTTTGTATAATATCCTTGAAAATCAGCGATTTCAATATCAGCGACCGCGAAAATTACATCCTCAAGGTAATCCCTTCCTACCTTATTTTTTATCTCTGATTTGTCATAACATTCTGAAGATTTGATATAATTATTTTTAGAATAAACAAAAATATGTGTTGGTATTACTCCTAATTTGCTGAGTGAATCATTGAGTATCCATTGGCCACTTCCTAATTCTAAGCATGGTAGTATTAATAATTTATCGGATCTGCCTACAAAATTACCTGGATTAATGTAAATGTGAGATATGCCGCTTTGTGAATACGACGTTACTGCTCCATAACGTAGGTTAAAGCCATGGGCATTTATTTTTTCTTTCTCAATATCTCCTTCACAGCCTTTAAAGTTATAAAGGCAGAAATAAACCGTCCTATTTGTTTGAAGCCATGTAAAATCAGAATTCTGTGGCAAAAGAGCAAGAATTTCTTCTTTCTCTTTTAGAAAATCTATCTTTGTGGCATTAACAGTATCTTCTCGCGAACCGGTGTCTACAATAAATTTACTTATAATTTTGCTTTCTCCTCCGTTGCGTTTATTAATTTCGTCTTGATTTTTATAAAGATCTTCATAGAATGAGTTAATTTCTGTTCGAGTTTTTTCTGAAGGCTTATTTAAAAATCCAATTCCTGTACTTATAGAATAAATTATAGGGCTACCTATTTCCCTTGTTAGATCTGCATAATCATCTAAAAGAATATAAATTTTTTCAAATGGTGATTCTGAAGAGTGTAGTTTTAACGCGAAATCTTTTATCCTTATTCCGCGCAAACTCCAATTGTTTCCTCCGTCCAGCGTCTCAAACAAGTCGCCTGCCGTACTCAAAGCGAAAACCGCTTTAATATTGGTGGTGGCGAGGAGTATTTTTTGGATATCAGGAGTCGGATTACCAAAACCATTATTCATAGCAGTCCAACTTTCACCTTTATCTATACTCTTAAAAATTCCTGTATCTGTTCCGGCATACAGAATCGATTGATTGTTTGTGTCAGCGGCAATCGTATTTACGGAAAGGGTAGTTAATCCCGTATTGGATTGTTTCCAAACTATCGTTGTATTAGTTGTATCTTTTTTGGAATATGTAAGCGATATAACCGCCACCAATATCAACAAGCCTACCAAGATAGCTAGCCCTAAAAGTCTTTTTTTGTTCAATTTCTGTAGAATAATTTTGTTCATAAATCTAAAGCATTACATTAATTTATTAATCCATCGACGTTAATGTCAAACACTGACTTTTGTTTTTTCCTATCCATAGGGAGGAAGGAATTTCGCGATTTTGGTGTACGTTCTGGCTGGGGATGAGGGATTCGAACCCCCGATGCCGCCTCCAGAGGGCGGTGCCTTACCACTTGGCGAATCCCCAACGCACGATCATGATACCACAATCATTGCTGTAAGCCATTTTTCGACTGTAAAAGTGTGCACGTGCACACTTGAGAACAATTTTCTGGACAGTATGTCAATTTTCATTTTGTGCTCGAATTTGCAGTCGAGCAAAACGATCTTACCCAAAGAAAGCTGTTTCATCAAGTCCACTCGCATATCTTTTTGCATTTGCATTACGTTTTTGTTACGATCACCCCTCCTTTAACAAAGTACATATGAGTAAATTTCCCCCTGAACAAATATTGAATTTTGATGACAAAGAATTGGTTGATAAGATTATTAATGATGAAGCTTTTGGACAATCCCTTAGCGACCTCACATTAGAAGTCTATCAAGACGACACTTTAGCTGATGTTAGAGCGGCTCTGATGGGAGAAGCCATTAGTGGGGCAAGTGTTGATTGTGAATGGAAAACAGAGTGGAACGAAGGAGACAGAGATCAACATCGAGAAAAAACCTATCCACTAGCGTTTGGCAAAGAAGTAGTCGATATCAGAGTAAGAGTCTTGGCAAAAGTCCGTTGCGCCATAAAAAGAGCTATTCCTGATACTGCAAGTTTATATTTCGTTGGTGGAACCGGCAAAGAACGCCTTCAAGCCATATTAACAAATACACACGATGGCGACCTTGCCTATAAATTCAAAAATGAAGATCTAGCTTTAGGAGGCTTATTAGCAGGAGAAGGCACTGTTCGTGCAATTCGCAGTTGGAACCCGAATTTTAGCCCTGAATTACAAGTAAAACTTGTGAAAGATTATACCCTGGACCCGTTTGATCAAGATGCTCATATAGTTGGAATTCTTGCCGAAGATGGCAAACTTTCACTCCAAGCATGGAATGAACTTTTAAAGAGAAATGACAGAGTCTCACAGCAAGCAATCATGCAAACCAAAGACCAACGTCCGGAAGTATTACAATTGATTCAGCAAATCCCCTGAGCCTTCCGCTTCTGTACCTCCACCCCCTAAATCCGCAACCCACCTTTTTCAGCCTCGTCCAAAATTATCTTTTCGACGTCGGCCACGCAACGATCAATCTGGTTTTCCAGGCTTTTTGCGCGGTAATCATACATGTGCGCAATCGCCAGCTCCTTGCTGGCACTTTCCATGCGGCGCGCCAGTTCCTCTGCGGGTAATTGGCCTCTGTGGGCAATTCTTTTCTGAAGCTCCTCCATATTCTCGGCCTCCAAAAAAATCGACACTAAATTTTCCGCAGGAATAACGGCTTTAATCGACAAAAACCCCTGCATATCAACCTCACGCACTACCACACGACCGGCTTCCAGCGCATCCATAATTGGTTTTTTGAGCGTTCCATAATAATTATCCTGATGAACCGTTGCCACCTCTAAAAAGTCACCGGCGGCTTTGGCCTGCAGAAAAGCTTCCTTGCTTATAAAATGGTAAACCTCGCCATCCTTTTCACCTGGACGAATCTGACGGGTTGTTTCCGAAATCGGATAAACAAACTGCGAATATTGCTTTTTTAGAGCACTGATCACCGTGCCTTTTCCAACCCCGGAAGGGCCGGAAATCAGCACCAGTTTGCCTTTATAAGATGGATTTATTGGCTTTGCCATAAGCTAAACGGACTTTAAATATGGAATTCGCTCCACTACTGTTTATAAGCTCAGCGCCGGGAAACCCGGACGCTTCGCACTCGGCCCATGGCCTCATAAAAATAGGCACTTCATGCGTGAACGTCCGCATTCTATCAAAATATTCAAAAAAGATAAGGGGGTGAGGGCGTTTTCCTGTGAATTTGGCTCTATGTGGATTGTAAAACCTATGAAAAAATGTTATAATTTAAAGATTTCCCGATCCTTAAAAACTAGAAAGTCATCGCAAAAGTAGCGAAAAGAAGTGGCTGAAAATAAAGTGCGCAATCTTTCGCAGCAACACTTAACACGCAGCACAGTTGACCGCACGGACTCTCAGAACCTTCTTCTCCCTACTTTTCGATGCAGACATCCGACTAATGTCTCACCAAAAAGTAGCCTCCTGTAGGCGATTCAAATCGATTCACCGCCGGAAGGTAAAAATCAAAAACAAACTTACCAAAAACAAATCTTCTTCTCGCTTAATTGCCGGGAGAAAATCAAAAACACAAAAATACAAAAAAGACGATGGTGAAAATCGTCACAAAATAAAACACCAAAGAATGGTAGGGAGAAAGCTTTTCGGCACACCGAAAGGCGGTACCAGGAAACATGTCGGGCTCCTGTTACAAGACTTTCTGGTCTACTTTATGCAAGTAAGGTGAGATCAGGGAGACAGAGAGCGTCATCTTTAAACTTAAGGTGACGCTCTTTTTCTATGTGGATTTAGGGACACAGTTCAAAATTGATCTGTGCGCGCGCACAACTGCGGGCAACCTTTGAGGTTGAGGTTAGAATGGCAAATCGTCGATTGCAACTTCTTCCGCAGGAGCAGCCTGAGATTCGGAAACCTCGGAAACTTCGGAATTAGCCTGAGGTTCTGCTGATTTTACTGATCCGGATTTACGGAAACCGCCACTAAAAGCTGGAGCTTCGCCGCCTTCACCTGTACCGGCACCTTTACGATCAAGCATGATTACGTTGTCGGCAACAATTTCTGTACGATAACGCTTTACGCCATCTTCACCTTCCCAATCACGAGTCTGGATGCGGCCTTCTACATAAACCTTGCTCCCCTTTTTCATAAATTGACCAACGATTTCAGCCAATTTTCTCCATGCTGTAATATTGTGAAACTCTGTTTTATCCTGTTTTTGACCACTTGAATCAGTCCAGCTAAAATTTGTCGCGATCGAAAAAGTCGCAACAGTTTGACCACCGGGAATTTGACGAAGTTCAGGATCACGCGTCAAATTTCCAATCAACTGAGCCCGATTTAATGACATTGCCATAGTTTATCGAATTAAAAATTAAAAATCAGGGCCACTATATAAAGACGCCATTTTTAAAACAAGCTCATGGTCATACTTAAGGTTGACGCACTCCGCAATTAATATCAGGAATGATTTTTAGCAGAGATTTATTGATCTGGATCTGCTCATATCGCCCAAAGAAATAGCCAAAACCAAAGGCAATCATTACTGAAATAACGACCATCAAAAGCCAAAGCCAAAAGGTTTTTGCCCCAACCGGACGCGGCAAAAGATGCGAAACCCCATGCTGCTGACCGCCATTTTGCAAATTTGTGAAATTAGTATTCTGCATTGCTTTTTAAATAAAAAGTGTAATGATATAGCTCATGAATAAATACGCTTTTATCTTAGGCCGAAAACATCTGCTCTCAATCGCGGAACTCGCTCAATTTCTAAAAGAGGAAAATATTTTAGAGACGAATAACGAGGCGCTGATTGCCAAGTTAGATCCGAAATTTTCAACGGAAGCGAAAGCCGATTCTGCCCCTTCCGCCACTCCTTCGGCATCCCCTTCCGAATCCCCTTTCGATTTTCAGGCAATCCTAAACCGCCTGGGCGGGACCATTAAAATTGCCGAAATCTTTGAGGAAATCCCCTCTTCTCAAAAGGACACTATCGCTCATGCTTTAGCCAACCATATTCAGGAAAAGTTTGAAGGTGTTACATCGAAAATAATTTATGGAATAAGTGCCTACAATCTAAAGCAAAGACATGACCAATTCTTAAGGAGAACATTAAAAAAAGTTAAAATCCAATTGGTTGATGCTGGCTTTAAAAGCCGTTTCATCAACAAAAACTTCACCAATCCCGAAAACGCCGCTCTTAAAGGAGAAAAAATCCTGCAGGAAGGCGTTGAACTTGTAGTAATTGAAGGCCGCACCCAATTTTACCTTGCCGAAACCAAAGCACTCCAAGATTTTGAAGGCTACAGCAAGCGCGATTACGACCGTCCCGCGCGCGACCCCAGACTTGGAATGTTGCCACCAAAATTGTGCCAGATCATGCTGAATTTAAGTGGAGTTAGCTCTGATCCATCTCAAAACCAGACCCCGCCAAAAACCATCTACGATCCCTTCTGCGGAATTGGAACAGTGCTGACCGAAGCCCTTAATATGGGTTTTAATGTCATCGGTTCCGATATTGAACCTGTCGTCATCGAAAAATCGCAAACTAATATTGAATACGTTAAACAGCTGCAAAGTGGACCAAACCGCGCACAATTCCCTTCTGCCAGCCTTTTCGTTCAAGACGCAACACAACTAATCGCCAGAGACCTTCCCGCAAAAATCGACGCCATTGTTACCGAGTCTTATCTGGGCCCGCCGGTGAGCAAGATGCCAATCCCCGAGAATGTAGAAAAAACCTTCGACAATATTAAGGCCCTTATTTTTGGCTTTTTGAAGGCAGTCGGCAAAATCATCAAACCAGGAACGCCAATTGTGATCAGTGTGCCGGTTTATCGTGATCACCAGAAATTCCATTTTATTGAAGGCCTGTCTGAAATAATCCCACGCCTTGGCTATGACACGGAACCGCTGATTCCTGATCAACTGGCCCAAAGAGAAGGATTACGCATGTTCCAGCGCCCAACCCTGGTTTACGACCGCCCCGACCAAATCGTCGGCCGCGAAATCTGGAAATTGGTCAAAAAATAAATTCGCATTGAAAAAACTTTTCGGCTTAGCTATAGTAGCTCGTGCTTCCCAAAAAGAAGCTTTTAAAATACACGCTTTCGCGACACATGAAAGCTATTGAAAATCAGGCATTCCCCTGTAGCTCAGTGGTAGAGCAACCGGCTGTGAACACACTAAAAAATTACACGCAGCTTTCTGGTTAAAGCCAGATTGAAACTCGTTGGGATAACGGTGAAAGCTAAATTCGCGCAAGCGAACATGCCAATACCGTGGGAACCTCGCACAGTGCGAGGAGCGCCGTAGAGACTAGATACCAACGCACCTAAAATCGTCATTCCAACCCTTTGGCGACATGGTGAAGATATAGTCCACGCTTTATGGAAACATAAGGATAAGTGTAACCGGTAGGTCATTGGTTCGAGCCCAATCGGGGGAGCCATAAAATTATTAAAGCCTTTATTTTAAGGGCTTTTTTGATATATAATTTAAAAAATTATTCTTTTGTATGCCAGATAAAAGAACTTACAAAGAAAGAGCCGAATATATAACTCTAAAGATCAGCCGATCAAAACATTGAATATTCTTTTGAATCTTCAACTCTCAACAGTTTTAATATTTCTCTGGGTGAAGGACGACGCACTACCCTTAATACACAAGCTGGATTATAATTAAAATAGGTAAATTGGTTATGTTCAGGAGCTAATTCCAAAATCCCCATACTTATAAAATCAGAGCTACTTATATTCATATAAGAAAAAGATTTGGAGAAAATCAATCCACCATCCTTAACAAAATTTATTGCTTGCAGTAAAGCAAAAGCAAAATCATTGCAATCATTTACAATGCGATTCATAGGATGATAAGTCAGTGCTCCATACGAACAGGTAAATAAATCAAATCGTTTCATATTACCACCTTCTTTTTTGGGCTTAATTTCAGCAATGTTGACTTCTGCAATTTTCGATCGACTGCTATTTGGCTCATGAATTGTTATACCAATACTTTCATTTTCATCAACTGCATCAAGAACAAACATTTGCTCAGTCGCACGCCCTTCACCGCAGCCAGCATCTATTACAGAAACCGCAGCCAACCCTGTTTTATTTCTATAAAGATCAATAATATTTGATAGAGCACCTTTTTTAAGGTTAAAAGCAACTTCATAAGCTCCAAGACCTCTAGCTTGCATATATTCTTTTTTTGGGCCTCCTTTAATCGTACGTCTAATTTTTTCTCCAGTTTCTCTATGAAGCGCAAATACTTTTGCATCAGTTTCCCTCACCGGATCAAGAAGCGAATATGGATCATTCCTCCAATCAGCTGGTTCAAAAAACCTTTGTGCGACTTCGGGTAGTTTAACTAATGCACGCATGAACATTCAGAATTAGATATCCCGGACAAAAACAGGAAGCTTATGATACAATTTATTGGTCAATAAGTCAAGCCAGAAGTTCCGCCTTCGATGAATATCATGAACTTAGTTAACATTCATTAAGTACTTCGCTGCCCTAATATATTCCAGAACAGCATCAATCCCTGTGGAGCCAAAAAACTATCAAAGCCTTTATTTTAGAGGCTTTTTTAAACTTTTCTTATCATCGCTCTTTAAACGTCTTTCCAGCTTTTTTACATCCTCGTCCGGAGGCAATTCTTCGGGTTTAATACCACGTTCAAGCAAAACGCCCCTAACGCTCCGGTTATTTTTAATATGCTCGTTTGAAATTTGCTTTTCTGTCTGCAGGTCTTTATCTTTCGCATTAAAAACAGTTATTTCCGCCGCAAAATCTTTTGCTTTAATAGTAATTGTTGGAAGAAAATCTGCCAAAGGCTTAGACCTGGAAACTCCAAGTTTTTTCTTCATTGCACTCGTATTATATCCTCCAAACAAAGCAGCATCTCCCTTACTTCTGATAATGGCAAAATTTTTGTCATCACCGGTCTTTTCAAAAATAAGCTCCGAAAGTTCTTTCTCGGAAAAAGTCAGCTTTTGTCTGGCCGACAATCTTTCGTAGTCCTTTATCCTCTGCTCAATCACCTCAAGCTTTCTAGTCTGAACGGCAAAATAGTTTTGAGCAAAAGCAATTTGCTCTTTCCTTGGATCACCATTTTGAGCGATGAGATAGCAGGCATATCTGGTAAGCATAATGTCAAGCACGTCAGTTTCGGCTCCAGAACCAATAGAAACCTTTTTCCCGACGTCGGCAAAATGGTCAGAAATATTGTGCTTTGATATTTCACATGCCGTCTTTGCTTTAGAGATAACATTCAAAAAATTATCCCATTTTTCATATCCAAGTAATTGCTGTAAGTCCCTTGCAAACCAAAACTCCACGCCCTGCTCGGTTTGATGAGCGTGAGATTCAAAATTTTCCGTAAGCGATTGGATAAGTTCTTTTTTCATAATTCAAGAAATTAAAAATAAGTCATTTGATTATTCATCATTACCACACAAACATTAAATAATCTTAAAAAAATTCTTAAATATCTAAAATGCAGCCATTACGCAGCTTTCTGCACCGTAGCCGCATTATGCAGCATTACCTCACTTTTATCATTTGGATCATATTTCACAGCAAACACGTCCCCCGGACGAGGCAGGTTAACTCTGGAAAATAAAGATTCAGTTTTCGCTTCAAACGATTGACCATCTTTAGGTTTAATCTGAAGAGAAAGTCGCAAATTAAAATAAATGCCATTAACGGTGACACCGGTATCCTCCACTTTTGTGACGACCGCCTGAGCGTCCTTCCCATTAAGCAATAATTGTCTTTGTTTTTTTGAAGGACGATTATAAGTGGCAAAAAACACGATGAAAGGAACTACCATTAATACAATAAAGATTGGGAAGATGATCAACCAATTTGATGTTATGCCAACAAGCAATGGTCCGCCCAAAAACATGAGCAACGGAACATAGATAAAATATAAAATTATAAATAAGATAATTTTTTTCGCCATAGTTTTAGAATAAAATATAAAGGATAAAAAACATTCGCATAATACACTACATCGATTTTCCCTAATCATACTTCCCCTGGCGGGAAAAACAAGCAGCGAAAGACTAAAATCTTGACCAATACCCAATAGTTACGATACAACGATTTCGTAACCACTTGAATTTATCAAATGTCAGCACCACGTTCAACAATTTCATTCCAGGAACAGAAGAAAGAAGAAGAATTTATCTTAAATGAACTGGCTCATTATGAAGCCACTGGAGAAACTTATTCATTCAATGAAACCATCAGAAACACACGAAACACCTCCAACCCCACTCTCCAACCCGGGATTTCTTAACAGCAGTGCCGAAAAAGCTCTCAGATATTTGCTGGCTGACGCGGGAATAACGATGGCTAATGGCAAATCAGCCGACAGTTCCGTTGAATCCGCCGACGTTTTTGGCCGATCCACCGACTCCAGCGACAGTCTTGACGCGTCCGTCCAATCCCCCGCCCCCGACATTATAATCCGCGACCCTTCATTCTATCGCAACGTTTTGTTAAGAGGCTCCATGGGCCTTGGGGACTCTTATATTGAAGAAAAATGGGACAGTCCGGCAATCGACGAAGTTATCATAAAAATTCTGGAATCCGGCATTTATCAAAAACTCGCCCCCGTTTACGACATTGTTGGCAGAGTTAGAAGACGAATAGCAAATTTGCAGGATAAAGAAGGCTCCAAAAAAGTTATTAAAGAACACTATGACTTGCCTACTGCATTTTATGAGGCATTTTTAGATCCGAATTTTCAATATACCTGCGCGCGTTTTGAAGAAACGAACAATCTTGATGAAGCTCAAATAATCAAAATGCATAACATTTGCAAAAAACTTCACCTAAAACCCGGATATAAAGTTTTAGATGTAGGCGGCGGATGGGGCGGATTAGCGCGATTTATGGCAGATGAATACGGTGCAAAACCAACTGTCGTTACATTGTCTTCCAAGCAGGCGGAACACATCAGACAAAAACACGGTGGAAAAGTGGAAGTATTTGAAGGAGATTACAGAGATATGCCCGCCAGCTTTAAAAAAAGCTTTGATGCCATAAGTGCAGTTGGCGTGCTGGAACATGTTGGACATAAAAACTATCAAGAATTTATGCGCATTTTACATGCAAATTTAAAAAAAGGCGGTCGCGTTTTGGTTCATTCACTTTACACTCCTCACAACGAAGTAGCCCAAAATCCCTGGGTCAATAAACATATTTTCCCAAATGGAGAATTGGCGCCACGCCAAGAAATCGAATCTGCAATCTTGGAACATTTCAAACCAACCGATGATCCAAATTATGCTGGGTTTGAAGACCTTTCAGCACATTATCCTCCAACGTTACACGCCTGGAAAAACCGCTTAAACCAATCAAAAAAAAGCCGGCAAAGTCCAAATATCCGACAAAGAATACAGAAAATGGGAATTTTATTTTATGCTATACGCAGGAGCCATCAAAGCCGGCCACGTCAAAATCGGCCAATTTCTGTATGAAAAATAAACCACCGCTCACCATTTATTGTAGATTCAAAGATACTTTGCTACAATCTTTTCAGCATTATCGAGCAGAAGCCTAACCGGTTAATGTCATATGCAACAAATAAAAAAACTTTTCAAGCCCGAATTTTGCAGCGTGATCGCGTTGCAGAGAATACTTTTAGAATAGAGCTGAAAATAACCGAAGGCCAATTTTCATTTCAGGCCGGACAATATATCTGGTTAAAACTTGATAATTTGCTTTACCCCGATCCGCGGGGCAACAGAAGAGCTTTTTCCATAGCTTCAAGCCCTAAAGAAGACACAATCGTTATCATTTTCAGAGGTGAAAAAAGCGGCTTTAAAAAAACATTACTTAAAATGCCTTTAAAATCTTCAGTCGAAATTATCGGCCCATTTGGCTTTTTTATCGCCCCATTGCTGCCAAAAGCAAAAAACCACATTTTTGTGACTGGAGGCGTTGGAGTGGCACCATTTTTAAGCGTTATCCGCAATAGTTTAAATATCAAAAACGCTCCAAAAATTCATTTAATTTATAGCGAATCTGCAAAAAATCACCTTATTCCGGAAGTATTGAAACTGCAGAAAAAAGTTAAAAATCACAAATTTCTAAAAATCTCCATAAACATCGGACCACTTGATGAGAATTTCATTAAAAAAAATGTAAAAATCGACAAAAATTCTTTCTGGTATTTCACCGGGCCAGCAGGCATGATCAACAAAATATCCTCAGTGGTTTCAGCAATTGGCATACCAAAAAACCGGATGATGTTCGAGGAAAATTATCCCGAGTTTGCGTCCGAAAAAATGCTCGACTCACTGGAGCTGGAAAATAATCAACCCAAAGAAACAAACATCTACAAACTCGCCGCTGATGATTCGCTTATTCATACGGTTATTACCGACATCAACGGCCGCATCTTATATGCCAACCAGGCTTGCGCGCGCATCACCGGCTATAGCATTCAGGAAATTTTGGGAAATACACCCCGTCTTTGGGGAGGCCTGATGAACCAATCGTTTTATGAAAAATTGTGGCAGACAATCAAGACCAAAAGAAAGCCATTTGCAAGCAAAATAACCAACAGGAAGAAAAACGGGGAACAATATATCGCCCAATTATCAATCGCTCCAATTATTGAAGCCAACGGCAAATTGACAGGCTTTATTGTGAGTGAAATAGATATTACCAACTTGGAGGAAATTGATCAGGTTAAATCAGAATTTATCTCATTTACTTCACATCAACTCAAAAGTCCACTTACCGTTATTAACTGGTATTCCGAGCTACTTTTGGCGAGTGACGCCGGCAAGTTAAATCAGAAACAAAAAAAATATCTGGAACAGATTTATCATAGCAGTCAGCGCATGGTAGAGCTGATAAGCTCACTTTTAAATGTTTCACGTTTAGAGCTTGGAACATTCACGATACAGCAGAAATCCACAAATATCAGCAATATTTCTAAAACAATTGTTAAGGAAATGCAGCCGCTAATTAAAAAGAAGAAAATCGTGCTCAAAGAAAAATACGCTCCAAATCTGCCAAAAGTGAATATTGACCAAAAATTTGCCGGCATGATTTTTCAAAATCTTATTTCCAATGCCATAAAATACACACCGGAAAAAGGCAAAGTGGAAGTCAAAATCAAGCTATCTAAAAAAGGTAAAGTTATGAATGGTGAAAAAAACACCACTGACTCAATTTTTATATCGGTTGCCGATTACGGCTGCGGGATCCCCAAAGCACAACAAAAGCAGATCTTCACCAAATTATTCCGCGCAGATAACGCCAAAAAGCAAGATAAAGAAGGAACGGGCCTGGGCCTCTACATAGTCAAATCAATCATGGAACACACCGGCGGCAGAATTTGGTTTGAATCAACGGAAAACAAAGGCACGACTTTCTTTATGCTGCTACCTCTTAGCGACACCCAAAAGAAAAAATAAGCAACAAAAAGCCCCCCTCAAGATCCTCTTTTGGGGGCTTTTTGTATTCATAAATAACAATATATAAGCGCCTATAAAGTACCTTCAGCCACTTGCTGCACATCCTTTATGCTTTGCACATCAATATAAATTGCCCCCTGTGTCATTTCACCCCACACTTGAGGACCCCATACATTAATAATTATCTCTTTGGCAAACAATACATTACCTTTCGATAAGCCTTCAATCTTAATTGTGTGAGGACAGGAAGCCGCATGAGGATCAGGAAAACACTCCAAAGGTGTTGGCTGTTCAGGAGGAAACTTAGCCTTAAGAGGATTAGGATTAAAAGCGTTAGGATAAATGTGCCAAGTCTTGATTCCATCATGATTGGCCCATGCATAGACAGGTGATACCCAATTAAAGTCTGGATTTGGAGGAGAAGTTACCGTATTGATAGGATCAGGATTTTTAACAGCATCATAATCCACATAATATTTAACAGTGTCTATCCCAACAACATCCAAATTTACCCGGAAAACTAATTCTTTATTAGCATCAACATCAATGCTCCCAATGACTCCGGGTCCCTTAACTTTAGGAGCCACCATATTAGGTATGGCTACCGTTAAATGAGGAGGCAGTTCTTTTTTGACAGGATGTTTCACAGTAAATGCAATTTTCTTTTCGGCATGATGCCCTACATTGTCATATGCTATAACCCGTAGCGAATATGTACCATCAACTAGAGCGGTCAGATCCACGTTATAGGTATAAGTAAGTTGATTAACAGGGTTTATTTTTTGTGTACTAACCATTTTTTCATTAACATAAACTTCCACATGATCTAAAGCCAAATCGCCTTGATAAATAAGAGTAGCAACCGTAAATTTATCGCCAAGTTGAGCCTGTCCACTAGGTAAAGGATTAGTTATAATATTAACCACAGGTGGCTTTCTTAAATCTGCAACAACATTTGGTGACGAATTTGTTGCTACCGGATTAGGCGTTAAAGTATTAGGTTTTGCCGTGCCCACGGTAGATCTGGGTGGCTTACCTCCTGGAAGAACTCCCCCAAAATTTCCCTGTAATGATGATGAACCCCTTAATTGCATTGCCACCAGGGCAACAACGCCAAGTACCACGACTCCACCAAGGATATAATAAAGGTTTTTGTTTTTTGTTTTCATTTTGAATGATTTATAAAATACATCATGTTATTTTAACACATAATGTAAATTAAATCAAGCGCGCGTTTCAGCGCTTTCAGATCAAAGCTAAAGCTTGCGTCCCTGAATTACTCTTATCAAAAAAACCACAACAGCTATAATAAGCAGAATATGGATATATCCACCCAGTGTATAGGAACTCACCAATCCAAGCACCCATAACACCAAAAGAATTACGAAAATTGTCCAAAGCATAAATGAGGTTTATTAAAGAGATATGCTTCAATGTAGTCCTTTGAGTTTTTATTAGCAAATCAATGGAAATTCACGACAAAAAAAAGAGCCCCGCCAAGGCGGGGCTCTTTTTGTACCCAACTAAAACCTTTCTCTGTCCCATAAGATTTTTTAAGACTGCCCACAAAGTTTTAGCACAAAAGATTAAATTGTACCGGACTTTATAATCGAATTTCTACCCTGGCGACCACAACTTGCGTCATGGCGACCCGTGAATAATCAATATTGTTTAAATATAAATCGTAGAAAAGACTTTCTTTTTACGTATCTATAATCAATGATCTTTACTTGAACAATGTTGCCATCATTCTTGTTCAATCACAGAATATCTTCTTCCTTATAACCTTGCGATAATAAGGATCGTTGATACCCTTACAAAACCGACCAATCAAAATTCAATTCTTTTTTAATCATCCTTCAAGACTACTCGAGAATGAAATAAAAAAGGAGCGAATCCCTTACAAGCGTCCTTGATAATCTCTTTCGAAACCACCAAAGCGAGAAAGCACGAAGCTTTGCTTTAATATAAGGTTTTCCTATGGAACCTACCCATTATTCATGAGGAGGAACGTTTTAGGAAGGGCTGAAAAGCCAACTAATTTGGTTTCTCAACTCTTCCTAAAATCTTTTGCTGGTTTTCAAAGAACTAATCAACCTTTCATATAATTGTACGCCAAATAGCGGTAGGTGTCAAGAAAAATCTCACCCCTTTCCAAGATTTCGAGAGTGCGAGACGGATTTGATATTGAGGGAAAGAGAAAAAACAGGTTTTAAGCCACAACAAAAAGAGGGATGATGAAAGATGACTAAATCATCACCATTCCC
>Ga0172379_10005860_pt1 | contig 16897 bp, 22 predicted proteins | sample GrowelOW334metaG_FD_119756 | JGI IMG/M metagenome (GOLD analysis project Ga0172379, IMG submission 119756) | Groundwater microbial communities from an aquifer near a municipal landfill in Southern Ontario, Canada - Groundwater well OW334 metaG | ecosystem: Environmental > Aquatic > Deep... | reverse complement strand
GTGATACCCTGTACCTGGTCCGCACGATCAAGGCCGACGGGCGCCTGCTGCAGGCCGGCGAGCAGAAGGGCGAGGCCGCGGCGATGCGGGCGCACGCCGCAGCGAAGCGCCAGATCGAGGCGCTGCACTGCGGGCGGCGCTCCGCCATCGGCTGGCGGGTCGAGGTGTACAGGCAGGGAGGCGGCGGCGTGCTGGGGATCTGGCGGTACCAGGGCCGTCGCGCAGGCAAGCCGGCCTGGAAGCGCGAAGAGGTGGGATGGCCGGGCATGGCCGACGTCGCCGGGGTCGAGAAGTTCGTGCGGCAGATGGCCGACAACGACCTGTCGGAATCCGAGGCGTTCGACGAGGCCCGCCGGCTGGCAGGGCGGAGGCATGGACCATGACCGGACCGTCGAAGCCGGAGATCCCCCGCGGATCGATCGCCCCCCGGATCCAGGAGCTGCTCGACCTGGTCGTCGTGGCGATCCCCCCGCTGGGCGTGCCCTACGCGATCGGCGGCGGCCTGGCCGTGTGCGCTCTCGGCTACATGCGGCACACCAAGGACGTCGACCTCTTCGTCCGGCCTGCGGAGGCGCCCCAGGTCGTCGCGGCGCTGCGGCGGGTCGGCCTGGTGGTCGTGCCGGTGATGGAGCCCCTGCACTACATCGCCACGCTGCCCGGACACCGGGACGATCCGGAGGTGCGTATCGCTGTGCTCATGCCCTACGACGAGCCGGAGGCCACCGCGATCGAACAGCCGTGCCCGGCGCGGCTCGTCGGACACGACCTCGACATCTTCCAGCCGCTGCTGCTGGCGGCGGCGAAGTTCTACGCCAACCGCGAGGAGGACGATCTGGACCTGGCGCAGCTCTTCGGCCTGGGCCTGGTCGACCCGGCGAGGGTGCGGGCGATCATCGCGAGCTTCGACCCGGGCTCGGTCCAGGCATTCGACGCCAAGGTCCGCGAGATCCTCGCGCCACGGCACCCGCGCCCCCGTCCCCCCCGCCGGCCTCCGCCGCCGGTGGAGACCGGCAGGGGCCGCAGGAGGAAGCGGTGATGGCCACCACGGACGCCGTGCTGGAGCCGTTCATCGTCCGGGCGGACCGCGGGTACGGGGACCCGCTCCGGCAGCAGGAGACGCAGGGCGAAACGGAAGCCCGGGCGGCCGTGACCGGCATGATGCGCCAGGTGCAGGCGGCATCCGGCGGGCACCGGGACATCGTGGTCGAGGCATTCTCCGCGGCCACCGGCAGGGTGCTGGAGGCGTGGAGGTGCAGGCGGAAGGACGGGAACGGATACCTCTGGGAGCAGGAGGTCATCGCCGGGAGGCACCTCGTCGGGGCCGACCTGCCGGAGGTCGAGAGGATGCTCCGGCGCGCGATCTACACGGCAAACTACGGAGGCGAAGAAGACGGCGACCTGTTCACGTTCGCGTCCGGGGCCGGGGACCTCCTCCAGATGGGGGACGTGGCACTCGCCGGACACGAGCACAGGATGACGGAACTCCTGGGCGGCAAGGTCCAGGGTCCGTCCATCGTCCGCAGGTGGATCGGAGCTGCGGAGGGCGACCGAAGAGGAGGAAGGCGATGAATGCGATGAACGATATGGACGATCCCGTCCCGACCATCCCGGTGCCGCTGCCCTACGAGGCACGCCGGTCCGGCGGCGGCTGGGCCATCGTCGTCGCCCGCACCGGCCAGGTGCTGATGCTGACCGGATCGGAGGAGGCGGCGACGCTGGCCGCCCTGGCCGCGAACCTCGCCGCGGGCGACCTGCTCGTCGGGGAGGGCACCGGCCGGAGCTTCGTGGTGGACTACGTGACGCACGACGGGGCCACGCAGGAGCCGGTCCGGCGCCGGCACGTGGCCGGGTCCCTCGCGAGCCTCGTCGTCTGGGCCGCGCACCAGACCGTGTGCCTCGACCCGGCACTGAACCGGGACCTGCAGCTCCGGCATCCGGACCGGAAGATGCCGGACGAGCGGGACTTCGGCCTGGACCGCATCTCGCGCCGGATCGACCTCGAGGACGGCACCCCGGACAGCCTGGGCATCCGCGTGCGCGAGGCGGTCGCCTCCCGGGCCGCCATGCGCCTGGCGACCCGGCGGGCGGAGATCGAGGCGGAGCGGATCCGGCAGGCCCGCGGCGGAGAGATCGAGGATGCCCGCCGCGAGGCCGACCAGGCTGCGGCGGATCTCGAGCGCTGGCGGCCGGACCTGACGTCGAAGGCGCTGGCACGACGGGAGCAGGAGGTGGCCGCCCGCAGGCAACGGGCCGCGGACCTCGAGCAGGCGGAGCGGGACCGGGAGGCGGAGGCGATCGCGCGGAACGGAGGCGTATAGGAAGGCCCCCGGGGGTGGAGGTGTGGCGGAGCAGGGGAAGGAGGCATCCGATGCCGGCCAGTGATTACCAGGACGTGGTGTGGGTCGAGGAGGGCATGCGGGTGATCGTCCCGTGGGACCACCAGGGACGGGGCCTGTGGTGCCGGGTGGTCTGCGCTGCGGGCGATGCCGCCCGGGTGGTGAACGAGAACCGCCAGGTGGACCGCTGGTGCCGGCTCCGTGCCCTGCGCGTGCCCCGGACGGACGTGCACGCCTGGCCCGGCGGAGTGGTCCCGGCGTGGGTGACGGGGAAGCCGGCGGGGGACGTAGCCGGCAGCCGGACGACGGGGTAGGGGGCGCGCAGGTGCTCGCCCTCCCCGCCCCCGCACCCCCGGAGCGGCCGCTCGTGCTGCGCGCGGAGATCACGCGCCTCGCCGCGGTCGTGCACGCCGCGATCGGCACGGCCCGCGAGGCCGCCCTGCGCGGCGAGGCCGCCCGCGCCCACCGCGCCGCCCTGTCGGCCGAATCCGCCGCGCAGCGCCTGGCGGCGCTGACCACCCGGGTCTACGCCGCCCTGGGCATCTCCACGCGGATCGACCCCATGCGGCGCGCTTCCCTGGTTGCCGCGGGCGAGCTGCGCGAGGTGCAGGCCTGGGCCTGCGCCGCCCTGGTGGCTACCGCGGCCCCGTCCGTGCGCGCGCTGCTGGCCGACGATGGCACCGTCCTGCCGCTCGTCACCGCGGCCTTCGGGAGCGAGGCGCTGCGGCCCGTGCTGCGCGCGCGCGCCGGGGCCTGGCTGCAGCTCCGGATCGCCCTCGCCATGCCGGTCCAGCGGGCCGCCCTGCGCCTCGCGCGCCCGGCGGAGCCGCACGCCGCCCGGATGCGGCTCGCCCTGCGCCGGGCGCTCGCCTCCGGCCGGCCCGCGCTGCAGGCGGCAGCCACCGCCGCCGTCGGGCAGGTCCGGGGCCGGGTGCAGTCGCCGGCCAGCCCGTCGACCATCGTCCGGCTGCTCTTCGCGGAGCCCTGGCGGCTGCGGCGCGTGGTGGCTGCCGCCGCCCGGCAGCCCTTCGCCGAGGTGCCCGGGCGTGGCGTGCTGCAGCGGCCGGCCACCGAGCTGCGCGAGGTGGCCCGCCAGGCGCTCCGGGCGGTCCTGGGAGGCCACGCGCCGAAGGCGGCGCTGGTCGAGGCCGGGCGCGCGGCCGACCGCCTGGCCGGGGCGCTGGCGGCGCGCGGCGGTCAGGCGGCCGGCGACGGCCGGCTGGGACGATCAACCGGAAAGCGGGATCAACCTCCCGGGTTTACCGGGCAGTCCGGCTGACCCGCGCCCGGGCGTGCCACCGGCCGCCTGCGTGCTATGCTCCAGGCATGGCCAGGCGTACAACGGGAAGCCCCGCCCTTCAGGGGCGGGGAGGTTCACGCTCCAGCATGTCCCGCCGCCCCACCCGCCGCCGGGCCCGGCCCGCCCGCGCCCTCGCCCGCATCGCCCGGGCCCCCGCCCTGGTCGTCGACCGGCCCCTGGTCCCGTGGGCCGGCCGGCCTGAGTTCGTGGTCAACTCCCGGATCTGCCTGGTGCATCCGTCCGGCAAGCCGCGCGCGCCGGTGCCGGTGGTCGATGCCCCGGTCGACGCTGCCCGCTACCTGCGGCACCTGGCGCAGTACGACCAGGAGACCTCGGTCCTGCTGATCCTGAACGCGAAGAACCACCTGCTGGCCGCCTTCCCGGTGTCGATCGGCGGGGCACGGCACGCCGGCAGCGCCGAGGAGGGCCAGTACCTCAAGGTGCCGCTGCTGGTCGGCGGGGTGAGGGTCATCACGGCGCACAACCATCCCTCGGGCAGCGCCCAGGCCTCGCCCGCGGACCACCGCAAGGCGCGCAAACGCCGGGACCTCTACCGGAAGCTCGGCATCCAGCTCGTGGACTCGCTCGTGATCGCCCAGGAGGGCTTCTACAGCGTCCTGCGGGACGAGACCGGCTACTGGGGCCGCCCGGTGCCCCGGAGGCTTGCGAGGCCGTATCTGAACCCGCGTGGCGGGCGGTTCATGAAGTGGCCGCCGATCCCGGCGCGGGTGCTCGCCGAGGAGGCACCGGCCGGACGGAAGCGGCGCGTGCGCCGGCCGGCGCCGGTGGTGATCGAGGGCAAGGTGGTGTAGCCGTGGTTCATGGCGCTGCCGGGCACGGAGGGATGGGACAGTCCCGTGATGCGCCTCGACCTGCGGACGCGAGCGCGGGGCAACCCGGGCAGGGGAAGGAGCCGCAGGCCTACCCGGCCTTGCGCGCCTTGCCGGCCGGGGCCTTCGGGGACGCCGTCGTCGCCTTCTCGACGACGATGATCCCGTACCCGATGGCCTTCCTATAGAAGGTCCGCCGCGGCATCTCCAGGAGCAGCGCCGCCTTCATGCGGTGCCAGCCCATCAGCTCGAGCGCCTTGCGGATGCGCTCCGCCTCGCGGACCTTGAAGGCCTCGGAGTCCTTGATGCCCTTGATCGAGGGGAGATGCTTGCGCGACTCCAGCTCCTCGGGCGTGAGCTGCAGGTCCGGCAGGGGCTTGTGCACCTTGCGGGCCTTGTGCGCCTTGCGGACCGGCGCCGGGGCGGGCGCGGCGGTGCGGAAGCCGCCTGGCGGCTCGCGCACCGTGCGCACCACGGGCGCGGGGGCCGGCGTCACCTCGGCCTGGGCCTGGGCCTGGGCCGTCCCGGACGTGGCGGCGGGCGGCGGCTCCGCCTGGCCGGCCGGCGTAGCCGGCGCGGGCTGCGGGGCCGGGGCGACCGGCACATGGGGCAGCGTGGGCTGCACGGGTGCCGCCTCGGCCTCGCCCTCCTCGCGCCACTGCCGACGCACCTCGCGGACCCTCTCCTGGCCCGCCTTGAACGCCTCGCGCAAACCGTAGATGCAGGGGACCACCTTCGGTCCCCCGACCGCGGCCAGCAAGGCTGTCACCTCCTCGAGGTCGAGGACGTACAGCCGTCCGCGCATCATGTCCATGTCCTCGCGGGGCGCGAACTGCGGCACCGCCTGCCGCAGCAGCGGGATCATCTCCCGCAGCGTGCGGGTGTTGGCCGCCACGTCGTGGGCGATCAGCCCGCGAGCGAGCGCCTCGTCGTCGATCACGAGGCGGAAGCCCCGCTCGGCGAGCATCGCCGTCAGGCTCCAGACGCCCAGCCGCACGACCACTTGGACCGTGGGCCTGGGTGTCGCCACCTCGGGTGGCCGGCCGGGGCTGCCGGACGTGCCCGTCCCGGAACCGGACATCGGGAAGGAGCGGGGGAAGGGGTGGGACGAGGGGGACGCCCCGGAGGCGGTGATCGGATTTTCCATCGTGCCTTGCGGCGTTGCATGGAAGGTGCCGTCCTGGGCACCGGACGAACAGGCGTGTTTACGCGCGGTTACAAATGATGAGCCACGTCATGCCTTGCGGCTGTGCCGCCCGGTGCCGCCCGGGCGGTGCCGCCCCGATCGGGCATCGTGAATGATTGCGCCTGGTTGGGCCTTCATTCCACTTCTGCAAGCCCGACCTTGCAGAAGTGGAAGGCACAAGGTGGAGCTTGCTGGACGGGTGTCCAGTGATCCGGGGCCGGTCCGTGCCGCATCGGTTCACGACCGGAGCCCGGCTGTCGGACGTCATCAGGATCTCGTCCGTACGGCACGCGGGACGCATCCCGAGGCGGGACGCATCCCGAGGCGGGAGGACGTGCATCCGTCCGGGCCGGTCCGTGCCGCTCACGGGTCGCCGCGCCGGACCGGGAATGGCGCCACGGCCGGCAGCGGCACGTCCGGGAAGGCCCGGCGCACCGTGGACGACGAGGTGCCGTGGAGCTGGATCCGGTGCGGATCCCGGGCATCCAGGCGCGCGTGGCGGGGGTTCCGCCAGAGCATGCGCGCCTCGACCGGCCGGGTCACCCAGCGCTCGCCCGTCCACCGGTGTTCCAGGTCCGCCGGCACGAAGACGGTCCAGCCTTCGTGCTCCCGCTCCCTGGTCCATCGCCGGTCCACCTCCGAGTCGTCCTTGTGGACGTAGGGGAAGAACGGCCGCGTCGCCCCGATGCCCACGAGCCGCTCCGGGCCGAGGTCGAGCCGGTAGCGGAACTGGTCGTGGACCCAGGGCAGCACCTCGTCCGGCACCGTGCCGGTCCGGGCCCAGGCGAGCCAGGCGCTGCGCACGGCGCGCGCGCCGAGGTGCCGTTTCGCGCGCCAGATCGCCCGCACGGTCGAGCGATGCGCCTGCCGGCCGAACCAGATCGACACGAGGTGCGCCTGCGCCGGTCCGGGCCGGCTGCCCGGTCGCTCGTCCCCCAGATCCTGCAGGAGCCGGTCGACCGTGAAGCCCTGCTCGAGCGCGCGCCCGACCACGTCCCGCATCATGCCGACGCGGAAGATCGAGCGGTCGACCGCCAGCGAGTCCACGTCCGGCAGGGGCTCGAGGCCCCGCACGTCCAGGGCCAGCACCACCGGGTACGGCTGGTCCGGGCCGAGGCCTCCGGTCGGGCCGGCACCGATCTCGGCCTGGGCCGCCTGTTGGGCGTAGACGGCCGCGAGCGGCAGCCAGGTGGTCGTGTGCACGCCCTCGTACAGGTCGTCGGTGAGTGCCCGGCCCGCGCGCTCCTCCCACCACTTGCGGTACTGCGCGAGCAGCCGGTGACGTGCCACCGGCGGCCGGGCGAGCAGGGGGTTGTGCCGCGGGCGGGTCATGGGCGTCGCCGCCGCGCTGCAGGCGGACGTCGTGCGGAACGGCAGCGCGACCCCCACCGGTATCGTCCGGCCGGGCCGAGCACCCGCTCGATCTCGAGGTGCAGGAGATCGATGTATTCAGGCATCATCTCCATGCCCCAGTCTTCCGTGCTCCCCTCCTCGAACCAGGCATAGAAGTCCTCGTCCAGTGCCACGACCTCGGGATCTTCGAGGATGACCCGGCGCGCCCAGTGGAGCACTTCGGCCCGGGTCCGGGCACCGAGGCCGTCCAGATACCATCCGCCCACGCGGACCAGTACATGCTCCGGATGCAGGGACCAGTCTTCGGCCCGGCCCCCCGTAAGGACGACCATCTGCGCACGCGGACCGATCCACCTCCGCAACGCTTCTGCCAGCAACCAGCATCCGCCGGTCGTCCACCCGCGTTTCTTCAGTGTACCATTGCGTTCGCGACGGGGCTCCAGCAGGCCCGCGAGATGCGTCCGCCTCAACAACCCGCGCAGGCGCCGGCCGAACTCGCAGGCGTCCGCGGACGGCCGGGCGAGCAGGGGGTTGCGGCGGGGGCGGCTCATCGCGCCCTGCTCCCGCGCGCCGGCCGGACGCGACTGCCCGTGGCCGGGGGCCGCGCCCACCCGCCAGCGGGCGCGCGAGCTGCCGGCGGCGGCACCTGCGGGAGCGACATGGCCAGGCGCAAGGCCGCCTTGTCGCCCTCGTCCGTCTCGACCCGGCACAGCCGGGGCAGGTGGGCCGGGGAGAGCCAGGCGAGGACGCGGTCCGGGACGACCAGCGGCTCGCCGTCGTTGCCCTCGCCGACGGTGCCGCCGCCGAACACCACCAGGCGGGCCGTCTCCACGGCCGGGCCCCGGAAGGGTGGCCAGTGCTCGTCGAAGTAGTATTGCAGGCCGCAGGCCGTATCCATGCACGAATAACCGCGCTCGACCGTCTCGGCACGGTCGTCCCACCCGCCCCACATCACCGACCAGGCGTTGCGCGCGCTGAATGCCGGGCTGCTCAGCCAGTGCAGGCGCCAGAACACCTGATGGGGCAGCGGCTCCGCCTGCCCCGCAGCCTTCCCGGCGCGGCTCACGACCGGCACTCCACCAGCATGTCGCGACCGCGCGCGCCAAGGACCTTCAGCGAGCCGCGCTTCGCGGCGGCCCGGACGAAGGCCTCGCCCTCCTCGCCGACTGCCTGGGCGAGCCATCGCCGGATGCCCCAGCCGGCCATCAGGCGGCACCACAGGTGCCCGAGGCGCATCGCCGAAAGCGGCGTCTTCTTCGTGGTGGACAGCATGAAGAGCGCCGCCTGCAGCTTCCCCTCGTGCACCTGCACCTGGCCGGTCACCTGGCCGTCGCCGCGGGCGTCGGCGTGGTCGTACCTCATGCCGTGCGTGACCGGGTCGGCGTGGAAGCCGCCCTCGGTGCCGATCACGACCGACATCACGCCCGGCTCGGCACGCTCCAGGCGCACCGAGTATTCCGCGTCGCCCATCCGCTCGACCCAGGCGTAGCGGAAGGGTCCGAAGAGCGGGATCAGCGGCGGGCGGGAGGCCGAGGCGAAGGCGGAGTCCGGCGGCAGCTTCCGGCCGGCCTCGAGGTCCGCCTGGAACTCCTCCCGGTAGCGGCGCTGCAGGGCGCCGAGCTCCTCGCCCTTCGCGGCCGGCAGCGTATGCAGGCCGGTGGCCAGCATCGCGTCCGGATGCTCCCAGGCGATCCGCTTCCAGGCGGCCACGGTGGCCTCGCGGCCCATCCGGTCCTTCTCCGCGGCCGAGGCGCGCTTCGTCCGCGCCGCCGTGCGCCGCTGGCGCTCGCCCCGCGCCTGCTCCAGGACGTCCGTGCGCCCGAGCGCCTTCGCGGCGCGCAACAGCAGGTTGGTGGCTGCCTCGATCGCCGGCAGGCTCGTCCGGCTGCGCCACTCGCCGTCGCTCTTCTCCTGGCGCTGCAGCATCTGCGTCGAGAAGTGCCAGCGGATGCGTCCCGGCTCCTCGTGGTAGTTGCCCCAGGCGTCCCGTTCGTAGCCGCTGGCGCGCAGCCAGGCGGCGATGACGTTCCGCGACTTCGCGATGTCGAGCCGGCCCTTCGGGGCGGCCGCGAGGATCGCCTCCGCGATGGCCGGGTCCAGCGCCGGCTTCGGGGGCGGCGGGGCATCGTCGGGGTTGCGGCGGGGGCGGGTCATGCGGGGACTCCTTCGTGGCGCAGCAGGTCGGCCAGCGGGCCCATCAGGCGCGGGTAGTGACGCACCATCCACCGCAGCAGCGTCTGCAGGTCGGTCGTGTCGGAGTCGCCGGCCGCCAGGGAGACCGGCGCGCCGTGGTCAAGCCGGACCTGCACGCGGGACCGCTCCTCCGGGGTGAAGCGGCCGGCCAGCTCGACGAGCACCGGCGCGCTGGGCGGCTTCGCCCACCGGGTCCACCGGTATCCCGGCCCCGGCTCCCAGGCGATCCGCAGGCTGTAGTCGCGCAGACCGTACAGACGCAGCGTGCCGGCTTCCGGCCGCCAGACCGGCGGGCGGATGCGTGCCTCCTTGCGCTGCTTCACGGCGGCCACCAGCGTCGCGTCGTGCTCCTCGTCGAGCGCGTGGCAGTCGCCGTGCGGGTCGGTGGCCGGATCCACGCGTGCCAGTTCGCGGCAGAACACGGTGTCGTGGTCGTCACGCCCCTTCGGGAAGGCCTCTTCCCGCCAGTGGTGGCAGAGCTCGTGCAGCACCACGCGCCGCACGCCGGCCGGTCCGTATCCGTCCAGCAGGCGGACCGAGAGGGCGATGCGCCGCACCCCGGTCTCCTTCCCGGTGCCCGACCGGTAGGCCAGGCCCAGGTGGCCGCCATCGGAGCAGAGGACGACCAGCCGCGGGCAGCTCCAGCCCCAGGTGGATTCGCAGTCGTCCAGGCCTCCGGCGACCAGGCCGTGCAGCGTCTCCAGGGTCCAGCCGGTCGACCAGCGCCTGCGGTACCGGTCGAAGCCCTCGTAGCGCACGTCCCCGGCCCCGCCGGGCCGGGCGAAGCGGTGATGGTCGGCCTGCATCATGGCCGGCACGCGATGCATCTCGCCGCCCCCGGCCGTGGCCTTCGTCGCCCAGCGGAGCAGGCCGGCCAGCGTCGGTTCCAGATCCGTGATCGAGGACCGGAACAGGTCGCGTGCCGTCCGTCGTCGCCCGTCGGCCCCGAAGGGCACGAGGCCGAGGTCGATCATGGGGCGCTCGAGGTCGCCCTTCACGGCCGACCAGGCGACGGAATCGCTCCAGGCGGCCAGGCCTTGCGCGAACACGGACCCGCCGGCAAGGAAGATCTCTCCACGATCGACCAGGAGCACGCCCGCGACCGGCCCGCGTTCCCACTCGTACAGGACCGGCCGCTTCTGCCGCATCACGCCACCCAGCCGCTCCCCGGGTGGTCCAGGTCGAGCACGCCCGTGCGCCGCGGGTTGCGCCGCCCGCGCCCGCGCGGGGCCATCGAGGCGTCCACGGCCGTCAGGCGCAGCAGGCGGCGCGGGTTGGCCCGGGCGGAGACGCGCCCGACCCGCTCGACGTGCACCGGGAAGCCCAGGACCGAGCGCGGCAGGCGCAGGTCCGGTCCGCCTGCCTGCAGGCGCACCTCGATGCGCCAGCGCCCGGACGGGGAGCGGCCCAGGCCGATGGCGGCGACGCCGGCCAGGCGCTCCTTCAGGACGGCCCTGGCGGCCGCGAGCGCCTTGGGATGGGCCCGGCGGACCGCCTTGCGGACCGGGTGGCGGGCGGGCTTGCGGGCGCGTGGACGGCTCTTCTTCGCGGTCATGATTCCTCCCTGGAGGCCGCCCGGCGGCCCTTCAGCTTCCCCTGCTCGCCCTGCCGGAACCTCGCGCACTGCCGGCGGTTGGCCGCCACCAGCGGATCGACCCGGCCGAGCTCCCGGCAGAAGATCCGGTCGTGCGAGGTGCCGTGAGGGAAGGTCTCCTTGCGGTAGTGGTGACAGAGCTCGTGCATGACGACCCGGCCGACCGACCAGCCATCGTACCGCCCGATCAGGAGGTCGGACAGGGCGATGCGCCGGATGCCGGTCTGCCTGCCCGTCCCGCACCGGTACGAGCGGCCCATCACGCGGGTCGACCAGGCGAAGTCGAAGATCAGCCCCGACGCCTTCCAGTGCCAGGTCTTCTCGCACTTCGCCGCAGCCTGGTCGATGATCGCGTGCAGCTTCCGGAGCGGGTGTGCCGAGATCTTCGCCAGGGCGTCGAAGTTGCGGTAGCGGATCGACTCCCGGCCGCCGCGACGGGCCAGGACGACGGGCTGGCCCCTGCGGGAGCCGCCCCCGGGCGCGCCGCGCCGGAACGCCTCCTTCCGGCCCGGCAACGGCGGCGTCGGGCGCCGGATGCGCGGGCGGGGCTGCGGCCCCGGCAGGGGCGCCCCGGGCGCGGCGGGGGCCATCGGGAAGCTGCGGGGCACCCGCCACCGCCGGCCGTCCTCGCCCCGGATGGAGACCGACCGGTCGTTGACGCGCGTGACCACGCCCCGGAACGGCCGCTGCGGCCGCCGGACGATGACCGTGGCGCCGACCACGATGCCGGCGGAGAGGGGCGCGACCGGGCGGGAGGGGGCAGGCATCGTGGCTACCTCGCGTATCCGGCAGCCAGCCGGCGGCGGGCCTCCAGTTGCCGGCGCTGCATCGGGGTATGCAGCTCGCCCCGGGCACGCATCTGCTCGCGTACGTGATCGATGTACAGGCCCGCCCCGACGACGGCGGCGAGCACGAAGGCCGTGGCCATGACGACCGGTGTTCCCTGGTCCATGCCGCAAGCCTAGCACCGGCGCGGGCGGCGCGCCCGTCCGGGACGTGGCACACTATGGCCATGCCCCCCGCCCGCCGCCCCCTTCGCCCTCGACCGAACCCCCTGCTGGCCATCCCGCCCCGCGGCTACCACGGCGCCCCGGAGCCGGGCAGCACCTGGGACGTGGACCTGGGTGCCCGGGGCCACGCCCGCTTCGTCGCCGCCACCGGCCGGCACCCGCGGCCCGAGGACTACCAGGGGGTACACACGACCGGGAAGTTCGACCTCGCCGGCATCTACGCCCTGCAGACCACCGAGCGGACGGAGTCCTCCTTCGGCCCGGACGAGCCGTACCCGGTGGTGCTGCAGCTCGACGTGCGCGGCCTGCGCGCGCTGCCGGACGTGGATGCCCTGATGGAGGGCTACGAGCAGTTCGACGAGTCGATCCGGAAGATCGTCGAGGACGAGCTGGATGAGGGCCAGTACGCCTGGCAGATCGCCGAGCGCCTGTCCGGGGACGGGGACTTCGAGGAGGAGGACGAGGACGCCTGGTTCGCCGTCAGCCACACCCTCACGAACGCAGCGGAGGCGGTGCTCGAGGCGGTCGGGGACGACGAGAAGAAGGCGCGCCGGGTGCTGGAGCGCTGGGTGCGCACGGGGCAGGTGCCCGAGGCGCTGCTCACCTACGTGGTGGACCAGCGCCGGTTCATGCACGACTTCGGCACGGAGCGCCTGGTGTCCGTCCAGGCCGTCAAGCCCCTCTGGAAGACGATCCTGCCGTCCTGGGACGAGGACGAGCAGGTCGGCAGGAGGGTCGGGAAGCTCGAGGCACGCGGCTGGTCGGTGATGACCAGGGACGATGGGGGCGACTCCGGCCTCGATTCGCGGGAGATCTGGCGCAACCCGCGCTTCCGCGAGGAGCCGCGCCGCACGCAGTACCACGGCACGAGCTCCCTGCTTGCCGCCCGGGCCTTCCCCGAGGTACCCTGGCCGCGCGAGGCGCCCTTCCCGATCGGGCGCCCGGCGAGGTCACCGTGAAGAAGCGCGTCTCCCGGCGGTGGTTCCCGGTGTTCGTCTACGGAACGCTGCGGCGTGGCGAGGCCAACCACGGCCGGCTCGCGGGCGCCCGGTACGTCTGCCGGGCGGCGACGGCGGCCCGGTACGAGCTGCTGGACCTGGGCGCCTTCCCGGCGCTGACGACCGGCGGCCGCACGGCCGTCGTCGGCGAGGTCTACGAGGTGGACCAGGCGACGCTGGACCGGCTCGACCTCCTCGAAGGGCACCCCGGCTTCTACCGGCGGGTCTTCCTCGATCTCGCGGGCGGCCTGCGGGTGCAGGGCTACGTGCTGCCGCGCACCCATCCGCTGGCGGCCCTCCGGTCCGTGATCGCCTCGGGGGACTGGAAGCGGCGCTAGGCCCGTCCCGTCGGGCGTCGGCGCGGCCACGCCGGCTCAGTTGGACGTCAGGCCGAGCTTGCGGATCAGTTCACCCAGGTCGCGCGCATCCTGCCCGGCCTGGCGGGACTGCTCGGCCAGTCTGTCGCCCAGCGGCCCCTGCACCTCTCCGGCACCGGCGTGGAACATCCGCGACAGGCACTCGAAAAGGGTCTGCAGCGCAGGGGCGAGCGTCGCGCGGTCCAGGCTCCCGGGGGCGTCGAGGATCGCCAGGCACACGGCCACGGCCTCGCACACGCCGTCGCCGCCCAGCCGTGCAGCCAGATGGCCCATCTGCTCCAGGGCGGCACGGAGGTGCCGGCGCCGGGCGTCGGAGTGCGGCTCGCCCATCACGCGCCTCCGTTCCCGACGTCCGGCGCGCCGAGCGCGAGCGTCTGCAGCAGGCTCGCCGCAGTCGTCCTGCGGTTGGCCGCGCGCAGGCTCGCGGCCGCCCCGAGCCAGATCTTGCACGCCCGGACGAGCGCATCATCGGGCACGATCGGCGCCCCGTCGCCCAGGATCTCCCGCACGGCCTTCAGCTCGGGCAGCCCTCCGACGTGGTTGCCCTTGCCGTCGGTCCCCTCCCGGAAGGCACGCACCAACGCCTCCTCGAGGGTCAACCGCGGAGGAGGCTGCGCAGGCGGCACGACCGTGCCGTCCAGCAGGTCCCGGTCGATGCCCAGGGAGTCTGCCAGCAAGCCGGCATAGACCGGGGAGAGCCGGCGCGTATTGCCGCGCAGCGCCCTCGAGATGACGCAGGCCGGCACGCCGGACATGCGCGCCAGGTCGTGCGCCTTGATCTCCCGGGCCTGCACGCACCGGACGAGGAGGTCTGCCAGCCGGGTACCGCCGTAGGAGCCGTGTTTCCTGCCCATGCACGGGAAGGTACCAGGGACGGCGATGGCGCGCAACAACAATCTTGCAGGCATCCGACAATTACCGGCGGCCCGCTTCCCGCCTCGTGCGGCGAGGAATCGTCGGCCCCGGACTGCGTGCTGCCACGGGCTTCCTGCCGGTCCCCGCCGCGGATCCCTTCGCGGGGGCGGAAACTGCCGCCGGGGTACGTGCCCTGACCGCCGCCCTCTTCGGGGCGTCGGCGGGAACGGAGGTGACCGTCATGCCCACCCCGGACAGGTCATGGTAGTCCAGGGAGGTTTGCGACTTCTGTTTGAGCTCCTTGAGCTGGCGTTCCAGGCGCCGTTCGTGCCGCCTCATGTTGAACACGACGATCGCGAGCGCCTGGATCAGGTTCGTTGCCGTGATCTCGCGGTTCGCCCAGCAGTGCAGCAGCGATGCCTCGCCGAGGATGGTCTCGCACGCCTCGACGAGCACGTGCGGATAGATGATCGGCATCTTGTCTCCGAGGATGCCCAGCACGGCTTCCCGGATCCTCCCATCGTCGTCGTTCCTCCCGCGGCGCCGGCCGGGCTCCGCCTTCCGCGCGATGGCCTCGAAGGCCTCCTTGAAGGACATCCGCCAGAGCTGCACCGGCGGCGCGGTCCGGCCGTCCAGCAGTCCCGGCTCGATGTCGAACGCCTTGCCCAGGGCGATGGCCTGGTCGGCCGGGAAGACGGGCTGCTTCCCCCGCAGCACCCGGAAGACGTCCTTCAGGGGCACGCCGGTGGCCTTCGCCAGGTCGCCAGCCTCGATGTCGCAGGATTCCAGGCACCAGGCGAGGAGGTCGGCGACGGACGTGCCTTTATGGGAACGACGCTTCCTGTCCATGCCGCGACGATATCATGGGGACCTGCCGTGCCGCAAGGGCATTCCGCCGGCACGGACCGGCACGGCGTGCTATGCTTGGCGGATGCCGCCCAGGAAGCAGCCCCGACGTCCTCCGGCCAGCACTCCCGAGTTCCGGGCGTGGCTGGCGCGCGCCGGGACGCGTGCCCCGCGACTGCGCCGCCTCGCCGCGCTTACGCTCCGCCGTCCGCCAGCACCTCGAGGCAGCGCACGGTCGCCTCGCCCAGGCAGGGCCTGAGCGCCATCACCGTCCGGCTGCCGGGCTCGATCTCGGTCAGGCCCCGGTCGACCACCACCACGCCGTCCAGCTCCGCGAGCGCGCGCTCCCAGCCGGCCGGCATGGCCCGGACGGGCACGATGCGCCGGCCGTCGCGCACCCAGTCCTGCAGGGCCAGCAGCCAGGCGGCGTCCGCGCCCAGGTCCCCCGCGGCGGCGCCCATCATCGCTGCGTGGCCGGCCTGTGCCATGGCCTTGCCGGCCGACATCCGCCCGCGCAGTGCCGGGTTGACGACGAGCAGCATCGTCGGCGACCGGGTGCCGGCCATGGGCCCGGGCAGGTCGGGCAGGTCCCCGGGCGCGGGACCGTACACCTGCAGGCGCCCGAGCAGCGCCGAGCGGGCGGAGCGCGCCCGGGGCGCGAGGCCGGCCACGAGCGGCCGGTCGCAGGGATCCATCACCTGCACGACGCCCTGCTCCTCGGTGACCAGGCGCTCCCATTCGCGCTCCCCGGCGCGCAGGACCACCTTGCGGAACGAGGAGCCGTCCCAGGCCCGGAAGACCTCCCTCCAGGCCGGATCGCTCCCGTACCGGTCGCGGCAGGCGAGGCAGGCCCGGGCGGCCAGCGTGAGCAGGGTGTCGTAGCCGGCCGGCACGCTGCGGCGCACGACCAGGTACATGACCAGCGGGTCCTCCTGGCCGGCACGGGCCGCGGCGGCCTCCGGGGCGTCGCAGGGATTGGAGAGCATCACCATGCCGTCCGGTATGCAGGAGCTGGCGCCCGGTGTCAAGCGACCGTTTCCTGTTGACGCGGCAAGCCCCTCCATGGCACGATCGGGCCATGCCATACGAGAAGCGCAGGCCGAAGACGGTCGCCGACGCCATCAAGCGCCTCGATGAGCCCCGGGGGCGCGACCTGGTGTTCATCAGCCGCCGGGACGGCCGCGTCCGCAAGTACCTGGCCCGCAACCCGATGTGGTCCTGCTTCGCCTTGCGCGCCCAGGCCTTCGGGGCGAAGCTGGCCCGGGAGATCCTGCAGCAGTTCCCGAAGGAGCTGGCCGGCGCACGGCTGGTCAAGGCCCGCCGGCCGCCGGCCACCTTCGGTGCCGGCAAGGTCCCGGCGAAGGCCCCGGCCGGCAAGGCCGCATAGCCGGAGGCCCCCGGTCCGCCCGGCGCGGCGCGCCGGGACGTGCTAGGTTTCCTGCATGCCGTTTCGTGTCGCCTCGTTCCCCTGCTGGTTCATCCTCGACGAGCCCGGGATGCTCCGCGAGGTTGCCCCCCACCTCTTCGTGGGCGGGATCGGCGCGCCGGGCGCCGGGGACTGGCAGGCGATCCTCGACGTCTCCCCGGGATCGGTCGACTACCCGACGGACGGTGAGGACACGGATCCGGATGATCCGGAGGCCCGGAGCGTGCTGGAGGCCGACCTGCGACGCGCCCAGGCCCGGGCCGGCGAGGTGCTGCGCCTCCAGGTGCCCGACCGCCGGGCGATCGCCCCGGACCTCCTCGGAGAGGGCGTGGCCTTCCTCGAGCGGGCGCTGCAACGCGGCGGCGGGGACGTGCTCGTGCACTGCGCCTGGGGCCTCTCCCGCTCGGCCTCCTTCGCCTATGCCGTCCTGCGTCACCGCTTCCGTCTCGGCCACGCGGAGGCGCTGCGGAGGGTGATGACTCCCCCACCTGAGCTACCGCTCAAGGTGGGGGCTTCTCGGGTCCTGGCCGTCCCCTCCAGCAGGCGCGGCTCGCCGACGGCCCCATCCGGGCCGGATCTTCTTCGCCGGGGCG
>Ga0172379_10005859_pt1 | contig 16899 bp, 13 predicted proteins | sample GrowelOW334metaG_FD_119756 | JGI IMG/M metagenome (GOLD analysis project Ga0172379, IMG submission 119756) | Groundwater microbial communities from an aquifer near a municipal landfill in Southern Ontario, Canada - Groundwater well OW334 metaG | ecosystem: Environmental > Aquatic > Deep... | reverse complement strand
AGTATATGTTCTGTAGTTTTGGTAAACATCACCTCCTTGGCAATATGGGCTACCGGTGTATCCGTTAGCTCCACATTGTGAGTTTGAGCTACAAACTATGTTTTGATTAACACAAGTTCCATTAGAACATGTTTGATTGCTTGTACAATCTGTAACTAATTTGTCTTCTGTTGAATTTGTACATGAAGAGTTAGTTGTTCCAGGGTTGTTACAAGTATATGTTCTATAAGATCTGTAAGAATCTCCATTTTTACAAAAGAGGTCTCCGATGTATCCGTTAATTCCACACTGAGAAGCTGAATTACAAGTAATATTTTGGCATTGAGCGTTTTGACAAATTTGATTGGCGCTACAACCTTGGAATAAATCTTCTTTTACTCCACATGAGTTATACCAATAAACAGCATTGCCGGAGCATTGTTTTGAACTATGAGAAATACAATCATTTTTACAAACAAGAGATGCCAACCACTTATTTCCCAGTGTGCAGGCGTTGATTATATCAAACTTATTTGCTGATGAATTCCACTTAGCTAAAACATTGTCATTACAAGAAGTAAAGCCATTTCTGCCGTCGCTATAGGTGCTGCCTTTTGAATTTACAGCATTAAAGCCGGCTAATTGACAAATTTTTAGAGCGGTAGAATCATCATAATTCATTGCTCCTTGTCCGTTGTATGCGGACGGAATATTATATCCTTTACTGTTCACAAAATCCCTTATTTCAAATGGATTCATAGACCAATTCCCCACAGTACTTGCCGAAACTATTTCTGGCAAAACCAAAACGAAACCGACTGCTAATACGGCGACACAAACGATACATAAAAAGAATTTATTTGTATTCATATTGTTTTATCTTGCATACATGCAAGATGTTTAATATTTATTTTTTAAAATATATTGTTTTTAATATAATCCTATATCTTATCATATTGATATAATTTTGTCAATGGTATTAGTATGGTGTAGTCAATTCAGCCTGAACAGCGATCCTTTGGTAATCTTTACCTGGCGGCCAACAACTCACTAAAATTAAAATATTACCATTTCTTATTAACGGCGTGGTAACGATCTCCTGGCCTTTTTCTAATATTCTTTTTTCTCTTATACGATAAATATATTCTTTGTTGTCAAAGTAAAGTCTAATTTCGTCTCCATAGCTCAAATCGTTCAAATCACTAAAAACCCAATCATGCTTTATTTTAGGCCAATTGGGTGGGGCTGAATGACCTAGGATAATAGTTTGCCCATTCTGTCCCGGTAAAACCGAGCTGGGATAAAAAACTACTCCTTTATCTAAGTCTTTTGTTAAGGCGCTTACATTTGTGCTTTGGGACAAAACAACTGGTGCTGAAATTTCTATAGAAGGTATTTCTAACGTATTTGTTTTAGAGGAATATGGATATTCTATTTTTTCTTTATTATCAACTACAGAATAATTTACAGAATTATTAACTAAATAATTTCTATTAGAAGAGGCTTCAATGCTTTGATAAGGATTAAAGAAATCATATAACAGCCCGGAAACTACCCTATAATTAAAAACCCAGGAAACGTCATTCCAGTTAAAAGCGAAAAACGCCACCATATATAGGAAGACGAAAGATGTTAATAATTTCTTTTGATTTTTATTCATACACCTTAAATAATTATTTTATGGGGAAAGAATAAGGCAATAGTATCCCCGTCAATAAGCGCCGCTGAGGCTAATAAAACTATAATAAAAATAGATCTTAAGATCAAGTCCGTATGCTGAATATTAAAATAGATTACAATATTAAGCAATAACGCGATGGCAACTAAAATCATCATTGCATAGGTTATTGCTTTTAAAATTTCATCGTATCTGTAATATATAAAATTTAAAAATTCAAGATACAACGTATTACTATTCTCTCCGCTAACTGCTTTTAAGACAGGATATTCGGATGTTTGAGACAGCACCTCTTTGTTTTGTTGATTTTCGGGTAGGTTCTCAGCAACCAATCGACTATCGGTTGAATCGTTTTCTTTTGTTGTTTCCACTATCGGGGCTTTTTGCTGTGTTGTTGGCTGTGTTTTTTTTGATAAAGTCATAGGACTCCCAAAAAACTGTACGACTAAGGTTGTTTTACCTCCACTAAAATTTTTATCTAAAACTGCGATACCAATTTCTTTATAGTTAGGATTTAATATGTTTTCTTTATGAGAAGGAGAATTATACCATGCATCGAAAACTTCGTTTGAATTAAGAAACCCAATTGCTAGGTTTTCACCAGCATATTTATAATCATAGCCAGTTTTTAAAAACCAATACCAAGGGGTTATGCCTTGAGGACTTTGGTGAGAGAAATAATCATTATTTATCATATCTTGGGCTTTCAGCATAGCTGCTTGGTCAAGTTTTTCACTTCTTATTAGTGGTTGTAGTCCTTCTGCTTGTCGGCTTTGATTAACGAAGTTGATTAAAACGTTTTTTGTTACATCAGCAAAAAATATGTTTTTAGAAAAATTAACAGAGATTACAGAGGTAAATATATTTAGAATAAACAAACAAAGAACGCAATATAGCAAAAAGTTGCTTTGCAAAAATTTAGGACGAAAATTATTTTCTTTAATCGGTATAAAGAGAATTTTTATCTGAAAAGCAGTTTTTTTGAAAAACTCTTCCCCTTCTAATGTATAGTCCATATACTTATATATACACTGAATACTAAATTATGTCAAGCCCAATCCTATTTATAGTATGCCCTATCTTTAAACCTCAGGTCTATATATTGAAGAGTTTTTCTTATATCGATTGAAATCTCATCTTTTAGCAAAGCGTTCATTTTTGCTATTTGTAAATCAGGTTCTGGTTCTAAATTAAAATAAATTTGCCAGCCCTCTGAGGTCTTTATATCCAGCCGTAATGGAGTTGGAATCATTACAGAGCTTATATCTATTTGAAAATTGTCTTTTAAATTTGTTTTAATATCAGAGATTATATCCATTATATTTTTTTCAATAACCTTTTGACCGCTAAAAATTTTCTTGTATTCCGTCGATTGTCTTATAACAGTAATATTTTCTGGAATTTGTTCTAATGTTTTAAAAATTATTCCATTTCCGTCTATGTAAAAACAATTTTTATCATCCGCCTGGCAAAAAATAGCAAAAGTAGCCCTCTCTTTTATTTCTATGATTATTGTTTGCGGAAACTTTTTAGACGTCTTTACAGTCTCAATTTGCGGAAATTTATTTAAAATATCTTCGCTTATTATGTTTGGTCCGGTTAAAAAAATACTCTTAGAAATATTTTTATTAATATTATTCCACGCTATATTCTGAAGAGATTCGCTTTGTATATCGTTGTTTCCTAAAACGACAATAGAATTTACATGGAATTTTGAAAAGAATACAAATAAGTAGACAAGAGAGAATATTGTTATAAAAAATAGAGTAATAATCCAAAAAATAGGCCTTTTAAAAAACAGCTTTTTCTTTTTTAAACTATGAACTTTATTTTTTATATGTCTTTTTCTTATTTTCATTACAATCCTCTTTTAATTTTTCTTATTACTTCTATTGTATAATTTAACCAATATTTTGGAGAAATAATAAAATCTTGCGCGACAACATAATCTTTTTTATATCCGCCGAATCCCATTTTAAAAAGCGAAAGACCTGCCCAAGGATGTTTTGATTTTTTAACATCAGCCTCTACTTTAATGTCGGGCGCAATACCCCAAAAGTTATAAGTTAAACATCCTCTTTTTTTTGCCTCTTTTATGGCTTCCCACTGCAATGAATAAGAAACTGGCATTTTGCTATATTTTAGAAGAGATCCTGAGTGATGATAAAAACACGTATTCTGCCAAAAAATAAATATGGCAACTGAAACAATCTCGTTTTTGTATTTGCCTAAAAACAAAGAAGTCTGTTTATCCTTCAAAAATGTAGCAAACTCGTTTTCCGTATATCTCTTTTGATAAATTGTAAAATGCTGACGCTTGCCTGTTTCCGCATAAACATAATTAAAAAAATCTAAATCTTTTATATCATCGCTTTTAACAATCTCTATATCAGGATTTTTTCGGCCTGTCTGATTAAATATCTTGTGGTTTTACGCATATTCGTTAAAATATCTTCTTCTGATTTTGAAATATCCAATTCCCAAGTTGTTTCCGGATGCATGTGTATCGGCGCATTTATAAATTTTAAATCTCTAAACAGTTTTATATTTTCATTATTTCTTAATAGTATAGGAGATATTCTTATAAAAACTGCTTTTTCTTCTTTAGCTATTTTCAAAAGATGAGATAATAATAATTTTAAAACTTCTTTTTTTTCTTCTATTGAAAGACTATCTGTTATAACCGGACCATGCGAAACAAAAAGAAATGTGCTGCGTCTTGCCCCTATCTTTGAAACCAAAACAACGGCAATCATTTTATTGTTGCTATATATTCCTAATCGCCAACTCTTTCTTCCAATAATTTCATTAAACTCACCCCAATTCCAAGATTGTAAAAAAGTTTTTTCTTTACACTCTAAAAGAAAATCTTCCCATATCTTTTTATCATTAATTTCTGCTATCTCCATTGTTTTAAAAAATTGATAATTTTTTCTGCATCTTTTTGAGATACGTTTATATGTGTTGGTAAATTTAATGTTGTTTTTGCTAACTTTTCAGCATTGGGACATATCCCCATTTTATAGTACATTTCATCTAGTTTTGTATCAAAAGGAGCTATAGGGGTTGTGTACCAATCACCAAGTAAAATGTTTTGCTTATGCCATGCATCATAAATTATTTCGTGAGCATTAGGGTGATTAACGGTAAAACGTAAAAAACTATGTTTGATATTTTTTATAGATAAATTTTCCGGTAAAAGGTTATCCGACACAGAGAAAGAAGTTCCTTTCAGATTTTCATAGTAAAATTTACTGATCTTTTTTCTATGGTTATAAAATTGGTCTAATTTTAAAAATTGATTTCGGGCCATTGCGGCCAAAGCGTTTGGTAAAGCTTTAGGAAAATAATCTGGCATCACTCCCCTTTTTTCTTTCCAATGCACTGCTTTTGATAAAATATGAAACCATTGAGATAAAACTAAAAATATTTTTCCTAAATCCAAAAAATCATAAACTGGTAAAATAATATAGCGCAATAAAATTGGATGAAGTAGTTGCTGAAATATCCAAAAAGAATTTGGTGTGCCGAATTCAACCTGAGCTCGTTGAATATTTTTTCCAATTATATCATCGTTCGTAACAGCCATTCCTCCGTAAACCGAAGAGATTACTTTATCTCTCGAAAAACTGAAAAAAGACGCTTTTCCAAAAGTTCCCACTTTTTGACCATTGAACTCAGCCCCTAATGAATGGGCACAGTCCTCAATTAGAACTAATCCGTTCTGTCGCACAATAAGATTAACTTCTTCCATATTAGCTGGCAAACCAAATGTGTGTTGGATAATCAAAACTTTTGCGTCTGGGGTTTTTTCTATCTTCTTTTTTAAATCTTCTGTATCAATATTAAAATCATCTTTAAGGCAATCCACATAAATTGGTTTTAAATCATTCCACAAAATAGGATTTATTGCAGCGTTACATGTGAAAGCTTGAAGAATAACGTCATCACCTTTTTTTAAATCTTCAACTTCTTTTAGTGATTTCAAAATTGCATACAACGCACTTCGTCCACTATTAAAGGAAAATGCGTATTTCGTACCTAAATATTTTTTAAATTCATTCTCTAATTCTTTAATATGTTTTCCACGGGCCCAAAGCCATGGTCGTATAATCAAATTTAAAGCAAGATGTACATCATCTTTTTCAACATTGGGCGATAAAGAAATTGAAATTGGCTTGAATTTAAAAAACATAAATTAATGGTTGTCTATCAAAAGATTATTAAGATTTTCCGGAACCCTACCCTCTAATAATACCGCGTCACCTCTTGCACAGAAAATTGAAATTCTTGTTAATATTTCTTGTGGATTATCACAAAAAACAATGTTTTTCTCTTTCATACCTGATTCGACTGCTCCCTTTTTTATTTCTCTAAACGATTCTTTAGTTGTAATAATTGCTAAATCACAAACTTTACCTATTTTTTTTCCTATTTTTTCATGAATTTCCGCTGATTTCGTGCCTAATTCTATTAAACACGGCATAATTATCACTTTTTTCTTAGGAAAAATACTTAGATATTCTAAATCAGCAATAACTCCATCGGGATTTGAAGAATAAGAAGAGTCTATTATATCAATTCCATGCTTTCCAGATTTTAATAATATACCAGAATATTCTTGTTTTATATTTCTCATTGCTTTTGTTATTTCGTCAAAACTCATACCCAATTGTTTCGCCACCAGAATAGCTGCCAAAATATTTTGAATATTTTGTTTACCAAAAAGGTTTATATTAAACGAAGCCATCTCTCGTTCTTTATTTAAAACAATAAAAGAAAGACTGTCTTTTTTTACTGTAATTTCATCGGACCAAACATCAGAATCAATTTCATTTTTTTCAAGAGTATAAACTTTTTTGTTAATATCGGTCTTTTTATAAAGATCTAAACAATATTTATTATCGCCATTTAAAATTAAAATTCCGTCTTTAGGTAAGGCGTTTGCCAATTCCCTACCGCCTTCGGCTGAAAGTAAATTATCTAACGAACCAAAGAGAGCCAAATGTTGCTCATTGACTCCTGTTACAATGCCGATTTTGGGTTGCACGATATCAGATAACAGCTTTATTCCACCTTTTTTATAAGAGCCCATTTCAACCACAAAAATTTTATGGTCTTTATTCAAATTGTCTAAGATACATTTCGAAATTCCAATTTCAGAATTTTGATGTTTTTCCGTTTTCAAAACTTTAAATTTATATGAAAGAATTGCAGACAAAAATTCTTTAGTTGATGTTTTCCCATAGCTTCCGGTAATTCCAATAACAATTGGACCACCATATATTGATTTTATATTTTTTAGTTTATTCTCTGCTTTTCTTATAATATTGTTTCTTACAATTACCGACAACGGTTGGAAAATAAAAACAATTGCGGTAACAATAAGTGGAGTTAAAATATCAAAAAGCAAAAGATACAAAGAAAACCATACAATCTCTTGAGAAAATACAAACAGCTTCATCGGAAAAAAGAAAATAGCTAAAAAAGAGATTGAAAGTAAAAAAAGAATTTTCTTTGTTGCTTTTGGTTTCTTAATTTTTTTATTTACTAAAGCTCTAAAAAATAAAAACGCTTCAATAAAATAAAGCGCGATTAAAATCCAAACGAAAATAACACTATTTAAAAGAAAAAGTAAGGCTAATAATATCTTAAAACTTTGTAACGGATTAAAAATTAACCTTTTTCCTTTTTCAGTTTTAAAATGAGCCAAGAAACGGCCAAAATGATATTCTTTTAACTGCCACAAATAAAACCAAAAAAGAATGTATTTGGAAGTCCTGATAAACCAAAGCGTACTTAAAATTAAAAACATGCAAATAAAATTATTTAATTCTTAACATTGTTTAACGTTAAACAATTATGCTTCTGCCTCTACAAATTTTCTGTTATCTTTTCTGCTAAAATTTCTGGAGATTTTCTATTCAAATTATGACCTGCGTTAGGAATAATTATCAATTTTGAATTTCTAATTTTTTGATTGATAAAATAAGCATTTTCCACCGGTGTAGATTCGTCTTTGTCTCCCCAAATAATAATCGTAGAAGCTTTAATAAAAGATAAATAATAAGATAAGTCTTCTGATATTGCTTTTAGATAGGTTTCCTTCATTATCCCCTCTGTGTAGACATAATCGCTTCTTCGAATAATATATTTATAAAAAGCCTTTCTTATTAACAAATAATAAGGCAAAAAAGAAAAAAGCTTTACGACTTTTGAAATCTTAGCTAAAATCTTTTTTAACCTTGTTCTTTTTCTTATACAGGCCGAAGCTACTAGAAATAACTTTTTTACCTTTTGCGGAGAGTTAACACTAATTTTAACCGCTATCGCTCCGCCGAATGAATGCCCAAGCAAAGAAAATCCTTCACTAAGTTCAGGGCAAATTTTAATAAACTCTTCAAGCCAGTTAACATAGCTGTTAAAATTCCACGCTGTTTTCGGTGTTTGACTCTTTCCGAACCCAGGCAAATCAGGGATAATCACTTTTAATCCTTTTTCTGCTAACATTCCTCCGATTTCTTGCCATCTATCAGAGTTAGATCCCCAACCATGCAAAATTAAAAAAGGTTTACCTTCCCTACTACCAAAAACTTCATAATTAGTTTTAATACCGTTTACTTCAATTTCCATTATTTAATTACTTTGAAGCCACAATATTTTTGTAAAACTTTTGGCACCTTTATACTTCCATCTTTTTGTTGATAGTTTTCAATAATGGTAATTAAAATTCTTCCGATTGCAAAAGCAGTACCATTTAAAGTGTGCACAAAATTTGATTTCCCTGTTTTATCCTTGTATTTTATATTCAATCTTCTTGCTTGAAAATCAGTACAGTTAGAAGTTGAATGGGTTTCCCTATATTTATTTTCTGAAGGAATCCATGTCTCAATATCATATTTAGAGGCTGCCGGACGACCTAAATCACCAGTGCAAATATCAATTACTTGATATGGCAAACCTAAAGCTTTCATTAATTGTTCTTCCAAAGAAAGAAGTAATTGATGCTCTTTTTTTGAATCTTCCGGTTTTGAGAATATCACCATTTCTAATTTATCAAATTGGTGAACTCTTAAAATTCCTTTTGTATCTTTGCCATAAGAACCTGCTTCTCTTCTGAAACATGTTGAAAAAGCAACATACCTTTTCGGTAAATCTTTTTCATTTAAAACTTCATTGGCATGCATAGAAACTAAAGATTGTTCAGAAGTCCCAGTTAAAAATATATTATCCTGTGGTAAAAAATATGCTTCATCTCTATCCACTGCTTCAAAATATCCTGTTCCTATGGCCATTTCTTCTTTTAACATTACTGGCGGTATTATCGGAGTAAATCCTTTTTTAGTTACAGCGTCCATTACCAATTTTATCAAAGCAAATTCCATTAATGCCAATCCGCCCTTGATATAACCGAATCTTGAACCAGCAACTTTACCAGCTCTTTCTGTATCAATTAAATCAAGCGTTTCCCCTATTTTCATATAGTCTTTTGCTTCAAAGCTGAATTTAGGTTTTTTACCGACTTGTCGCACAACAATATTTCCTGAATCGTCTTTACCAACCGGCACTTCATCAAATGGAATATTGGGTAACAAAAGCAACAAAACATTCAATTCTTTTTCAACCTTTTCTAATTCAGGTTCTAACTCTTTAAATTTTTCTTTTAATTCTCTTGCTTTACTTATCGCTGATTCATCGTGCCCGCTTCTGGTTATTTTATTCTGTTCTGCTTTTAAGTTTTCTAAACTTGTTATTAATCCCCTTTTTTTCTTATCTAATTCTAAAATTTCGTCTACATCAACTTTAACCTGCTTTTTTTCACAGGCTTCTTTAACTTTTTGCGGATTTTCTCTAATAAAATTTATATCAAGCATATTGTAGTTTTAAAATGTTTATTCTTTTATATTATCAAACTTGACAAAACCCTACAACCCCTTGACAAAAAAAGACATAGTCTCTATATTTTTTGACAAATTATCAAATTATAATAGAATAAACACAGCTCATTAACTTTCCATGCCCATTCTCTCCTTAGGAGATATATCATGCGTGAAACAATCAAAAATATATTGATGATCTTGGTGGCAGCTATCTATATTTTCTCCTTATGCTTTTTAACAGCTATAAAAAGCAAGGCCATAATATTAATTGTAATCATCGTCGGTTTTGTTATTGTCTATTCAATATTGAATAGAATCAACTGTATCGGCCAGTCGAAAAACTAAGAAACATAGATTAACAAATACAAAGAGCGACCGCAGGTGCAGTCGCTCATTTTTTTTACACAATACTTAATATTATTTTGGCCTCATCAATGGAAATATCTGACAATCGCGGGTGGGTTTATCCATTAAAAACGCAAATAATCTTTCGGAAACTCCGAACCCACAGGTTGGAGGCATTCCATATTCTAATGCTTCAATAAAATCTTTGTCGTATCTTTGCGCTTCCTGGTCTCCTTGATCCCTTAATTTTTGCTGTTGAGCAAATCTTTCGGCTTGATCAATCGGATCATTTAATTCTGAATAACCTTTACCATTTTCAGAGCCGGCTATAATTACTTGAAATCTTTGGACTAATTTTGGATTATTCTCCATTTTTTTTGCTAATGGTTCCATAATAATCGGTACATTGATTAAAAAACCAGGACCGGAAATATTCTTTCTGCAGTATTTCCACAAATTATCAATCGCCCTCGTTATATTAAATCCTTTTTTATCGTAATCAATTCCTAATTTATTCAAAGCTTTTTCTATTACGGGCAGACTGGCTTCGTTGATATTTACGCCGGTATATTTGGAAATCGTAGAAACATAATCATATTTTTCCCATTTTTTACCGAAATCAACATCGAATCCTCTAATTTTAAACTTTAATTTTCCGAATGTCTTTTTAATAATATATTTATACATTTCTTCAACCAGTTTCATTCCCTGTTCATAATCAGCATAGGCCCAATAAAATTCTACTTGTGTGTAATCTTGCAAATGTTCCGAATCCATTCCTTCGTTTCTAAATTGTCTTCCTATTTCAAATGTTTTTTCAAGTCCGGCTACCATTAACTTTTTTTGCCACAACTCCCCCATCGAAATTCTTAAATAAACATCTATATTTAAGGCATTATGATGAGTAATAAAAGGTCTGGCATCGGCTCCACCAGGAATTGTTTCTAAAATAGGAGTTTCCACTTCTAAAAATCCTTTTTCTATTAAAAATTCCCTTATTGAATTCCAGAATGTAGCTTTCTTTTTAATCATTTCTTTGGTTTCGGGATTAAATAAAATGTCTAAATATCTTTTTCTTAAACATCCTTCTGTGTCGCAAATACCATGCCATTTTTCCGGCAAAGGCAAAAGCGACTTGGAAAGCATATTATAGTCTTCAGCTTCAATTGTTTTTTCCCCTCTTTTGGTGGTAAATAAAGTTCCTTTTATTTCAATAAAATCCCCTATATCAAAAACATCAAGAAAAAATTGATAACCCTTCTTCCCTATTTTATCTTCTTTCACAATTACCTGAATCTTTTCAGAACCATCATTGATATCCAAAAAAGTTGCTCCTCCATGGCCTCTTTGAGCCATTATTCTGCCAACTAAAACAATGCGCTTTTTAGCTTTTGATAATTTAGAAAAATCTTTTAAGGCTTCGGCAATGGAATGAGTTCTTTTTGTTTTCGCCGGATAAGCCAAAAGCCCAGCATGTTCCAGCTTTTTTAATTTTTCCAATCGCGTTTTTCTAAGTTCTTCTATTGTAGGCATTGAATTATAAATGAAGTGAATAATTTATTTATAATACCAAACTTGACAAAACCCTACAACCCCTTGACAATGCTCTTACTATATGACAAGATTTAAAATAATCGGTAAGCCTTATTCTCCCGTACATTCCGCGGGGAGATGACTTGCAAGGCGACAGTCGGAATCTTCACTGTCTTGGGGTTGACGGTGTCGTAAAAAAAATAGAGCTCTTCCCCGGGTGATCCACAACGGGTGGCCTTAAATAAAAATTACACCCTAGATCGCCTCAAGCAAAGAGCTCAGCTGCACTTTTTCATCTCGATTACTGACAGGGAGTTGATGGGAGTCTGCCTCCTTAATAAGCAGCGTATCCTAGTTGGATAAAAAATTCGACGGCTAACCGGGCGTTTGGCGAAGCACCGCATCTTTTCGCAAAACGAAAGCCGGAAGCAAACCATCCCCATGGTGACGCTAAGCAAAATGCGTTATTGGGGTATCCAACTAAGATTTAGTCTTATCTTTTTATCAACTTAGCGTAGCCGAGTTCTATCCCGGCCAAACAACGCAAAGACTCGTGTGCGCACACGAGTCACCTGTCAGTTTATCATCAAAATGCAGCGATGTAGGGCTACAAGGCTGGTACCTGCTATGGTCCCAAACCCAGTTCTCACGGGCTCTCGAAAACGCTTTGCTGCATTTATGCGCCGTCTTATCGCTACTTTCAAGCTGCCAAATGGCCAGTGAAAGAGCATAACTCGGCGCTCTTTTTTTACAAAAAACTATTTCTCAGAAAAATACCACCTTAAAATTTCTTTAGCAACCGGCAAGGTTGTAGTACTTAATCCTTGTATATCCTCGATAATAGTTACTAAAACAATTTCCGGATTTTCATACGGAGCAAAAGTTGAAACCCAAGCGTTGTAATAGCCCTTGTGCGAAGTTTCAGCTGTTCCTGTTTTTGAGGCAATGTGAACTGGTAAACTATTTAATGATACTGAAGAACCGTAAAGCACAGCTTCTCTCATACCTTCTCTGACAATTTGTAAATTTTCCGGATCAATAAAGTTTTCTCTTATAATCTCCGGTTTAAATTCTGGACCATCAATAATTTTTTGAACAATTTGAGGTTTATATAATATTCCCCCGTTAGCTATTGAACAATAAGCAGTGGCTACTTGCAAAGGAGTTACTTTTAAATCTGATTGTCCGATTGAAAGATTGTATGTATCGCCATCCCACCACGATTCTTTTTTAGTTTGTTTTTTCCATTCCGGACTTGGAACAAAACCCTGAAATTCTCCAGGAATATCAATATTGTTTTTTTGACCCCAACCAAATAACTCAAGATATTTTTTAATTCTGGTCGGCCCTAAACCTTGTTGATCACCATAGCCTCCGCCAACAGTATAAAAATAAATGTTTGAAGAAACCGCAATTGCCTCCCTCATATTCACCCAACCATGCGGTTCTACTCCGCCGTACCTCCAAACCACATTAGGATCGTATTGGCTACGAACTTCAATATATCCTTTATCGTTTATTTTTTTATCAGGAGAAATTATCTTTTCTTGTAAGGCACCGGAAGCTAAAAATGGTTTTATTGTAGATCCGGTAGGATATTGAGCTGCTATCGCTCTGTTAAATAAAGGGTTATCTGAATTATTTTGTATTTGGTCTAATTCTGCCTGAGATATACCTTTTGAAAAAAGATTATTATCAAAAGAAGGATAAGAAACTAACGCTAATACTTGTCCGGTTCTAGGATCCATAGCAACGACTGCTCCTCTTTTTGCTTCTATTTTTTCAACTTCTTTTTTTAATTCATCGTAAACTTTATTTTGAAGATTTGAATCTATAGATAGAACTAAGTTTTTTCCGGCTTCTGAATTGGATATAATATTTTCTCCAAACTTTACACCTACGGCGTTCTTTTCTTCTTCGAGTTTGCCCGGAATTCCTCGTAAAAATTCCTCGTAAGATTTTTCAATTCCCTGTTTACCGATGTAATCATTAACTGCGTAATTATTGGCATTATCTAATTCTGTTTGATTTATTCTGCCGGTATAACCTAATATATGAGAAAAAGATTCGCCGAAAGTATAATTTCTTACAGTATTTTTTTCTATTCGACATCCTATAAATTCATTAATTCTTGTTTCCAGCACAATTAAATTTTCATGAGGAATATTCTGAGAAATTAAGATTTGAGATTCTGTTGATCCTTCGATTTCTTTTTTTAAAGCTTCCGAATCTTTTCCCACGATAAAAGCCATTTCTTCAATTTTTCCAACTGCTCCGGGCACAGAAGAAGTATAATTTCTTCTATCGCAAACCAAATCAAAAACCGGCGAGTTTAAAACAAGCTTCTTCAAGTTTCTATCATAAATTATCCCTCTTTCCGGTCTTATTAAACTTATTCTTCCTTTATTATTTTGAGCAGAATTGTAAAGTTTTTTACCGTCAACTATTTGTAAATAAAATGTTTTTACAAAAAGAGACGAAGCAAGTAACAAAAAAATAGCGAATAGAGCATAAATTATTCTTTCTTTCAAAAGAACTTCCAACTTTTTTTCTGAAAGACCAAGCTCCTCCTGTTTTTTTTGAGCCAAATCATCTAAAAAAACCTCGTGGGTTTCTATATTACCAAATGAATTTTTAACTCTGTATTTATTTTTAAAACTCATATAGTTTGAATGTTTTAAAAATATAGAATCCCAGTAGAGCAAAAATTAAATTGTACATTATCTCAATTAAAAACACCCAGTTAAAACAAGGCATTGCGGTTGTTAAAAATATATTAAAAAAGATAAAAAACAAAACAAATAAAGGGATAAAATAAACTACTGGATATTCGTTTCTTGTTTTTTTCAATAGAAAAAGAACGTATTTCAAAATATAAGCCATAACTAATAATAAAACAATCGCTAATCCAAAATATGGAAAATAAAAAATATCTAAAAATAATCCGGCAAAAACAGAAGGCAAAAATATATTTTTAAAGTTCATCGTTGATTTGCTCCGTCCGGAAAAAAAAACTATCAGAAAAAACAATATAAAAATAAGATTTGGTGTAGTTCCTGCTATATTAAAATGTACTAAAAAACTAATCTGGAATGTTGCCAAAAAAACGAATAATAAAAATAAAACTACTAGTTTTAACCACATTTATTATTGATAGAATTATTCTATTTTATAATCGCTTATAATAAATAATTTATCTGATTGTTTTAAATTAAAAAATAACTCAATTTTTGCAGTTTGGAACGGCTTTAAATCATTTTGATTGGGCTCTGTAATTTTCCCAATTAAGAGTCCTTTTGGAAAAGTCCCTTCCAGAGAAGATGTAATTAATATATCGTTATTTTTAATCTCTCTCTCCAACGAAACTAAATCTAAAATAGCCGATAAATTACCCTCTCCCCTCACCGCTCCATAGATTATAGGAGAAATCGTATCGTCTTTTTGTATTTTAACATCTAAAACACTATTTTTACTGGAAACCAGCATTACTTTGGAAAAGTTTTTGTAAACCTTGAAAACTTTTCCGAAAAGAACTTTTTGTGAATTTATCACCGGCATATCTTCTAAAATTCCGTCGTCTGATCCCCTATTGATTAAAATAAAATCCTGTTTATTATCTATGCCGATTGCTTCCGTTAGAATTAATTTAAATTCTTTTTCCAATCCTCCGGAAACAACTTCTTTTAGTGCTTGATTTTCCACTTTCACTTGTTGCAAAGTAATTATTTCTTCTAATAATTCCTGATTTCTTTTCTTAATTTCTTCATTTTCTCCAGCAAGATTATTAATTTTTAAAAATGCTCCTAAAAAATTAGAAGAATTATCCCCTGCTCTTAAAAGTATTTTTTGAAATGGTTGTGTAATAGAATAAAAAAAGTTTTTAAACTGATTTTGGAATAAATTTAAAGTTCCAATAAAAAAAACAAAAACAAAAATGCCAATTAAAATTTTAGGCAATATTTTATTGGGTTTTTCTAAAAAAACATTCATATAGATTAGTATTTTTATTAAGTCATTTTACTCCCTGTTTTCTTTTTATGCAAATTACAACTAAAAAGCCTCGCGTTAGCGAAACTTTTTCTAATTGAATACAAGGGTGGCAACTACCTACTTTCGCGCTAATGCACTATCATCGGCCCTGAGGTATTTCACTTCTGTGTTCGAAATGGGAACAGGTGGGGCAACCTCGGTATAGTCGCCACCTTTGTATTCAATCTAAAACATTATTTTAAAATACATAAAATCTGTATCTATCCTTACGCTAAATAATTAAATGATTTATTAGTACTCCCCGGCTGAATCCATTACTGGACTTACACCTGGAGCCTATCAATCCCGTAATCTTCGGGAAATCTAAGAGTTCTCATCTTGGAGGGGGTTTCGCGCTTATATGCTTTCAGCGCTTATCCCGTCCCAACTTAGCTACCCAGCAATGCTCTTGGCAGAACAACTGGTACACCAGAGGTTGGTTCATTCCGGTCCTCTCGTACTAGGAACAAAGCTCCTCAAAACTCGACGCCTGCGGTAGATAGGGACCAACCTGTCTCACGTATGTTACAACCCTGATGACATGACAGTATGCCAGAATGGGTTTCCACATATTACTATGTGCATTGGACTATATCTTTACCCAAAATTATCTTGGGTAATCGACGTGTAGTCTCTACGGGGTATAAAATTAAATTTATACTTCCCTCGGTATTGTCCGCTATATTTTTGGTCAAAAATATATGGATTTCACCGATATAGTCGATTTATGCATCTTGTTATTACTAACAAGAGCCGCCGTGATATGTCGTTATCCTCGGGATTCAAACCGTTCAAAAGTCGATAAACAAAATCAACTTCTAAACGGTTTGAACCCAGCTCACGTAACACTTTAATCGGCGAACAGCCGAACCCTTGGGAGCTGCTTCACCCCCAGGATGTGTTGAGCCGACATCGAGGTGCCGAACAGAGCCGTCGATATGGACTCTCGGGCTCTACTAGCCTGTTATCCCCGGAGTAGCTTTTGGCTGATGATCTTCTAATTTTCTATAAAAATTAGTCGGTTCACTAAGTTCTGCTTTCGCAACTGCGCGACATAGCCGTCTTGCAGTAAAGCCAGCTTATAGCTTTGCCCTATCGCTCCGATTTCCATCCGGAGCTAGCTGACCTTTAAACGCCTCCATTACTTTTTGGGAGGCAAGTGCCCCACTTAAACTGCCCATTAAACACTGTCACCTCAGCAAAGAGGATTAGAATTATAATTTTTAAAGATGGGTGTTTCATCGGCGCCTCCACAACGTCCGAGAACGATGCTTCAAAGGCTCCCCACTACGCTACGCATCAAAAACCATAAACCAATATCTAACTACAGTAAAGCTTCCGGGGTCTTTCCGTCTAGCCGCAGGTAACCGGCATCTTCACCGGTATTGCATTTTCACCGGGCGCCTCGTTGAGACAGTCTTCAAGTCGTTAAGCCATTCATGCGGGCCGGAACTT
>Ga0172379_10005858_pt1 | contig 16904 bp, 12 predicted proteins | sample GrowelOW334metaG_FD_119756 | JGI IMG/M metagenome (GOLD analysis project Ga0172379, IMG submission 119756) | Groundwater microbial communities from an aquifer near a municipal landfill in Southern Ontario, Canada - Groundwater well OW334 metaG | ecosystem: Environmental > Aquatic > Deep... | reverse complement strand
TTACGCGGCGAGAGCGTAACTGTCGTTGTTGGCAGTTAAAAGGTTTGCCGTATGTTAGGAGGACGGCGCTCCACCTGCAGCCTACGACCCGAATCGTACCAGTCGAAACCGGTGCACCCCCGTATCGTATCAAACTAAATATACCCCCAAACGGGAGCCGGGTCAATCAGGTCAAAAATTCAAGGTCAGTAGGATTCTAAAGGTTACTATTATATGAATATCCTCCTTTGACTATGTTTTGGTGCGAGAGTTCATGGATTTATGGTATATTCAAAGTAGACTAACGGAGTGTGGCATGAAAGATGACGTTATCGATGAAGTCGATACTGGCGATGGAATCGATAAGCTTTCCAACGATATAATTGCACTGGACGAAGCCGAACGGCAACTGCTTTCCGAAGCCTATTCCCTGCTTCGAAAAAAGGGTTCCGGCGAGCTCGCCATGGTAGAGCGACGTTTCCGGGATCTGGAAAATCTTGCCGCTGCCGTTTCCCGCTTCCCTTCCATCCACGAAGTGCACATGCTGGGCGGGGTGATGCGCGGTCCGGAAACCTTGGCCAGTGCCTTGTGCGAGCTGACCGGGGATACCCGCCTCTTAAGGACTCCTACCCGTGTAGTGGCTGGCCGGTCCTTTCTGGTGGCGAAGGTCCACGCCCTTTCATTGGCTGCCATGTCCGTCACCTTCGATCCGGAGTTCGCCGGACGTTTCCGTACACTTGTACTTTCCATTGTTTTTTCTCTCATGGCGGAGGACGTCTACCTGGATTGCCTGGAGGATCGCGCTTTTCCCATGGCCAAGAAAGCGTCCCTTGCGGGGGATCTCATTCTCCTCTGGGATCAGCGACGGGATCCGCGTGCCCTTACCCATGTCCCGGCCTTGTCGGCTTTATGGGCTGTACGGGACGAACAGATTCCCGTGTTCGGAACCATGGAGGGTGCCAGCGAGTTGGTCCGGCTGTCCTTTGACCTGGATTCTTCCTGGAATTCTTTCATAACGTCGGGGCTCGAAAACCACGAGACCCTGCTCGCCCTCGAAGAGCTCCTCTTCGGACTTTCCTTTGAGGAAATCAGATTGGTCCGCGATTATCTGTCCCTTAGTGGGGAAGGCGCTGCGGATAAGGAGTTGATCCGCGAAATTCTGGGTGAAAATAGTCATTACACCCCGGTTGAAGGCACTGATCCACGGGCAATGTACGAGTTTTATGCCCAAAGAAGGGATGCAGCCAGAGCCCGGGGGCGTGTCGGATCCCCCGGACCTTGTCACACTCTGGAAGAATTGTACCTTTCCTATCTTATGGCCCGTTAGGAATCTGTCAGTTTTATGATTCTCCGCCCATACGCACGGCAGGTGTCAGTTTCAGGTCCAGGTTTTGCTGTGTCTCCAGGGTGTCAAACTCGCGGCGCAGGGCAGAGATGGATACTGTCTTGGGTATGGATAGCCGGGCGCGCAGGGTGAACATGGGAGCCCCGGTCCAGGGTGCGGGCATCGTATCCGTCTCAAGGTCTGCGATATTCACGTTATGGCGCCTGAGCACTGCTGCTACGGAATGGACGATGCCCGGGTTGTCCAGGGAGGACGATTCCAGCAAATACGGGAGAGCATCGATAATGTGTGCTGGATCGGCGGTGCGTCGTGCATTCGCGACCAGCCCCAGTTTCGCGCCCAGCGCGGGGGTTTCATCCAACAGTCGCCCAATCGCTGCCGTCTCACCGGAAACGAGCAGCAACGCCGCGAATTCTCCGCCCAAGAGGGCCATCCGGCTCTCTTCGATATTGCAGTCCCGTTCCAATACAGCCGAGGCTATATCGTCTACGATCCCGATGCGGTCGCTGCCGACCGCGGTCATCAAGGCATGGGATTTCATAATTCCGCTCCTTACTGGTTCTTGTATTGCTCGACTTCGTCGTGCACGTATTCAAGTCTGATCCCGACTTTCGCGAACATATCCTCCGAATCGGCGCCATCATGGTATCTTTTTTGGCAGACCACCCGTACTATCCCGCAATTGATTATGAGCATGGCGCAGGTCCTGCAAGGGGTCATCCGGCAATACAGCGTCGAACCCTCCAGGGCTATGCCCCTCCTGGCTGCCTGGCAGATCGCATTCTGCTCGGCGTGGACCGTGCGCACGCAGTGGGTGGTAACCTTGCCATCCTCATGGATGAGTTTCTTGAACTGATGCCCGATCTCGTCGCAGTGTGGCAAACCCGCAGGGGCTCCTACATAACCGGTCACCTGTATCTGGTTTGACTTCGCTATTACACAACCGGAGCGGCCCCGGTCACAGGTGGCCCTTTTTGCGATGGCGTCGCACACTTCCATGAAGTATTCATCCCAGCTCGGCCTTTTGTACGCTTTGTTTTCCATGGCATCTCCCCGTCCATTCTAGCATGGGTCCCGCTGCTTTGTGGTAGGGAAATAATGGACCGTTGACCGTGGAACAGTTTTTCCCGATACTATCCCGAAGAAAAATCAATAATAGGGGTGTACATGAAAGACCTGACCCAAGGCAAGGAAAGCAGACTCATCCTCATGTTCGCTCTTCCCATGCTGATAGGAAACGTTTTCCAGCAATTCTACAATATGGTGGATAGTTGGGTAGTGGGACAATTTGTGGGTACCGATGCACTCGCTGCGGTAGGTGCCTCGTTCCCCCTCGTTTTTCTGATGGTCGCCTTGGTCATGGGTTTGGCGATGGGATCCAACGTGCTCATAGCCCAATACTATGGCGCAAAAAACATGGCCAAAGTGAAAGCTGCCATCGACACTACCTACATAGTCCTTTTCTCCTCCAGCATAGTGCTCACTATCGTTGGGCTGCTGAGCGCTGAGTTTATCCTGCGACTCCTCCGGGTACCTGAATCCATACTCCCCCTTTCCCTTGAATATCTCCGGATCATCTACGCGGGCCTGATCCTGATGTTCGGATACAACGGAGTAAGCGCCATCCTTCGTGGCCTGGGCGATTCCAAGACGCCGCTGGTCATGTTGATGGTATCCACAATCCTGAATGTCGTGCTCGACCTGGTTTTCGTCCGCGTCTTCCACTGGGGCGTCCCGGGTGTCGCCTGGGCGACGGTAATCTCCCAGGGAGTCTCCTTTTTCGGTTCCGTCATTTTCCTCAACCGCACCCACGAGGTGCTCAGGACCAATTTTCTCAAATTGCGTTTCGACAAGGATATTTTCCTTTCCAGCCTCAAGATCGGTCTACCCGCAGGTATCCAGCAAACCCTGGTATCCCTGGGCATCATGTTCATGTCCGCCGTGGTAAACGGTTTCGGAACCACCGTCATCGCCGGTTTCGTCGCGGCGGGCAGGATAGATTCCTTCATCGCCATGCCGGCCATGAACATAAGCATGGCCCTGTCGACGTTCACCGGCCAGAATATGGGCGCCCAAAAGCCGGATCGGGTGCGTAACGGCTACAAGGCGGCGCTGCAGATTGGTCTGGCCATAACCGTCGTGCTTGTGCTGGTCTTGCTGTTTTTCGGGCGGGCATTGGTTGGTATCTTCACTACCGACCAGGCTGTCATCGACGTGGGCACCCAATATTTGAAGGTTATCGGCCCCTTTTATTTCATTTTCAACATCATGTTCATTACGAACGGCCTCATCCGGGGTGCGGGCGAGGCGATAGTGCCCATGATCTCCACCTTGTTGGCTATGTGGATAATCCGCATACCGTCGGCGGTACTGTTTTCTGGCCTCTGGGGCGTTGTCGGGATCTGGTGGGCCATGCCGACCGGATGGGTTGTCGGCATGTTCATTGCGGTGGGTTACTACAAGTCCGGCCGCTGGACAACAAAGGCAGTTACCGGGCGCGGCATCGCAATGGGCAAACCCGGTGAAGCCGGCACAATGGCGGACGAAGCTGCGTCAATAACGTAGGGGCCTGAGGGCCTCATGAGCGCGTGGGTACTACGCTCCCAAGTCCCTCTCCCGGCGCTTTACAGCCAGCATTTCGGTATAGTAACGAGTTTCAATCTTGTCTGCGTTTACGCCCAGCCGAGTGAGCAACCCGAGGAGTCGCGAACGCGCATCGGCGACTGTTTCGGGTGTGTCGGTGCCGGCCAGAATTTCCAGCTCCACGAAATGACCAAGGCCTTCAATCTCGGACAGTTCGATGGTGATGCCGTCGAAGGTCCAGGCCTTTCCCGTCTTGCACTTGCGTATATGCAGGGCGAAGCCCAACCGTTCCAGCATGGATTCGAACTGGACCACACCCTCGATCGTGAATTCGCGTTCGTCGTTCACCTCGATGCCGTCGCGAACTTCCTTCTTCTTGAAATTGACGACGGCCCTGTCCGGTGTCCCTTCAACTTTCTTTGACCCTTTACTGACGCTTTCCCGACGGATACGGATTCCGGAACCGAATTTTCCCCGTGGACGCTGTTCCGCAGGTTTCTCGGGGAACGGAAAATCTTCCTCGGGCAGCCAATAGGCGTCATTTTTTACGTAGGAACCGGATTCCCGGGCGAAAACCGCAATCCTTGCTGACAGGTCTGCCGGATTATCGACCCACGCCTTCAATTCGATCTCTATTGGCATGGCTCGTTACGCTACACGAACTTGAGGACCGACTCGTCGTAATCCTCGGGCGGCAGGTACCCCAACAACTCGATGCAGGTGGCCGCGAGCGAGCTGATGCCCAGTCCCTGTTTCAGCGAGGTCTCGCCAGGAGTCGCGACATACTCGCCCTTGTTCTCCGGGTCGTAGACGACGCAGGGCACCGGGTTCAGGCTGTGGCTGGTCTTGGCCTTGGGCGTACCGTCTTCCTTGCGGGAAACCGCGCCGGTCTTCTTGTCGTGTTCGTACATATCGTCGGAATTGCCATGGTCGGCGCTCAGGATCAGCATCCCGCCCTGCTTCAGCACTTCCTTGGCAAGGCGGCCCAGCTGCAGGTCCATGGCTTCCATCGAGCAGACCACCGCCTGGTACACGCCGGTATGCCCTACCATGTCACCGTTGGGGTAGTTGAGCCGGATAAAATCGTACTTGCCCGATCCGACTGCCTCCAGCACCTTGTCCGTGATCTCGGCGCACTTCATCCAGGGCCTTTGTTCGAAGGGCAGGACATCGCTGGTGATCTCTACGTAGTCCTCGAGCTTGGCGTCGAATTTGCCTGTCCTGTTTCCATTGAAGAAATAGGTGACGTGTCCGTATTTCTGTGTTTCCGAGATTGCCAGGCTGCGCACACCCGTGGCCGCAAGGAATTCACCCATGGTGCGGTCGATGGAAGGCGGGCTTACGAGGTAGCGGGCGGGAACGTGCAGGTCGCCGTCGTATTCCATCATGCCCGCGTACACGACCTTGGGCCGTCGGACCCGGTCGAATTTGTCGAAATTATCCTGCTCGAAGGCTGCGGTCATCTCCAACGCGCGATCGCCTCGGAAGTTGAAGTACACCACCGAGTCGCCGTCCTCTATGGTTCCGATGGGCTTTCCGCCATCGGCGATGACGAATTCCTTCAGGTCCTGGTCGATGATGCCGGGAATTTCCTTGCGGTAGGTCTCCACCGCCTCACGGGCGCTTCTGAATTGCCTTCCCTGTCCAAGTACGTGGGTTTTCCAGCCCCTGTCCACCATGGCCCATTCGGCGCCGTAGCGGTCCATGGTTATCCACATGCGTCCGCCGCCGGAGGCGATCCGGCTGTCGAAGCCATTCGTGTTAAGGCCTTTCAGGAAGACCTCGAAGGGGTCCACGTAGTCGAGGGCGCTGGTTTCGCCCACGTCGCGGCCATCGAAGAGAATGTGGACCCGGACTTTTTTGACTCCATCGTCCTTGGCCCGGGTAATCATGGCTTTGAGGTGGTCCATGTGGCTGTGAACGTTTCCGTCAGAAAAGAGGCCGATAAAATGGAGCGCGCCGCCGGAAACTGCGAGGTTTCCTATAACTTCCTTCCAGGCTTTCCCGGCGAAGATGGCCCCAGCCTCGATCGATTTCGACACCAGCGCCGCGCCCTGCTCGAAAACGCGTCCGCAGCCTATGGCGTTGTGTCCCACCTCGCTGTTGCCCATATCGTCGTCCGAAGGCAACCCGACAGCCTTTCCGTGGGCCTTAAGCTTCGTATGGGGACTTTTTGCCTTGATCGCTTCAAGGTTGTACATTTTGGAATCCGCGACTGCGTCGCCTTCCTTGTATTTTCCGTAACCGACGCCGTCCATCACTACCAGTACGAGGGGACCGCGGCGGCCTTTCCATTTCGGGTTCTTCTTGAGGGCATCCACCATGGGGGGCTCCTTGATTTGTTCTATGTGCGTGGGTTGATAATACGGAAAGGGGCAGCCAATATCAAGTAAACCCTTTAAGGGCGGGTTGCCTGGTAGGGGTCAGGAAAAGCGGATGTCTACTAAAGTTATATCGTCGGCAAGGTGGGACTCGCCTATCCAGCGGTCAATTTCCTTGACTACCCGGTCATTGAGGGAAGCGGGTGGGCAGTCATGGCAGCCCCGAAGGAATTCCAGGGTCCTCTCATCGCCGTAACGCTCGCCAAAGGGGTCGGTCATATCGCTCAGGCCATCCGAATACGCCGCCAAACGGAGACCGGGTTTAATCGGTAGGATGCGGGTATCCGTAAAATCCAGTTCGTCCAGTATACCCAAGGGGGGCATATTTGGCTGGGTGGGCTCGCATTCCAAAACTCTGCCCGGTCTGGAGCTGAAGGCATAGACGGGCGAAAATCCGCAATTGTGTATCTCCACCTGTCCTTTTTCCAGATCGATATAAAAAAGGCAGGCCGCTACGAATACCTCATCGGGATTGACGTCACGAACCATCGCGTTCAGCAGGCCCGTCGTGGATTTCGCCTCGCCGTTGTAGGAAAACAGCTTCATGCTTGCAAAAAAGGCACCAAACGCGCTGGTTGCCAAGGCACCGGAAATATTCTTTCCCGCCACATCAAAACAGGCGACAAGCCACCTATCGGTTCCGATACTGACAGCCCGATAAAAATCGCCTCCAATCTCGTAGGCCATGCGGTTGAAAAAATTGATGCCGAAGCGGGGGTCAGAAGGCAAATTGCGGTGAAGCAGGTGCCGCTGGATTTCCCCCGCCCTCCGCAGATCCTGATCCCGCAGACGGTTGAGGTGTTCCAGCATGGTCCGCAGGTTGACAATGCCCAGATAGCTGCGCCGGTAGTGGACCACGTACCAACCCTGAGCCTCGTGCTGTACGGTGGATAAATCCTTTGCGACTATGCGGTCTATATAATCGGTGGCCTCGACGATCCGCCTGACGCTGACCGAATACGCATCCAGGTCCCGCTGCCATAGCTGTTTCCACCGGGAATCGGTTATGTCCAGCAGCACCGACTTGGCTACCATGCCCACTATCGTGCCGTCCCGCTCTATGGGCAGTGCGTCCAGACCCTCGTGTTCCGCGAGCAATTCCAAGGCCCAGGCCGCATCGGAGTCGGCGTTCAGGGGCTCGACGGCCCGGGAGAGCCAGCCCATCTGGAGGGGAGAGAAATGGCGTCGTATATCCCTATCCGTACGTGCCACGTTCACCCCTTGTCGTCCGATTATAATCGAAAGCCCCGTTCAAGGCCACTCCGGCAAGTGTCGGTTTTACCGGTACTCCTCCCAGGCCTTGATCTCCAGACCTTTCGTCCTCTGATAGTCCAGGGATTCGGTAAACTGCTTGGCCACCTTGATGTTGGTAAACAGCGGCACGTCGAAGTCTATGGCCATGCGCCGTATTAGGTAGTCGTTGCGCAGTTCCGTCTCGCCGTTGTTCTTGGGGATGTTGATGACCAAGTCCAGGGTCTTGGATTTTATCAGCGTGGAGATATTGGGTTCCTTCTGTTCCAGCGGCCAGAAGAGAGCTTCGGTTTTAACGCCGTTTGTAGCCAGGAATTTCGCCGTTCCCCGGGAAGCGAAAAGCTCGTAGCCCATCTCCATGAGGAGCCTCGCCGAATCCAGGAAATCCACCTTGTCCTCCAGCGGGCCAGTGGAGAGCAGGATGCGTTTTTTGGGTATGCGGTAGCCGACGGACAGTAACGCCTTCAGGTAGGCGTCGTCCAGGTCGGTGCCTATGCAGCCCACCTCTCCAGTGGAGGCCATTTCCACCCCCGGAACCGGGTCGGCTCCGTGGAGGCGCGAAAAGCTGAACTGGGCAGCCTTGACCCCCACCCAATCCAGGTCGAAGGCCGAGGAAGGCGCCTTTTCAACCGGTTCGTCCAGCATGGCCCGGGTGGCCATGTCTATCATGTTTATCCTGCTCACCTTGGAGCAGAAGGGGAAGCTGCGGCTGGCACGCAGGTTGCACTCGATGACCCGCACCCGGTTGCGTTGGGCCAGGAACTGGATGTTGAAGGGCCCGGTGATGTCCAGGGCCTTCGCTATCTCGGTGGCAATCTTCTTGACCTTCCGGATGGTCTCCACATACAGGCGCTGGGCGGGAAGCACCACCGTCGCGTCACCCGAATGGACCCCCGCATTCTCCACGTGCTCGGTAATCGCATGAAAAAGCAGTTCGCCCCGTTTCGCCACGGCGTCGATCTCGACTTCCTTGGAATTCTCCACGAACTTGGAGATTACCACCGGGTGCTCGGCAGAAACGTCTGCGGCCAGGTCCAGGAAACGTTCCAGGCTTTCATCGTCCCAGGCCACATTCATGGCGGCACCGGAAAGCACGTAGCTGGGCCGTATCAGCACCGGGTATCCCACCTTTCCGGCAAACTCTTTCGCCGAGGCCAGGTTTGTCAGTTCCTTCCATTCAGGCTGTTCAATACCCATCTGGTCCAACAGGGCGGAAAACTTGTTGCGGTCCTCCGCCATGTCGATGGATGCCGGCCGCGTTCCGAATATGAGCGCCCCCGCGTCGTACAGCTTGAGGGCGAGGTTGTTCGGGATCTGTCCCCCCATGGAAAGTATGAGCCCATCCGGCCGTTCGCGTTCGTAGATGTCGAGTACCCTCTCGAGCGAGAGTTCCTCGAAATAGAGGCGGTCGCAGCGGTCATAGTCGGTACTTACCGTTTCGGGGTTACAGTTCACCATTATGGTGTAGCGCCCCAGCGAGCGGGCCGTATCCACGGCGTTCACGCAGCACCAGTCAAACTCGACGCTCGACCCTATCCGGTACGAACCGGATCCAAGCACCATGACGCCCCTGTTCGCCGGCGCCGTATCGTCGCTTACGGCCGCGTAGGTCATGTACAGGTAATTGGTCCTGGCGGGATATTCGGCCGCCAGCGTATCTATCTGCTTGACCACGGGCCTCACCCTCAGGCTCTCCCGCAGGGTCCGGATGCGCGCCTCCGTCAACCCCAGGAACTCGCCGATGCGGGCATCGGAAAAGCCCAGCCGTTTGGCTTTCAGCATCAGGTCCCTGTCCGGCAGGGCGGTACCTGATGGCCATGCATCTACCAGCAGGCCGGGGGCATCGGCGCCGGCTAGTGGAACTACCAGGGCCCGCAGCACTTTTTCGCATTCCAGCGCGTTCGCCATCTTGGAAAGGAACCAGCGGTCTATCCTGGTCAGCTTATGGATTTTATCGATGGTCCAGCCTTCTGCCAGGGCGCGGTACACGGCGAACACCCGCCTGTCGGTAGGAGCTGTGAGGGCCTCCTTCAGGTCCTTGAAACCACTACCCAGAAGGAAGTCGTCACCCGCCAGCCCCGGCGCTCCGGTTCCCGTCATGCGCAGGGCTTTCTGCAGTGCTTCCTCGAAGGTGCGCCCGATGGACATGACCTCGCCCACGGATTTCATCTCCGACCCCAGCCTCTGGTCCACGTTCTTGAACTTGGTAAGGTCCCAGCGCGGCACTTTCACCACGCAATAGTCCAAGGAGGGTTCAAAGCAGCTCTTGGTCACCTTCGTAATCTTGTTCTCTATATCGATGAGGGAATACCCCAACGCAAGCTTTGCGGCGACGAAGGCCAGCGGATATCCGGTAGCCTTCGATGCAAGGGCAGAACTGCGGGAAAGCCGCGCGTTCACCTCGATAATGCGGTAATCCTCCGAAGAGGGGTCCAATGCGTACTGTATGTTGCACTCGCCCACGATGCCCAAGTGGCGTATCACGTCCAGGGCAACCCTGCGCAACTTGTGGTATTCCGAATCGTTAAGGGTTTGGGATGGTGCTACCACTATGCTTTCGCCGGTGTGTATGCCCAGGGGGTCGAAATTTTCCATATTGCATACGGTGATGCAGTTATCGAAGCGGTCACGCACCACCTCGTACTCGATTTCCTTCCAGCCCCCCAGCCATTCCTCCACCAGAACTTGGGGGGAATGGGCGAAGGCCCGCTCGCAGCGTTTCCTCAGCTCCTTCTCGTTCCTGCACAGCCCTGAACCGGACCCGCCCAGGGCAAAGGCTGCCCGCACCATCACCGGGTAGGCGATGGTCCTCGCAGCCGTCGCGGCCTGCTCGGTGTCCGTCGTCGCGATGCTCCGGGGAGACTTCGCGCCTATTTCTTCCAGACGCCTGACGAACAGCTCCCTGTCCTCCGTATCCTCTATGGACTTCACCGGCGTCCCCAGCACGCGCACGCCGTGCTTGTACAGGCTGCCGTCACGATCCAGAACCACCCCGCAATTGAGCGCGGTCTGCCCCCCGAAGGACAGGAGTATACCGTCGGGCTTTTCCTTTTCGATCACCTTAAGCACGTATTCGGGGGTGACGGGCAAAAAGTAGGTGGCGTCGGCCATGCCCTCGCTGGTCTGTATGGTGGCAATGTTGGGGTTGATCAGGACGGTCCTGACGCCTTCTTCGCGCAGGGCTTTCAGGGCTTGGGAGCCCGAATAGTCGAATTCTCCGGCCTGGCCGATTTTAAGGCCCCCCGAACCCAGCACCAGGACTTTCTTGGGCAGGATCAGCTCTTCGTTTTTCATACGCCACTCCTCGCTTCCTGTGCGGCCTTGGCCCCGAGCCGTCTCACGGCTCCATCCCGGGTCTCGCCAGCTTCCAGTCGGGGAGGCACATCCGGTTCCAGAGTGGCGTTTTCCCGTACCTGCACAAGGAACCGGTCTATGAGGAATTCCGTATCCCTTGGGCCCGGGCATCCCTCCGGATGGAACTGGACCGCGGAAAAAGGGCTTTTAAGGGAACGTATCCCTTCGATGGTTCCGTCGTTGCCGTTTATGAACCAGGGTTCCCAATCAGGAGGCAGGGTATCGCCCCGCACGGCATAACCATGGTTCTGGCTGGTGATGTAGCAGCGTTTCGTGCCCGTCTCCACGCAGGGCTGGTTCTGGCCGCGATGGCCGTAGGGCAGTTTCCAGGTATCGGCTCCTGCGGCCAGTGCCAGTATCTGATTCCCAAGGCAGATGCCGAATATCGGCTTGGAGCCATTCAGCTGCCTGCGGACAGCGGCGATGGTCTTGCCGCAGGCCTTGGGATCCCCCGGTCCGTTGGACAAAAACAGGCCGTCGAATTCCAGTCCCGACAGATCATGGTTCCAGGGCACCCGGATCACCTCGACGTTGCGGGCTATAAGGCAGCGCAGGATATTCGCCTTCGCCCCGCAATCCACCAACACCACCCGAGGTGGGCGGGTTTTAAATCCCTTGGCGGGGAAAACACTTATTTCCTTGGGAGAGACCGTGTCGACGGGGTGGGCCATGTCGCCTGAATCGAAGGTCACGTCCTTGGTGCCGTCCACCAGTATCTTGCCGCGCATGACACCATGCTCCCGCAGGCGTTCGGTGAGGGCACGGGTATCTATACCGGCAATGCCAGGGACGTTGTTTTTTTCCAGCCAGGCGGAAAGGGTGCTATTGCAGGCAAAATGGCTGGGTTCGTCGCAGGCCTCGGAAACCACGAAACCCGCAGCCTGGACGCGGTCGGACTCAAAATGGAGGGGCAGTCCCCGCTCGTCCAGAAGCGCCCTGCCGGTACCGGGGTCGGCCAGGATTCCATAATTTCCCACCAGAGGCCAGGTTGAGACAAGGATTTGTCCACGGTAACTGGGATCGGTCAGGGATTGGGGGTAGCCGGTCATACCGGTGGAGAATACGACTTCACCTGCCTGCGAACGGACTTTGCCGAAAGACCAGCCTGTAAACTCCGAACCGTCTTCCAGTACGAGCCGCGCGATCGCCGAGCGCTTTTTCAAGAATGAACCTCCCGGCCGACGCGAAAACGGCGACGGCACGACGCCGCGTTTCCGCGCCGCGGGCAACCCATCCGGGAAGTGCGCGGCGTCAGGTCAAGGTACCGAAAAAGAGGCTTTGTCGCAAGGGGGTAATGATAATTTATGTAAAAATATTGCATATTTATGCAAAACCATAGGAGGCGAAGCAAGAACGGCCAGAAAGGAAGCCAAGACCCGTGTCAGCTTACACAAGGTCCCTGAATTCCGCGCCAGCCGCGACGGCCAAATCGCGGGGGCCTATGAGCACCTGCAAGCCCCTTCTTCCGGCGCTGACGGAGATGGAATCGAAAACGAGGGCGGTTTCGTCCAAGAAGATGGGTACTTTCCTTTTTAAGCCTATGGGCGAGCATCCGCCCCGCACATAACCGGTAAGTGGTTCCAGCTCCTTGAGGGGCAGGGGATGTGCGGCCTTGTCACCCGCCGCTCGGGTAGCCTTTTTCAGGTCCACTTCGCAGGGGCCGGGAATGACGCAGACAAAGGGACCCGTCCGCTCACCCTCCAGCACTATGGTCTTGAAGACGCTGTCCGGATCCAGGCCTAAAAGCTCCGCGGCGTGGATCGCCGACAAGTCGGCTTCGTCCACCTCGTAGCTGCGAAGGGCGAAAGCGATACCTGCGGCCTCCAGCAAGCGGACAGCATTGGTCTTTTCCATGTATCGGGCTTTCCCTTTATTGGGCTTTGACTATCCTTGCCAACTCAGCCCCCTTGCGTTCGAGTTCGGCCAGATCCTGGTCCGAAGGGGCTCCGGCCCATTCCTGGGACTCCATGCAGGTCCATTTAAGGCCTTCAAGGGCGGCGTCGTATTCCTTTTTTGCGCCCCCAACCCAGCCCCAGCTTCCCAGCCGGAGCACGGTCTTGCCGTGCACGTGCTTGCGTTTCATGATGTCTATGGCGTATGCCATGGGCGGGAACATGGCGTATTCGTAGGTGGGCATGGCAATGACAAGTCCGGCGCTCTTGTAGGTATCGGCCAGTATGTATGAGACGTCCTCGTTAGGGACGCGGTGGATTGAATAGGGCAGTCCCTCCGATTCGATACCCCTGATGACGGCGTCCAGACCCCGTTTGGTATTGCCGTACATGGAACCCCACACGATGGCTATTTCCTTTTCCGCCGGTCCGTTCATGTAACGGGCGTATTTAAGATAGCGCTCCACGATTTTCATGGGTTCCTTGCGCCAGACTATGCCGTGGCTGGGTGCCACGCATCTGATATTCAAGGCTTCCAGTTTTTTTACCGCCCGTTCTACAAACACGGAAAAGGAAGAAACGATGTTGGCGTAATAGCGCAGGCTCTCTTTCTCGAAAAATTCGTGTTCCTTCTGGCTGAACTGGTCGTCAAAGACACGGTCGCCTAATTTTCCGAAGGAGCCAAAGGCGTCGCAGGTAAAAAGTGTCCCCGATACGGGTTCCCAGGTAAGCATGGTCTCGGGCCAGTGGACGTTTGGGGCTTCCGTGAAAGACAACACCTTTCCGGCGCCCAAATCCAGGGTGTCGCCGGTTTTGACCGCCCGCAAACCGTCGGTTATCTTGTAGAAGGACTTGACCAGTTCGATACCCTTGGCGGTGGCGATGATCTCCACCTGGGGGTTCAAGGTGCGGAACGTTGCCAGCCAGCCAGTATGATCCGGCTCCAGATGATTGAGTATGAGGTAATCGATATCCTTGAAAGCGACCCCTATGGAGCTCAGTTCATTTTCCAATTGGATCGGAGCGCCCGTCCAGTCGCGGACCAAATCGAGCAAGGCTATCTTTTCGCCTTTGACCAGGTAGGAATTTAGGGAGACCCCGTTTGGTATGGGCCAGATACCCTCAAAAAGATCCTCAGTATCGATATCGGCGTGAAGGCAATGGATCGAATCGGAAATGGTGTGAGCTTTCATCATGAACCTCTCAATGCATACGGTATGGACCACCTTAACTTTAACAAGAAATTAGGCAAAATGGAAGCTGTTTCGACAATTCCCCATGGGGTGCCGGGTTAATAGGAACGGGCTTAACGAAACCGCAATTTTGTTTATACTGACCCAATGGACCTTGATCCGGACTCGATCAGAACGATCGACGAGCTCAATGACTCATCCTGGCAAGTGATGCTCAGGGATCCTGTAGGCGCAGCCGATATCGCCACCCACGCCCTGGAACTATCCCGTACAATCCACTACGACAAGGGAATTGCCTCGGCCCTGCTCAATTCCGCCTGGTGCCACCTGTTCCTTTCCGATCTGTCCGGAGCCGAGACTTTCGCCCTGGAAGCCCTGAATTTGTACAACGCCATGGATGATCTCCTTGGCTTGTCCCTTAGCTATAACGTGCTGGGTGCCGTTTTCCACGAACGCGGAGAATTCGACAAGGCCCTGGAACGCTTCATGAAGTCCCTGGAAATTGCCAAATCCCTGGGCCGGAAAGACAGGGAAGCAGCCTCGCTGAACAATGTCGGCGAGGTGCTCAAGGATGCTGGGGAGATACAGGAAGCCCTAACCTACTTCATGCGGGCTTCGGAAGCCATGAAGGCCATGGGCGATGAAAAAGCGGCCGGAGTGGAAATCGAGCCGAACGTACTGGTGAATATCGGCGAGGCTTTCCTTGCCCTGGGCGAAACCGAGAATGCCTCCTCCTACCTGGAGTTGGCTCTCGATTCGGCCGAGGCCGTGGAGGATGCCGGCACCGAAGCGCGAACCCTGAAGGCCCTCGCCAATGTCGCCAAAAGGCGTGGTTTCGTCAAGGAAGCGCAGGATTTATTCACCCGCGCGCTTGAGAGGGCCCAAAGCACCGGGCAAATCCTCATCGCCAGCGAGGCAATGACGGAAAATGCCGAACTCCTGATAGAAACCGGTGATTTGACCGAAGCTCTCAGATTGTTGGAGCTCGCCCTCGAAACTACCGGGAACTCCGGTGCGAAGAGGAATGTGCCCGAATGTTACCGCCTGCGTTCACTGGCCCGTGAACACCTGGGAGATATCGCAGTGGCGCTGGCGGATTATAAAAGATACAAGGAAGCCTTGGATGCGCTTTCGGATGAACGTGTGGCGCGGCTTGTGCACAACGCCGAAGCGCGCTATGAACTGGAAAGCGCCAAGAAAGAAGGAGAAATTTTCCGCTTGCGGAATGTCGAACTCAAGGAAGGCCGGGCAGAACTTGAACGGACCAATGCCCGACTTCGCGCCGTCGCCGAAATAGGAAGGGAAATAACCGCCTCCCTGGATATGGAAACTGTCGCCCGCATCGTACACCGCCGTCTGGCTGAACATCTGGACGCGACCGATTTTTCCCTTGCCCTGCTGGACAGTTCGACGGACAGCATCGTGTTCCGCCTGTTTATACAGGGGAACGTCGAATCACCCGTTTTTTCCATTCCCGTAGACAGCAAGGAAAGTTTTTCTGCCTGGGTCATCGCTCATGGCGAACCCCTATTGATTACGGATGCGCCGAAGGAATATGGAAAGTACATAACAAGCCCGGGATTTCGCGTAGGTACCGATACTTCCTCCCTGCTTTTTACTCCGCTTTTTTCGGAATCCAGGGTAGTTGGCGCCATTGGAATCCAGAGCATGAAACCCAACGCCTATACAGAGGAAGACCTGAAACTGATTGGAGCCCTGGCATCTTTCGTGTCCGTGGCCCTGGAAAATTCACGGGTTCATGAGGAGCTTCGCAAGCTGAACATAGCCCTGCAAACTGAGAAATCCGAACTTGAACGGCTGACGCGCAAGGTTTCCCATATCGCCAACCATGATGGCCTTACCGGTTTGCCCAACAGGCTGCTGCTGGCCGAATTGCTGGACACCGCGCTGAAACGCTCAAGACGGGCGAAGAAACTGGTGGCCGTCATGTACATGGATCTGGATGATTTCAAGCCCATCAATGATAAATACGGCCATCGTGCGGGTGACATCGCCTTGGTGGTCGTCTCTAACAGGCTAAAACAGCTTTTACGGGCGTCCGATACAGTTGCCAGGGTGGGCGGAGACGAGTTCGTCGCCATAGTAACCGATTTGGACAGCAAGCTTACCGCTTCACTGGTTGCGGATAAGCTGGTGGTTTCCTGCAGCCAGCCCATGGATGTGGGAGGCACTGAATGCAATGTCGGCGTATCCATCGGTATCGCTTTTTTCCCTGACGATGGAGTCAAGGCCGAGGAATTGCTGCGCCATGCCGACGACGCATTGTACCAGGTGAAGCGTAGGGGAAAGAATGGATTCGCCTTTTACAATGGATTGGAGCTCCGCGATGAAGAACCTAAAATTGTAAGCCAAGCGGAACCTTGATGCAGGAATTCCGAGGTAAAAATAGACAAGGATTGCGCTTTGGTTTGATCTTCCGACCCGTTCCACGGATAGGGAACGGGTGGTTGGGCGGGTTCAGCGCTTGAGTACGCTGACCACTCGTTCAAGGACTTTTTTACGGTCCAAGGGTTTTACGATATAACTCTTCGCACCGATCAGGAGAGATTTCTTGACTACATCTTCCTTGCCGAGGGCACTGACCATGATGATGGCAGCGTTTTTATCGAACTCGATGATTTTCTCCAGAGCTGATACGCCATCCATAACGGGCATGGTGATGTCCATCGTAACCAGATCCACATTGGGATAGAGTTCTTTATATTTTTCCAGGCCCTGAAGTCCATCTCCGGCGGTTCCGGCAATTTCGAAGCCCTCGGAGCTCAAAATTTGTCCAAGCTGTTTGGCTATGAACATGGAATCATCGACGATGAGGACCCGATACGAGGAACCGTCGGGCTTGATACCGTCGGGAGACTTCTCGTTGATACTGGGCATATCGCTCTTGGCAATCATGCGGTATCCT
>Ga0172379_10005857_pt1 | contig 16905 bp, 21 predicted proteins | sample GrowelOW334metaG_FD_119756 | JGI IMG/M metagenome (GOLD analysis project Ga0172379, IMG submission 119756) | Groundwater microbial communities from an aquifer near a municipal landfill in Southern Ontario, Canada - Groundwater well OW334 metaG | ecosystem: Environmental > Aquatic > Deep... | reverse complement strand
GGCGATCTTGACCTTGGCCTTGGGTGCGGCGAACAGCACTCCACCGAAAAGAGCGATGGCGACGAAAAGAACCGCGATACGTTTCATTCAAGCCTCCTGAGTTCGAAAGCGCCATTATGAAGAATTCCCCAATGGCGCTTCTCAAAACAATGCCACAGCATAGCATAAGCTGGATAGACGTCAAGTAAATTGTATACAGAATACGAACTATGCGACTGCGTAGGAATAGCGACATGACACAAGCCTTAGCCGGAAATTTGCGAAAACAGCGAATTCCCCTTGACATACATCTGCATGATTAGTAGCATGTCTGCATGAGGACTACATTGAACATTCCAGACCTAATGGTAGCCGAGGCTAAAGTAAAAGCCTTCCAGGAGGGAACCACCATGACGGAAATCCTAGTTCAGGGCCTGAAAGCGCGCCTTGAGCGCGGCCACTTCTCCCGCGACCTCCCGGTTTCCAAAGCCTCCGGCGGACTCGCCAGCGGCGTGGACTGGGACCAGCTCGAAACCGCTGAACCGGAAGGCGAGCTCTATAGATGAAACTCTGGGACGTCAACATCTGGGTTTACGCTTTCCGCGCCGACAGCCCGCTCCACGACAAAGCCTATGCCTTGATGCGCGGCTCACTTGATAAGCGGGAGCCCTTCATTTTCAGTCCCGGAATAGCGGCTTCATTTCTCCGCCTCGTCACGAATCCGCGGATTTTCAAAGAGCCATCCCCCATCGGCGAAGCCTGGCTTTTCGTAGACACGCTCGAATCACATCCCTCGGCGATAAAAGCCGAGATGGACCCGATGGCATTGGGCATCTTCAAGCACTTAAGCCTCGTCATCGACGCTGCGGGAAACGCCGTACCGGACGCCTATTTAGCCGCGTTGGCCATTAAACACGACGCTATTTTCGTGACGGCCGATAAGGGCTTCGAGGCATTCCAAGGGCTTCAGATGGAAATTGTGGCTTGAGTTCGTATCGAAGAAGCGGATTTCTTCCGTAACCCGAGCGTTTTCTATTAATTGCCGCTTTTCAGCGAAAAGAAGCGGAAGCCATTCGCGCGCGTTTCTATGGTGGCGCTAAAACGTCATAATTATCCTGTCCACGATTCCGCCTGCCCGCATGCGCAGGCTGCGCGAAAGATTCCGGCACATGCGGAGGCCCATGCCGCTCCAGCGCTTGGAACCACGATCGTAGATAGGCTGAAAATCGCCGCAGCGAGAGGCGTAGGCGGCGAAAAAGGAGGCCTTGAAAAAAAAGAAAAGGTATAATTGGCCATTTCTTTTGGCCGCCCTGACCGTCATCGCCTCATCCTCGAGGGGAGATGCGTGACGTATGAGGTTATCGAAAATTTCCCCTCCGGCGAGCCGCATCCGATTCCGCTCCCCGGAGGAAAGAAAATCGAGACCCTCGACGAAGGTCTCGAAGGCGAAAATGCCCACGCGCTCCGCCTGAAGTACGGCGGTCGATTCGGCTGCGCGCAAGCGTCGAGGCATCAAAAATCCTTGAGGTTCTTGAGAATGGGAAATCGGTCGGCGAAGCCCGTCGAGTCGAGCGCGAGGCGGACAATTTCAGAGGGACGAAGCACGCGAAGCTTCTTGCCCTCAGCCTCGGCGTCGTCGAGAGCCGCCATGAGGACACCGATTCCCGCGGAGGAGAGCGTCGTCACCTTTTCCATATCCACTACGACATGGCCCGCGACGAGGGCTTTCGTGAGCTTTTCCTGAAAATCGCCGTAGGTATAGCTGTTCACCGATCCGGCAACCGAAAGGATGGTCAGATCCCCGTCGCGCTTCTCGTCTATATCCAATTGGGTCATTTGCTTCTCCTCTCGAGCATTTTCATGGCGAACAAGGTTATATCGTCCTCTTGTTTATGATCGGTAAAAACGAGCAAATCCTCCACTACGCCGTCCACCATTTGCCGCGCGGATTCGGTCAAACGTTCGCGGGCGGAGCGCACGAGGCGATCCTTGCCGAATCGATCGCCGCGGAGGCTTTCGGAATCGAGCACGCCGTCGGTCACGGCCATTATGACGGAACCGGAGGGCAAGGCCAGTTTCCGCGGCTTGAGGAAGGGCGATACGTCGCGAACGAAGCCAAGGACCTTGCCCTCGCCCTGGACCTCGACGAAAGAATCGAAGCTCGGAGAGTACAGAAGCAGAGCCGGAATACCGCAATTAAGATAGTAGATCGAACCCGAAGCTAGGTCGAAATAGCCGAAAAGCCCCGCGAAAAAAGTACCGCGCGGAAGGTTATCCTTGATAAAGGCGTTGACCCGTTGGACAAGGCCGGAAAAATCGCGCTCGACGCGGAGGAAGGTTCGAATCATCGACTTGAGAATCAGCATGTTCATGCTCGCCGAGAGGCCCTTCCCCGAAACATCGCCCAGGACGAAAAACCAGCGATCGCGCGAGAGGCGAACGAAATCGACGAAGTCGCCGCCGAGACTGCGTGTCGAATGCGTCGCCCAGGCGGCATCGACGGCAGGGTGATCGACGGAATCCACCTTTTCGAGGGCAAAGCGAACGACCTGGTCCGAAAGCGCTAGTTCGCGATCGACGGTATAGAGTATGGATTCCCGCGCGACGTTTTTAAGATAATAGGCGAATACAAAGAGCTTTCCGTAGATCGAACGGAAGGTTTCGTAGTCGTACTCCTTGTAATCGCCTCCAGTCTTGCGCGCGCCGAAAGAGAAAGCGCCGATAACGCGGCGGCCTTCGCGGATGAAAATCAGCACCTCGGACTTGAGCGCGTCGTAAAGCTCGAGAAACTCGGCGCGCACCGCCTCATGGGTGGCCTCGGCCTGGGCCTCCGAACGGACGAGAACGGTGACGCCCGAGCGTTCGATGTGCTCCTGAAGCTTAGCGCCTCGCTCCAAACCGATGCCGCCGCCCGAAGAGCGCACGGTCCTCAAAACACCCCGTTCGTCCTCGATAAGGAGAGCGAAATCGCGAAAATCGAAGGTCGCGGTCAAGAGCTTTTCGAGCTCTCCCAATACATAATCGCGCCCTTCGGCCAAATCGATATGAGCGAGCGCGCTCTCCAATTCCTCGCGATATTCGCGTCGGGAGCCGAGGCGCTCGAGACGACGTTCCGCGAAGGATCGCGCGGAGCCAAAAGCGATTCCGAATATCAAGGGAGTGCCGATAATGGGTATCGCGACGGAAAAACGGCCCATAAAGAGAAAGAGGAGAACCGCCGCTCCGGCGGGTAGGCCGAAAAGAACGGTAAGGGAAAAATAAGAGAGGAGCGTACGTCCATTCTCACGCCAATCGAAGAGACGAGAGGGAAAATGACCAAGTCTCGACGACTCCGATGAACAAGGCCACGAGGGGCATGACGGAATAGGACCAGCGAATGCCCGATCGTGCCGGAATGACACGGGCGAAAATCCATAGGGCGAGCGCCCCCAAGGCCACACCAAGGAAGGCGACCGTCGAGCGCTGGCGATGGATACGATCCTTGGTTGTCAGGGCGCGCACCGCATGCACGATGGCCGCGGTTATGGCCATCGCCGCTATCACGTCGCTGAAAAGCGCGTAATATTTGCCGGTGGTACGAATTATGCCGCCTGATACGCCCACGATCGAGGCCATATAGTTCATCGTCCCGAGAATGAGCAGGGCCATACCGATAGCCAAAGCCCCAAATAGGGCCGCCGCTATCTTCCCGGTAAGGCCAAGCCAGCGCGGGAAAGCGAAGGCGTAGGCTACGAGAATACCCGAGGAGAAGGCCATGATGGCCGATGCCGTGCGCGAAGTCCACAATCCCACCACACTCGGTCCAGCTTCTGGGACGATATTTACCAGGCCCTCGAGAAGGCAAAAAAGTGCCAAGGAAAGGTCGAGAACGACGATAAGGCGACCTGTCGCCGAGCCCTTCGTCCTCCGGGCCGCGGCGGGTACGAGAAAGGCCAGAAAAATTGCGGCCGCGAAGGCGAGAATCGTCAGTCCCATAGCTTACCCACTTTGGCCGCGAGGATGGTCACATCATCCTTGAGGCTCGCGTCTCCGACGAACTCGTAGAGGAGCCCCGTGATGCCTCCCACGTATTCCGCCGCGCCTAGCTTCGAACCCGCGAGAAGGTGCTTTTCGAAACGCTCGGTGCCGCCCAGTATCGTGCCCTCGGCATCGGTCACTTCCGTGACACCGTCGGAAGCGAGCAGAATCATCATATCGGTGCGGAGCGACAGTTCCTCTACGGGAATCTTATCCTCGAGCGGCACGAGGCCGACCAGTCCCATCGTCGGTTCGAGGCGCTCGAGCCTCGGCCCGAGGGCGGTCTGCGTGATAAGGATCGGATCGGCCATGGCGGCGTTTACGTAGCGAAAAGTACGCTTTTCGGTATCGACGAGGCCGAGGAAAAGCACCGTATATTTATCGTCGAAGCCCATGCTCCTGATCGCTTGGTCGATGATCCTGACGAGGCCCGAAAGATCGGCTTTATCCTGGGCGACGCGAATCGTGTTGACGATGATTCCCATGATAAGGGCTGCCGCCAAGCCTTTTCCCGAGACATCTCCGCAGACGAGGAGCGTTCGGGACGCGTCGATGGCGATCGCGTCGTAATAGTCGCCCGAGACGTTCACGAGGGGACTGTACGAGACTGCCAGATCGAGCTTGCCGACGACGGGCAACTTCTTGGGCAGGAAAGATCGCTGGGTCTCCGCGATGAGTTCCCACTCCTTGGAAAGGGAGGCGACTTCGAAAAGGTCGGAGATGGTGATGACGCGATCGAAATAGATGCGAAGCTCGCCATAGAGCGTGCGAAAGGCCTCCAGGTCGATGAGGGGACAGAGCCGTGTCAGGAAAAACAGGTGAAAGCCCTTCGAGTAGACGAAAAAGCCGCGAGCGCCGACATTGCTGTTCGCGAGGGATAGATCGCTGTTTATAAAGCAAAACCCTTCGGACCATTCGCGAAAATTGCGCTGCAGGGTCTCGAGGATGACCGGATCGTTGGCGGCTGCGGTGGGGCTTTGGTAGATAATTTCCCAGGTGTTGGAGCGCACGAGGATAGCCCCGACATCGGCGGTCTTTTCGAGCTTTTCCCGAATGGCGTCGACGAGGTCGAGAATCGAGAAAGCCATGCCCACTCGCTCGGCGAAATCCAGAAGAATTCTCGTTTCGGTCCGAGAAAGGCGAGCGCTTCTGATTCGTTTATCGACGCGCTCGAAAAACGAATCGCGCAAGAGATAGAGGGCGATAAAGCCCAATGCCCCGAAAAGGACAGCCGCGACGGATGAGATGCGGCTCGTCGATATCGCGAGGGGTACGAGCAAAAAAGCGAAGGCCGCGGAAACCGTGGTCATCGCGGCGGTCAGACTTCGCGCTGTTCTATAGGTCATTCTTTTGATGGCTCCTCAGCCCGCCTCGATCCGTCCGACGCGATCGAGCGACGTAGGGCGAGCGCGGCGAGCCATGAATTCGTCATTCTTTTTTAGTGCGGAGTAGCGCTCTAGTCAATCGGATTCGGATTCATAGCCTTTGCAAGGCCATTAGGTCGCGACGATGGAGTTGATGAAAGTCAAGAGTACGTCGAGGGCCCTTTCGTTGTTGCCACCCTCGGGAATGATGATGTCGGCGAATTGCTTGGTCGGTTCGATGAATTCGTAGTGGCCGGGACGGACGACGGTAAGGTATTGCTCGATTACGGAATCGATGGTACGGCCGCGCTCCTTAATATCGCGTTCGAGACGACGAATGAACCGGATATCGTCGGGCGTGTCGACGAAAATCTTCAAGTCGATAAGGTCCCGCACCGCTTTATTGGTAAAAATCATTATACCTTCGAAAATTACCAGTTTCCGGGGCTCGATGGTTATGATTTCCTCGCGGCGTCGGTGATGGACAAAATCGTAGGTGGGCATGTCGACGCTCTCCATCCGCGAGAGCTTTTCGAGCTGCTCGATGAGAAGGGGATTGTCGAAAGCGTCGGGATGGTCGAAGTTGAACGCGGTGATGTTGGCGTTGGAGATGTACTCCGCCGATCGATAATAGTTGTCTTGGGGTACGAAAACGAAGTCCGAAACGACCTCGGAAATCTTCCGCACGATGGTCGTTTTGCCGGAGCCCGAGCCGCCGCAAATTCCGATTATTTTAGCCTGAGCCACATTGAACCGCCTTTCGGCCGTCCGCGGCGGCCATAGTAAAGTAGCACGCCAATACGGAAGCGTAAAGGACACCCGAGGCCTCGCGCTCTTTGCGGATCAATTCGAGCACCGCCCGGCGATTGGTATCAACCGCCGCTTACTCGCGATTCCCATTCCTCGTCAAAAAGCACTTCCGAATCGGCCTTCCGCTTGCGCGGTCCGGCTTCCTGTTCTTTTTGCCGATCGGCGAGAAGCTCGTCGGTTCCCGGCTTTCCCACGATAATGAGCGTGAGCGGCACGAAATCTTCGGGGAGACCGAGGGCCCTCTTGACCTTTGACGGCGAATAGCCGGCGATGGGATGAGCGTACAAGCCCTCGCGCGTAGCTTGCAGCTGAAGGGCCAACGCGGCCTGTCCCGCGTCGAAAAAGGCATAATCGCGGCCTTCGTCGAGGCGGCAATCGAGCGCTGGCTTCGTGGCGATGACAACGATGAGCGGCGCTCGAGTCGCCCATCGGTTGCCCTCGGTCAGTGCCTCGCGCAGAGCCGCGAGTTTCCTGCCACGCACGGCCACCAATCGCCAGGGCTGATTATTGAAGCAGGAAGGGGCCAGGGTCGCGGCATGAAGCACCCTCCGCACAACCTCGTCGGCGATAGGTTCCTCGGAAATCGCCCGATACGCGCGCCGGGCTTCCAGTTCGGGAAGTGTATCCACGTGATTCTCCTTGAAAAAAACTGGCGCGAAAAAAATAACCGAGTCGTGAAATTAGCTCGAATAGACTCGCGTCGATTGTCTCGCTTCGCTGACCCCTTGTAAGCTCTATGATAGTACGAATTTTGCCTGGGGACAGTTCTATTTCAGACAATCGCCGCCTTTTCTGCCCGTCAGAATGCGCTATCCGTATAAAGAAATCGATCTTTCCCGCGTCGCGTTCCGCGGTTTGGGAAAATTTTGCTCGCATCAGGAAAGGACTGCACGCAGGCTGTGGGAAATCAAGCATGGATCAAGGGAAAAATTGCCGGCTGAAAGGAAGAGGGACGAGGATTGCGCGGATTCCTAGCCTTTCTTTTCATTATGCGCGTGCTGGAACCAGCTCTGAACCTTATGCGAGTAAAGGCGAGCCTGATGGCTCTTGTATTTTAAATACTTACATTATAATACTTTATATCGATGATGAGTATCTTTTATGATAATCGGCATACAACAAGAAGCCCAGATACTTAAAAATAATAGAGCGAATCTCTTTTTTGGCACGATGATTGCATTACTATTGGTGGACGCGAAGAAAGCGTCGCCGATCGTGGATCGGCTTAACACCATAGTCGCAAGGAGCTTAATATGAAGAGAAGTATCACGATCCTGCTCATCGGCATCGTCGCCCTCGGTATGGCCAGCGCCCAGCCCGCGCCCGCCGTCGGACCCGGTTACGGTCCCATGCGCGGCTACGGAATGCAAGCCGGCCCCGGCATGGTCCCCCAGGTAGCGCCTAAACCCGCCGCTATCGAAGGCAAACTCGTTTTCGTGGACGGACGTCCCGCCGCCCAAACGAAAGACGCGACCTACCTGCTCCAGATGAGGGGCTTCTACTACTACGCCTATACTGACGGCATCAAGGAAGGCGCCACCCTCAAGCTGGACGGCTATGAGCTTCCGACCGTTCCCGGCCAAGACAAGCCCTTATTCATCGTGACCAAGGCAGTCATCGGCGGCAAGACCTACGACTTCACCGCCCTGGCGGCCAGGCGCGGGGGCATGATGGGCGCTTTCGGCGGCCAGCCCGGCTACGCTCCCCAGGGTGGCATGATGGGCGGTCGCGGCGGCAGGAGCGGCGGTCGCGGCGGTCGTTGGTAGACGCTGAACACGTTCCGCGCGGCATCCGCGCGACGCGAGGCGGAGGGCCCTTCGGGGCTCTCCGCCTTTTTTCAATGCCCCTCGCCTTTGGCCATTTTCACGCCATGCTCCATGAGCGGGGCGAGGAGGAGGGCGCAAAAGCGCGCGGCCCTCTCGCTTCCGGGAAAGTTAACGACGTACTGGAAGCCTTTCATGCCGGCCTCCCCGCGGGAAAAAACCGCGTTGGGGGTTTCCTCGAGCGAGCGGGCCCTCAAATACTCCGCGATGCCCGGCATCGCTCGATCGCAGAAGGAGCGGGTCGCCTCGGGCGTCCTGTCGCGGGGCGCGGGGCCCGTCCCGCCCGTGGTCAGTATCCAATCGGCGGACACGTGTCTTCCGAGGGCGGCGATGACTGATTCCTCCCCATCGGGCACGATCTCGCTTTCGTATTCGGCTCCGCGAAGGATGCCCGAAAGCGTTTCCACGATCGCGGGGCCCGAGCGATCGGCGTAGACGCCCGCCGAGGCCCTATCCGATACGGTAATGACCGCGATCCTCACGGCTCACCTCCCCTCCCTCGATCACGCGCGCGAAAATACCTTTGCGCGGCATCACGCAGTCGCCGACGAGGCGCCTGATCTCGCAGGCGGCATGGCATTCCTTGCCGATCTTGGAGACTTCGACAAGGGCGCCGCCGAGTCGTATCCTCGTCCCGATGGGCAGCTCATGGAGGGCGAGGCCTCGAGTGGTGATGTTTTCGGCGAAGTCCCCGGGCTTCAGCTCGACGCACGCGGCGGCCCCCGCTGGGCTGGATGCGGTCGCGTCGGCGGAACGGGCCCCGCGCCCTCGATCGCCTACCGCGGCGCAACCCTCGCGGATGGCGACGCTCGCGCCTTCGATCTCCTCGACGGCCAGAAGCGATACCTGGCGCTCCTCGATGAGGCCGGCGTGGGCGTCGCCCGAAATGCCCTTCCCCGCCTCGAGCCTGAACGAGGCGACCGGCGTCTTCCGCACGCCCGTCTTCTCGGAGACGTTGAGCGAAACTATCTCGAATTCGCCTTCTTTGGGCGGCGTGCTCATGCCAGCTCCTCCTTGGTCTTCTCGAGGAGGCGAATGCCTCCGATCCTCATGCCTTTGTCCACGGCCTTGCACATGTCGTAGACGGCGAGGGCCGCGACGGAAACTGCCGTCAGGGCCTCCATCTCGATACCGGTCTTGTCGGTGCAGACGCTGCGCGCCTCGATGGCCACCCCGCCTTCGTCCAGGGCGAGGGATACTTCGACATGCTCGATTTCCACGTTGTGGCAGAGGGGGATGAGCTCGCTCGTCCGCTTGGCCGCCATAATTCCCGCGATACGCGCGACAGCGAGCACGTCGCCCTTGGCGATCCCATTCTCGCGAATCAACGCGACGGTTCCGGGCGCGAGATCTATCCGCCCTTCCGCGCGGGCGGTCCGCCGGACGCGCGGCTTCGCGGAGACGTCCACCATCCTTGCCTTGCCCGACTCGTCGACATGGGTCAGCTTTTCTCCGAACATCGTCAACCTCCGATCTGCCCGACGGCGAGGTCGGCGCAGGCGAGACCTCGGGCGGGCTTCAAGCCCACCGCGCGGCGGATGCTCCCCTCTATGTCCGCGAAATCCACGGGGACGCCGGCCGAGCCGTGGAGGCATGGCCTGAGCGTGCCATTTGCGAGAAGGCGAAGCCTGTCGCAATCGCCGCAGCGCGGAGGCCTGTCGAAAGCCTCGCCCCGCTCGCGTTTTTCCTCGTCGAGCCGATAGCGCGCGATGGTCTGGACCCTCGCCCCGATCTCCGCCGCGAAGGCGCGGATATCGTCGAGACCGCCCGGGCCGGATAGATGGCGGCCAACGCGCCTTCCGCCGCCAGGGCCTTCATCGCCGTCTCTCTCGCCCGCTCCGCCGGAAGCCTCGTCCCCATCGAGGACGACGACGTTCAGCTTCACGGGCAGGCCGGCGGCGCGGGCCGCCTTTATGCCGGCCAACGCGTCCTCGACGCGTCCGCCCCTCGTGAGGCGGGCATACCGCGGCGGGTCGAGGGTATCGAGCGAGATATTGACTGAATCGAGGCCCGCCCGCGCGAGCTCCGCGGCGAGGGGGGCCAATAGGGTACCGTTCGTCGTCATCGCCAGGGTTTCGAGGCCGCGGATGGGCCTGAGCAGACGGACGAGGCTCGCGATTCCCTTGCGCGCGAGGGGTTCGCCGCCGGTCAGCCTGACCTTCCTGAAACCAAGGCCGACCGCGACGCCGACCACCATGGCTATTTCCTCGAACGTGAGGATCTCCTCATGGCGAAGCGGTTCCACTCCTTCGGGCGGCATGCAATAGACGCAGCGCAGATTGCAGCGATCCGTCACGGAGACGCGAAGATACGCGATCTCACGCCCGTACGAGTCGAACATCGACGACCTCCCCCGCCTGAATTCTCTCAACGCCCAGCTCCATCCGCAGGAGCGCTTCCGCATCGGAAAGCACCGAAAGCATCGAGGAGCCGTGGTAGTTCAGCGGCCGCGCCAAAAGGCCCTCGGAGGCGAGCTCGAGCGCGGCGGGCAGGAATTCCACGCGATCGGAGGCTCGCCGAACCAGGTCCTCGGCGAGCCTGGCTCGCAGGATGCGCGGCTTCCACGCGAGGCCGAGCCTCGCGGCCAGATGGGGCCTGACGAGAATCTCGAAATTGACGAAGGTGGAGACCGGATTGCCGGGGAGGCCGAAAGCCGCGGTCGAGCCGCGCATGCCGAAAAAAGTCGGCTTGCCGGGCCGCATAGCGAGCCCGTGGAAACGAGGCTTCACGCCGAGGGATTCGAGGACGCGAGGCACGAAATCGAAATCGCCCATCGATACGCCACCGGACACGAGGACGATATCGCACTCGTCCAGCGCCCTCGAAAGGGCCTCGCGCAAGACTCCCTCGTCGTCGGGGAAAACGCCGTAGAAGCGCGCATCGCCTCCCGCCGCCATGGCTTGAGCCGCCAGCTGGGGGCCGTTTGAATCGTAAATCGCGGCCGGCCCGAGAGCCGCGCCGGCCGCGACAATCTCGTCGCCCGTGGAGACGACGCCGACGAGGGGCCGCTTCGCGACTTCGACCTCGGAGTAGCCCGAGGATGCGAGAATGCCGAGGTCCTGCGGCCCCAAAAGACGCGGCCCGAGCAAGCGGTCCCCGGAGCGGAGATTCTCCCCGCGGGCGATCACGTTCGAAACGCTCTCGGGCCGAGTGAAGAGAACGAGGGAACGGCCGGCGGCGTCCGAGCCTCCGTCGCGAGTCCATTCGACGCGTTGCACGCGCGAGGCACCGGCCGGCAAGGGCGCGCCCGTCATGATGCGGACCGCCTCGCCGGCTCCGAGCCGCGGGGCTGCGGCCTCGCCCGCCGCCGTCGCGCCCACGACGCGATACAGGGTTCCGCCCGCCGCGCCCTTCCCCGCTCCGCCGTCGGCGCCCGTAGAATCCCGCCCGCCGCCTGACGAGCCGGCCGGCGCGTCGCCCGATACGCGATGTGCGACTTCATGCGCGGCCGCGTAAGCGAAGCCGTCCATGGCCGACTTGTCGAAGGGAGGCTGATCCAAGAAACAAAAGGCTTCGACTGGCATGGCGCGTCCAAGAGACTCGGCGAGAGAAACCCGCTCCGTCGCGGACGCCGGGGCGCAGGCGATAACGATGCTCAGCGCTTCGTCGGGATGCAGCGCGTTATCCGACATTGATCAACCTCCGGTCGTTGGCGATTCTTCCCGAATCGACGCGAATTTCCCGATGCGCTAGCTTTTCGGCCAAGGCCGCGTCGTGGGTGCTGAATACGATCGTGCTCCCCGCTAAAATGCGCCCGCGGATCGCCTCGAGGATCAGGTCCCTGGAAGCCGCGTCCGCGCTAGCGGTCGGCTCGTCGAGGAGAAGCACGTCGGCTCCGGTGGCGAAGGCCCTGGCCAAAGCCACTCGCTGGGCTTCTCCTCCTGAAAGCGCTCGATGCCGCCTTCGTTCGAAGCCGGACAGGCCGAGCTCCGCGAGGGCCGCCGCGGCTCTCTCGACGGCCACGGCCCTTCCCGCGCCGCGCGCGCGGGAACCGAACTCGACGTTATACGCCACCGTCCCGGCCAGCAGGTACGGGTGCTGGTGGAGATAGACGACGCGGGACTTGAGACGCGCGAAGCCAAGAGAAACCTTGGCCGAGGCCGCGCTGGAAACGGCTTCCTCGCCCTCGAAAAACAGGCGTCCCGCGGTCGGCCGGAAAATGCCCGCCAGGATCTTGAGCAGCGTCGTCTTGCCGGAACCGTTCGGCCCAACAAGGGCGAGGCACTCGCCTTCGCGTAGCTCGAGGGCCTCGAGATCGAGCGCCACGCATGAGCCGTAGCTGGCCACGAGACCGCGCGCGGAGAAAAGAGCCGGCTCAGCGCCCGCGATGGGGTCGACGGCGGCGCCAGCGTTCGAGCCGGCGACAGGTTCGGCGATACCGTCGGCATGACCCTTGGCGGCGCCGGCCTTGGGATCGGCCGGGCCGGAAACCGGGCTGGCGGCGCGGGCATTGGGACCGACGCCGCCGCTCGACGGGCCGTCGGCGACGCCGCCCTTCGCGACTCGGGATTTAGCGCCGCCGGGCTCGCTCCCCGCGCCCGCGTTATGCGACATATTACTCATGGCGAGCCAGCGCGTGGACGGCCAGGTTGATGGCCAGGGCGAGGGCGAGGAGGACGAGCCCAAGCGAAATAGCCCGCTCGAACTCGCCCTTGGAGGCGTCGAGGGCGATGGCCGTCGTCATCGTGCGCGTGGAAAAGCGGATATTCCCGCCGAGCATCATCGAGACGCCGACCTCTCCGGTCACGCGCCCGAAGGCGGCCACGAGGGCGGCCACAAGAACGGCCCTCGACTCCCGTATGGTCGCCGTTATGCGCGACAATGGTCCTGAGCCCAAGGTGAGAAGCGTCTCGCGGAAGCGAGGATCGAGCTTCGACAGTCCCGCGTAGGTCAGGGAGGCCACGACGGGAAAGGCGAGAAAGGACTGGCCGAGAATCACTCCCGCGGGAGCGTAGAGCCAATTCAGTCCTCCCATCGGGCCGGATCTCGAAATCAGCGAATAGGCGAAGAGGCCGATGACCACGGTGGGGAGGGCGGTCAGGGAGTTGACGGCCGCCACAAGGCCGCGACGCCCGCGAAAGTTCCGTGAGGCGAGGGCGACGCCCGCGGGAACTCCTGGCAGTACCGAAAAAAGGGTGGCGAAGAGGGAAAAGCGGAGGCTCCGCCCGACCACGCCCCAGGTCTCCGGATCGCCCGAAAACAAAAGGACGAAGGCATCCCTCATCGCCCGACCCTCAATACAGGTAGAAGCACTGCTCTCCGCCTATTTTATAAGCGGAAATGAGCGCGAAGCCCTTGGTGCCCGTCATCCAGTCCATGAGGGCCTTGGCGCCCGCGTAATTGATGCCGGGCCACTTGACGGGGCTGACGGTGATAATGCCGTAGGGATTGAAAAGCGCTTTATCTCCCTGATTGAGGATCTTCAGCGAGGATTTGTTCTTCATCGCAAGCCAGGTAGCGCGATCGGCGAGTGTATAAGCCCCCATCTGCTCCGCCATGATGATGACCTGGGACATGCCCTGGCCGGCTTCCTTGTACCAGGCTCCGAGGGGCGCGAGCGCGGCCGCCTTCCAGATTTCCTTTTCTTTCGTGTGGGTACCGGAATTATCCCCACGTGACACGAAAGAGGCCCCGGATTTCGCGACGAGGGCGAATGCCTCGACCGCTGATCCGGCCTTCGCCGCGCCAGCCGGATCGGCGGCCGGCCCAAGGAGGATAAAATCGTTGTACATCACGTCCTTGCGATCCGCGCCGAAACCGGCCGTCATGAAGGCATCCTCGAGGGAGCGGGCGTGGACGAGCACGACATCGCAATCGCCCTTTTCTCCGATCTTGAGCGAGGCTCCCGTGCCGACGGCTACGACATCCACCTTGTAGCCGGTCTCCTTTTCAAAGACGGGCAGAATGGCTCCAAGGAGGCCGGATTGCTCGGTGCTCGTGGTCGTGGCGAGCTTGATTCTGGGATTCGCGGGACTCTGAGCCGCGACAGGCAGAAAGGCGAACGCCGTGAGGGCGAAGGCCGCGAGGACGGTGAGGCGTTTCATAAGGCTCCTTTCCAAGTTCGGGAGGTTTAGCCGTTTCCAGCCAAGCCCACGGCGGATTCCCCTGCGGTGATCCGCCTCGATCGCTATTCCATCACCCCGCCCTGAGGCCGTAGGAATGGCGATTCGGAGTACACGCGCACGATACCCGGAAAGCCTTTCATCGTCAAGCAAAGCGTTCGCGTCGAATTAAGATGCCGAAGCATCTCATCTCGTCGCTTCTCCGCGCTCCCGGTCGTGAGTATCTTACAAGAATGAATAGAGTAGTCGATGGGAACGAGGGGGCCGCCTTCCCCATGCGCGGCAAGCTCGTACGCGCGGCGGTTCTTCTAGTAGCCGCGCTGTCCGCGACGCTTATTTCGTCCTGCGGCGCGCCGGATTCGAGAGCCTCCAAGCTGCCGCTTTCGAGCCCAAAACCGCGATCCGCAGCATCCGCCGAGGAGGCCAGCATGTCAGGCGCAATGAAAACGGAACAGGCGATTCTCGGGGGTGGATGCTTTTGGTGCCTCGAAGCGGTGTACGAGCTCGTTCCCGGGGTACTGGACGCGACCAACGGCTACGCGGGAGGCTCGCGCGAACACCCGAGCTACGAAGAGGTCTCGTCGGGTCGAACGGGCCACGCCGAGGTGGTTCGCATAACCTTCGATCCGTCGATCGTCTCCTTCGCGCGATTGCTCGATTACTTCTGGAAAATTCACGATCCGACCACCGAGGACCGCCAAGGCGCGGACATCGGCAGTCAGTACCGTTCCGTCATCTTCTACGATGGGGAGGCGCAACGACTCGCCGCCGAAGCCTCCATGCGGGAAGCCCAGAAAGCGCGCGACGCGGCAATCGTCACGGAGCTTATCGCCGTCCCGCGTTTCTGGATCGCGGAAGCCTACCACCAGGACTACTTCCGCAATCATCCCGAGGCCGGCTATTGCAGGATCGTCATCGCCCCGAAAGTGAAAAAGGCCGGATTCTAGCCCTCACATTCTCCGGTAACCGACGAGAAAGGCGCCGAGCCAGGCCACGAGACCGGCGTTCATGAACAGCATCGCGCAACGTTCGGCGCTCATCTGGATGTCCAGGGCTTCCGACCTGAGGAGAATGCCGAGGGCGGCCGCGAGGAGCAGGAGGACCAAGAACGCGAAAGCGCCGGCCCGCCGCGATATCTCGATCGCTCGTTCGTCGATCGTCGCGCCGGGCCTTCGAAGCGCGATGAAACCGGCTATCGCGAAAATCGCCCAGCCGACGCCGATGCCGGTGGACAGCCCAGCGGTGAAGGCCGCGCCCATGCGGAGCGAAGAGCCGAAGACGAGAACATTCGCGAATAAAAGACCGAGAATCGCGTTGGTCAGCGCATAGGTCCGCGCGGTGAATTTACCGAATGCCGTCATCTCATCCCTCCAGATGAAAAATCGATTCTATCGGCTTGCCGAGAATTCGACCGAGCCGTAAAGCGAGCTCGAGCGAGGGATCGTATCGGCCGCCCTCGATCGAAATGATTGTCTGCCTCGTCACGCCGACCTTCATAGCGAGCTCTTCCTGAGTCAACGCGGCGATCGTGCGAAGCAGGCGCACATCGTTTTTCAATTCGCTTCCTTTGGCGCGCGCGTTTCGGCGCGCCCTCTCTATGTAAAGCTAGCTTTACACTTAATGTATAGCCTACTCCTTGACATGTCAAGCACGCTTTACATATTTCCGTGAAAAATTACCCGAGTGCCTATTGACTCATATTTGGTCTTTTCGTATGTTAACACTGTTCACATGTTATCGATGTTAACATGAAGGCGAAAGATGAGCGACGAACTTTCGGATACCGCGCACCGCATCCTGGCCGCCGCCACGGCTATTCTCGTCTCGGAAGGCTATGAAGCCATTTCGATGCGTCGCGTAGCCGCGGCGGTGGGTCTCTCTCAAGCGGCTATCTATCGACACTATAAAGATAAAGCGGATCTTGTCGACCGGATCGTTTCGAGTGGATATCAGGCTCTACTCGCGCGCATCGAGGCGGCATACGATCTGGGAGGAAGGCCTTCGGACCTCGTCAAGCGCTGCATCGCCGAATACCTTGGCTTCGCGCTGGATAACGCGGACGTATTCAAGGCCGTCCTCCTCCGGGACGCCGGGCCCGCGAGGAAGCGGGTCGAGGGCCTAACGCCGGGCGTCTCGCGGACGCGACGCAGCTTCGGCCTCCTCGCGGAAGTCATCGAGCGCGGAATGGCGGACCATGAATTCGCCGTCGCCGATCCCGAGCTGACGGCTCAAGCCGTCTGGGCGGCCATGTTCGGGTTAGCGGCGCGAGCGGTGCTCGAACCGGAGGTACCCGAGGCGCGCCGCGCCGCCCTCATCGAGCGGCATTCGGAAATCATCGTACGCGGGCTTCGCCTCTAGGGGAAACGCGCGCGTCCCGGAATCGCGGCCGGGAAAATATTCGCGAGCGGAGCGGATGCCCGAAGGGGACCGATCCGCTCGGCGGCCGATGGCCGAAAGGAGCTAGTTATGAGTTTATTCGCAAAGGCGTCGGCAACACGGCCGGCGGCCGCGGGCGTGGGGAAAAGAGCGGGGGCCAACGCGGCGCTCGCCGGGATACTCTCGTCCTTCCTCGCCCTCGCCATGACCGCTTGCGCCACTCCCGTGATACCGATCGCGACGACTCCCGACCTGTCGAAGATCGCGGACGGCAGTTACGAAGGTTACTATGACGCGCAACTTGTCAAGGCAAGGGTGCTGGTCGAGGTTTCCGGAGGGAGAATGACGAAGGTCGACATCGTCTCGCACGATTGCAGCCCGATCGGCAAGCCGGCGGCGAAAATAGCCGAGCTGGTCGTCGCGGCGCAGAGCCTGGAGGTCGACGTCGTTTCGGGCGCGACCGGTTCGAGCCGG
>Ga0172379_10005856_pt1 | contig 16906 bp, 5 predicted proteins | sample GrowelOW334metaG_FD_119756 | JGI IMG/M metagenome (GOLD analysis project Ga0172379, IMG submission 119756) | Groundwater microbial communities from an aquifer near a municipal landfill in Southern Ontario, Canada - Groundwater well OW334 metaG | ecosystem: Environmental > Aquatic > Deep... | reverse complement strand
TACCTGCCGGAATATGTGAGTGAATTCTGCGCTAGATTTTCCTCACCCGAAATATTCATTTCACCCAATGATTACTTAGCTAAAACTCTAAAACCTGTTCCAATTGGGTAGGTATACCCACGAGAGCAGCCTTGACAATATAAGCATAACAAAGCGGCTTAAAGTTGTCAATTTATTAGGATAATTATAAATAGGGAGTGGAGATAAAGGGAATCGCCCGCTCGTCGCGGAGCGCGAGCGGGTCCGCTCACGGCTCTGCCGATGAGCGGAAACCCTCAAGGACTAGCTGTCAAGGCTACTCTCGCCACCAGGCTACCCCCACACCCTACAGTGGCACTTTAACAAAAGGGAGATTAAATAAATCTAAACTCCGGACATCGTGATTTTAGTCCGCCAACTGGCGGATTAGAATTGAGTGTTTCTTGAATAAGCCATAAAATCGTGGTAAGATGGGTTTATATGGCAAATAATAAACCAGTTATTCTTTCCGGCATCCAGCCCAGCGGCGAACTGCATGTGGGCAATTTTTTGGGCTCGCTCCGCAACTTCGTGGAACTGCAAAATAGCGGCCAGTATGATTGCTATTTTTTTGTCGCCGATTTACACGCCATAACAGAAAACCCAAAGCCAGAGGATTTAAAAGTTAGAACTCGAAATTTAGTAGCGGATTATATTGCCGCCGGTTTAGATCCTAAGAAATCCACGATTTTTGTCCAGTCGCAGATTACCGGACATACTGAATTAGCTTGGATTTTTAATACACTAATGCCTATGGCAGAGCTAGAAAGGATGACTCAGTATAAAGACAAAATTAGTATCTTAGTACATAAGTCAGTAGATGAAGGCAAGGGTCTCCTCCAAAGTTTAGTCGCTTTTGGTAAGGGGAATGTCGGGCTGTTTGACTATCCGGTTCTACAGGCGGCAGATATTTTGCTTTATCATGGGCAAAAGGTGCCGGTGGGCCAGGACCAGGTTCAGCATGTGGAGCTGACTCGCCTGGCGGCGCGGAAGTTTAACCAGAAATACGGCAAATATTTTGCGGAGCCGGAACCGCTTCTGACCAACACGCCGCGGGTTATGAGCCTGCTGGAGCCAACCAAAAAGATGAGTAAAAGTTTAGGCGCCGGTCATTATATTGGCATCAACGACAGCCCGGAAGTGATCAAGAAGAAGCTCGGCCGGGCGGTGTCTGACAGCGGCGACGGCGAGTCGGCCGGCGGCACGAATTTACTTTTGCTTTTGGAAGAATTCGCCCACCCGGAGGCGATTGAATATTTCTTTAAACAAAAAGAAGAAAAGAAGATCAAGTTTGGCGAACTGAAATCTCAGCTGGCGGACGCGATCGGCGTCTACTTTGAGGAATTCCGGGAAAAGCGCCAGGCGCTGGCGACTGACCAGAAATATATTGCTGGGGTGATGAAAGACGGCGCGGCGCGCGCGCAGAAGGTGGCGGATAGGACGATGGCGGAAGTGAGGAAATTAGTAGGGTTAATTAATAATTACTAATGACTAATTACTAATTACGAATTAAAATCTCAGATAAATAAAAAATCCGACCAAGTAAGTCGGGTTTTTTAGTATCTAAGCAGACTGGTAAGCCGAATTCAGTTCGTCCTTGCGGACGAGACGGTTATCTATCTAGGCCAGCTGTTGCCAGCGGGCTCAAGCGAGCAACCTTTAATTTGCTCTTGCACCAGGAAGGGTTTGCCGCCACACCTCGGTCACCCGAGGGGAAGACAAGTAGCGTTTTTTAGAAATCATATGATTTTCTAAAAGCACACCTCGTCTCTTTTCACCTTTCGCCCAGCATAACGCCGGGGTAGTATTGTCTCTGTGGTACTTTCCCTAAGATCACTCTTGGCCGCCGTTAGCGGCTTCCTTTGGCAATATTGCCTTGCGGCAAAATGGGTGTTCGGACTTTCCTCCCCGCCGAGGCGGGGCAACCATCTTGTCTACTTAGACAAAAAGAATCATAGCAAAAATAATCTTTAATGTCAATACTGGATTGACTTTTGGGTAGATTTTGCCTAGAATAAAGGGCAGAAATAGCACATAGCTCATAGCCGATAGCTCATAGCGGATAGCGGTTAAGTTATTAGGTTGTTATGGTCCGGCATCCCAGCATACGCGGGACAAGTTCGCCGGACGAACCTAACGACCTAACAACTTATCAATCTAACCACTTGTCCCATGAAAAAAGCCGAACTTACATTTAGTTTCCTCCTCTTGCCGGTAGATTATCTGATGATCGTGGTGGCGGGTATTGCCGCGCATTTTTTGCGTTTTAAAACTTTCCTCACCGATGTCCGGCCGGTGATTTACGCTTTGCCGTTTGAGCAGTATCTGAAGATTGTTCTCCTCTTGGCGCTCGGCTGGTTAGTGGTGTTTGCCGTTTCCGGACTTTACCAAATCAGCGGATCGCGGCGGTTTCTCGCCGAAGTTTCGCGGATACTCCTCGCTTGTTCCACGGCCACGCTCGCTTTGATCGTCGGCATCTTTTTTTATAAAGAAGAGCTGTTTTCTTCGCGGTTTATTATTTTGGCTTTCTGGGGGCTTAGCATCGTGACCGTGGTTTTCGGCCGGGCGGCGGTGCGCGGACTACAACGGTTTACTTATACTGTCGGCTTCGGCGTCCATTATATTGTTTTAATCGGTAAAGATAAAAACACCGAGATGATCGGCCGGGAGATCGGCAATAAGCCGTCGCTGGGGCTCCGAGTGGTAACGCGTTTGGACGAGTTCTTAGCGGCGGATAAAAAGAAATTGGGCGAACTACTCGCCGCCGGCCAGGTTGATGAAGTGTTGCAGATTGACCCGCGAGTGCAAAAAGAACAGATTTTGGATTTAGTGGATTGGTGCGGGGAATATCAGGTGGTTTTCAAATACGCGCCCGACCTTTTCCAGGCCAAAGCGACCAATGTTGATATTAGCACGCTGGCCGGCGTGCCGATTATTGAACTGAAGAAAACCCCCTTGGACGGCTGGGGCAAGATTTTGAAAAGGATTTTTGATTTTTTTGGCGCTTTAATTTTGATCATTTTAACTTCACCAATAATGTTGATTGTCGCGGTGGCGATTAAACTGGATTCGTCCGGTCGGGTGATTTACAAAAATCAGCGGGTGAGTAAGGATGGTGTCTTCAACACCTATAAATTTCGTTCCATGAAAAAGGAATATTGCACCGGCCCGGGCTACAACCAGTCCGCCGAGGCAGTGGAGAAGAAACTGATTGCCGAGAAAAATGGTCGGCAAGGGCCGGTTTACAAAGTGCTCAATGATCCGCGCCGGACACGAGTGGGCCGCTTTCTGGAGCGGACGAGTTTGGACGAATTGCCGCAGTTTTTCAATGTTTTTCTCGGTAATATGAGTTTAGTTGGCCCGCGACCGCACCAGCCGCGCGAAGTGGCAGAGTACCAACGGCACCACAAAGAAGTCTTGGCGATTAAGCCCGGCGTGACCGGTCTCGCTCAGATCTCCGGCCGGTCGGACTTGAACTTTGATGAAGAAGTTAAACTGGATGTTTACTATATAGAAAATTGGAGCCTGCTCATGGATCTTTGGATTGTGCTGAGGACACCGTGGTCAGTAATAACGCGGAAGTCGCGGGTTTAGAAGGTATTAAAACATTAAAACATGAAAACATTAAAACAAACCCGAAGTGCCGGCTTGTTTTAATGTTTTAATGTTCTTGTGTTTTAATGATTTTATGAAAGTTGCTCTTGTCCATGACCATCTCGTCCAATACGGCGGCGCCGAGCGGGTGCTGAAAGCCTTGCAGGAGCTTTTTCCCGCGGCGCCGATCTACACCTTGCTTTATGACCCCAAAACCATGGGGAATGATTTTATTAAAAAAGATATTCATACTTCTTTCCTCCAAAGTTGGCCTTGGAGCGTGAAGAAATTTCAGTGGTATTTGCCCCTAATGCCGACCGCCACCGAAAGCCATGATTTGTCCGGCTTTGACTTAGTAATCTCTTCCACCTCGGCGATGGCTAAAGGCGTGGTGACCGGCCCCAAAACTCTACACCTCTGCTACTGCCACACGCCGACTCGTTATCTCTGGACGGACACGCATAATTATCTCCGCGATTATCCTACCAGTTCGCTGGTTAAACGGCTCGGTTCATTTTACTTATCCTGGCTCCGCAATTGGGACCAGCTGGCGGCCGGGCGGGTGGACCACTTCATCGCCAACTCGCACAATGTCGCCGGGCGGATCAACAAATATTACCGCCGCGAAAGCGAGGTGATTTATCCGCCGGTGGAGGTGGAGAAGTTTTATATCGCTGACCAACTCAACCACTATTTTCTCGCCGGTGGGCGGCTGGTGCCGTACAAGCGGTTTGATATTATTATCCAAGCGTTCAATAAACTGGGTATCCCCTTGAAAATTTTCGGCACCGGGCCGGAAGAAGCAAAACTGCGGAAGCTCGCCCGGCCGCACATTGAGTTCCTCGGTAAAGTCAGCGACCAGAAGAAAGCCGAGCTTTACGCGCACTGCCTCGCTTTCATCAACCCGCAAGAAGAAGACTTTGGCATCACGGCGGTGGAGGCGATGGCCGCCGGTCGGCCGGTGATTGCTTATCCGGCGGGCGGGGCGCTGGAAACCGTGGTCCCGGGCGTGACCGGCGAGTTTTTCGAAGAGCAGACCTGGGAAAGTCTGGGCGACGCCGTGATCCGCTTCAAGCCCGAGAAGTACGACAGCCAGAAAATCCGCTCGCAAGCCGAGAAATTCAGTTCCGCGGCGTTCAAACGGCGGTTGGGGGATTATGTGGAGAAGGTGTACCAGGAGTTTAGGGGGAGGAAGTTAATTAGATAGATTAGGAATGTCAGTAATTATCGTTTAAACCTCTGGTTATGATTAAAATGTCCAATGACCAAATCCCAATATCCAATCAATGCCCAATGACCAAAAGTGGTAATTGGACATTTGAGCTTGGGATTTGATTGGTCATTGGATCTTGGTTATTGGGCATTTTTTCTTAAATTTTTCGTAATTTTAGATAATTATTTTGGTTGGGTGGGCACTTGTCCACTTTTTTTGTTTGCCAAGAGCCGGCCAGGGTGTAAAGTTGAGTTAGATGGTTGTTAGTGGTTTAGGCGTTAAAGTGACTAATTTTAGCCGAAATTGAGCCAATAGTTGCTTTTTTTAACTCAATATGCTATAATTGCCTTAGCTACAAAAAAATAAAATAAAAACCATATGGAAAATGGCCAAAATCAAGAAATACTGGGGTTTATTGATGATTTAATTAAACAGGCCGGATTGGACCAAGTGCCAGAGGATTTTAAGGTCCGTTACCGCGATCAATTGGCCGCGGAAGCGCAAAAACGGCTGGGCCTGGAAATGATGAAACATCTGGACGCCGCCGGGCTGGACGAGTTTGCCGCCTTGACCGAAGAAAATGCCAAACCCGCCGCGATGCAGGTGTTCCTAGCGAAAGCCGTGCCGAACTACGCCGCTCTGGCGCAAGAGGCCATGAAAGCGTTTGCCGGCGAGTTTTTGGCCGGAGCCGAGAAGTTGAGGACCGCTTTGAATAAATAGCGGTTTTTTTTAACAAAGAATTTAGGGGTTGGAATTTAGAATTTAGGAAATTACCAAGTCCTAAATTCTAACGCCTAAATTCTAATTTCTAAAATAGTATGTTAAGAGAATTTTATTCGCCGAATGGTAATGAGAGTGGAGCCGGAAAATTAAGCCCGGAGGCGGTTAAATTGGAAAAAGAAGAGATTGGCAGGCTGATTGCCAGCGGTGTTTTGGAGAGCGAAGGCAAAAGCCAAGAAAAAACCGATTTAAGGGATCGGATTTTTAAATTTTTGTTGCGTGAGTTTAATTTAGACTTACCTAAAACCTTACCGGGCAAGTCGCTGAAGAAAAAATGGGAAGAAGCAATGGTTAATTTTACTGTTGAAACGCCGGCGGCAGTTCCGGCTGAGCCAGCTAGGGTTGGAACACCGGCGCCAGAAACCAAAAAAGAATGGCCGCTACCTGAAATGGCTAAAGACTTAATTTCCGAAATAGCTGAATGTTTTGAATCTAATAAAAGCGGCGATTTGCCGCTTTTTGGCTTGGATGAGAAAAAGTTAAATGATTATAGGCAAAATTTACTGGGCACATTTTTTGAAGAAGGCGATCTGAATCAGCCAAAAGATGCGGCGGATTTAGAATTAATGGGTAAACATCCAGCCGAGCTGTTAGCCGAGGTAAAAGCGTTTATTGACAAAAAACGCGAACAACTGGGCATGACAGCGGCTGAGATTAAGGAATTTGAAACTAATGTTGCCGCGGCTAAAGATTGGGATCAAGAAATAAGCAATAAAATTAGGCAATTATTTGAGCTGGCGCCGGATAAGCGGAAAGAATTGGTTGGACAAATTGAAAAATACGAAGCCGCCGTCGCCAGATTTTATAATGGTTATGTAACCAAAGCCGAAATAGCAGAGTTTAATAATTTATTTAATGATTTAGTTGATAAGTTGGATGAGGAAATTGAGAAGGCGGAAACAGCTAAAACCGCGGCCCCGGCTGCTGAGTCGGCGGCTAGAGAGGCAGCCGTAGAAGCCCTGTTGGCCGAAAGCGGCAGCAAGCCAGCGGCAGTAGCTTCAGTATCGGCCGTAGAAACCGCGCCAGCGGCTGGCGAGCCGGCGGCGGAAAAAGATCTGGCGGAAATCATTAACAATCCAAAAGGCATGTCGCCGGAAGAGATGAAGCAGATGGCGCCAAAACTGCAAAAGTATTTTGATAATTATTTTAGCCCTTTGCCTCATTTGAAAATTGAATGGAATGCGGCGGGACAGGGTAAAATCAAGGAAATTGCCAGCCAAGCCCAAGATTATTGGTTTAAACTAAAAGATTTGTCAAAGGATAGCCGCCCAGGACGACAAGCGGCGGGGCGAATCAGGGAAATTTATAAATTTATTGTCGATTCGGTTGAGTTGCTGGCCGGCAGCCAGCGGGAGTTTGAGGTTAAGGTGAAAGCGGCTCAGGAGTTGGCAAAAGCGGCGGAAATAAAAAAAGAACCATCGTTGCCTCAAGCCGTGGAAACTAAAAAAGCCGAGCCGTTTTTTGAGAAAGGGCAGTATGTCTACATTAACCAAGCGGCTAGAAATAACCAACCGCCGTTTGGCTTTTTAATGATTTCCGGATTTGGCCAAAAGGGCAACCAAAAAGTGGTTTATTTGCGTTCTTATGATGATAATGGCCAGCCGACAGATTTTATTAAAAGTTGGATGCCGTTAAACGAGTTTAAAAAAATAGCGGAATTAACCGACAAGGTGGTTCTCAAAAAACAAGGCATCGTGCGGCGAGAAAATAAGATCTGGTCAGAAAAACCAAAATTAAGGTTGGGCGTAGGAACGGTGGAAACTGATCAGCCAACAGCAGATAAACAGGCAATAATTAATGGATTAAAAATCGAAAAAGTTAAGAATATGGAGGCGGAGTTGCGGGCGACTCTGGTTCGTTTGTCCAAAGATTCTGAATTAGCAAGTAAAATTTTAGGGCTTTTGACGCCGCCGATCGCAATTGATTTAAAAAAGCCGGCTAACCAAATTACCGTCGAAGACCTTAGGGTAATGGCGCTATGGCTGGGTGACGCGGCAGAAATGCTAAAAGAGGCGGCGGATATGGCTATCCCGCCAGCGCCGAGGGTTGGCGAAGTGAAAATAGAGCCGGCGGCGGGAGCTCTGCCAGGGTTAAAAAAAGTGGTTAAAGCCAAAGTCGAGCCGTTGGAGGAAGTAGAATCGGCGGCGGATAAAATAGCGCCGGAAAGGCAAAAAGAGTTAAAAAGCGAGGCGGAAAAATATATCATCGAGTTAAATAAATTAGCTGCTGATTTGAGGCAAACAGAAGAAGCTAGGGAGCAAGCTAAAGAATTTAGCGATAAATTGTCAGAGTTGATTTCCGATGTGGATTTTAGCGAGGACGATGAATTTAGCTCAAAGGTTGACTGGCCAGGGCATGAATTGGTTATTCAGCAGGCCAAAGATCTTTTGGCGAAACAAAATAAACCAACGGCTGACGATTCGGCCGAGGCAGAGGAGTCGCCCCGGCAAATGAAGCCGGCGGGTTTTGGCATGGAAACTTACGCCCAATTTGATTCCGGCCGGGAGGAGCCATCGGCGAAAGCCGAAACTAAGGAAGATTGGGAGCAGAAAGCCGCCAAACTGCCGTTTAAGGTTGGTAATTTTTTGTTAGTTCATCAAGGAAATAAAGACGATGGAACTTGGCAGGAGGAAATCTGGCATATAGATAGAATAGATGAGACAACCATTGGTTATAGTGTTGCGCGGATTGATCACGGTTCAATATATTCCACAGAACTTTCTCATCGGCCCGAATACGAACCTCTCGGCAATTATTCAGAGGGAGTTAAAAATTGGGATGAAACACTAGACCTTTATAACCAGCTTTTTAAAGACGGGAAAATGGTTAAAGCGACAGAAGCGATATTAGATTATTTATTAAAACAACCTTTAACGCCGGCAGAAAAGGCGGCGGTTTTAGAAGAACAAAAGCTATTGGCGGCGGAATCAGCGGGAGAGAAAACTGCCACCGGTTCCCTTGTAGCGAAAGCACAAGCAATTAGAGCCGACATTGAGTCGATGTTAGACGAAGTGGAAGCTAAGCCGGCTAAAAACAAAACCGAGCCAGTGATGGTCAGTGAGCCAACGACTGGTGAGCAAATGAGAAAGCTGGCGGAACTGAAAGAACGGGACCGGAAGATTAACGACAAAATTTTACGGGTGGAAGGCATGAGAAGCAGATTATGGTCGGTTTATAATGAATGGTCTAATGATATGGGTTTGGACCCAAAGACCATGCAACCGAAAGTTTTAACTTCGGCCGAACAACAAGCAGAACAGAAAAAAGAAGCTCACATGAAGAGAATTCGTGAATTTTTGAATTTAGGATCGCCTTTGTATGATAAAAAAAGGGGCCGGATGAAAACCGTGGCGGAAGTGACTGATGGGGCTGACGGCGGCAAACAAGAATTAGCTGACGCTTCTCAGTGGCTGGAGGACGCAGAGAGAGTTTTGAATAATTCAGAAGTTCTTAACCAAAAAGAGGTTGACGATCAATTGGCGGCGGTGGCCGGTGAGTCGGCGGTTGACCGCGAAGCAGAGTTTTTTGATCAGCGAAGAAAGAATATAACTCAAGCAGTTGAATCGGGTCGTTTAACTAAAGAAGAAGGCGATGATTTTTTGGCGGGTTTGGTTGAGGCAGAAGTGGCAGAAAAGGAACCGGCGGCGAAAGTTAAAGAAGACTGGGAGCGGAAGGCCGAACAGTTGCCGTTTAAGGCTGGTGATTTCTTGTGGGAAACCGGTAATATAATAAAAGAGATTAAAAGTATAGAAAGTGACAGCATAAATTTTAGATTATATCAACTCAAAAGTTCGGGGTGGGAATATTATGATTCGAGCGATGACTCGGAGTGGGACGGCGAACTTGGTAAAATAGACTATTATAGTCAGCATTTTAAAGATGGGTCTATTAGGTTAGCCACACCAGCGGAAGTGGCAAAAATTGCTTCAGCAAAACCGGGAAAAGAGGAGGAATGGGATTTGGATACAAATTTGACTGAAGAAGAGTTTGAGGATCTTATGGCGGATAGGGGCGAGGAAATATTGGGGTTGGCAGAGAAATTAGTTTCACAAATAGAAGATTATTTAAAATTAAATAGCGGGGAATTAGAGGGTGGCGAACAACGATTGGAGTTGCAAAAAGGCGTTGACGAGCTAAAAAAACAGTACCAGGGGAAGAAATCGTTAAATATAGGCGAGTATAAGTTATACGATGAGATTGAAAAATTGCGGGATTTGTTTGAGAAAATCAAGGCGGTGCCGCTCGGCAGCGAATTAGCCGTGCCAGGAGAGGCGGCTAAAGGCGAGATGGAGTTGAGCCGCGGCGAGGAATTAAAACAGCAGGTCTCGGATTTATTTGAAGGGTTAACGACCATAGAAGAAGAAGCTGGGCAGGATCCAACGGTTAAAGAGCAAGCAACTTTATTAATTAACCGCTTGTCGCCTTTTGTTTTTACTAAAGAAAATGAGCAAAAAAATCCAGCCGAGGTTAATAGCCAAAAAGCGGCTTTAAGGGAGTTAGCTAATACCGCCGAAGATTTTCTAGCTGATCCATTAAAGTGGATAAAGAGGCAAAAAGAGTGGGAAAAAAATGCCGAAGCTCGAGCGGCTTTAGAGGCCTGGGTCAAGCCGGGGCAGGTTTTTGTTGCCGATGATTGCACCTGGAAGAATGAAAAAGGTGAATTAGTTAAAGGCAAGATCTTTAGCCGTTTCCTTGGTTTTAACGGTAAAGTTGACCCTAAATTTGGTCCTGAAATGGATTTGGAAAATTTAAATGAAGATGGCTCAAACCGGCGGCGAGTTGTTGATCATGCTAATTTAACAGTTAAGGATTTCCAAAGCGGCCGAGTGCGCCTCGCGACACCCGAGGAAATGGCGGCGATCGATAAAATGGCCGAGCCGATAGCGGAAAAGGTTAATTTAACTGCAGAAGCTGAGGAGTTATTGGCAAAGGTGGCGGCTGGCGGCGTGCCGGCTTATAGAACCAAAAATCTAGAAAGGATTATGGCGGAAAACGGGATTGAAATGGGTGAGAAAGATACACCTAATAGTTTGATTGAAAAGTTAAGAGCAAAGAAAGATGGTTTAGTTTTGGCCGCGCCGGCGGCAGAGGAAAAAGAAATTGTACCAGATCGGGAAGAGATAGCTAGAATAATCAAAGACGCGAAAGATAAAATATATGAAGCGAAAAAACTTTTGCATAGCGAATGGTACGACATGCCTGAGGGGCCAGAAAGGGATGAGAAGGGCAAACAATTAGAGCCATATTTTGATCTTCTAAAAGATGTCCCTTCACCAGACGAATGGGAAGAAGTCAAAGTTTGGCTGGCGGCAGTCGAGGCTTTGGGGATAGAAGTATGGGCGCCACAGAAACAAAGCGGCATGGCATCAGCCCTAAAGTCCCTGGAAGAAGGAACCGGCCTGGTGGATTTGCCGGGGATTAATTTTGCTGCGATTTTTGAGGAGGCGGATTTTGGAAAGCTGCAAAATTATTGCCGGGAAGCAGGCGATTCTAAGGAAGCCGAGGCGGTATTGATTGATAAAATTAGTCAGGTTTTGGCGGCCGAAGGAATTGAGGCTGGAGATTTAGATTTACCGGGATTAGCTAAAGAGGTCTTAGGGAATCTCAACCTGGGCATTGACGGCGAAGCCAAATACTATCGGAGTGGTTTTTGGGATAAGGTAAAGAAATTGCCCCAAATCACTTTGCAGACCGGCTGGGCCTTTACCAAAAATATCGGCATCTATGCGGGCGTTGGTATAGGATTCGCCCAGTTGCCTATGTTTCAAAGCATGACAGATTATCGCGCTTTGGCTTTGGGAGTGGCGACCGGCGCGACCGCCGCCAGCATTCGCGCCGCGTTATTTGGCGCCGGAAAATTAAAAGCCATGTTGTCTGGCGGTTCGACCGGAGCGGAAAAGCGAGAAATGGCTAAAAAGCAAAAAATCAGAAATAAAGTGGTTGATAAATTGGATACGGAGACAGTTGGCGCGGTGATTACCAGCCAATTGCGCCAGGTAACCAGCCGGTCTTTTCAGGAGAAAATGAAGCAAATGATGGAATCGGAAGCTGGATTGGCGGCGATGCCGACTTTGGAACAATTAGAAAAGTTTGCCGGCGCGGTGGATGACGCCAGTTTGCCTTTATTGATGCAGACGCTGGCTTATTTTAAAGATCAATATGGCGATCGTCTGTCGTCTGAAAAACAAGAAGAAATGGCGTTATTTGCCACTTTGAATCTGCGCCAGGGGCAAATCGACGACGGTAAAATCAAACAGGCGGTGGAGGCGGCGAAGAAAATTGACCCCAGTTGGGGTGAAAACTTATTTCAACTGATTGATAAAGCCGTTGGCGGGCTGAAAGAGTTTATGGCTCTGCGCAGCGGCGCGGCCACCGGCCGAGGTCCAGTCAATCCGAGCAAGAAATCAAGCGAGGCTTGGAAAATGACCGGATATGTCGGCGCGGCCGGCGTTATCGGCGGCGTGACCGGCGCGGTAATCGCCGAGGGCGGGCTAGCCGGCCGGATGGGTTTGGGCGCGGTCGCCGGCGGCGGCCTGGGCGCGATTGTGGGCGAGAGTCTGGCCACCACGGCCGAGGAAAAAGTGTTGAAAGATGTTAATAGTTTACTTAATGATTTAGAAGCGGCTAAGGCGGGTTCAGCTGTGCAGGAATTTTATTTGGAACACCTCAAAAGCAAAATGCAGCTTGGGTTATTTGACGAGAAACCTTTACTTAAGGCGCGGGCGGAAAATATTTTGCGAAAGCTGGAAAAGAAAAGAATCAAGGAAAAGTTATCAGACGGTGGTTTAGGCACGGTACTTAGCGATTTAAAATCTGAAACCGAAACTTTGGCCGATTATCAAAAACAAAATTTAAAGTATCTGGAAAGAAAATATAAAGGAGCGCGCCGGAGTAAAGCCTTATTTCAGCTCGGCGGTTTGACGGCGGGCGTGATTGCCGGCGGACTTTTTGGCAAAGAATGGTTTGAACGGGTGACCCAGACGGGTTTAATGGGGCGTTTATGGCAGAAAGGCGCTGAGGCTTTCAACGGTCAGAAAGGCGGAGCTCATGGTTCCGAGCCGACCCCAGCCGCGGCAAAAGCTTCGGTTGGAGTGTTTGAACAACTAACTCCAAAAGCGCCGTCGGCGGAAACGCCAGCACCGTCAGCCCAAGAACCAGGCGCTGAAGAAATTAAACCGATTGATCTTAGGGCAATTTTTCCGCCAATTAAAACTGGTCTGCCTGACAATAATTTAGCCGCAGGGAATAATATTGAATCTCCAGCGGCGACTCCAGCTCCAGCTCCTGGTTCTGAAGCGCCAACAGCTCCAGCTGAAGCGCCAGCGGTTGTTTTGCCTCAAGAAATTCCGTCAGCGCCGAGTAGCGATGTTAGCGCCGCGCATAATGTGACGCCATTAGCTGAGGAAGCGCTGGCTAAAGCGGCGGCGGTTCATAAAGCTCAGGGTTTTGAGCATGCCTTTAGTCGGGAATTAACCCAGATGGCTAAGGGTGATGCCGAGTTAGCTAGCTTCTTGAAAGAGCATGGCGGTGTTGGGCATTGGGCGCATAAACTGGCCATGGAAAACGAAGTTTTGGGGCAGAAAATTGTGTCCGGTAAAGATAACTTAGGCATCCGTTGGCAGGGCGATAAGACGCCGATCGAAGCCAGATTAACCGGCCTAAGAATTGAAAACGGCGAACTGAAAGCCGGAGTGGATTTGCGAGTCGGCGGCCAGCCAGTTACACCTGAAGCTGCCGGTAAGACAGTTTATCATTTTGATTATGAGCAGAAGGCGCCAGTGGCGGCTCCAGCGGCGTTCGAAGTGCCAAAAGGTTCTTTGGCTGGGAAGGCGATTATCGACGGTAATGGCAAGACTTTAGCAAATTGGGAATCAGCCAAGTTTAGCCCAGATGGAAATCTAAAGTCAGATTCTGTTTCTGTTGACACGGCTGACCTTTTGCCAATAGATAGTGTAAAAGATTTGGCTCCTTTAGATAAAACAACTTTAGCGAGTGTTTTAGATAAAAATTCTCCGGCGGCGAAATATTTGGAATCAACCGAAAGCGCAAATGTTAGATTTGTGGCTAGTCACCAAAATTTTGCTCCGGAAAATGCTGATCCAGATAGCTCGGAAGAATCTGTATTTGGAGTAGTGGGTAACCGAGTGATAGCCCATATCGACGCCAATTCGAAGAATCTGGACCCCAAAGCAGTTGAAGAGGTAGTAGAAGGAACTCAAAATTTGGTTACCGCCGCCGACAAAATAGCCGGTAATTTAAATGTTAAACAAGGAACGGCAGTTGAGTTGATGGCAAATGTTCATGGGGCTAAGGGTGGCGGTAGTTCGACCTTTTGGGCTGGCAGTAAAATTAATCCGGAAGCGGTGGCCAAGGAGACGGCAGATTTTGTTAAGGCTAGTGGCGTTAAACCTGAATCATTAAATACTCCTGCCCGTTGTGAAATGTCACAGATTTTACAGACAGGCGGCGCAGTGCCAGGTAAAGTTGGTTTAGCCCTAAAACTTACCGAAAATTTAGGTTATGGCCCGGAAACTAATATTCCTTTGGCAAAAATAATCGCCGGTGTGGGCGAACAAAAAGATATTTTACCGGAATTATTAAATGCCAAAGCTCGGGGTTTGGATGTTTCCGGGGCCAAAGCGACGGTTACGGCTGGCGTGGTAACGATTGAGAATATCAAGCCAGCAACTGGTCAAGCTTTTGGCATTAAGATTCTTGCTGATATCAATAAGCAGACAGCGATTGGCAGTGGTCAGGCCATAGAGGCCGATAATATAGATAAAGTTATATCCCAGGCTCTTAATATGAAGGCGAAATAACGCCAAAATGTCCAAAATTCGTCTTTTGGCATTTGGCATTGATTGGACATTTGGATTTTGTCATTTGTCATTTTAACCGCGGTTAAAAGCTCAAACGACAATAATCAGCATTTCCGTTTCCCGATCCTCCAATTCGTGCTATAATAATCCCAGGTTTTCCGAAATAAAAACAAATATGCCAAGGAAGAAGAAAACGCGGAAACTGGCCAGAATCGGTCACTTAGCAATTTTTTTAGTTGCTGTGTCTTTAACGCTCCTATTTTATTATGGAGCTTTTGTTTTTAATTGGCATGGCGCGCGCGCCGCGACTTATAACTATGTGGTGGACTCGACCGACACCCAGCCGGATGACAATGTCGGCAACGGCATCTGCCATACTGCCGCCGGGACTTGTACGCTGAACGCGGCGGTGGCTGAGGCGAACGCTGATGCCGGCACCACGGCTATTACTTTTTCGGCGACCGGCACAATCACTTTAAATATGGCGGAAGTGGTTACCGAGCCGTTGACGATTACCGGCCCGGGCGTTGCCAGTCTGACTATCGCCGGCGGCGGATTGAACCCAGGCATTAGGTTTGAGAATAGTTCTACTGGTTCTTCGATCTCCGGGATTACCCTAACCAACACCGGCACCAATGCTTGCCTGAGTTTGGCAGTCAGCAATCTGACCGTTAATGCCATGGCGATTGCCTGTAAAACTCTATTGGACGGTGACAATGTGACTATTAGTAATAATGCCTTTACGACGATTAACGGCTATATTGTGGTGCCGGGAGCGAACTTCAATTCGCCTTACACTAACTTAAGTTTTACCGGCAATAGTTTTAACGCCACGGCCGGGTCGCCGGATGGCGGCAGTTACCCGATCGGCGGCCTGACCGCTTCCTTGAATGACGGCATCACTATTAACAATAATACTTTCACTAATTTCTCCGCCAATAGCATAATTTCCGTTTCCGGCTCCAATCTGACCGTTACCAATAATACTGTCACTTCCGACGGCACTGGTTTTTCTGCCGCGATGTTTGATCTGGCTCCGGCCGGCGGCACCAATACCATTACCGGCAACACTTTAACTACCGCCGGCGGCACCAAGTTTCGCGACGGTATCTCGATCAGCCCCTCGGTAGCGTCTCTAACTGCCTTAAATGTTTCTAGTAATGTTATTAGCAATAACAGCCGCTATGGCATTATTATTGAACCATCGAGCGGCGATTTAGTTCTCATTAGCGCCACGATTAATAGCAATAATGTTACTAGCAATACCCAACAAGGGATTTATTTGAATTCATTGGACGCTGGCAGTTCCGTGACTTTTGGCAGTAATATCAGCAGTACTAATGGCGAAAACGGTATCTATGTCGGCGGCGGCGGCGGCAGTTTAACTTTTACCGGCAACACCCTGAATTCTTCCACCGCCGATAATGGTTTGGATTTGCAAGATTATAATGGCGCGGTGGTCGCGACCGGCAACACCATGAATAATAACGGTAGTAGCGGCTTTAATTTAAAAAATACCACCATTAGTTCATTAACTTTTTCCGGTAATACCATCACGGGCAATGCCTTAGGCGGGGTGGCGGTGGACGGCGGCGCTTCCACTTTAACCCTCAGCGATTCCAATATCAGTTCTAATGTCACCGCCGATTTGGCGCTGATCTCTGGCGTTGGCAATACGATTAACGCCGACAATACTTCGTTTAGCACTTATCTAGTGATGGCGGGTTTGCTCGACGCCAATTTTAAAGTCCGAGTGCGGACTATGGATCATCTAGGCGCGGCGGCTTCCAGTTCAACTGTAACTGCGACTGACACCGCTTCAGCCGCGACCGCCATGGGCACCACCGGCGGCACGGGCTATACTAGCTATTATTCTTTGGATGCTTATCAGGTTAATTCCACTGGCGTGATTAACCAGAAAAATCCTTATACTTTTTCCGCCACGCACGCGACCGAGGGCAGCGCCAGTAGCGCCGCCACCACGGTGGGCACTCAGAATCAAACCGTAACCATCAATTTGCCCGGTGAAAATTTGACTCTGACCGCGCCTAACGGCGGGGAAGAACTGACTGGCACCGGCACTTCCGCCGTTACTTGGACCAGTGTCGGGACGATCACTAATGTTAAACTGGAATATTCCACGGATAATTTTGCCACCGCGACGACGATTATTGATTCCACAGCCGATGACGGCAGTTATGACTGGCTGATACCGAGCGACACAACTACGACCGGCAAGGTGCGGGTGTCAAAAGTCGGCTCGCCAACTACTAATGATGTTTCCAACGCCAATTTCACGATTATCTCTTCTGGCCCGCCCAAGACTTCTTATCAGTGTTCTGACGGGACTGATAATGATGGTGATTTTTATACTGACTATCCAGCCGATCCGGGTTGCAGTAATACTAAAGACAATTCCGAGGCGCCCAATCCAGCCTGTTCCGACGGCGTTGATAACGACGGCGACGGCGTGACTGACTAT
>Ga0172379_10005855_pt1 | contig 16906 bp, 11 predicted proteins | sample GrowelOW334metaG_FD_119756 | JGI IMG/M metagenome (GOLD analysis project Ga0172379, IMG submission 119756) | Groundwater microbial communities from an aquifer near a municipal landfill in Southern Ontario, Canada - Groundwater well OW334 metaG | ecosystem: Environmental > Aquatic > Deep... | reverse complement strand
TCAAAGCTTGGGGCAGGATTTGATCAGGAGGCTGGGAAGCTGCTCGAATGCCCCTTGATCGGTTCCGTTCTCTGGAACCGACTTTCGGAAGCTATTTATCTTCTCAAAGGATATTCGGCTTTGACGGTACTAGAGCCATTTGTTGCTAAACTTTGTGAAGAATTCGGAATACCGCACCCTGAAATCTATACCTCCATCCTGGAGGAAGCGCAGAGGAATTACGATAAGCTCGGCCAGGAAGTCGTCAAACTCCGACAGATAAACGATCAGCTCAGCCAGGCTTCCGATGAGGTCAATGAAACCCAAATGCGAGATACCGTCACAGGGCTGTATAATGACACATTCTTTCGCAATTTCATCGATGAGCAATCCTCGCTGATGCTGGAATCCGAGGGTTTGGAGGACGATGTCCTCGCGGTTGTCGGTATCGATGAAGGCATGGCAAGAATTGAATACCAGTATGGACCGCGGGAAGTGGAAGCCATTCTCAAGGGCGTATCCAGGGTAATGCTTGAGAGCAAAGCCTCCAGCCAGCCGGCGTTCCGCTTGCATGGCGCCACATTCGCTCTTTGGATGCCTCGGATACTCTTCCATGAGGCCAACGAGCTCTGTGAGCGCATTAGGAAAAGCGTGGAAACCTCGAAAGCTTTCATAGAGCCAGTGACGATTTCAATCGGCCTCGTGGCCGTCGCCGAAATAAAGGAATCGATCACTGATCCGGTCGAAGCGGGATCGGCGCTCTCCGATATAGGTATCAGACGATTGAGGCTTGCGCGAAAACGCGGAGGCAACACGATCTGCTCCTCATCCGAAGTTGGAAAAGAAGTCGAGGCGAAGGCAAAAGTGCTCATCGTCGATGATGATGGCATCAATGCCGGTGTCATAAAAACCTTCCTGGAGAATGCCGATTATGTCGTTGAAACAGCTGAGGACGGGGATCAGGCGGTCAGAAAAATTGGCCAGGAAGGCTTCGATCTCATCATCTCCGAGCTCATGATTCCCAAGATCGACGGCTTCATGCTCAAGGAGATTCTCTCCAGGAAATCAGGGACGAAGGATATACCCTTCATCCTTTTATCCCATCTAAAGGATGAAAAGACGGTGATACGAGCTTACAGCCTTGGTGTCGATCATTATCTTCAAAAACCATATCTTCTCGCGGAGCTTCTAGGAATTGTCCAGAACATGACATCGGCATCTGGGGCGGGACGATGAATCTCGAGATAGAATACATATTGCTGGCAGTAATTTTCCTGCTCTGGCTCGATATTTTCATTGTCCTGAGAACGTTGTCCAACAAATCGGAATTGGCGCTCTCCGACGAGCGCAGACAGAAAGAACTCGCCGAACTCGCCCATCTTTTTGAAATAGATTCCAGCTGGGACAAGAAAAAAGTTAAGCGACTTTTCGACAATTACCTTCGCCTAAAGCAATCCATCGACCTCCCTGAAAACGAAAGGCTCAGGATTCTTGCTCTCGCCAAGGCAGACAAAATAGAGCCTGGCCTCGTAAAGAAGATACAGTATCAAAACCGCTATAGAAGAATGGAAGCGGCGCTGGGGTTGGCGCTGATCGCCAGCGACCGAACGCGCATAACGCTCGAGCGCGCTCTTCTTGTCGAAAAGGATTTTCCCGTCAAGCTTTTCATCGCGAACGCGCTGGCTGAGATCAAGGACCCGCGTTCGCTTGCGGTGCTCATAGAGAGCCTCCTTGGAGCCCATCGGTGGTACAGGGAAAAGGTAAACATGCTGATTGCCTCATTCGGCCTTCAGGCTTCTGATTATCTTCGGGGCTATTTCTGGCGGGCTGAGAATGAGATTATCGAGATGCTTGTCGATGTGTCGTCGCAATGCGTGTGCGAAGAGCTCAGAGACTATCTCTTCGCGCTGCTTTCTGGCGGATCGGCTGAGATGGAAAAGCTTTTGGCGGCAACGCAAGGATGCCCGGAAAAGAGTTGCGCTTATTGTTCTCACGGAAGGATTATCGCCGATGATTTTCGACGAGACTGCAAATTCGAGGGCAAGGTAGCTTCTGATTTTCGTTGCGCTCGTTTCTCCCTTCTCATCACCAGCAGGAATCCGGCGAGCAACCACCATCGGTTGATGGTCAAGGCGGCAGAATGCCTTGAAAAGTATTATAGCGGCATCCTCGATTCTCCGGAATTTCTCGATAGCGGCGACAAGGATATACGCGCGATAGCGATCAGGTCCTTGGGCAGAGGCAACAATGAGCAGGCTATCAGGGGACTGCTTATATATCTTGGGGATGAAACAACGATAATTCCCGCGCAGTTGGGCCTGTCGATGATTCTCGCGTCCCATCCTCGCCTCATTCCTTCGGTTGTCGAGGCGTTCGAGTCTTCGGAAGACAAAAAAATCAGGCAGAATCTTGCCGAAGTTCTGGCGGGAAGAATTGAATATTTTATAACAAAGCTGTCGGGCAAGGAATCCGAAAGCTCGGCGCGCTTGATACGAGAAGTACTAGAACTCGGGAAAGTCTCGGAAATAATCGAATTTCTCAAGCTTAACAAAGACGAGGAGTTGGAAGAAGCGGTCATCGCGATCATTCGTGAGGAAGCGAGGCGAAACGAAAAGCTCAAGACTGAATGTGGCCTTTATTTGCCCGATCGGCTGCTGGAAAAATGCGGCCTTGGCAAGATCATCCCGCCAGCGAGGAAGCGCGAGGAAAAGCGCGACTGGAAGATGGTCAGAGGATTGTATGGCATTCTCGTCTTCGCGCTTCTGTTTTTTCCCGCATTATACGTTCTGCGTTACAGCGACCGAATCAGGTACATTCCGATTCTCGATCAGCTGAAGACTTTCATCGTCGATTTTAACTACGATTTCGCCTGGTATTCGGTTGCCGTCAATTCGATATACATCATCCTTCTCCTGCTATCCGTCATAAAAGTGCGGTCGTCGACCCGACTCTGGAATCTCAAGACAATGTCGTTTCTTTTCAAGCCGCGAATGCTCCCTTCCGTGTCGATCATAGCTCCCGCCTTCAATGAGGAGAAAACCATCATCGAAAGCGCGAATTCGCTGCTCAACCTCAAATATCCCGATTATGAGCTAGTCATCGTGAACGATGGATCACGGGATGGCACATTGAACACGCTCATATCGTACTATGGGCTAAAAAGAACAGACTTCCATTTCGCGCAGAGGCTCAAGACAGCCTCGGTTCGCGGCATCTACATGAACCCTCTCTATCCGCGCCTCGTCGTCGCCGATAAGGAAAACGGGGGAAAAGCGGATTCGCTCAACGCCGGAATCAATATCGCGTCCAAGGAATATTTCTGCGGCATCGACGCCGATTCGCTTCTCGAACCGGATTCTCTCCTTAAGGTGGCAGCCCTCACCCTTGATTACGGCGTGGAAACGCCGGCGATGGGCGGCAATGTATTCCCGATAAATGGCTGCGAAGTTGATAGGGGAAAATTGACCAAGATTGCCCTTCCATCGAATAACTTGGCCAAATTGCAGACAATAGAATATCTCAGGGCATTCATGTGCGGGCGTCTAGGTTGGGCGCAGATCAACTCTCTCCTCATCATTTCAGGCGCGTTCGGCCTTTTCCGGAAGGAAAGAGTGATAAGCATTGGCGGTTATCTCACCAGTAATGAACGGTATGGGAAGGACACTGTCGGAGAGGATATGGAGCTGGTGGTGAGGATATCCAGGCTGATGCGCGAAAAAAAGCAGAAATACAGGATTAGCTATGCATACAACGCCAATTGCTGGACCGAAGTCCCCGAGTCTCTTTCAGTCCTGAAAAGGCAGCGTGACCGCTGGCACAGAGGGCTCATCGATATAATGTTCTTTCACCGGAAGCTGCTTTTCAATCCGTCATATGGCAAGATGGGACTCGTTGGAATGCCGTATTTCCTGATATTCGAGATGATAGGTCCGCTGTTCGAAATGCAAGGCTATCTCATGGTCGGCTTGGCCGCTGTTTTTGGCCTCATCAGCACAAAGCTCGCGCTTCTGCTTTTTGTATCGACCATCTTTATGGGAGTACTCATCTCGATGGCTTCGGTGCTGATCGCCGAGCGACAAATCTACTATTTCAACTATAGGGATACCCTCAAGATGCTCGCGATCGCGCTTCTCGAAAACTTTGGCCCGAGGCAGGTATTCTCGATGTGGCGCGTTTTCGGATTTCTCAGCGCGATGAAGAAACCAAAAGGCTGGGGCAAAATGGAAAGGAAGGGCTTTGGCGCTTCCGGCGCGATCCAGGGGCAGGCGAGCGGATTGCCCGGCAAGGACAAAAAATGAAAAAGGGCACGCTAAAGAAACATTCGGCAGTGACATTTCTTTCCTTCCTGTCCATTGCCGTGACAGCAGGTTTGGCGCTGCTCGTCTTCGCGCCCTTTCTGCTTTGGGAGGCGAGCCCTTTCCGCGAGCTGAATATTTGGACGGTAGACAAAACGGTTCCCTATCCAGATTACCGCGAACATGCGGGCTTCTTCTGGATACTGAAAAATGAAAAGATATCCAAACCTGGAGCGAGGCAGCTTTACAGCGAAAAATCGGATTATTTCGGATTCTATCCCTATGGCAAGAATGAGTGGAGGGGAAGTCCCCTTCCGGCGAGCGGGCCGCGGCCGGATATCATCTACATCACCGACACATATGGCGTCTATAAAGATGACTATATGCAGAAAAGACTGTCGGGAGAGCTTTCCCCGAAGATTTACGGTGGCCTCACTTCTGATGATATCCTGACGATAAGGAAAAATCTTGGCGCGGGCAATACCCTCATCGCCGAATTCAACACGGCAGCCTCGCCGACGAATCTGTCGGACAGACTTACGCTGGGCAGACTCCTTGGCGTGCACTGGAAGGGATGGATCGGAAAGTACTTCGAGGACTTGACGGATGGCAAAGAAGTACCGTCTTGGGTAGTGGCTAATTACGAATCGCAAAGAAATCAAAAATGGAGCTACTTCGGGAGAGGCTATGTTCTCATATCGGATGAGGACCGTGTCGAGATCCTGACGGAGAAAGATGATGTCCGGCCAGGTGGCATGAAATTCTCATTCAGGGAACCTTGGGCGCAAAATCTGAAATCGAGGAAGCCGGTTTCCTATCGATATTGGTTCGAGTGGACTGAACCCGATCCAGGCCTCGCGACGGTGGCGGACTATACGCTCGATCTCACGGAGAAAGGGACGGCCAAGTTGGATTCGCTGGGACTGCCATCCACCTTCCCCGCGGTCCTCCTCTATGAAAACCCCCAGTATACAGGCTGGTATTTCGCTGGCGATTTCGCCGACCTCAAGTCCACTGGGACACCTTTCAGGATGATGGGCATTTCCTGGCTGAAACGGCTGCTCGTGGACGATACCGTAGACAGCAATATCTATTTCTACTGGAAAGCCTATATGCCTCTCATGCATTCGATACTGCGTGCCGCCGAAACCGCCAAGAAAGCCCGCGCGACCATCCCTGGGGAACAAGGTGAACCCAGAATCAGCGTTCGCGCCTTCGGCAAGGGCTTCCAGATACTCGACAAGGATGGAAACTGGAATGACTTCTTCGTTCGCGGCGTCAACATGGGCTTGGCGGAGCCTGGCAAGTATTTTACCGAGTTCCCGCAGACGGTCAGCACCTATACGCGATGGATGGATGCCATCGCCGAGATGAACGCCAACACGATCAGGATTTATACGCTTCCGCCGCCGGAGTTCTACAAGGCTCTCTCCATTCACAATATGGAAAAGCCGGAAAAAACGCTCTTTCTTCTTCAAGAACTATGGCCCGAAGAAAACCCGCCGCACGGCGATTACCTCGCGAAGGAATATCGGGAAAGCTTTCTCAAGGAGATAGATTACGGCATCGACGCGGTGTATGGCCGCGCCAATATCCCGGAGCGAAAGGGAAGAGCATGGGGCATTTATACGGCTGACGTGTCGCGATGGCTCTTGGGATGGCTCGTTGGACGTGAGTTGGAGAGTCAGGAAGTGATGGAGACGGATGCCCGGAACAAGGATGCCGTTTATGTCGGGCGCTTCGTATCCGCGGGCGCGAATGCCACGCCTACCGAAGTATGGCTTGCTGAATCGCTGGATGAAGTGGCATCCATAGAAGCGGTACGATACGGCAAGCTGCATCCCGTTGCCTTGGTGAGCTGGCCGACGCTTGATCCCACATCACACGATTCCGAGTGGGATCCCGCGACCGGCAAAAAGAACAAGGGGAACGATAGGGCTAGCGTGACAATCGATCATTTCGAGATAACGCCCGCGATGAAGGCTGGTCTCTTCGGAGCTTACCATATTTATCCCAATTACCCCGATTTCATGAACAATGAGCTTGCCTACGGCGCGTACAAGGATGAAAAAGGGGTCCTTCGCTATGGTGGATACCTTAAGGAATTCATGCAGAGCCACAAGCGCTATCCGGCCCTTGTCGCGGAATTCGGCCTTGCCAATGGCGCGGGCGTCGCGCATTTCGCGCCGGACGGTCTGAACCATGGTGGCATAGGAGAGGCCGCGGCAGGAACTGGCATGCTGAGAATGATGGAAGCGATCAAAAAGGAAGGCTATGCGGGCGGTGTCGTGTTTGAATGGATGGACGAGTGGGTTAAAAAGACATGGACAACCGAAACCCTGATGATCCCGTATGACCGACACGTTCTCTGGCATAACGCCGTCGATCCCGAGCAAAACTATGGACTCATGGCAAATGAAGTCATCCCGCCGGAAAAACCCGGCGCAACCTATCGGGGGAAAGGCATCATCGATTTCATGGAACTGTCCGCCGATGCCTCATATCTCAACGTGACTATAAACCTTTCCCGCCTTCCCGATTTCAAGGGAGAGGAAGTGCTGGTAGGTATTGACACCTTAGGCCGCGATCTTGGACAAATGCGGTGGCCCGTGGGGAATCTCGGAACGACAACCGGCCTTGAATTCGTCGTGCGCATAAGCGACGCCAACAGGGCTGACCTTCTTGTCATACCCTCATACAACGCATCCATGTCACGGTTTTCCACCGCGCGATTGTGGGATGGTACTTTCGAGAGAATGAGCATGCTCGTCAATGGGGCGGTCAAGACAAAGGATGGCAGGGAAATTCCCGAAAAGCGCTTTGACGCCTCAGCCTTGCGGCAAGGGGTTTTCGACGAAGCGGGCAATCTGTGGAACATTGAAGGAAGCCACATTTCCCTCCGCTTGCCATGGACCTATTTGAACGTAACCGACCCCTCTTCGCGCAGAGTGCTCCAAGATTCGAGGACAGGGTTTTTCAACGGGGAACGTGACGCGTTGAAGACGACCGTGACGGATGGCTTCATTGTCGATTCGATCGTCTGGGACAGGGAGCGCGGCAGAACATCGGGAGGGATCACGATCGACCCCGCAATGCCGTTCATGTGGGAAGGCTGGGAAGTTGCTCCTCCCTACCGCGAAAGGCTGAAAAAAAGCTACTATATCCTGAAGGACGCCTGGGCTGCCGACGCGCTGGGGGAAAAAGGGCTTTAGATGACAGCCTTTACGCCGGGGAGCTTGGCCACTTCGGCATAAAGCCGATCCATCGATTGTTTCGAGTCGACGATGATCCTGGCTCCCATACGGCCATATTTGCCTTCAGGCTTGGCTGTGCCTTGAATCAGCGAGCAGGGAATGGACATTCTTTTTAAGGTGGCTCCAAGGGAAGCGGCCATGTCGGGAGCATCCGCTTTGATGTAGATGATCCGCAGGTCGAAATGGACTGGAAACTCTATCTGAACCCCGCCAAAGGGCCCGGAGCAGGATGGATTAGCTTCGCTCATGGTTTTAGTATGCAGGAAAGCGCGGAATTTGTCGAGGCGCCGGTTGGGCGCTCCTCTGTGATACCTGAAAGGAGTCTTTCTATGACGGATCCAAGAATTGCGAAACTTGCGGATATCCTCGTCAACTATTCCCTGAAAATTGGCAAGGGCGAAAAGGTACTTATCCAGGACAATAACCCCGAGCCGGATTTTGTACGTGCCCTTATCAGGGCGGTACACGGCGCGGGCGGCTTGGCTTTCATCGCCCTCAGGGACAAAACCGTTGAACGAGAACTTTACATCGATGGCACCGAGGAACAGTTCGCCTTGCAGGCGCGGTTCGAGGTGGACAGGATGAAGGAAATGGATGCCTATATCGGCTTTACGAGCCTGAGGAACGCTTTTGCCTGGAAGGATATTCCCTCGGAGAAAATGGACCTCTATAACAAATATATCTGGAAAAAGGTTCATATCGAACAGAGAGTCCCTCATACGAAATGGGTGGTTCTCCGCTACCCATCAGCCTCGATGGCGCAGAACGCGGCGATGAGCGAAGCGGCTTTCGAAGATTTCTTTTTCGATGTCTGCACCATGGATTACGCGAAAATGTCGGCGGCCATGAACCCTCTTGTGACGCTTCTGCGGAACACCGACAGAGTCAGAGTGCTGGGGCCTGGAACCGATCTCTCATTGTCGATAAAGGGCTTGCCGGCAATAAAGTGCGATGGAACCATGAACATCCCGGACGGCGAAGTATATACTGCCCCGGTGCGAGATTCCGTCAACGGCGTATTGAGCTACAACACACCCAGCGAGAAGGATGGTTTCAAGTTCGAAAATGTCAGGTTCGAGTTCAAGAATGGGAAAATCATCGACGCGAAAGCGAATGACACGAAACGCATCAACGCCATCCTCGATATCGACGAAGGAGCTCGGTACTTGGGCGAATTCGCCTTTGGGGTCAACCCTTTCATCACGAGCCCTCTTCTCGACACGCTTTTTGACGAGAAGATCGCCGGATCGATGCATATAACACCGGGGAATTCCTACGATGATTGCTTCAATGGCAACCGGTCGAGCCTGCATTGGGACCTGGTGCTCATGCAGGACAAGGCTGCCGGCGGCGGGGAAATATGGCTCAATGGCAGGCTCGCGCGAAAAGACGGCAGATTTGTGCTGCCTGAGCTGGAAGGTCTAAACCCCGAAAACCTAAAGTGAAGCGGGATGAGATTGGCGGGGGGCGCCGGATCGAGAACCCCGGTGCTCCCCAGCCAGGCTGTCGCCAGCTGCTTCGCTCAGGCGTCGTTGCCGATAGCGCCGACGGGGCAGTCAGAGAGAGCCTGGGCGGCGAGTTCGACCTCCGCGACGGCACCCGGCTGCTTGGTGACATAGGCCGCCGATCCATCATCGGACATTGAAAAGATTTCTGGCGCTGTCCCGGCGCAAAGAGCGCAGCCAATGCAGCTCGAATCTACGTACCACGTGCCCGGGACATTGCCCGGAGTCTTGGATGTCTTGTCTGCCATGATTCCTCCACGATAAAAGAATTATACTACTGGATCTTTCGTTGCGCACTCTAAAGATTCCTATTTGACACTCTGGGCGACAAAGCCCCCATCGATCCCCACGACAAGAAGCTTCAAAGGCTTGCTCGTTCCTGATGCGGCCCGCGCTTCCTGCACGAGCTTGAGCAAACCCGAACAACAGGGTACCTCCATGATGACGACCGAGACGGCGCTTGCTTGCTTGAGCATGGAGGTAAGTTTTGAAAGGTAGAGCTCCTTGCCTGAATCGAGTTTCGGGCACGCGATAACGAGGGATTTGCCCGATATGATATCAGCGTGAAAGGAGCCTAGCGCAAAGGCCGTGCAGTCGGCGGCGATGACGAGATCAGCGCATTCGAAATTCGCCGCTTTAGGATTCGCCAAGTGAAGCTGGATCGGCCAATTCTTGAGCGCCGATCGCCCAGAAGGCTTGTCAGGGAATGAAGGCCCTCTCTGCGGTGGTCTTTCCGATTCATCCTTCTTGGAACCTAGTCGCGCAAGGCCTCCGCAGGGCTTTGAAAAAACGATCGGCTTTTGGCGGCCAAAGCGCTCGAAGCCTGGAGGGATCGGCATCCCCTGCGCGTCCAGATAATCCACCGCTTTGTTCAGATAGAGATCTTGCCCATGGCTATCGAGGTGGATGAAATGCGCTCGCAGGACATCGGCGCCTTGGGAGAGGATTTCCTTCAGCACGGCGACTTCGTCGTAAGCATCGGCATCCCTTTCAATGACGTGGATCGCGTCCTGAGGGCAGTGCCCTATGCAAGCTCCCAAACCATCGCAAAGACTCTCGCCCACGAGTCTCGCCTTTCCCGCGATGACTTTAAGCGCGCCTTCGGGACAGCCCGTTTCGCACGAACCACATCCATTGCACCTTTTCTGGTCTATTTCGATGATCGTCCGCTTCGCCATTTTCCCCTCACATCCTGCTTGTGTTCTATTATCGGTCTACGCAATACAGCTAGTATAGCGAGTTGGGTCGTTAGAAGTCGTAACAGATGTTACGGGAAGGCGACATTTCTATGATAAAAAAGGCCCATGGAAGCGGATGCTTCCATGGGCTCGCTGAAACTAAAATGGCTGAATTAAGCGGCCATGACCGGCACGATGCGCGGCGAAGATTCAGGTTTCTTGGGAAGAGCGATAGTCAAAAGACCATCTCTGAACTTCGCTTCAATTTTCTCCACGTCGACATCTTCAGGCAGGGCGAGAGAGCGGGAGAATTGAAATTCCCTGCGCTCTCTGCGCAACCAGCGGCCTTTCTCGTTCTTCTCTTCTTTGTTTTCGCTCTTGGCGGTGGAAAGGAAGAGCGTGCTGTCCTTAAGCTCGAGCTTTATGTCTTTTTCCGACAGGCCAGGCAATTCAGCCTCCACGACATATCGATCGTCTTCTTCGAGTACGTCGATAAAGGGAGTCCTGAACTGAGGAGAAAGAAATTCGTCGCCGGAGAACATCTGATCGATCAGGTCAAAGGGATTAGTTCCGTAAAGGCTTAGGTTTTTCATAATGAACCTCCAAATGGTCCGGTGCTTCCGGACTTTTGCCGGATGGGCTTGAACCTTACGGGTTGCCTTCATCCTGGCGGGCCCCATTCAGGCGCCCATTGATTATTAAGCATAAATCGTGCCAATAATTTTGAATATTGTTAAAAATGCATGGATAATTTTTAATTATATATTATGAAATAGTTTATGAGTACTGATATCTTTGATTTAAAATTTGCGGAAACTTAAATTTGATTAAGCTTCTGGATATATATGTTTTTTTTAGCTTCAAACAGCCAAAAAATATGTCGCTGGGGTAAAAAGATCGGAATGCCGTTTCATATCGTTTCATCTGTGTGGAAAGTACTCTCTGTATTGTGTTGAAAAGAAACACATGCTTGGGTCAATCGGTTTCGCGCCAGCGGAGGGCAAGGGCTTCAAGCGCGTCGAGGGCGAGATAGAGGGCAAGTCCAACGAAAGAGAGTGCCATGATGGCAGCATACATGTCGGGATAATCCACCCGGGACCAGGAATCCATGATATACCAGCCAAGCCCGTCCATCGACGCGAAGGTTTCAGAGAGGAAGAGAACGGCGATGGCGGTGCCGAGACTGATTCTTAGCGAGGAAATGAGCGAGGGCACGGTAGCGGGAAGAATGGCATATCCCAGATTCTGCCAAGCATTGGCGCCCAGAGATCGGATGGTATCGATGAGGGAAGAGGGGATCGCCTTGGCTGAATCCCTGGCTCCCACAAAAAGTTGGCCAAAAATGACAAGTCCCATGAGCGCGACTTTCGACGCATCCCCCAAGCCAAAAAAAAGCATCAGTAACGGGAGAAAGGCTACTTTGGGAAGAGGGTGAAGAAGATAGACCATTGGCGATGCGAGGGTGTCGGCCGATTTTTTTCGTCCTGAGAGCAGGCCAAGCGCCCAGGCAGGAGGGCCGGCGATGAGCAAGGCAAGGAAAATCCGTCTCAGAGAAGCCTCAATGTGGATGAAAAGCGTGCCATCGGCGATTTTTTTCGCAAAGCTTTCCGCCGCGGCGATAGGGGAAGGCAGGAAAGGCCTTTTCAGAATCGAAGAAATGGCCCCCCAAAACAAGGTTAGAATGAAGGCCGCAAGAACGATTTTGCCCAGTTTGGCGAAAAATTTGGGGAGGATGCGTCTTGCGGGCGCCATGGCTCCTTCGGCAATAGCGCTTTCTTCGCTTTCTTTCCTTCTCCCGCCTCCTTCAAACAAGGCACGCAGCGCGGCGATATTCGCGAAATACGCTTCGCTCTCCCTGTAGCGCAGGGTGGCCGGGGCTGGCGATCGGTCAGGGAGATGTGAATCGCGCTGGCGCGGCTCCGCAGCCTCAGAAGAGCTCGGCCGCGGAATCAGTGAGCCTGGGGCGGCCGCTCTTCTGCCGGTATCGAACCGCGTGGAAAGCGTCGAAGGGTTCTTTCCGTCAAGGACGTAAACGGTATCGGCAAGATAGGCAGCTTCCTCGATGGAGTGGGTGACAAGAATAATGGTTGTCCCATGCTTGCGCTGGGCTTCGAGCAGTGTCTCCTGGAGGGATTCCCTGGTGATGGCGTCGAGGCTGGAAAACGGCTCGTCCAGAAGGAGCAGATCGCTGTCGGAAGCGAGGGCTCGCGCCACGGCGACGCGCTGTCTCATGCCTCCTGAAAGCCGCGCAGGATAGATTTTGGCGAATTGGCGCAGCCCCAGTTCGGCGAGAATAGGGTCGACCCTGGCTCTGCATTCCGATGCCCGAACTTTGCGCACCCTCAATCCTAGCTCGGCGTTGGCCTGAACGCTTGCCCATGGCAGGAGACCAAAATCCTGGAATATTATCGATGTCTTTTCCCGGATTGCGCCGCCCGATTTCCCGTCCACGTCGAGCTTGCCCGAAGTCGGGGCGGATAGGCCTGCGATGATGCGCAGCAAACTCGTCTTGCCACAGCCCGAGCGGCCTACTATGGCGGTGATGGCCCCGCGCTCTAAACGGGCTGTTATACCCGAGAGCACAGGAAGACTGCCTCCCTTAAGCGGATAGGAAAAGCCTACATTCTCGAGCCTGACCATTGGAGGCGGCTAGAAAGCTTCAAGGGGACGCTTGTCGAAGAGTCCGGGAAGATCGATAGTTGCCTTCAATAGCCCTTTGGAGCTGAGCCAGGCCGCGGCTTTGCTCATGTCATTCATGGCCGGCAAGCGCGGCTTCTTGTAGACCACGAAGACATACGCCTTGGCCGCTTCTTCCGAGAACCCGGCCTTCTTCACTAGAAGAGGACGGTACAAATCCGGACTCGCGTTGATCTTCTGCGCGGCCTTCCAATATGCCTTGTAGAATTTCGAGATTTCGCCTGACTTGCTCGACAAGGCGCTTCGTGAGAAAGCCAGTACCCCGGCGCCGAAACCAAGATCGTCGGTGGCGGCAAGGAGTCTGGCTCCCCGCACGCGCGCTGTCGTGAGGAAGGGTTCGGGCATGCCGGCCGCGGCGATCTGTCCAGCGAGCACCATCTCGAGTCGGACGGGCATTTTCGGCACGGGCATGAGATTCACTTCGGATGCCGGCACCCCCGCTCCTGTCATGAAGCTATCTACCATGTAGTGAATGACCGTATTGCTGGAAATTCCGATTGGCTTGCCGGCCAGATCGGCAAGGCTCTTCGCGGTTGACGAGGGAGCCGCGACAATACCATAGCGGCCGTCGGTCAGGCTCGTTATTTTGACCGGAAAGCCGGCTTGCACGGCGAGAATCACCGCAAGGATGTCGGAAATCACACCGTCCACCGAACCAGCCTGGAATGCCGAATCGCGCTCAACCGCGCTTTGGAAGCGCACTAAATCGACATTCACGTTTTCCGCGGTGAAGAAGCCGTCGGTTTCGCAGAGCATGAGGGGAAGCGAATCGGCGTCGGCGAAAATGCCGATTTTGAGCGTATTTTCGGAAGATGTCTGGGCATCGACGGCAGACAAACCTGCCAAAAGCAGCAGCGCGGCCGCGAAAAATGCGAATTTCCTGCCTGTCATAGTTGGAAGCTCCTTTTCAGCGCGCTTCGTTCCATCGATAAGCGCGGTCGTCAGGAACGCCGAGGCGATCCAAGATTCGGTTTACCACAGTGTCGGCCAATTGTTCAATCGATTCGGGTTTGCTGTAGAAGCTGGGACTGGCGGGAAGTATCACCGCTCCCGCTTCCTTCAGCGCGACAAAGGCTTTCAGGGAAATGAGGGAGAGCGGCGTTTCCCTTGGGACAAGAATAAAGGGCCATCCTTCCTTGAGGGCGACACTGCCCGCGCGATGGATGAGGTTGGCGCAGGATCCCGAGGCGAGGCTGCCGATTGTACCCATCGAGCAGGGAACGATGACCGTCCCGTTCAATCTAAAGGAGCCTGACGCGATGGGCGAGGAAAAGTCGTCGGGGGAATGGTATTTAACGATGGCGGGGGATTTGTCGGGGCCGCCCGCCGACCTGATCATGCCGAGCCAATACCCGAGAGGTCGTTCTGTCTCTTCGAGGATGACACGGGCTCCCCAGGATGAACAGGTAAGATGAATTATGACGCCTTTTGCGGCGAGAGCGGATATGAGGCGGAGTGAGTACAGGGCGCCAGAAGCTCCCGTGATGCAGACGAGATAACGTTCCATCCTGCCGACAGTCTATATCAGATATATATCGAGGGCAACACCGAGGAGAAAAAGCAGAGGGATAATTTCATTTATCCCGTACGCGGCTATCTTTATGTGCTTTTCCGTACCACCCAACGCGACAATGTGTTCGGCAACGATGAGAAAGGCGCAGATGGCAAGGGCGATGATAGTACCCAAGCCCGTCTTCGGCCAGAATGCGAGAACGCTCGCAAGGCCTGCGGCCGCGAGGAGGTGGCTGCAGGCAGCGATGATCCTGCCGCCTTTTGCCCCGAAACGGGCGGGAACAGAGTGAAGTTTTTCGCTCCGGTCGAATTCGATGTCCTGGAGGGCGTAAAGTATGTCGAAACCAGCCACCCAGAAAGCTACGCCAGCAACGAAGGGAAAGTAACGGACGTGAAAAGCGCCTGAAATGCCAAGAAAGGCGCCCATGGTGGCGGCCGAACAGGTGATGCCAAGCCAGAAGTGACAGAGCCAGGTAAAGCGTTTCGTGTAGGAGTACCCGAAGACGAGAATGCCGGCTACGGGAAGGAGGATGACGCAAAGCGGATTGAGCATAGCCGCGCCAAAGACGAGGAGGGCGAGCATCGCTCCTGCGAAGAGCCACAGCTCCTTCACGGAAAGCTTGCCCGTTGGAAGGTGCCGACCGGCCGTGCGGGGATTCTTCGCGTCAATGCGCTTATCGATGATCCTGTTCAGGGCATTCGCGGCGTTTCGCGCGCCTGTAGCCGCCACGACGATCCAAAGAAGCTTCAATGCTGGAGGATGACCGCCGGTTTCCAGGAGAACGGCCGCAAGCGCAAAGGGAAGGGAAAAGAGGGTGTGGCGAATCATCACCGCGTCGCCTACAGCGGCAAGTCGACGACCGAAGTCCGCGCCTTTCAATGCTCCTGATACAGAAGGCTCAATCGATACCATACTCTTTCCAGCGGGCGTCGACGCGCTCGACAATATCGGCAGACATCGCGAGCGGCTCAGGCCATTCCCGGCCGTGACCTTCCTCCGGCCATTTCCGTGTCGCGTCGACGCCGAGCCGCGTGCCGAAGCGGGGCTGGGGCGAAGAATGGTCGAGCGCGTCGAGGGGCCCCTGCGACAGGACGAGGTCTCTGCCCGCGTCGATATTGTTGAAGACCTTCCATGCTACAAGGGAGAGATTCTTGAGGCTGATATCGTCGTCGAGAACGATAATGAGTTTCGTATACATCATCTGCCCCATTCCCCAAAGGAAATCCATCACTTTACGCGCGTGGCCGGGGAAGCGTTTTTTTATGGAGACGATGACGCAGTTGTGGAATACTCCTTCGAGGGGCATGGTGAGATCGGTGATTTCGGGACAGAGTTGCCTCAGGAGGGGAAGGAAGAGTCGCTCCGTCGCTTTCGCCATGTAGCAGTCTTCCTTGGGCGGAATCCCGACGATGGTTGCCGGGAAGACAGGGTTCTTCCTGTGGGTGATGCGTTCCAGATGGAATACGGGATACATGTCGGGGAGGGAATAGAAGCCAGTATGATCGCCGAAGGGGCCTTCGAGGCGGGTTTCCCCGGGATCCACGTAGCCTTCAAGTGCGAACTCGGCATCGGCGGGAATCAGGACGTCCGAGAGGCTGGCCTTTGTGACCTCGGTGCTCTTTCCACGGAGAAAGCCCGCGAACATGGCTTCCCACACGCCTTCGGGCAAGGGGGCTGTCGAGGAATAGGTGATCGCGGGATCAGAGCCGAGAGTAACGACTACGGGCATTCTTTCCTTGCGCGCCCGGTATTTTTCGAAGAAATGCGCCCCATCCTTGTGCAGGTGCCAGTGCATTCCAGCTGTCCTGTCATCGTAGATCTGCATGCGGTACATTCCCCAGTTCTGCGCGCCCGTGTCGGGATCCTTTGTACATACGACAGGAAGAGTAAAAAAGCGCCCTCCATCGCCGGGCCAGCATTTCAGAACGGGGAGGCTGTCGAAGCCGGCCTTGTCGTCGATAACCTGGCGGCACAAGGGATGGCTAACCTTCCTTGGCAAGAGGGATTTCGCTATGGGAAGCTTGGGCAAGGCGCTCGGGATAGCTGAAAACAGAGAGAATCCCCGGACTTGCTTCCATGCCCAGGTAAGGAGATCTTCGATTTCCTTCGCCTTGGCATCGAGGCTCTCGGCGCCCAAGGCGGCGGCCATGCGCGATTCGGATCCCATCGCGTTGATGAGAAGCGGCCACTTTGAGCCTTTTACTTTTTCGAAAAGGAGGGCGGGGCCGGCGCTACACATTACCCTGTCGGCGATTTCCGTTATCTCGAGCACGGGATCTACTTCGGCCTGGATGCGCCTGAGTTCACCTTTGGCTTCAAGGGCGGCCATGAATTCCTGCAAACTATCAAATGCCATGCCATCAGTAGTGCCACGAAGCTTGTGGGGGAAGCAAGTAGGTTAAACAGAGGGCTGATCCTTAACTGAGGGCAAACGCCGGGAGATACTCGGCTTTTCGTTTGCCTGGCGTAGGATCAGCCTTCTTCC
>Ga0172379_10005854_pt1 | contig 16912 bp, 17 predicted proteins | sample GrowelOW334metaG_FD_119756 | JGI IMG/M metagenome (GOLD analysis project Ga0172379, IMG submission 119756) | Groundwater microbial communities from an aquifer near a municipal landfill in Southern Ontario, Canada - Groundwater well OW334 metaG | ecosystem: Environmental > Aquatic > Deep... | reverse complement strand
CTGAGTGATCTTCAAAATATATTTCGCGTCGATTCTCGCGATGTCCGGTTTTTCGGGAGTGAGGCTGAGTTGCGTGATTTCGCCGGACCTCTCGGAGAAAGCGAAGTCGCGCACCGAGCCGGCGAGCATGCCGGTGTCGGTAAGGACCTGAGCGCCGATCACGGCGATATCCTTCAGGAAAACGTTAAGAATCTCTTGCGCGTCAGTGATCGGCACAGGCGAGGGAAGGTTCTCGGTGATCACGGCGTTGTCGTAAACGCTTTTCACCGACGCGAAAGGAATCACGTCGAGAGACCCTTTTTCAGTATCCGGAGCAAGAAGGAGCGCGATGACGCGTTTTTGTACGGGATCGATAACATATCCCTTGACGCGACCCATCTTTTCGTTCTTGTCCGAGTTAATTACCGGCTTATTCAGTAAAACCAAACTATATATCATTATCGCCCCGGCTTCCCGATGATTGCTGCTTCGGGTGACACTATATTATATCATCCCCGGCATTTGGGGCAAGGTGACGCGTTTAGAAAAATACTTCCTGATTACAATAGAAAGCAACGTATCGCGAAAGAATGGAAGATAGATAATTGATTCCCGATAAAAGAATTCAGTTTTCCTGATCGAGCGTGAAGCGGTCGCCGTTGATTTCGAGGTAGTAGTCGCCGGATTCCGCGTCGTGTTCGAGAAACCTCCCGAACTGCGAGAGCGCTTCGCGAGAGAACCGCGCTTCAAGGTCCGTGCCCGGAATCGAGCAGTAAAGCGACTGCGTGTCCGGAGCGCGGAGAGTTTCCGGGGCGAGGCATATCGTGCGCCCGTCGCTCAAAAGCAAACGTATCAGGTCGACGCCTTCCTCCGTGTTTTCGAGGTAGAGGCCGCGCACGCAGAATGGCGTGTCCTCGACAATGACCGGGTTCGACTCCTCGCCGATCCGGATCATATAGGAGTCCCCCTCGCGCACAATCGACTGGCAGAAGAGGCTCAGGATTTTTTCATGAACGATTGGCTTGCCGTTGGCGAACCAGCGGCCTTCGCGGTCGATTCTTATGTCCGCTGGGGGCGGCTTCATTGATAGTTTCTCCTGTTCGGTCAAAAGGCTCAGCGTCACTCAGCCGTTTTCGCGGCCGGTTTTTTCATTTTGCCAACGACTTCTTTCAGCATGTCGGGGTAATTGGAAAAAATCCCGTCGACTCCGGCTTTGATCAGCCGCTGCATTGTTACCGCGTCGTTCACGGTATAAACATTGACGGCCAGCCCTTTCTCATGGGCGGCTTTCACCTGCGATTTGCTTACGTTCAGATAACGAGGATTAATAGCGTCCGGATGGCAGTTTTCGATTATTGAGTCGATATTCTTTGCGCTGCCGATGTCGCCGACGAGCGCGCCGGTCTTGATCTCCGGATCGAGTTCCTTGATTTTTTTGATGATGTTATGGTCGAAGCTGGAAACAATCGCCGTCTCTTTCAGGCCAAGTTTATTTATCAGCCGGACGGTTTCTTCCTCGCAACCGGGGGCTTTGATCTCGATGTTGACCTGAACTTTGCCTTTCGCGAATTCGAGAACTTCGCTGAGGGTCGGCACTTTTTCGCCGGCGAAATCCTTGCTGAATGACGAGCCGGCGTCGAGCTTAGACACCTCATCATATGTCATTGTGGCTAAGGAGTTTTTCACGCCCGTGGTGCGCAGAGTCGCGTCGTCGTGCATGACGACGATTTTGCCGTCTATCGTGCGGTGGACGTCGAACTCGATCATGTCCGGACCCATTTCGACAGCTTTTTTGAAAGCGGCCATAGTGTTTTCGGGCGCATAGCCGGAAGCGCCTCGGTGCGCGATAACACGGACCGAACCCTGTGGCGGCTGAAGGTCGACGGCAAAGACTGTGGCGCAGGCGAACGCGCTCAGAGCGAAAGCGAGTAACGAGCTGGTGAATAGTTTCATAGCATCTCCATAATAGCCGCAGAGTTTCGCGGCGAATTGATCTTTATTATATTAAACGAACTCCGGAATGTCATCCGAATAACTGAATTGCCGGCCACGGCATTGAAATCATGCGATATCTAAATCATGCAAATTTAATTGTAACGTGGCGCCTTTTACTTTAAAATCATCATAATTCGCGGGATGGAGAGAACGAGGGGGCGGCGAGATGCAGGCTGCGCGGTTGCGCGGTTTGCAGGCGGCAAAGCGAATGCAAGCGGCGTTTTCGGAGGAGTTTTGGAAAAAATCGTTACAGAAGCGGTCGGCAAACGGTTCGGGCCGCATTTAATATTCGAGGAAATCAGCTTCGAGATAGCGCGTGGCGGTTCTGTCTGTCTTTGGGGTCCCAACGGATCGGGCAAAAGCACGCTCCTTAAAATAATGGCCGGTCTGATTCGGGCTTCGTCCGGGAACGTAACATATTTCGCGGGCGGCAAAAGCGGCAAACCGGGGCAGTTCAAGAATTTATTTGGCATGTCCGCGCCGGACGTCAGGCTGTACGATGAGCTTTCGCCGCTCGAAAATCTGGAATTTTTGCGACGCTCGCGCGGCTTGAGCGAAGATACGAAATACGAGTCGGAACTGCTTGAGCAGTTTTCGCTGACGGAATTCGCGAAAGAGCCGATTGAGAATTTTTCGTCGGGAATGCGACAGAAGTTTCACCTGATCGGGGCGCTGGCGCACCGGCCGGCGGCGCTTCTGCTCGACGAGCCGACGTCCTTCATGGATGAGGCGGGCAGGCGGCAGACCGCCGAGATAATCGCCGGATTGAAACCGGCGTCTCTGCTTGCCGTGGCGACGAACGATCCCGCGGAACGCGCGTGGTGCGAGGCGACTATTGAGTTACGCAAGTAAAATATACGCGGTCGTCAAGAAAGACGCCCTCGAGGAAATGCGCGCCCGCTACGCGGTGAACTCGACGCTGCTTTTCTGCGTGACCTGCCTGATGGTGGTGAGCTTTTCGCTCGGCGGTTCTGTGTCCGACCCGCGTCTCCAATCGGCGCTTTTGTGGGTCATACTGTTTTTTTCGTCGATGATGGGACTGCCGAGGGTGTTCATTAAGGAAGAGGATCGCGGAACGATGAACACGCTGCGGCTGGTTTGCGAACCGGGGCAGGTGTTCATAGGCAAAACGCTGGTGAACCTGTTTTTATTAACGGCGGTTATGGCAATTGTCGCGCCGTTGTACATAATATTGCTGAATGTGACGCTGCGGCACGTTGGATTCTTTATACTAACGATAACGTTGGCGTCGCTGGGACTAACGGTAGTGAGCACGTTGCTGTCCGCGGTGGTGGCGCAGGCGCGGGCGCGCGGAACATTGTTCCCGGCGCTCGTGTTTCCGGTGCTGATGCCGGTTTTTCTGATAGCGGTGGAAGCTACGGGCAGGGCGTTTGAGGCGCCGTCGCCGTGGGACCATGCGAACCTGCTGGTTTTTCTGACGTGTTACGCGGTCGCCGCGCTCGTCGGCGGCACATTTTTATTTGAATATGTTTTTTCGGAGTGAATGATTTGCCGGTATTGATAGGAACAGCGCTTTTTTTGTGGATGGCGGGAGTGATGTATGGCGCGTTTGTTTATGCGCCGCCGGCTGAAGGCTTGGGAGAGACGAGCCGCCTGATCTTCCTGCACGTGCCCGTGGCGTGGACGTCGGTGATGGCGTTCATAACGTCGTTCGTGTATAGCATATTGGTGTTGCGCCGGAACCGGCACGAGGACGATATTCGGGCCGAGGTGGCCGCGCGGATGGGGCTGTGGTATTGCGTTTTGGCGACAATCACCGGAGCGTTCTGGGCGAAGGCGACGTGGAACACCTACTGGAACTGGGACCCGCGCGAGATTTCGATCGTCGTTCTGCTCCTCGTTTACATGTCGTATTTCGGACTTCGCTCTGCGGTCACGGACCCGGACAAGAAGATTCGCCTCGCGGCGGTTTATGCGATACTCGCGGCGATCATAATGCCGTTTCTCGTTTTTGTCGTTCCGAGGATGTACATGAGTCTGCATCCCGACACCTTGATTAATAATTCGGGGAAGAGCCAGCTTGCGGATGTGCGCATGAAACAGGTGTTTTTCTTTTCGCTCGCCGGTTTTACTTTACTCTATTTCTGGCTGTTTAATTTGTCTGTGCGGATCGAGCGTTTGGTCCGCAGGAAGGAGGGCTGGAATGTCTGATTGGAAGACAGTCCTGATTTGCTCGATGGTTGTTCTTGTTGGAATATTCGGTTACATGATTTACTTGAATCTCAGACTGAATAAGGCGGAAAAAAAATGAAATTGAAATATGTGGTCGGATTTGCGGTAATCGCGGCGTGCGTGGTTGTGGGCGTTTACATGTTGAAGACATCGATGACGCCCTATCTGCCGTTTAAGGAAGCGATGGCGGCGAACGGCCGCGAGGTCCAGATCATCGGCTCGATAGTGAAAGGCAAAATCGGTGTGGACGCTAAAACGGGATTGCGCCGGTTCATGCTGAAGGACCAGGCGGGGACGGAGCTGGAAGTCGAGACGCGAGAGAACCTGCCGTCGAATTTCGAGCACGCAAAATCGGTGGTCGCGGTCGGCTCATATAAAAACGGAGTATTTGTGGCGAGCAAGATTCTCGCGAAATGCCCGTCGAAATATGAAAAGAAGGCGGATGGCGCATCTCCGGAAAGCCGGTCTGCACAGTGATATTCGGACAGACGCTCATATTAACTCTTTTAATCCTCAATGTTGTGACATTCGGGTTGTATCTGATGTCGCTCGGAGCCCCGGACGGATGGCGGCGCGCCGGACGTTCAGCCCAGTGGCTCAAGGCGGCTGTCGGAGCGCTCGCGGTTTTTTATCTCGGAACGCTTTTCGTGCACAATCAGTTCGCATTCAAATATGTTTATGAAAACAGCGCCTCCGCGCAGGAACTCCTATATAAGATATCAGGAGTGTGGGCGGGGCAGGAAGGCACGTTTCTTCTGTGGCTGTTCTTCCTCTCGGCGGTAGGAGTCGCGGTGGCGTACGCGGCCGGCGAGTACGAAGGCTGGGCGCTGATCTTCATGTCGGCGCTCGAGGTTTCGATCTGCGCGCTATTGCTGAAAAGCAATCCATTCCAGTTGTCGCCGGAAGTCGCGGCCGACGGGCTGGGGATGAACGCGCTTCTGAAAAACCCGTGGATGGCGATCCATCCGCCGATTGTTTTTCTCGGATACGCGCTCGCGGCGGCGCCGTTCGTGATTTTTCTGGCCGGCGCGGCAAAAGGCGACCCGGCGGCGTGGGCGCGGCGCGCGTGGCCGTGGGCGGTCCTGTCATGGGGCGTACTCGGAATCGGAATATTTCTCGGCAGCTACTGGGCTTACGAAGTGCTCGGCTGGGGCGGCTACTGGGGATGGGACCCGGTTGAAAACGCGTCGCTGTTTCCGTGGATCGCGCTGGGCGCGCTCGTGCACGGCCTGTTTTTGCAGGGCTACAGGCGCAAATATGTTTTCTGGAACGGCGCGATGGCCGCAGCGGCATACATACTTGTGCTTTTCAGCGCCTTCCTAACGCGCAGCGGCGTCCTGAGCGAGTTTTCCGTCCACTCTTTCGAAGGGCTGTCTCTTTATGTTCCGCTTCTGACGATCCTCATCGCAACCGGCGCGCTTGCGGTTGCGCTTCTCGCAGCGCAGGCGAGAAAAACCATTAAGCTTGAAAAAAACGACTCCGAAAAAACAGACGCGCGTCCTGCATTTCTTTCATGGACCGTAATCTTTTTCTGGATATTTTTCGCGTTTGTGTTCGTCGGCACGAATTTCCCGCTGATTTCGCGCGCGCTGATGGAAAACGCGTCGCCGGTGCAGACGAAATATTACAACGTGACCTCGATGGCGGTCGGCGTCCCGTTCGCAGTTTTGTTATTGTTGTGCCCGCTGTATTTCGCGCGCCGCGCTGGCGGTAAAATTTCGATGGCGTCGCTGGTCACCGGGATCGCGGCCGGTATTGCGGCGGCGGCGTTATGCTTCGCTATAGGCGTGCGGCATCCGGCGTTGTTGCTGTTCGGCTTCGCGGGAGGCGCGGCGGCGGCCACTCAGGGGTTGACGTTCGTAAAATATCTGTTCAGCGGCAAAAAGAATTTCACGGCGTACATGTCGCATCTCGGCGCGGCGCTGCTCTTTATAGGGTTTGTTGTATCGACCGCCGGAACCAAAACAGAGCAGCTTGTTCTGGCGCCCGGAGAAACGGGCCGCTACGCGGGCGGAGAGATAACGGTTGTCGGAATAGAACCTCACGAACACGGATACAGCGCGATTTTGAAATTCACGGGGAAGCAGTCCGGCGAAGCGAAACTCACTTTCGTGTCTGAAGAAGCGCGCGGAATGGCGGTGAACAGGCCGGTTGTCCGTAATTCGGCTGCCGGGGACGTATATCTTTCGCCGACGCAGATTGTTTTCCGCGAGAACGCGGTTGAAGCGCCCGGAAGCGGATCGTCGGGTTCGGCGCACGGCAGCTTTAGCATCAGGATGGGCGAAACGGCGACAGCCGGCAAAGTTCAAATCAAATTTGAAAAATTCGATCTCGAAAAGATGAAAGAAGGAATAGTTGGAGTCGTAATAAAAGCGGCATACGACGGGAAAGAAGAAGAAATTATTCCGCAACTCGTGCCGGGACCGGAAGGCATGTCGTCTCAGGAAGCGTCGATGAAGAGCGTTGAAATGTCGTTCGGCGTATTATCAATCGACCCGGCGAATAAAGAAGTTGAACTTGGATGGCGCGAAGGGCAGGGACCGGCAGTTTCCGCTAATGACACGATGACGGCGGCGGCATTTACAGCAGGCTGGAAGCCGTGCATCTGGATTGTCTGGTTAGGAATGATAGTAGTTTCGGCGGGCATAATGGCGGCAGCCTTGAGGCGTTTTATGAGAATCCTGTCGAAGAGGGCGGCTTGACGTTTCGCGGCGTTGGCTGAAAAAAGCATAAAAAGGCTATTTGTTAAGCCATAAATATCAATTTCAGATTTTCCAATGACTCTTATAGAATAATATGATATATTTAAGTGTTTTTAATCTGTCCGGCTGTATTTTGTTATGTCCGGACCGAGCCGGACCGGGTGAGCAGGGTGCGAGTAATAGGCGGCGAGAGGAAGAGAGCGGCTCTTTTAGGGCCGGGTCCCGGCGACCAGACGATCCGCCCCACATACGACCGGGTGCGGGAAAGCGTTTTTGATTTGCTCAACAGGGTTGAAGGGTTCGAGGTTCTGGACCTTTTCGCCGGGACGGGCAGCGTCGGGATTGAGGCGCTGAGCCGTGGAGCGCGGCGCGCGGTGTTCGTCGACAGCGGCGCCGAAGGCATACGGCTGATAAACGCGAACCTTGAGAAGCTGAGGATGAAGGACAGGGCGGAAGTCGTGCGCTCGGACGTTCGAACGTATATCAAGCGTTTGAGGCCCGCGCGGTTCGACGTAATATTCATAGACCCGCCGTATGACTCCGAACTCTTCAGCGAGACGATGGAACTGATCGCCGGCGGTGAATTCACCGCGAAGAACGGCGTGATTATAGGCCAGCGAGGGCGCCGGCAGGAGAAAGAGGAATTCGGGCGTTACAAGCTCAAAGACCAGCGGCGCTACGGAAAGACTTGGATAACGATCTGGAAATCAACGGAAGGAACGGCATCGCGAAATGATTAGAGCGGTATATCCGGGAAGCTTCGACCCCGTCACGCACGGGCATATGGACATTGTGCATCGTTCGGCGGCGATATTTGACGATCTGATTCTCGCGATTTCCAACAATCCGAGCAAGAAAGCGCTGTTCAGCATCGAAGAGCGCCTCGAGATCGCGAATCATCTCACGAAAGACATTCCGAATGTCCGCGTGGACAGTTTCGACTCGCTTCTTATGCAATACGTGGTTTCGAAAGATGTAAAGGTTGTGGTGCGCGGGCTTCGCGCGGTGACGGACTTCGAGATGGAATTCCAGATGGCGCTGATCAACAAGCACATCAAACATGACGTTGAGACGATATTTTTAGTTACGAACACGGATTATTCGTTTATAAGTTCATCGATAATAAAGGAAGTGGCGTCGTTCGGAGGCGATGTGAGCCATCTGGTGTCGCCGATAGTCAACGAAAGCCTGAAAAAGAAGTTTGGGCGGTGAGAAGTTGGAAGGGGATAAGAAAGCCGAAACGGCGGCAAACGAGCGCGCGGCGCGGTTCCACAGGCTGCTCGACAATATGGAAGCGCACCTGGACAGCGGTTTTTTTCTCTCGATGATAGGAAAGATAGTCGTCGACGAGAAAAAGCTTTTCTCGGTATTGAGCGAGTTGCGATCCTTGCAGTTCGATATGGAGGCGGAGGCGAAGGCCGCCGCTGAGAAAACGCAGAGCGCGCGTGAGAAAGTGGAATCGAAAGGATTCAGCGGCCGGGCTCCCGAGCAGGGGGCGGTAGGAGCGCAGGATGTCGAGGAAGCGGCGCGTTACGCGCAGGCGATGAGGCAGGGAGCCGACCAGTATGCCGCCGAAGTCCTTGACAATCTCGACCAAACAATGCAAAAGATGAAGGTTACTTTAATAGAAGGAAAGAAATTATTACAGCAAAGGCTGTCTCGGGAGGTGAAGAAAGATGGCGCAACCGAAATATAAGAAATCGCGGTCGGCAACGCGCAGTCAGAAGGCGCAGTGGAAACGCGCGCTGACGCCGCCGACGCTGGTAGAATGTCCGCAATGCCACCAGCAGAAGATGATTCACAGGGCATGCATGAGTTGTGGGTATTACAAGGGGAGAACAGTGATTGCCACAAAAGTGGAAGGATAGCGGAGGTAAGGGTAAATGTCTAAATACTTCGACCGTCTGAAGAAAGTGGTTATTGCAGAACTGAATCCGCCGGAAGACAAGATTGTTCCGGAGGCATCCTTCAGAGACGATCTGGGCGCGACGTCGGTTGAGATTTTCGACTTGATTCTCGCCGTTGAAGACGAGTTCGGCATTGAAGTTCCGGACGAAGAAGCCGTCATGATCACAACAGTCGCCGACGCTTTGGCATATCTCGATAAGCGCCTTGGGTGATGATGTTTGAAAACGTCCTACTTGGACATTAGGGATGAAGAAGGATTCCCGAAGCCGCTGGACGAACTGGAAGAAGTTGTCGGGGTCAGGTTTAACGACCGTTCGTGGCTGAGAGCCGCGCTTACTCACCCCTCGTTCTGGGGCGATTTCGCGATTCCTGAAGCGGACCGTCTCGCCCGCAGCTATGAAAGGCTCGAATTCCTCGGCGATTCGGTGGTCGCCCTTACTGTCTGCACGCATCTTTTCAAACAGTATCCGGCGGACAATCAGGGCGCGCTCAGCAAAGCTAAGGCTTATCTTGTCAGCAAATCGGCCTTGCTGAATGTGGCCCGCAGGATGAATCTTTCGGTTTTCATGAGAATCGGCAAGGGCGTCGAGGACACCGCGGGGCGCGATCACAGTTCGTTTCTCGTCGACGGGCTCGAAGCCCTGATCGGCGCGGTTTACATGGACAGCGGTTTCGATGTCGCGATGAAATTCGTCGAAGGCGTCATGGAAGAAGAAATGCTCGAGTTGCAGCGGACGGGAATTCAGGATCCGAAAACAACTCTGCAGGAACTCGTTCAGAAACATTTCCGCTGCCTGCCTCGTTACCGGCTGGTGGCGCAGGCCGGACCGGAACATCACAAGACGTTCAAAGTCGAAGTTCACGTGAACGGCGCCAAGCAGGGCGAGGGCGAGGGGTTCAGCAAGAAGGAAGCTGAAACCGCCGCGGCGCAACAGGCCCTCGAAAGCATCAGCTTTTCATAAAGCCGCGCCGCTCGAAGTTTTTTTCGACAGCCGGCTATCAAAGCATTTTTCGCAAGAGAATATAAAATGTACCTCAAATCCCTCTCGCTATACGGTTTCAAAACTTTCGCCAAGCGCACGGTTTTTGATTTCAAACGCGGCGCGACCGCCGTCATCGGCCCGAACGGCAGCGGCAAAAGCAACCTTATCGACGCCATTGCCTGGGCGATCGGCGAGCAGAGCGTCCGCTCGCTGCGCAGCCGCAAGATGGAAGAGGTTGTTTTCCACGGCAGCACGGCGCAAAAGCCGCTCGGCTATGCGGAAGTCATTCTTACTTTCGACAACGAGGACGGTTTTTTCCCGCTTCCGCAGAGTGAGATCGCTATCATGCGCCGCTACTATAAGTCCGGCGAAAGCGAGTTCACGATCAATCGCGAGAGTTGCCGCCTGCGCGATATTCACAATCTCCTTCTCGACACCGGCCTCGCCACAACAGGATACTCAATCGTCAATCAGGGCGACGTCGAATACATCATCGACCTGACGCCTCAGCAGCGGCGCGAGATTTTCGTCGAGGCCGCCGGCATAATCAAATACAAAATGGAAAAAATCAAAACTCAGCAGAAAATCGCTGAGACCGAACAGAACATCGCGCGTCTGCGCGACTCGCTGATGGAGATTGAAAGCTCCCTCGACGCGCTCCGGGAACAGGCCGAAAAAGCTAAACGATACGAAGATGTCGTCGAGGAGATGGAGAAGCTTAAACTCGGAGTTTTCGCGGATGACATCCGGAGAATGACCGAACGGCTTCAGCAGCAGACCGGGGAAGAGGATCGCCTGACGAAACGCCGCTCGGAACTTAAAGAAGACGCGGTTAAGCTTCGGGGGAATCAGGCGCAGCTCACCGCTAAAATGGAGACCGACAGGCGGGCGGCGGACCTTCTGCTTCAGCAGCTCGCGGTGGTTGGCGGCCGCGTTGGCCGCGCCGAGGAATCCGTGCGCTATCTCACCCGCTCGATCGAAGAAATCGACAGGCAGTCGGCGGACTCTCTGCGCGAGCAGGGCAGTCTTAAAACTCAAACAGACATCCTTCAGAAAGAAATAGTCAGACTCGGCGAACACGCCGAAGCGAAAAAGAAAAGACTTGCCGAGGCGCAGGCGGAACTCGAAAAACTCGCTGCCGGAGCGAGAGACGATTTCAAATTGCGCGAGAGCGATCTCACTAAGCAGCGCAATGAGCTTCTCGCCGAGATGGATGTAATTAAAGGGAAGGAAACCGCGCTGCTGAGTGAACTGACAGTCGCCGGCGACCGGCTCCGCAACCTTCAGTCTCAGATTAAAGAACGGAGCAGGGACCGCGAAAATCTGAAAAAACAGGCCGATAAACTTCAGGCCGATCTTAAAAACGGCGGAGAAAAAACCGCCGCTTTCGAAACAGCGATCAAAGCGAAAGAAGAAGCTGTTGAATCTTTGCGCAAACGTATCGAGGAATTGAACGCGCGGAAACGCGAGAGCCAAGCCGTCGCCGATGAAATAACAGCGCAGATAAATTCGATAAAAGTGCGCGTCAGCACACTGGAGAAAATCGCCGGCATTACGCGCGGAAGTTCGAAAAAAGGCGATGGCTCCGCCGGTTCGGTTTCCATAGCCGAGACAGTTGAAATAGAGGAAGGTTTCCGCCTTGCCGTGCAGCGAGCTCTCGACGACCTGCTGAATGCCTCGCCGGTGAAACTCCCGGATATCAGGGGCATTCTCAAGGAAGCGAAGGACAGGAACGGGATATACGCAGTCGTTGAATTGCTGAATAGCGTTCAGGCTCCGGATCTGGAGAAACTGGCGGGCGGGAAGGGCTGCCTCGGCCTTCTGGGCGCCAGGGTGAAATTCAAATCCGCCGTCGATCCGTCGCTTATATCGTTGTTCAATCGGTTTATCATTGTTGACGGAATCAAGACGCTCGAAGCGATCGCGCCCGAATTGCCCGCGGGCTCCGGAGCGGTCACTCTGGACGGCGCCGCGTGTTTCTCCGAAGGCATCCTGCGCACCGGCGAGGCGCTCCCAACGGCCGATCTTATCGCCGGAAGGGTAGAGGAACTTAAAGCGGAGTTGAAGGAAAAGGAATCCGAGGCTGCCGCGAAGACGAAAGCGGCGATCGAGCCGGAAAAGGAACTGAAACAGGCTTCCCAGACATTTTCGACCGAAGGAAACGCGCTCATCCGCCTTCGCGAGGAATTGAATGCCGCCCTGAGCCGCCTGCAAACCGACGAAGACCGCGTCGACTTCTTCGAGCGTGAAATGAAAACGATGGACTTTGCGCTCGTGGAGTGGAGCAAGGCCGCCTCCGAACTGGAAAAAACGGCTTCAGATTCGCAGACCGCCCTCGACGCCGTGCGCAACGACAAAAAGCAACTCGAAGCTAAGCTCAAAGAGCGGCAAACCGAACTTGACGGAATAACCGACAATTACAGGAAAAAAGACACCGCGCGAAGCGATCTGAGAGTTGAGATCGGCGAGATAAACCGGGACATCGAGGGCGTGAACGACGCTGTGCGATACCGCGGCTCCGAGATAGAGCGGCTGAAGCTGCGCGGCGACGATATTTCGCGCGCATTAGGCGAAATGAAGGGGCGGCGGGACAACGCGGTAAGGGAATTGGACGCCGCCACGATAGAAATGAACGAGACCCGCGCGGAGCAGGGAAAAGCGGCCTCCGAATTGGAGCAGAAAAAGGCGGCGCTCGGAGAGTCCGGAGCCGAATTGGGCGAAGTGAATAAAGCGGTTGAGGAAAATGAACTTGAATCGTCTGATTTGAGGGAAAAAATATTGGAATGCGAGTTGAAGCGGGCTCGGACTGAAACGCAACTTGACGACACGCGGCGCCAGTTCGAGGAGGAATTCCCCGGCATGACGGACCAGGAGGCGATCGAAAAGGCCGGCGTGACGGAAACCGGCCGCAAGAGCCGCTATCTGAACCTGCGGCGCGAGCTCGAATCGTTGCTGCCCGTCAACCAGCTCGCTATCGGCGAATACGACGAGAAACGCAACAGGCGGGACTACCTTCTGGAGCAGATAAGCGATCTCGAAGCGACGAGAACGTCGCTTGTCGACGTTATGCTCGATTACGACAAGAGAAGCCGCGAGCAGTACCTCGACACCTTCACAAAAGTCAGGGACAGTTTCAGGGAAACTTTTTTCGAGATGTTCGGCGGCGGCGAAGCGCAACTGACGATGGAAAGCGGCTGCGACCCGCTGGAAGCAGGCGTCGACATGTCGATTCAGATTCCCGGAAAGCGGATGCGCGGGATAACGCTGCTTTCGGGCGGCGAGAAGGCGCTCAGCGCGCTCGTGCTTATTTTCGCTATCCTGAAGGTCAAGCCGAGCCCGTTCTACATTCTTGACGAGGTCGATGCCGGCCTCGACGACACGAACATCGTGCGCTTTCGCGAGATGCTCAAGAAGTATTCCCGCGACAGCCAGTTCATCGTGGTCACGCACAACAAAGGCACTCTCGCCGGCGTAGATCACTTCTTCGGCATCACTCTCAAAGAGGAGGAAGGTTACTCGAAAGTTCTTTCGGTTTCCATAGATTAATATGCTCGAGCGTTTAAAGCTGGGATTAAAGCGCACCAAGGACAGTCTGAAGCAGAAAATTGAGCAGGTCATCCACAGATCAACCGCCATAGACGAAAACTTTTACGATGATCTCGAAGAGGCGTTGCTGCTCGCCGATGTGGGCTCAACGACGGCGTCATCCATAATCGAGAAAGTGCGCGAGCGTTACCGGCGGGAAAAACCCGCGGACAATGAAGGCATGGTGGCGCTCGTCTGCAACGTGCTGGAAAATATACTAACCGAGGGCGCGACGGCGAACCCGCCTTTCATTCAGGATCTCAACGTTATCATGGTCATGGGCGTCAACGGGACAGGCAAGACGACGTCTATCGGAAAGCTTGCGCGATATTACAAAGACGCGGGCCGGAACGTAATGATCGCCGCATGCGACACGTTCCGCGCGGCGGCGGTGGACCAACTCGAAATATGGGCGAATCGCGCTAATGTTCCGATAATCCGGCAGCGCGACGGAACAGACCCTTCGGCCGTGATGTACGACGCCGTTCAGGCGGCGCGCGCGCGCGGCGTTGAAATCCTCATCGTCGACACCGCGGGCAGGCTGCACACTCAGGTCAATCTCATGCGCGAACTTCAGAAAATCCGGCGCGTCGCTTTCGAAAAAGCGAATGTCGAATCTCTCAGGTCCTGGCTCGTGCTCGATTCGACTATCGGCCAGAACTCGCTCAATCAGGTCAAATTGTTCAACGATGCGGTTCCGGTTGACGGGTTGATTCTGACAAAGCTGGACGGCACGGCGCGCGGAGGCGTCGTTTTCTCGATTGTTAATGAAATGAAAATTCCGATTGTCTTTGTCGGCGTCGGCGAACAGGCCGAGGATCTAATGCCGTTCGATCCCGCTGAATTCGCGCGCGTGCTTCTTGGAGACAAGCTCGACAACAATAATTCTGATTCTTCAAGCTGATTTTATCACATCCTGCCGATTCGCGCCGCATGCGCGCTGAACCTTTGAGCTCTAATCATCATTGGCGGATTCGGGCTGTAAAGATTCGCGTGACATGGGCGTCGCTGATGTAAGAAAGTTGTCTTTTGAGTCATTATGAAGTAATATAGAATGAGATTCCGTTGAGGAAATGGGGGATTCTTAAATGATAAGAATGAAGCGAATTGCGATATTGGCGGCGGTGTTGATAGCGTTTGCCGCGGGAACAGCGGCTGTGGCGCTGCCGGCGTATATTGATATCCAAAGCGGAATAATCGTGGGCCGCGGAGAGGAAAAGCTCTCGGCCGGCAGGTCTTATGACGACATTCGGCTTTCCGCTATCGAGAATGCTAAAGAGAACATTATAAAAGTGCTCGAAAGGCAGCCGGTCGATCTCGAATCACTGGAATCGCGCACGATAGGCGATTACATTGCGAGCAATCCAACAAAGAAATCGGTGGTAAACTCGTTTCTCGATACGGCTACGGTCTTCAGGGAATCAAAAACAAAAGACGGGCTGGTCGAGGTCACTCTGCTTCTTCAGATAGAAGGGCCGAACGGATACAAGTCGATGCTCGCGCGTCTGACGGGAAAAGGCGGCGAGTTTGAAAAAGTGGGGCCTGCATTTTCATCCGACTCGATGGACGCAGGCGTCAAGGAAGCTCTGAAAGAAAATCTTGCGACCCGCGGGCTTGACGAATCCACGCGCCCGTTCAAGATTATCATGCTGCCTTTTGTCAACTTCAGCGAGACGGACAAGGTTGACCTCGGCTCCATTTTTAATGCGCGCCTTCTCGACAGGTTTAAAAAAGACAGACGGCTCGAATTCCTCTCCGAAAATGAAGCTGATTCGGTTCTCTCGGACAATTCACTGACGGACGAACTGATTGAGAAGGCGGACGCAAACACAAAAGTGCGGCTCAACGGAGTCGACGGGCTGATCGACGGCGTCTTCACGAAGTTCCGGCTCGATATGAAAAAGCACGGCGTCGGCGCCGCGAGCTTTTACGAGATGTCTTATGACGCCGAAATCGAGCTTCACATCTTGAACTCGAAAACAGGCCGCTGGATATATTTCGACGCCATATCGGCGAGCGCTTCGGACCGCGTGTTCACAGGGGCGTCGGACAAAGACCCGATGCCTGCTATCAGGCTGGAGGATTTTTCCAATATTCAAAGCCCTGTTTACAAGCTTATGGCGTCGCTGGTTGAAAAGGCGGAAGAAATAATTCGCAATTCATTCCCGCTGGAAGGTTATGTCCTGAAGGTCGCGGGCGAACGCGTTTACATTAACCTGACAAAGGCCGACGGCCTGAAGGAAGGCGATTTCCTTACCGTGTATCGGATCGGCGACGAACTTGTCGACCCTGTCACTGGCGATGTCATCGACAGGATACGGGACCGCATAGGAACGATCCGGGTTGAAGACGTTAAAGACACTTACACGCAGTGCTCGACATCCGAGACGCCCGTCGAGCCTGTGAATCCCGGCGATGTGGTGACAAAGAAATGAAGACACGCGCAATTTTGGCGGCTTTTGTTTTGATGCTGGCGGCTACTGCCGCTTCCGCGGAACCGGTTCTTCTGCGTTACAAATTTTCCACCGGCGATGTTCTGATCTATGCGCTTGAAGCCACCGGCGCGGGAAAGCTCATGACTTCGGTTTTCAAATCGGCCGGCGACCAGAAACCTATGGAGACGAGCGAAGTCCCGGTCAATATGAAAGTCAAAATGTCGCTTGAAACCGATGTCGAATCCGTTGACAAGAACAACATCGCGACGGTTCTGACTCGCGTGACCGCATACAAGCTGACGCAGGACGGACAGGATGTAATAAATCTGAAGGCCGGCGACGAAAAAAAAGAAACCGCCGGCAACGGAATTGCGAGCCCGCTTAAGGACCTTTACAAGAATCCGATACGCATGGAACTCGATCAGCGCGGCGTGATAAAGAAAATATCCGGGCTGGAAAAATTGTCCGAAACGCTGCCGCAGATGGACGTCGCAAATCTGTTCGAACAGACCCAGCATCAACTTCCCGAGAAGGCGGTCGACGTCGGCGACGAGTGGACTCAGGAAATGAATCTGGAAATGAATGCGGAAAAGCCGGGCAAACAAACCAAATTCAGAACGCGTTATAAGTTTATCGGGTACGAGGAAGTTAAGGACCTTCGTTGCGCTAAAATTCGGGTGGACGGCGACGGCGATATCTCGGATATTCTCAAGACTCTCATGGGCGAAGTCGAAACTTCCAACGTTAAATTCAACAACATGGAAATCGGATACAACGGTGATTTATACTTCGCCGCCGACGAAGGCGTTTTAGTCGCGTTTGACTTTACTATAAGCCAGAACGTCGCGGCGGTTATGGATGTCAAATTGGGAAATGAGATGAAGCATATAGATCTGAATGTCGATCTGACAATAGACGGTTTTTACGAACTGGAATAAACCGGCGTCAGTTTTCTGTTATCTATGCCGGAATAAGCGCGCCTGCATCAAACAAAACTGAATCCTATAATACATTTATGCTTCAATGTGGTTTCGTTTTTCTATCGCCGACTCCGGGTTCAATCCTTTGTTTTCGGCTGCTGTGTCTCCGGGCCGGATTGCTGCTTAGGAGGCGGCGGATTTTTCCCTTTTTG
>Ga0172379_10005853_pt1 | contig 16912 bp, 17 predicted proteins | sample GrowelOW334metaG_FD_119756 | JGI IMG/M metagenome (GOLD analysis project Ga0172379, IMG submission 119756) | Groundwater microbial communities from an aquifer near a municipal landfill in Southern Ontario, Canada - Groundwater well OW334 metaG | ecosystem: Environmental > Aquatic > Deep... | reverse complement strand
GCCAACAGGCGTGCTCGAGTATGTGCAATTTCCCCTCGTGATTTTTGCGCTGGTGTGCTTTGTGGTGAGATATTTTGCGCTCCGCTATGTGCTCGAGCGTGCTGGCTCAGATACTATATAATGCAAATATGCCCCGCTTCCGCCCTACACGAAGGCGGCACCAGCTCGAGATTCAACCCGATGAAATCTTTATTGATGCCGCAAATCCCGCAGCCCTTGATGTCGATCGTTTTGAGGGTCGCATAGAACGTCCTATTGGCCGCCGATCACTCTTTTTAGTGATGAGCATCGCCGCACTGTTTATTGTTTTGTATACTGGCCGCGCATGGAATTTGCAGTTTATAAACGGCACCGCATATGCAACCCAAGCGGCCGAAAATAAACTTGCCGAGCAACCTATTTTTGCCGACCGTGGCCTCATCGTCGACAGGCTTGGCCGCGAGCTTGCCTCAAACGACAGGACGAAGGTGACAGACGATTTTGCCGCACGCATCTATGCACCCTACGTGGGCCTCTCGCACGCAGTGGGCTACACCAAGGCACCGGCAAAAGATTCGTCGGGCAACTATTACCGCAGCTCATATATTGGCGTCGATGGGGTAGAAGAGATGTACAACACCGAGCTCTCGGGCACGGGTGGTATGCGCCTCACCGAAACGGATGCGCGCGGTAAAGTAGTTTCAGAGAGTACGCAGCGCGTCGCTGAGTCTGGAGCAAAAATCACCCTCTCGCTTGATGCACAAGTTACCGAAGGGCTCTTTAATGCCATCGTGCATCGTGCCGAAGAGTCAAAATTTCAGGGAGGGGCAGGAGTGATCATGGATATTAAAACCGGCGAACTCCTGGCGCTCACGAGCTATCCCGAATATTCGGCTACCACCATGCTGGGCGGCAACCAAGAAGAGCTCTCGACGCTCTTAAACGACAAGCGCCAGCCGTTTCTTGATAGGGCAATAAATGGCCTCTATGCACCAGGCTCTATTGTGAAGCCGTTTGTCGCCTTAGCTGCACTCGCCGAGGGGGTGATAGACGAGAATACGCAGATTTTAAGCACCGGGCAAATCAGCATCCCAAACCCTTACGACAAAACCAAGCCCACGGTGTTTCGCGATTGGAAGGCGCACGGGCTTGTAGACATGCGCCATGCCATTGCGGTGTCGTCGGACGTCTATTTTTATGAAGTGGGTGGTGGATACCAAAATCAAAAGGGTCTTGGCATCGACAAGCTCGACAAATATTTAAAACTCTTTGGCTTTGGCACACCGTCGGGCCTTGCTCGTGCCGAAGAGCCTGCCGGGACTATCCCGACGCCTGCATGGAAGGAGCTTAACTTCCCGGGCGACCCGTGGCGCGTGGGCAACACCTATCACACCGCAATTGGCCAATATGGCGTGCAGGTGACGCCGCTTCAAGCAGTGCGCGCGGTGGCAGCGCTCGCCAACAGCGGCACGCTGCTTAACCCAACACTCATTGCAAGTTCGAGCATCTCTGTTGCATCAAAAATTTCGCAGCCCGAGCACTACTATGACGTGGTGCGCGAGGGTATGCGCCTGAGTGTTACGGAGGGTATCGCTCAGGCGATGAATTTGCCCTACGTGCATGTGGCAGCAAAAACAGGTACGGCGCAGGTGGGTGCGCATAACGAATATATAAACTCCTGGGTGGTCGGATTCTTCCCCGTTGAGAATCCAAAATATGCCTTTGCGATGGTGCTCGAGAAGGGTCCGGCAAACACTACCGTTGGTGCTGCACCTGCTATGGGCCAGTTTTTTATCTGGCTAAACGAAAACGCCCCTCAATATTTAAAGTAGCAAAAGCTGTGGATTGACATATATCGTCTGTAGGTTACACTGGGACCTCAACTATGACTGAAGAACTACTATCAAAAGAGAAGTTTGAAGAATTAACAAAAGAGCTCGACGAGTTGCGCACCACGCGCCGCAAAGAAGTTGCCGAGCAGCTTGAGTATGCTCGCAGCTTGGGCGACCTTTCTGAAAACGCAGAGTATCAGGAGGCGCGCGAGATGCAGGGTGCGGTCGAGGATCGCATCGCAAAGCTCGAGAGCGTTCTTAAGAACGCAAAAATCGTGCAAGGGGTAAAGACCGACTCAGTGAGCATGGGCTCAACGGTTACCGTACAAAAAGTAGACGGCGACGAGAAGCATGTCTACATCATTGTAGGTGCCGAAGAGACCAACATGTTTGAGGGTAAAATTTCTTACCACTCTCCGCTCGGCTCTGCGCTCCTCGGCAAGAAGAAGGGCGACCAGTTCTCCTTCCACACACCGCGCGGCACGCAAAAATACAAAATCTTAAAAGTAGACTAACTTCATCGGCCCCGTAAGGGGCCGTTGTACAATACATATATGTTTTGGGCAGATAGGATAGCAGGCGAGATAATGAAGCGATTTGAGGGAGAACTCTCAAATGGCAAGCCCATTCTCATACGCGATGAAAAGACAGTCTCTGGCCGCGTGCACGTGGGCTCTATGCGCGGCGTTGCCATCCACGGCGCGGTGTCTGAGGCGCTCACGAAGCGCGGCGTTGCTAATAATTTTCTCTACGAGCTCAATGATTTTGACGTGTTCGACGGCATCCCAGGGTTTTTAGATCAAGAAAAGTTTGCACCATACCTCGGCATGTTGCTTATGCATGTGCCATCTCCTGAAGAGGGTTTTGAAAATTTTGCACAATATTATGGCCACGAGTTTCGTGCGGTGATTGAGGAGAGCGGTTTCAAGCCAACATTCTATTGGGGGAGCGAGCCATATCTTTCAGGCCGGATGGACGGAGTCATTCGCGAAGCACTTGAGGGTGCCGAGGCCATCCGCCGCATCTACAAAGAGGTGTCGGGTGGCGAGCGCAAAGACACATGGCTGCCTATAAACGTCATCTGCCCACAATGCAAAAAAGTTGCCACCACCGACGCTACCGATTTTGATGGAGAGACCGTGATGGTTAACTGCTACGAAACCAAAGCGCCCTACACAAAAGGCTGCGGCTTTGCAGGTCGAGTATCTCCATTTGGCGGCAATGCAAAATTGCCGTGGAAGCCCGAGTGGGCTGCAAAGTGGAAGGTGCACGGCGTGATGGTTGAAGGTGCAGGCAAAGACCACTCAACCAAGGGCGGCTCGCGGGATGTTGCAAACCACATTTCATCTGAAGTATTTAAGTATGAGTCGCCGCTTGATGTGCCGTACGAATTTTTCTTGGTGGGCGGCAAAAAAATGTCGTCATCAAAAGGTATGGGTAGCTCATCACGCGAGATAGCTGATTTGCTCCCGCCTAAAATATTCCGCCTCGCACTCCTTTCAAAAGATATAAATCAGGCATTTAACTTCGACCCAGAAGGAGACACCATCCCGGTACTCTTCGATCTCTACGACAAACTCGCCGAGGGTTACAAAACCGAAAAAGAAGATGACTATGCAAAGCTCTTTGAGTGTATTACTAGCTCGAAAGAAATTCTTGGAAAAAGTTCCTCGGATCTCCTCGAAGACTCGGCCAGAACATTTTTCCCCGAATTTCTTCCTCGCTTTTCGCAAGTAGCTTTTCTAGTGCAGATGCCGCATTTAAATCTAGAAGATGAAATAACCAAACTCAAAGGCTCAGCGCTTTCAGTTGATGATAAAAAAGAGTTGGCAGAGCGTGCAACCTATGCAAAACACTGGTTAGATACCTGCGCACCGGAGAAGTTTGTATTTAAACTCCAAGAGGCTCTGCCTGATATTGCAAAGACCCTTTCTGATGTGCAAAAGAACGCACTTCGCAATTTGAAATTGTATATCGAAGCGGCAAGCGGCATGCCAAGCGGCGAGGATATGCATGCAAAGCTCCACTCTCTTAAAGAAGAAGAAAAGATTTCTCCTGCAGACTTGTTTAGTGCTATCTATTTTGCGTTTCTTGGCAAAGGATACGGCCCGAAAGCAGGATGGTTTATCTCGGTGCTCGACAAAAGTTTTGTATTGAAGCGCCTTGAAGAGGTAACTGCCTAAATAAAAATAAATATAAAAAGTATAAGGGCCGCATCGAGTGATGCGGCCCTGTTGCTAGTTCTCGATGGTGATGATCATGCCGATCTGGTCGTAGTTCGGCTTGTCGTTGTTCTCCATCGCAAGTTTGACCACCGGTGCGACGACCATGATGGCAAACATGAACGCGCAGATCGAGAAGCTGATCGGATGTCTCCGCGCTGCTTCTGCGATATTTTTCAGTGTCTGACTCTTGCGAATCAGGTTGAATCGCGCTTTCGCAACGACGGCATACGTGCTCGAAGTCATAACTCGCTCCACTTGGTTTACTTCCATTGACTATTATATACCAAAATAATCTACTTGTCAAGGTGTTGATAGTGCCCATAAACATAGGGGAGAGTGGGATATAATCTCATGTAGTGGGATGAAGTGGGATACCCACAAATCCTGCAAAAACACACAATGCTCATAGGCGAATACCTTCACACACTGGATGCAAAAAAGAGACTCTCTCTGCCATCCAAGTTCCGCAAGGAGGTGGGGAAGAAGGTAGTAGTAACTCGCGGTTTGGATGCATGTTTGTTTATGTTCCCGATAAGCACGTGGAAGGGCATCACCGAGAAGCTACAAACGCTTCCGATGGGCCAGGCAGACACCAGGGGCATCGCAAGGTTTATCTTGGCAGGAGCTGTCGAGACCGAAGTAGACACCGCAGGACGCATTTTGATCCCCGACTTCCTCAAGGAGTTTGCAGATCTTCGCTCCCGCGTAGTGCTTGCAGGAGTTTCAGACCGTGTAGAAATCTGGAACGACAAGACGTGGGAAGAATATAAGCGCCGTATTGAGAAGGGTGCCGACCAAATGGCGCAGACATTAGGCGACCTCGGAGTTCTCTAGAAAAACAGCACGTGTGCGGCAGTGATCTTTAAAATGACAACCATATTACGCTCTTTGACTCCCGTTCGTGTGCACAAGCTCTCCATGCGAGAGGAGGGTGCTTCTTCACGCGAGCGGAAGTCAGGGGCTCCAGATTCTCATAATGAGAAAAGGGAGCATGTAAGCGTTATGCTGCGCGAGTCTGTCGATCTTTTGGATCTTCAAGATGGTGACATCGTAGTTGACGCAACAGCCGGCTCAGGTGGCCACAGTGAGGCGATCCTCAAAGAGGCGCATGTTTCTCTTATTGCGCTCGATGCCGACCCGCAAGCGGTCGAGCGCACACATGCACGCCTGCAGAAACTCGGCAGCCGTGCAAAAGATGCTCGTGTGATAGAGGGCAACTTTGGCGATATCGATGCGCTTCTCTCTGAGCATCATGGCCGCGAGGTCACCAAAGTACTCTTTGATTTAGGGTGGAACATCGAGCAGCTTGCAAGTGGCCGCGGATTCTCTTTTGCGCACAACGAGCCGCTTGATATGCGCTATGGCGAGCGTGCCGCATCAGGCTTTACTGCAGCTGAGGTTCTTAACACCTGGAGCGAGACTGCGATCGCAGATGCACTCTTTGGCTACGGCGAAGAGCGCTATGCTCGCCGCATCGCAAAAGCAGTGGTAGAGAGGCGCGAGGTGGCGCCAGTTAATACGACACTCGAGTTTGTCGAAATTATTCGCGACTCGGTGCCTGCACTGTATCGGCATGGGCGCATCAACCCTGCAACGCGTTCCTTCCAGGCACTACGCATTGCAGTCAACGACGAGCTTGGGGTCCTCTCGCGAGGTATAGAAGGTGCGTGGAAGCATTTAGCAAAAGAGGGCAGAATCGCAGTTATCACCTTTCATAGCATCGAAGACCGAGTAGTAAAACGAGCATTTGCAGAATTGGTGGCAAAAGGAGAAGGGAAACTCCTCAGCAAAAAACCACTCACTGCAAGCGAGGAAGAAATTACTACTAACAGACCGTCGAGAAGTGCTAAGCTCCGCGGAATCCAAAAAATATGAAAACGAACAAGATCAGAGCTATAGCAATCGTCTACACACCGCACCTTCGTCGCTCGGCTGCGATTTTTGCGGGCGTCATCGCACTCTCACTCTTTTTATACGGGTTCTTCTTGCTTGAGGCAGTGGCTCACACGGCTTCAAGGACGCAAGCACAGCATAAAGTGCAGCTTCTTACCTCCGAGATGAGCGAGCTCGAGCAAACCTACCTTGCCGCAACGCGCACTATGACACGCGAGCGCGCAAGCGATCTTGGCTTTGTGAGCCCGGGAGCGGTGGCAACGGTATACGCGTCGGCTGGTCGCGGACTTTCTCTCCGGACAGAGTAATATAGGGACATGAATCATAAGTTCATTTCTCGCGTACGCTTCATCACCATATTTTTTATTGCCGTCGCCGTTATGATAGCGGGGAGGCTCTATGTGCTGCAAGTGATGCATAGCGACAGCTACCGCGCCAAGGCAGACGCACAGTTTGTGGAGCCCTCTACGCCGCTTGTAGACCGCAATGGCATCTACTTTAGCGACAAAGACGGCAACCAAATTGTGGCGGCCACACTTAAGGTGGGCTATGCGCTTGCGATCAATCCAAAAAAAGTTGAGGACGCCAGCGCCCTTTTTGATGCAATAAAAGGTATTGTCCCTATTTCGCGCGATGTATTCCTGCAAAAAGTTTCAAATAAAAATACGCAGTATGTTTTGGTCGCGCAGCACCTGGACGACGATGCAGGCGTTGCGCTAAAAAAGCAAAAACTCCCAGGGCTCATTATCGAGCAAGATAGGTGGCGCTTTTATCCAGGAGGCCCGCTTGCCGCTCAAACACTTGGTTTTGTGGCATACCGCGGCGATGTGCAAGAGGGGCGCTACGGCCTCGAGCGATATTATGAGTCGAACCTCATTAAAGAAAACGATTCTCTCTATGGCAACTTTTTTGTAGAGCTCTTCGGCAACGTGCAGCACTTGCTCTCGGGCGCACCGCAGTCGGGTGATTTAATCACTACCATCGAGCCCTCAGTGCAAACCGAGCTCGAGCGCACGCTCATTAGCTACGACCAAAAGTGGACTCCAAAACTTTCGGGCGGCATCATTATGGATCCAGAAACTGGTGAGATATTGGCGATGGCGGTGCATCCCACCTTCGATTTAAATAATTTTGGGGCGCAAAGGGACCCGCTCATCTTTGCGAACGCGCTCGTTGAGAACGTGTATGAAATGGGCTCTATTATGAAGCCGCTCACCATGGCAGCAGGGCTCGACTCGGGCGCCATAACCCCCGACACTACCTACAACGACACCGGCAAAATTGAGGTAGATGGCAAAACTATTAGCAACTTCGACGGCAAAGCGCGCGGTGTAGTGAATGTGCAAGAAGTGCTCTCGCAATCGCTTAACGTAGGTGCATCATTTATCGCAACACGCATGGGCTCGTCAACCATGCGCGACTACTTCCTTAATAAATATAAGTTTAACGAAGAGACGGGTATCGATTTGCCGGGCGAGGTGCATGGCCTCACCGACAACCTCACGCGTGCCGGCGCCCGCTCGGTTGAGTTTGATACCGCATCGTTCGGCCAAGGTATTGCAGTGACCCCAATTGAGACCGTGCGCGCACTTGCAACGCTTGCAAACGGCGGCCTCCTCGTGACCCCACACCTCGTGAAGGCGGTGCACTACGACACCGGCATCACGCAAGAGAAAGCATGGAATCATGATGAGCGTGTGCTCAAAGAGCAAACGACCATCGAGGTAAGCCGCATGCTCACTAAGGTAGTTGATGAAGCGCTGCTTAAAGGTACGCTCAAGATCCCAGGCTACAGTGTTGCCGCAAAAACAGGCACAGCGCAGATTGCCAACCCAGCGGGCGGAGGATACTATCAAGATAGGTTCCTGCACAGCTTTTTCGGATACTTCCCGTCATACGATGCCCGCTTTGTTGTTTTCTTGTTTGCCTACCAGCCAAACGGTGCTACCTACGCTTCGCAAACCTTAGCAGACCCATTTCATTCGATCACGCAGTTTCTTATAAATTATTATGCAGTGCCTCCCGATAGGTAAATTTGCACTATGCGCGATATTGTAAAAAAAATAATTATTGCCACTCTGCTCCTCGAGGCTAAGCTTGTCATCCGAAAATACAAACCAAAAATTGTTGCCATTACCGGCAGCGTGGGCAAAACCTCAACCAAAGATGCAATCTATTCGGTTATTTCATCAGGCGCTCATGTGCGCAAAAGCGAAAAGAGTTTTAATAGCGAGATAGGCATCCCGCTCACTATCCTTGGGGTACCTAACGCGTGGGGCAACCCACTGCGCTGGATGCAAAACATCATTGATGGCTTTTTTCTTGTCATCTTGCCAGCTAAATATCCTGAGTGGCTTGTGCTTGAGGTGGGTGCCGATAGGCCGGGCGACATAAGCAAGCTCGCGAGCTGGCTGCCGGTTGATATCGCGGTCATTACGCGCTTGCCTGAGGTACCAGTGCACGTAGAGTTTTTTGATTCGCCTGAAGCGGTGATAGAAGAGAAGGCGTCGCTTATCGGCGCACTCAAGCCTGGTGGCACACTTATTTTATTTGCCGATGATGTACGCACCGAAAGCCTTAAAACCCGCGCAAACGGCAGAACGGTCATAATGTTTGGCCTCGCGCAAGAAGCTGACGTGCATGTGGAGCATATCGTGCCTATCTTTGGGCAAAACGAATATCCAGAAGGCATGGCCGCACAAATTAGGGTAGGGGTGATTACCGCGCCAATTGAAATTAAGGGCGCCATCGGCACACATGCGCTCTTGCCTGCGCTCGCTGCAGTGGCGGTGGGTAGCGTATTTAAAAAAGGCCTCACCGATATGCTTGTCTCGCTCGGCAAATATGTGCCGCCACCTGGCCGCATGCGCCTGCTTCGCGGCGTAAAGGACACTTTAATTATTGATGACACCTACAACTCGTCTCCTGCAGCAGCCTCAGCTGCACTTGAGGCACTGGCGTTTATCGGGCCCCACTTTGCGAGCGCTAAAAAAAGAAGGGGGCGTCGCATCGCAGTTATTGGCGACATGCTCGAGCTTGGCCGCCATTCGGTTGAAGAGCATCGCAAGCTCGGGAAGGTTGCTGCAAAAAATGCGACACTGCTTCTTACGGTGGGCTTTCGTGCGCGCGACATCGCCGAGGGCGCGCTCGACCATAAGATGAAAGACAAATCTATTTTGCAGTATGAAGATGCCGAAAAAGCAGGGGATGAACTAGAAGCGCTTATTCGCCCCGGTGATACTATTTTGGTAAAAGGCTCGCAGGGGATGCGCCTCGAAAAAGTGGTAGAGATGCTTATGGCAAACCCCGAGCAGGCACCCGATCTTCTTGTGCGCCAAGACGAAGAGTGGAAGAAGCGGTAAATTTGAAAAATCCCTGCCGCGTGTTATAGTTTTTCCCGTGCAGCAGTTGGCCAAGCGTAGCAAGGCCCTATCGTCTAACGGTTAGGACAGCGCCCTCTCACGGCGTAAATTGGGGTTCGATTCCCCATAGGGTCACCAGACGTGACAGTTGCAGAGAAATCAAGAAACCGCGGCTCAACTGAGCCGCGGTTTCTGTTCGAAAGTGGTGATTTTTCGCAAACCGATTTTCCTCTGAAATAAGGGTACCCTTGCGGGACATTCGAACTAAAAAGAAAACTGCCGGCTCGTAAGCCGACAGTTGGTGCACGTGTCATTGCATGGGAACAATCGTTTTGCGTCCGGTGACATCCATGAGGGCGTCGACTAGTTGCGCCTGGTCGATTTCGCCGGTCATTTGTCCCATCGTCAGCTTAAGACGGACGTGTGCCTTAGCTATCTCGACAAGCGCATCAGTGACTTGAGCCTTTTTCCCCTGAGGAAGAGAGAAACTCAGATCAGCAACTGCTTGATCGATCGCTCGGCCGATCACTTGAGGATCGTGCGACCCTTGAGCTGCCCCAATCCCTGCATCCACAATAGCCCGAGCGTTAGGCGAAAGTATAAGTCTCATTTGGAACCTCCTTCCAGCTTCCAGACGCAAGTGTATCACGCAGCTATGCAGCCTTTATAAACCATCCTTTCTCATCCCTTTGCCCATTGAACTTTGGAGGAGATGAAATACTGCGCACCAGTATGCGCAACTCGCGCACCGCATCGGAGCCGCTCACCTCAAGAAGCTGCGCTGCCAGTTCGGCAGATAAGGGATCCTTGCTCGTCTTTAGTCGCTTGGATGTCTCCATATGCCGCAGAGACATTCGAACTACGGGGCAGGGAGGGTCACAAAGGCAAAAATCCTGCACTGTTGCAGGATTTTTTGCACTTTGTGAAGACGGAGTCATGTTTTGCGAGCACGCAAAACAGACGAGTCCGGGGCTGGAAAATTTTCGAGCGACGGCGAGAAAATTATTGTGGCTCACAACTTTTATAATTTGGAACCAAAAGAAAAACACGGCTCATTTCTGAACCGTGCTGAAGTGCTGTTATGGCGGCTTTACGCCGCGAGGGGCTCTCGTGCCAGATAGAAGCAAAAGAGCGCGCCGTCCACTGGCTGACCAAGCTGTGCGAACGGAAACACATCCTTCGCAACTGTAACGGTGGCACGCTCGCCGAGGCCGAGGATGACCGTTCGATCGTAAGAGTAGCCGAAATCCCTGCCTCGGCAGAAGGTCTCGGCGTCGGCCGTAACCATCTTGTGGTTGGGCCATTGCGGATGGGGCTTTATGTCAAAAATGCGGACAACTTGCCCTGAGGGCTTTGCTTGCAACATGTATCTTCTCCTTGTGTGCCGCATCGCGGCGTCCAACTGGCTAGCACTATACGAGGCCAGCTTCCTTCTGTAAAGCCACCCCAAACTCCTGCCACTGCCGCAGCCCCATCACCACTGGTTCCAATTAGCACTAATTTGGGTCACAGAGTTTGACGGTTTGTTTTGTTTAAAGCATAGTATCCGGGAACTGATCTTCTCATCCGTCTTGAAAGGAAGGTATTCGATGCAAAAGAAACTCACTTGGCTGCTTGCCGCCTTGCCGTATGTGGCGTTTATGTTTGGTGCCACTCTGTGGCTCGAAGTCGGCATGTGGTACTTCGATATGGGGCTCGACTCGCCGTTTGATGAGGCCTACCGCCTCTGGGGCTCCATCATCTATGCCGTATGCGCGTTCATCACGCTCGGCTTCGTGAATGATCTGGCACATCACCGGGTGGGCTACAACGCCTACACCCGCAACCCGAGCAAGCTCTGGCTCGTGCTGGCCCTGCAGGCCTTCTTCTGGTTTTGGTACCTGCCGTGGTTTGCCTCGCGGTGCCACGAACGCAAGACAACGTTTGCTCGCGTGGCGCTCGTGGTCGGAGAGCGCTGGCTCCTGATGCTTGCCAAACTCCGGCCTCAGTATCGTCCTCATGCTGCCGCAGAAGCAGACGATATCGAGTATGAAGACCGTGAGCCGCACAAAGGCCGTGCCGACAACTAACACTTTAATGGCCCGCAACACGCGGGCCTTTTCTTTTTAAAAAATAAAATCCCCGGCGCGTGCGCCGGGGATGTGTAGCTGCTTGGGGCTTAGAAAGCCAACCGTCTGTTCTGCAGCCATGCTCCAAAAAAGAGGGCAGACATAGTTGCTGGGATGATGAAGACCGTTGCGGGCATCGCATGCCTAAAGGTGATCCCAACAAGCGTAGCTGCCAGAAGACCCACTGCAAATCCTGCTATCACCCACAGCACCAGGTGATATTTTCTTGCCATCACCACCACAACGCTGGCGACGATTACATCTCCATACCCAAGTATGCTAAGCGTATTCGAGCTCGTCGGCCTCTCAAGTGGGAAAAGATTCCGCGGACTTATGAATATTGGTCCTAAAGACAGTTCTCTGCTGCCATCGGGGCCAGTCGTGCTGTACACCATATCGATGATGAAGCTGGTTCCGAATATGCCTATCAGGTCATACAGCATTATCGCAAAAAAGATCACCACCACGTAGCGTATTTTTTTGATCTGGCCGGCCAAGGCGGCGACAAAACCAACCGAAAGAATGCCGCATATGTTGCTCGAAAGCCATGATGGCCACACATACACCCACATGCCAAGAAGAACGGTCGCGCCAATCGCAAGGGCCGACAGCATCTTAGGATTCGTATCAGGCGGAGACCAGATGAACAAGAGTCTGTAGATTACGAAGCCGGCGACAACGATGTTGATGGCGCTCAAGATACGTCCCACATCCCATTCGGTGTAGTAGGTGATGAAGATAATACTACCGAGAGTCACTGTTGTTGTGACTACAAGCGTAAAGATCAGAGAGGGCAGCTTCTTTTGAGCAGAAGCCTTCCTGAATGACTCCGTGGCCGGTGCGTCTGCGCCAGCGTTTGCTTTTACGTAGCGGTCGTATTTTTCCATCAAGAGGCTTACATTAAAAGCCCACACCGCCATGCAGATAGTAAAGATATAGTCCTGCCCGAGCAGAAGAAGTCGATTCAGTTCATGCGACACGATGGTTCTCCCAAGGTTTGAGAAAGAGCATTTTGTGGCCCACAGAGGGCCTACTCATCCGAAAGAATTTAAACATATTTTTCTAAAAAAGCAATACAAACAAAAATGAAATAATATTTTTTGGCGGTTGTATTAATAAGTGAAGGCCGAGATACAAACGCCATGTGTATCTTTTGCCGGTCATGGCACTTATCAGTAATAACTACGTTATGAAAAAAACATTTAAAAAGCCAATCATTGCACTCGCAGCTCTTGGTGTTATCGGCGCAGGCGCAGGCGCAGGAGCCCTTGCGAGCGCGCAGACTGCAACATCAACTGCCGACACTACGACCCATACCAGGTCTATGGGTGGTGATATGCAGCGTGCTCCAGGAGTACACGGCAAAATTACTGCAATTTCAGGCAACACTCTTACCGTCGCAGATGAGCGAGCTGGCACCACCTATACGGTAGATGCTTCGGCAGCCGCTGTTACAAAAGCAACTGAAGGCTCGGCTCCCACCGCCTCAACTGTTTCGGCTCTCGTAGTCGGCGACACGGTCGGCGTTGAAGGCACCGTCTCAGGCACAAATGTAGCTGCAACTAAAATCATGAGCGGCTTCGGCGGCAAAGGTTTCGGTGGCATGCGCGGCCATGGCCGCGGGGCTTCAGGCACGGTAACTTCGGTAAGTGGCAACACCATCACTATTGCGGGCGACAACGGCACGTCATACACCATTAACGCGAGCGACACCACAAAAGTGTCTAAAATGGTTGATCTGACCGTGGCAGATATTAAAGTGGGCGACCGTATCGGCGCACAAGGCGCGCTCTCGGGCACAACGGTTACCGCAACCCATATTATGGATGGGGTCCCAGCACATAAGTAAATCTCTCTCCTTCTGTGTAAGAAAAGGCCCCGCATTGGGGCTTTTTCTTTAGATGAAATAATTTTGGCGCTGCGGTGTATTATACCTAGGTGGGGGAGTCTATTACAGATACAGACGAGGAGCTTGTGGTGCGTGTCCAAAAAGGAGACACCGAGGCCTTCGGCACTCTTGTTGAGCGCTACGAAGAAAAGCTGTTACGCTACGGCCGCAGATTCCTCTCGCGCAGCGAGGATATAGAGGATATCGTGCAAGATGTGTTTATGAGTGCCTACCAAAACATCAAAGGGTTTGATACGCGTGCACGCTTCTCGCCGTGGATATACCGCATCGCGCACAACGCGTTTGTAAACGAGTTCCGCAAACACAAACGCACACCAGTTGTCTTTGTAGATTTTGACACCCTTATCTCGCATCCGGTGTATGACGACCCAGCGCTCCATGAGCGCGAGCAAAAAGAAATGAGGGTGATGATTGAAAAGGGTTTGGGCGAGATGGAGATAAAATATCGCGAAGTTTTGATACTCTATTACCTCGAAGATATGTCATATAAAGAGATCTCCGACATCCTCAAAGTCCCAACTGGCACGGTAGGGATCAGGATCAAACGGGCAAAGAGTCTACTTAGAAAGGTTTATGACAAAAAAGGAATCAATTATGGAAACTAACAAAAAACACAACATTAAAGAAACTATTTTAGAGAGCATCCGTGCCCGCAAAATTGGCATGCACTCTAAAAATTATTTCTACCTACGCATTGCGGCGCTGGTTGTTGTCTCTACTTTGGTGTTGCTTATATCAATATTTATTTTAAATTTTTTGCTCTTTAGTGTCCGCGTTAGCAGCCAAGACGTCTTCCTTAGTTTTGGGCCAAGAGGGTGGAGTGCCTTTCTTGCCTTTTTCCCATGGGAGCTACTCGCGATAGATGCAGTGCTTGTAGGCGTGCTCTTGCTCCTCTTGCGCCAATTTAAATTTGGCTACAAGAGCCCGCTGCTCTATATGCTTGGAGGCCTCGTGGCACTCACCCTAGTGGCAGGTTTTGCGCTCGACAGGACAACTGGCCTCAACGAGCACTTCTTGCGCCAAGCCGATGAGCATCGTTTGCCAGGCGCATTTGGAGATTTTTATGGCCATGCACGCCGCCCACCGCCACCAGGCAGCGGCTTCTGCAGGCATTGCACCATCGTAGCAATCGAAGGCAATGTACTTACCGTTGAGGAGGTGCGCAGCGAAGGCACCACAACGCGGACTATTCTTTTGCCCCCAAATGATCCGAATGCCACCACCTCAATGCTTAAGGTAGGCGATGTGATTTTTGTGGCGGGGGATACATCGCCAGACGGCAATATCCGCGCCTTTGGGGTGCGTGCGTTTGCCCGGTGAAATAGAAGTGAAATAAAATGGCCTGCCCGGTTGTATTAACAGGGAAGGCCATTTTATTATATTTTTTCTATGAAATTTATACCTAAAGCAAAGCAGGTGTTTGCATATACAAAGAAGTTTGTTTTTGCCCATAAATTTATAAGTGCGGCATCCTTGGTGGTGTTGCTTGGCCTCGGATGGTTTGGCGTGTCGATGGCCACCCGCGCAACTGCTGAAACCCGCTACGTGCTCGGCACAGTAGAGAAGGGTACGGTTATATCCTCAATCTCCGCATCTGGCCAAGTATCTGCATCCCGCCAGATAGATTTAAAGTCCGAAGTGTCGGGTACGGTTACCTACGTTGCGGTGAAGGCGGGGCAAACCGTGGCAAAGGGTGCCCTCATTGCGCAAATAGATTCTTCGGATGCGCAAAAAACATTGCGCGATGCAAAAAATAATTTAGAGACAGCACAGCTTGCACTCGAGAAGCTGCAAAAGCCGGCAGAGGGGCTCACGCTCACGCAAGCGCAAAATGCAGTCACGAACGCACAAGATGCGTTAGCGAAGACATATGTCGACAGCGAGAGCGATATTGTAGACGCATTTCTTGCACTGCCCGATATTATGTCGGCTCTTCAGGATATCGTGATAGGCACCACTGCTTCGCATGGTAGCCAGTGGAATATCGATTACTATCGCGACGCTATCACTGCATATGACAATAACGGCCTCGCATATCGCGATGACGCCTACCGCACCTACCAAACGGCAAAAGATTCGTATGACAAAGCGCTCGCAGACTATAAGCTCATGGGCATGAGTCCAGACAATGCCACCATCGAAAAGATGGCAATAGAGACAAATGACATGCTTAAAAATGTCTCGGGTGCGGTCAAAAGTGTTAATTCGTTTTTGCAGGTTTATAAAAACATACTCACGACGCACAGCCAAGTGGTCCCAAGTGTGCCGAGCGCTGCACTCACCACGCTTGCAAGCCAAATTACTACTATAAGCAGCAAACTCTCTGCACTTACTTCAGACACCACCAGCATAAAGAGCGGCAAGCAGTCTATTATCGAAAAGCAGCAGTCGCTTGCCGACTTAACCGACGGTGCCGACCCGCTTGATGTGCGCTCAGACCAGCTTACGATACAGCAGCGTCAAGACGCGGTGCTCGACGCCCAGGAAGCGCTCGCTAAATACTCGGTGCGTGCGCCGTTTGCCGGCACCATAGCGTCGGTTGATGTGTATGTGGGCGACGAAGCGGGCAGTAGCGCACTCGCGAGCCTCATCACGCCGCAGCAAATTGCAACGCTCTCGCTCAACGAAGTTGATGCGGCAAAAATTTCAGTCGGCAACAAAGCAACACTCACGTTTGACGCAATAGAGGATCTCACCCTCACCGGCACGGTGGCCGAGGTGGATGCAGTGGGCACTGTCTCCCAAGGCGTAGTGAGTTATGCGGTGCAAATCGCGTTCGACTCGCAGGATGCGCGCATCAAGTCGGGGATGACAGTGAACGCAGCTATACAAACGGCAACCAAGCAAGATGTGCTCACGGTGCCGTCGAGCGCGGTCAAAACCCAAAACGGCGTATCGTATGTGCAGGTGTTTGAGCCGGCGCTTACTCAGACTGGGGGCACGCAAGGAGTCATTTCAAAAACTCTGCCAACACGCATAGACGTTACCGTTGGTATCTCCGACGACACCATTATAGAAATTATTTCGGGCCTTACAGAAGGGCAGCAGATAGTGACGCGCACTACCTCAGGCGCGGCAACTAAAACAACTACTACTCCAACGGGTGGGGGAGGAGGCATGGGCGCTCCCACTACGATTCGTCTATGATCGAAATAAAAAACATCATAAAAACCTACGGCAGCGGCGACACTGCCTTTCAGGCCCTCAAAGGAGTCTCGTTCACCATCGAAGACGGCGAGTTTGTTGCCATCATGGGCCCCTCGGGCTCAGGCAAATCAACACTTATGAACATTATCGGCTGCCTCGATACTCCTACGCAGGGGACATACACTCTGGACGGAAAGGATGTTTCAAAAATCGATGACGACGAGCTTGCACAAATCCGCAGCGAGAAAATCGGTTTTGTGTTTCAGTCGTTCAATCTCCTGCGCCGCACAACCGTGCTGCGCAATGTGATGCTCCCTCTGGTCTACGACGCAAAGATCCCCCGGGAGGAGCGCGAGGCGCGGGCCGGGGCAGCTATCAAAGCGGCAGGGCTTGAAGAAATTTATTTTACACACCTTTCAAACGAGCTCTCGGGAGGGCAGATACAGCGCGTGGCTAT
>Ga0172379_10005852_pt1 | contig 16914 bp, 6 predicted proteins | sample GrowelOW334metaG_FD_119756 | JGI IMG/M metagenome (GOLD analysis project Ga0172379, IMG submission 119756) | Groundwater microbial communities from an aquifer near a municipal landfill in Southern Ontario, Canada - Groundwater well OW334 metaG | ecosystem: Environmental > Aquatic > Deep... | reverse complement strand
TCGTCCATGGCCGCCACGTCGCTTCCAAGCAGCAAGCCCTCGACGGAATATCCGACCTCTAAACAGATCTTGCGCGTTACCAACTCATTGTCACCGGTCAATATCTTGATGGTCACGCCGTGGCGCGCGAGCTCGGCAATGGCATTGGCCGCGGATTCCTTCGGAGGATCAAGAAACGCGAGGAAACCGACAAGCGTCATCTCCGACTCGTCCGACGCGGCGTAAACGGTCTTTGCCACGGGAAGTTGGCGAACCGCAAGCGCGATAAGCCTGAATCCCTCGTTATTCATCTCGGACACCAAACGTTCGGTATCCGCAAGATGGGACCGTTTCAGGTTCTCCATGCGGCCGCGATAAGTCACGCCCTTGCACTGCGCGAGCACCTCCTCGACCGCGCCCTTGCAAATGAGCAAATGTCCGCCGTCCGGCTCCTTCACGACCACGGACATGCGGCGGCGAAGAAAGTCGAACGGGATCTCGTCGATCTTTTCGTGTTGTTTCGCGAACTCCTGGCGCTTCTCGCCGTCGTGCTCCAACACAGCCTCGTCAAGCAGGTTATTGAGCCCCGTCTGGTAATAGCTGTTCAGGTACGCGTAATCGAGAATCTGCGCGTTTTCGTTTCCCTCGACGTCGACGTGGCGGATGAGGACGACGCGCCCCTCGGTAAGCGTGCCGGTCTTGTCCGTGCAGAGCACGTCCATGGCCCCGAAATCCTGAATCGCGTTCAAACGCTTCACGATCACCTTCTTGCGCGACATGTCGAGCGCGCCCTTCGACAGGTTCACGGTCACGATCATTGGGAGCAATTCCGGGGTAAGTCCAACGGCCACGGCGACCGCGAACAGAAAGGCCTGCACCCAATCGTGCCTGGCAATGCCGTTGATGAGGAACACGGCCGGCACCATCACGGCCACGAACCGGATCATGAGCCACGCGTACCGATCCACGCCCTTGTCAAAGCTCGTCGGGCCTTCGGCCTGCGCGGCCACGGAACGCGCGATCGAACCGAACTTCGTCGACGCGCCCGTGCCAATCACCACGGCCGTCGCGGTCCCGCTGCTCACGTTCGTGCCCATGAAGCAGACGTTCTGGAGGTCGAGAATTTCCTTTGGCACGGCAGCGAGCGCAGGGGCATGCTTTTCCGACGGAAGCGATTCGCCGGTTAGGCTCGCCTGGTTCACGTACAGGTCGCGCGAGGCAATGAGCCGCACGTCGGCCGGAACCATGTCACCCGCGGAAAGGTGGACGATGTCGCCCGGTACCAACGAACTCAGCGAGATGTCGTGCTTATTCCCGTCACGAATGACGGTCACGGTGGTTCGTACCATGACCTTGAGCCGCTCGGCCGCCTTGTCCGCGCGCATTTCCTGCACGAAGCGCATGACAACGCTTAGGACAAGCATGACGACGATGAGCGCCGTTGCCTTCAGGTCGCCGGTCAGCGCGGAAATAAAGCCGAGCACGGAGAGCAGCACCGTGAGCGGATCCTTCGCGTTCCGATACAGGACGTGGTACCAGCTCCGCGTTTGCACGGATGCGAGTTCGTTACGCCCGAATTGTTCCAGGCGTCGCCGCGCCTCGTTGCTTGTGAGGCCGTCTTCCTTCGTGACAAGCGCCTTAAGCGTCTCGCCCGGCTCATGCGTCGCCGCAAAATCAATCGTGAGGTTCGCGATTGATGGCGTCGGATGGAGGCCGCGCTTTGAAAGACAGCGTTTGATCACAAATTGGGCTTGAGAATGCACCCATCATATCGCAAATCGTCGTCCACCGACATGAGGGAACGACGATTGCGCGAATGCGAACCGGCTAGACGCGCAGCGCGGCCTCGCGTTTTTTGAGCCGCACAAGCCACCAGACGCACGCGAGAAGAACGATAACGGCCGCGACCGTCGATTGAAAATTCAGATAACGGTACAGGGTTGCCCAAAGGTTCTTTTCGACCGTAAATGCCTTTATCGGCCCGGGTTCGCTCTTGACTCCTGCCTCCGGATCGATGGACACGGCGTAAATCGTATGGTCGCCCGAGGCAAGCTCGGCGTCACCCTGCGAATGCGTCACGCTCCATGCGCCGGTTGCGTCGGCCTTGCTTTGATAGACAAGTGCCTGGCTGTGAATGTAAACGGCAACGTCGCTATTTGGAACGGCCGTCCCGCTGAACACGAACTGATCTCCACCGATGGAGGCGGCCGTGAGAATGACTTCCGGACGCGGAAGGCTCGGCAAGGCCACGGCCTCGGCTTCCTCCTTGATGATATCCGCGATGGAAACCGGAGGAGTGACGATCGGCAGGATTTCTGGAAGCGTGATCAATCCTGGAAGGACGACTCCGACCCCGCCTGGGATGACCCCTGTTCCCGTTTCACTGGGCAGGACGGACGGAATACCCGTCATGCCCGCGCCGCCGCCGGTTTCCGGCTGAGGTGCCACGGGAACCAGAATTTCGATCACGTTGAGTACCAGCACGGACGGGTCGCTCACGTTGCCGGCCGTATCGATCGCCCGAACCGCAAACGTGTGGGCCCCGATATCCAAGGCGAAAAGGTTCGACAGCAGGTGGAGCCAATTTCCCAACGCATCCGCGGAAACTTCGAACGTATTCGCGTCATCGACCGTTATCTCGACGCTCGCGAGCGCCTCTGCCGTACCGAGTACGATCGGGGTGATGGAAGTGATTTCGGCGTTGTTCTGATTCGAGATGACCGGGGCCTCAGGAGGTGTCAGATCAACGGTCAGAAGGAATGCGTCGGAAGGCTCGCTCGCGTTGCCGTCTGGATCGATCGCGCGGACGGTCAGCTCATGCTCGCCTTCGCCGAATTCATATTCCTGCGAAAACCCGCCTTGATAATTCGAAGTCTGTGTCAGTCGAGAAATAAAAATCCCATTGTCGTAGAAGTCGAGGTACGCCAACGGCTCGGCGAGCCCCGAGATCGTCACGCTCGTCTGATTCGTCGGAGTGACCGCGGGATGGAGGATCGGTTTTCCAGGAGCCGAAAAGTCCGGGACTCCGACGCCGCCTCCGCTCGTGACTCGCGCCAGGGTATTTGCCCCGATGTCGGCAATCGTGCTCTCGTGCCCAAAGCCGTCCACGGCCCAAATCTTCACGAACAGGTTGGATTCAGGGTCCAAACCCGCAATCACGGTCGAGTCCGTTGCCGCGCTGCCGAGAGACGCGTCATCCGTTGTCGTCCACTCGCTCGCGGAACCCGTCCGATTCTGCACGTCCGACTGGCTGGCCCCGTACCATAATTCGTAATGGTCGAAGGTCATGTCGGCCGCTGCCGTCCAGGCAAGCGTCACGGTGGTATCCGTGCTTGAAAACTGGCTCAGGTTCGCGAGTCCGGTCGGGTACGCGGTATCAACCGAGAAGTCCGCCGAATCGAACGCTTCGCTCACGTTGCCGAATCCGTCGGTCGCGACAAGGCGAACGCGCATGTTCGCGAAATCCTGGCCGCTCATGTCCGTTCCCGCGTTCCAGACAATCGTCCTGCCAATGCCTGTTGCAAGGCCGAAGCCGACGTCGCCGGTCGCGGACGCGCTCGAGACTGTCCATGTAACTCCTCCGTCATCCGAGATTTCCAAGCCGATGCCCAACCCGGCAGGCGCGTCATCCGAAAGATCATATGAAATCGTCACGCTATCCGTTCCCGGATCCTGAGACGCGGAAACGTTCGAAATCTCCGGTGGTTTCGTATCAAGGCCGTACGCGGACGACTCGACGTCGATTCCTTGGTTTCCAAAGCGGTCGACGGCGCGGACGCGCACCCTCATGTTGGTCCGATACTGGTTTGCAAAATCATTGCCGGCGTTCCAAACGATCGTCTTGCCGTTCCCGGGCAGCTGCCCTGCCCCGACGCTTCCGGTCATCGATGCGTCGGTTATTGTCCATGTCGCGCCGTTGTCGTCGGAAACGTCGAGCTCGACGGTCGTCGGATTGACGGATCCGCTGTCTGACAGGTCGTAGGAAACGGTTACGTCCGAGGTTCCGGCATCCTGCGTTGCGGTCACGTTCGCGACAACCGGCGCCAGGCTATCAACTGAAAACGCCGATGAGGCAGCGGTGTTTCCCTGGTTGCCGAACGAATCGATCGCCCTCACGCGAACGACGAGATCATTCTGATATTGGCCGTCAAAATCGGTTGCGGCGTCCCACATGATCGTTTTTTCGAGTCCGGCAGTCTGACCAAGGCCGACTGATCCGGAGAACGAGGATGTCGGAACGGCCCACGTTACGCCGCCGTCGTCAGACAATTCGGCCACCACCTCCAGGTTGTTCGCGTTGTCGCCGGTCAGGTCGTACGCGATCGTGACGAGCCGTGACCCGAAGTCTTGGGAAGCCGTGACGTTTCCAACGATCGGATTGGCCGTATCGAGCTCGAATGCCAGCGACTCGGCGTAGGCTCCCTGGTTCCCAAAGGCATCAAGCGCGCGGACGCGCACCTTCATGTCCGTCTGGTATTGCCCGTCAAAGTCCGTATCCGCGGCCCAGATCACCGTCTTGTCCGCGGCGACTGCCTGTCCCACTCCGATGTCTCCGGTCAGCGAGGAATGCGCGACGTTCCATGTCGCGCCATCATCGTCCGAAACGTCGAGCTCGACCGTGAGATCCGAAGGGCTAAGATCCGAAAGGTCGTACGTGAACGTCACGTCCGTTGATCCGGCTACCTGAAATGCGGTCACGCTGCTGACGATTGGGGATTTAAGGTCAAGCGGGAATCCCGGGCTCACGGCGACGTTGCCGTCCGCGATGCCGTCGTTGGCCGACAGCCTCACGTACACGGAATCGTCCTCCAGGTTCGAGAGATCGGCCGCCGCGTCCCAGGCGAAGGTAAACGCGGTTCCTGCCGTGGAAAACGGCAGGCCGCTTGTTCCGTCCGATCCTACTCCGGCCTTTTCAGTCATGGCCGACCAGATTACCTGGTCAAGCGAATACTCGACCGTCACCAGGTTTACGGCGTTGTTCTCCAAGTCCGTGCCCGTATATTGCACCACGACATAATTTTGACCCGCGACCTGCCCGACCGAGCTGATCGAAACGACCGGCTCCGAATTATCAAAGGAAGCGCCGGAGGAAAACGCGCTTTCGCTCGTTAGCGCGTGCGCGGCATCGCTTGGATTCCGCGATTTGGTCGCGAACACGGCGCCGGAGGCAGGTGCCGCCAATCCAGTCACGGTGATCGTTGACCACGCGGCGCCCGTTTGCCAAACCGCATCCGTGCCAAGCGTACCGTCGGCCTGGACATATTTGCCGGTTGCCTGCTCGAGGATTGCGTATTCAAGCCCGGAAACCTCGGCCGGATTCCTGTTCACAGTCAGGTCGACCGTGGTTGCCGTGGCGTTTTCGAGCGTCACAGGACTGGGCGTATAAGGCTTCACGTATTTGAACGCTTCGGACGGCGCGGCGTTTTCGTTCAAGGCAACATGGCCGTATTTGTCCGTTTCCACGATCTTGACCATGGAGACATAATCGTCCCCTTGGAACGTCGTTTCCGCGTCCACGATCTGATTCGTCAAAACTGAGGCGCTTCCAAGGCCGACGCTCGCGCTTCCGTACGCGCCTCCGTTCAACGCCACGTACAGGTTGTTCTCGCTCGGATTCGTTTCCGTGAAGCTTCCGCCCACGAGTACCCCGGCATCGCCGGCGTGCGGCTGTGATTCCAAGTCGGCAAGCGCAAGCACGATCGGATCCTTCGTGTCCGTGCCAAAGCTTGATGACAACGCAAAATCACCGACATTGAGGAACGCGTCCGCGGCGCGGAAGCGGACCATCATGTCGCTCACGTCCTGGTTTGGAAAATCTGCGCCCGCGTCCCACGAAACCGCATTGCCGGCCCCGACGCTCTGTCCGGCCCCGATGTTGCCCGTGACGCTCGTGTCCGCGACCGCCCAGGAAACGCCGTTGTCGTTTGAGATATCAAGCTCAACGAGGAGGCCAACCGTCGTGCCGTCGCTGAGATCATAGGTAAACGTAACGATTTCCGAATCGAGATCCTGCGCGGCCTGAACGTTTGAAATCGCCGGATTGGCCGTATCGATAGTGAATGGATCGGATGACGAATATTCCCCCTGGTTCGAAAACCCGTCCGTCGCGCGGATTCTCACCTTCATGTCCGACTGCTGCTGACCGTCAAAATCCAAGTCCGCGGCCCAGATAATCGTCTTGCCGAGACCCGCGGTCTGTCCGAATCCGACGTTGCCGGTCACGCCCGTGTCCGTCACGGTCCACGTCGCGCCGTTGTCGTCGGAAACGTCCAGCTCGACTGAAAGGTTCGTCGCGGAATCATCCGTGAGATCATACGCGAAGGTCACGTCCGTCGAACCCGGAGATTGAACGCCAGAGACGTTGCTGACAACCGCGTCCTTCGTGTCCGCTGAAAAATCCGACGATTCGACGTAGGAACCTTGATTCCCGAAGTAATCGCGCGCGCGGACGCGAACCCGCATGTCCGCCTCGTAGCGATTGCCAAAGTCCGTCCCCGCGTTCCAAACGAATGATCTCGATCCGGTCGTCTGTCCAGCGCCGATATCCCCGCTTGAGGTCGGCGTCGCGACCGTCCAAGAGCTGCCGCCGTCCGACGACACGCCGAATTCCACAAGTAATCCCGCGGAAGAAAGATCGGAAAGCGAGTAATCCACGCGAACCGCATTGGTCCCGGCCGTTTGCGAGGCAGATACGCCGCTCACGACCGCGGCCTTGGCGTCGGCCGTAAAGTCCGCGGACTCTGCGACGCTTCCGACGTTCGCATACGCGTCTGTTCCCTGAATCCTTACGCGCATCGACGCATTTTCCTGGCCTGCGAAATCCGTCCCCGCGCCCCAGGTGACGGTTCGGTTCGCCCCGGCGGACACCCCAGATCCCACGTCGCCCGAGAGCGTCGTCACCGGCACGGTCCAGGTGCTTCCGGCATCGTTCGACATCTCAAGCGTCAGATCGTTGCCTCCCGCCGTATCATCAACGAGGTCATATCGAATCGTGAGTATGCTGCTGTCCGGCGCCTGGCTTGTCCGGATATTGGATACGACCGGCCCAAGCGTATCGATCGCGAATGCCGACGAGGTTGCGAGGTTGCTGCCTGCGAGACCGTCAGTCGACTGTAGCCGCGCATACACCGTGGAGTCTCCCGTGTTCGGCAAATCTACGGCAATATCCCAGGCGAACGCGTAGCTCGTTCCGGCGGAGGCGAATACAAGATCGCTTATCCCGTCGCTTCCAACGCCAGCCTTTTCGGTCATGACGTGCCAATTGGCATTATCCGTCGAATACTCGAAGGCCGTCAGATCGTTCGTGTCGTTCTGCGCGTCCGTTCCCGCGTATGCAACGACCGCGTAGTTGCTGCCGACCGTTTGTGAGGCGCTGATGACGGAAATGCTCGGCGCCGTGTTCGCGACAGCCCCGACCACGGAAAGGTCGCTCTCGCTCGTTGCCGCGTGCGACCCGTCGCTCACGTTGCGCGACTTCACCTGAAACTGGTACTGCGCGACCGGGGAGCTAAGACCCGTGACAGTCACGGTTCCCCACGCGGCATCCTGAAGCCAGTCCGCTGCGGGTCCGAGCGTGCCGTCCGTCTGCACGTAACTGTCCGTCGTGATTTCGTAAATAGCGTACTCAAGCCCGGCGGTTTCGCTGACATTTGGCACAACGTCGACATCGACGGACGTATTTTGCGGATTGCTAACGCCCGGCGCCTGCGGAACGTACGGCTTCACATATTTCTTCGCCACCGCGATCACCGTTGTCTCGTTCACGACCGAATGGCCATAGTCGTCCGCATGGGTGATCTTCGCGCCGGACACGTAGTCGTTCCCGTCGAGCGTGGCTCCGATGCCCGTCGCCTTCGGCGCCGGGGCAGCCGTGTTCGCGTCGCCGGACGTGGTACCGGAGTATGCACCGCCGTTCACCGCGACGGAGAAGTCGTTCGCATTCGGGTTCGTTTCGGTGAACGATCCGCTGATCGTCACGGTCGTGTCTCCGGCATGCGGCTGCGCAGTCACGTCCGTTGAGACGTCCGCGGTCGGGGCGAGCGTGTCGAGAAGGAAATTCGAGGACTCGACGTTCGGGCTTGAATTTTCAAATGAGTCGGTTCCGCGCACGCGCACGCGCATGGTCGAGACGTCGAAGTCCGGCGCGTCCGTTCCCGCGTCCCAGACGATCGTCTTGCCGTTTCCTGCCGCGACGCCCGCGCCAACCGCGCCGGTTACGGACGTATCCGCAACGGCCCAGGTCGCGCCTCCGTCGTCCGAGATGTCGATCTCGACTTCAACGAAGTCGCTGTCAACCAAATCGTACGTGAACGTCACGCTCTCCGATCCGAGCGTTTGCGAGGCCGCTACGTTCGAGACAGCCGGCGCAAGCGTATCGACGACGAACGAGGCGGAATCGGCATTCGCGCTCACGTTGGCATAGGTGTCCGTTGCCCGCACGCGAACCATCATCCCGGCCTGATCGCGGTTCGGAAAATCCGCGGCCGCGTTCCACGCCACGGTCTTTCCGGCGCCGGGAACGATATCCGCTCCAATGTCTCCTGAGAGCGTGGACGTTGCCACGCCCCAAGTCGAGCCGAAATCTTCCGAAATCTCAACGACCACGTTCGCGTCGTGCGCGTCCGCCAGATCGTATTGAATCGTCACGGTATTGAGGCCCGCGTCCTGCGAGGCAGTCACGTTGGAAACCACCGGCGACTTCGTATCGAGAACGAAATTTGCGGAGGATGCGTTCGTTCCCGCATTGCCGAACGCGTCGGTGGCCCGCACACGCACGCGCAGGTCCGTCTGCTCCTGATTCGCGAAATCCGCGAGCGCATTCCACACGATGGTCTTGCCAGCGCCCGGCGCGACATTGCCACCCACGTCGCCGGTCACGCTCGCGTCCGTCACGGTCCAGGTCGCGCCACCATCGTCGGAAACGTCGAGCTCGACCGTTCCGTTGGAAAGATCCGTAAGCGTATACGTGATCGACACGTTCCCGGAACTGAGCGTCTGCGACGCGGTTACCGCGGACACGACCGGATTCTTCGTGTCGACCGTAAACGCGCCCGAGGTCGTGATCGCGCCGCTCGACGTGCCGTCGTTGGCTTGGAGCCGGACGTACACCGTCGAATCCTCCGTGTTCGCCAAATCCGCGTTCACGTCCCACATAAAGTCATGGGCCGTTCCCGTGTACGCGAACGCCAGGCCGGCCGTGCCGTCAGAGCCCACGCCAGACTTTTCGGTCATGCCGAACCAGTTGCTGTTGTTCGTGGAATATTCTGCGGTGATGACGTTGGAATTCTCGCTTTCCAAATCCGAACCCGTGTAGTTGATCGTGACGTATTCGGTGTCGTCGGTCGTTTGCGCGATGGAGCCGAACGCAATAGCAGGTGACTGGTTTGCCGATGACGCGCCGCCCGAATAGGCGCTCTCGCTCGATGCTGCGTGTGCCGCGTCGCTCACGTTCCGTGAGACGGTCTTGAACTGATAGGTGTAGGAATGATTCGCGAGCCCGCTTACCGTCACCTTGCCGGGCGTGCCGGTCCCGTTTCCCCATTGCCCGGAGCCGGTGCCAAGCGCCTGCCACACGATTCCGTCTCCGAGCGTGCCGTTCGATTGCACGTATTTGCTTTGAGAGGTTTCCTGAATCGCATATTCCAGTCCGTCCGTTTCCGAACCGTGCTTGTTCACGGTCACGTCAACCGTGCCGACCGTCGGATTGTCTACGGTCGGGGCCAACGGCGTGTACGGCTTCACGTATTGATACGCGACGGCCGGCGCCGCGTTTTCGTTCGTGACCGTTTGCCCGAAGTCGTCCGTATGCACGATCTTCACGCGGGAAACGTAATCGTTCCCGTCGAGCGTCGATCCGACGGCGGTCGCCTGATCGGCCGGAGAGGCGGTATTCGCTTGCCCTGCCGTGGATGCGCCGTAATCTCCGCCGTTCAGGGCAAGAGAGAAGTCGTTCGCGTTCGGGTTCGTCTCAACGAACGATCCTCCGATGAGCACGGTCGCATCGCCTGCGTTCGGCTGCGCCTTGAGGTCGGCGCCAACGGCAACCACGGGATTGACCGTATCGAGCGAGAAGTTCGCGGATTCGTCGTTCGCGCTTTGGTTTTCAAAAATGTCCTTTGCCCGGACGCGCACGCGCATGTCCGCCTGTGCCTGCTCGTCAAAGTCCGTGCCAGCAGCCCAGGTGATGGTCTTGCTGCCGCCCCCAATGCCCGCTCCGACGTCGCCGGAAACGCTCGCGTCAACGACGGTCCAGCTCGCGCCGGCGTCGTCGGAAATATCAAGCTCGACCAATGAGACATTTTGATCCGCGAGCGTAAACGTAATGGCGACGTTCGTGGATCCGGCAGTCTGCACAGCGCTCACTCCGGTCACGCGAGGCGACAAGGTGTCCAATGCGAAATCGCTCGAGGAGACGATACCGGCGTTCGAGAACGCGTCGGTCGCGGTAATCCTGATCCGCATCGCGGTCTTCTCGAATGAGTCATAATCGGTTCCCGCGTTCCATGTGATCGTCTTCCCGCTGCCCGAAACGATTCCCGCTCCAAAATCACCTGCCGCGGAAGTCGTCGGCACGACCCAGGTCGAACCTCCGTTGCTTGAGATGACGAGCGTGACGTTCGTGTTTCCTGCATCCTCGGAAACGTCGTAATTGAAGATGAAAGTTTTCGCGGCGCTATCCTGAGCCGCCGTGACGTTCGTGACGACCGGATCGTGCGTATCAAGCGTAAAGTTGGAGGACTCGACGTTCGTTCCCTGGTTTCCGAACGTGTCCATGGCCCGGACGCGCACCCGAATGTCGCCTTGGTACTGATCGTCAAAATCCGCTCCCGCGTTCCACGTGATGGTCTTCCCCGTTCCCGGCGCGATGCCGGAACCGACGTCGCCGCTGACCGCGGTGTCGGCAACGGTCCATGTCGCGCCGCCGTCCTCGGAAACGTCGATCTCAACGAGCGAGTTGTGCGCGTCGGACAGATCGTAGCCGATCGTCACGGTTCTGGCGCCTGAATTCTGCGAGGCTGTCACGTTGGAAACGAGCGGAACCTTTTGGTCGACCGCGAACGGGCTCGACGTGACAAGCGAGCCATCGATGAGCGAATCGTTCGGCTTGAGCCTTACCCGCGTTGCGGCATGTTCGGAATTCGGAAGGTCCGTAGCGGAATCCCAGACGAACGTGCGCGCGCTTCCCCCGGAAAGAAATATGAGATTGCTCGTCCCCTCGCTCCCGACCCCTGCCTTTTCGGTCATCGCGTACCAGTTGAGATTATCCGTCGAATACTCGTACGTCGGCAGGCTACAGACGTCTCCCTGTCCGTCCGTGCCCGTGTACTGAACCGAAACGTATTGAGTCCCGTCAGTCGTCTGGGAAACTCCCGCATAGGCGACGGAAGGCGCGGTATTCGTGATCTGTGCCGTTGCCGAATATGCGGATTCCGAAGATGCCGCATGTGCCGCGTCGTTCGGATTCCGTGACTTGACCTTGAAGACGTACAACGAAAGCGGCGAGGACAGGCCGTTGACGTTTATCACACCCGAAGCCAACCAAGCCGGGCTTGCACCGAGTGTCCCGTTCGACTGGACGAACTGGTTCGTCGTGGTCTCAAGGATCGTGTACTGCACGTCGCCCGCCTCGCTCGCGTGCGGGTTGATCGTGAGATTCAGATTCGTGGTCGCCGGCGCGCTCAGCGTCGGGGCAAGCGGGGTGTACGGCTTCACGTACTTGTAGCTCGTTGACGGCGACAGGTTCTCGTTGTCCGAGGCCTGACCAAAGTCGTCCGTATGCATGATCTTCACGCCGGAAATGACGTCATTTCCGTCGAGCGTTGCGCCGACGGCCGTATTCTGATCGGCTGGCACGGCGGTGTTTACGGTTCCGGCCGTGGCCGTCGAATACGCGCCGTTGTTTAACGCGACGTAAAAGTCGTTGGTGTTCGGGTTCGTTTCCGTGAATGATCCGCCAATGAGCACGGTCGTGTCGCCTGCGTTCGGCTGCGCCTTGAGGTTCGCGGCCGTGGCCGTGGCCGGCGAAAGCGTATCCAGTGCGAAATTCGCCGAGGATGCGTCCGTTCCCTGGTTCTGCCACGCGTCCTTCGCGCGGATGCGAACCTGGATGTCAGCCTGTACCTGGTCTGAAAAATCCGTCTTTGCCACCCAGGTAACGGTCTTGCCGACGCCCGTTGAAACGCCCGTTCCGACCGCGCCGGTCACGCTCGTGTCAACGACAGCCCAAGTGGCGCCGCCGTCCTCGGAGATATCAAGTTCGACGAGCGCGTCGGTCGATGTGTTGTCCGTGAGGTCGTACGTGAATACGACGTCCGTGGTCCCTGCCGTTTGCGATGCCGTCACGTTTGAGACGACCGGAACGACGTAATCGATCGGAAACGCGCTTGAGACGGCATATGCGCCGTTGCCAATGCCGTCGTTGGCGCGCAATCGCACGTACACCGTCGAATCATAGATGGCTCCAACCTGCGACAGCGCATCCCAAACGAACGTGTGCGGCGTGCCGCCCGGCGAAGTCGCGAGTCCCGTCACCCCGCTATGGGCCGGATCCGCCGGAACCGGCGTCATCGTGACCTGCTCGCCGGCAAATGCGCCGGTCAGCGAATATTCGTACGTGACCAGGCTGTTCGGATCGCTGTTATTGTCCTGCAGGTCATAATTGACATGCACGTATCCGGCTTCCGAATTCTGCGCCGGAACCAAATTCGCGATGACCGGCAACGAATTCTGCGTGTATCCGACCGCGACATTCTCCAAAATCACCTGCTGCGTGCCGTTGCTTTCCAAAAAGGCCTTCCATTTGACCTGATTGTTGACCGTGGGAAAGGTCGCGATATTCGCGTTCACCACCGACGCCGCGTTGTAATTGGTCGCCCCGGCAACGGCCCATGCCGAACCGTTCCAGTATTTCCACGTCGATCCGTTGTCGTCTGAAAGCTGATAATAAATTTCACCCCCGTTCTTCGTGGCTGTTTCCGCAAACGAATCCCAAGTGATGACCTTTGCGGGGTTCAACGACGCATTGGGATAAATGGTCGGCTTGTCGGAAGCATACACGTGGGTCGTCTTTGTCCAGCTGAGAAGGGCGTTGTCAAAGCCGACGGTGAACGGCCCCGTGTTGGAACCCGGAGTCTCGATCCAGATCGCAAGCTTGAAATAATAGGTGCCGGCCGTCGTAATTTTTGACGAGGCATCTATGTTCGTCACCGATGTCCAGCCCTGAGTCGCCGTTATCTCTCCGGAGGACCAAATTTCCTGCCCGATCACCGGCACGCCGGATCCGGTATCCGCCATGACAAAAAGCTTCAAGGTAACCGGCGCCGGTGACGAATCGTAAGCGGTCACCTGGTAATCGAAACTGACCGTCACCGTCGGATTTGCCACCGTGGTCGTAAACGCCTGTCGCCAATATCCTCCGAATTCGTCGTCCTTTCCCGCGGGCACGTTTATCCTCAGCCAACCTCCCGGATTCCCCGCGCTTCCAACATAGGCACCGACGATATTTTCCTCTCCGCCTCCCTGATCCCAGTCCGCATACGTCCAACCGGTTGATCCGGCGTCAAAGCCAGAATTCGTGGTGCTTCCTGAGGCCGTGCTTCCCGTATCCTTCAATTGCGCGACGCCGCCGGTGACCTCGATCTTCGCGCTGTCGTACGTATAATCTCCGCTCACGTCGAATCCCCAGTTCTGCGTATCGGCAAGCAATGGCTGAGCGCCGAGCAGATAAAACGAGACGATCCCGACAAACAGTACCTTCACGCAAAAAATTCCTGCCGCGCCGAGCGTGGTTGCCAGGGTGATCTTTCGCCGAACCGCGTAGTTCTGAACGTGCTCCGGAACCTTTCGCGGATAAAAACGCCCAGTTTCCTGAACCTTCTTCGGGGAAACGACAAAAAATAACGGGATAGAAATGATGATGAAGGCGACTTCCGCCAGAATCAACAAAATGGCGGTCGGCAGGGCCTTGCGCCATCCGTTCGTGCGCACCAATTTGTTCTTAAGGGCAAAGACGTACCCGGAGAAACGCAGAAACAGGTCGAGAAATCGCGTCTCCATACTCGGTTTTGATCAAACGATCAAATGGTCAAAAAGGTGAGAAAAACGCCAAATAGCAAAAGGATGACCACCGACCAGTTGGCGAGAACGTCCACGTTCCGCGTCACCGCGTCGAGAAAGCTGGTGGTGACCTTAAAATATTGCTCGCCTGAAAATTCGCTGCGCGTCTTTGACGCCTCGTCGAACGTGAAGGTGAGAACCGAATGGTTGCCCTCGCTCAGCGCGAAGTTTTTCTGCTGGTGGTCGATTTGCCAGTTTCCGTCCTTGTCGACCGGTCCGGTGTACACGGCCGTCTGCTGATCGGAAAGCAAAAGCACGACCGTCGAGTTCGGCTGGCCGATTCCGTAAAAGACGAAATTTTCGCCATTGGCCTTTCGTACCGACTCCAATTTGGGGGCTGCCAAGTCCGCCGTGATCCTTGAGGTTTGGATTTCGGTTTCCGCCTGAAGCGCATCGGCGCTGACGCTCAAGAGGTCCGGCGGGCGCAGTTCGGAAACCGTATAGAGCCGCATCGTGCCGAAAAGCGAGGGCACGAACAGGATGAGGAGCAGCTTCACGAGCCAAATGGACAACACGATGCCGACGCCGGTCAGGGTCAGGATACGGCGCAGGTTGTAATCGAACGTGATCTTCGCGTACCCGCCCTTTTCCTCAAAAAATGCCGTGATTTTCTGCGGCCGAAGATTCAAATACAGCGGGAAAGACACGATCGCGAGGACGAATTCCAAAAACACCAGCGCGAACACGTTTTTTGCCGCCGCGATTCCTTCTTGACCCACCACCTTCTGTTTCCGCTGATAAATGCGGTTGGTGAGCTGCAACACCAGGTTGAGCCAGGCGTACTTCATAGTTGTGAAAATCTAACGCGCCAAAATCGCCTGCACCTTCTTCGATAAGTCGGAAAGGTTCGTGTTCGCCTTCACGAAATAATCCGCGGCTCCCAAGCCCTTTGCCTTTTCGATGTCGTCCTTCTGCCCAAGGTTCGAAAGCACGACCACGGGAATTTTTGCCAGAGCCGGATTGGACTTCACGATTTTCAAATATTCGAACCCGTCCATCTTCGGAATGATGAGATCAAGAAGAACAAGGTTCGGCTTCATCCGTTCGGTCATCTTGAGTCCCGCCTCCCCGTCCGTCGCGGTCGCGATCGTATACCCTTTTTCGTGAAACGTGAGGTAAAGGGCGCGCAGCAGAACCTCGTCGTCCTCGATGATGAGCAGGATCGTTTTCTCGACGTTCTTTTTCATATCAGGCACCGATTCGCTTCTTGACGTATGCGACGATTTTTTTCATCTCGATGTTGGCCTTGATGAAATACTCGTCCGCGCCGAGCGCCTTGCCCGACCGAATATCGCCCTCGTCCCCAAGGTTGGAAAGAATGACAACGGGAATCTTTTCCGTTTCGGGCTTTGACTTCAACGCCTTCAACACGGCAAAGCCGTCAATGCCCGGAATGATGAGATCCAAAAGAATGCAGTCGGGCGAAAACTTACTCACCGTTTCTTCAACCTTCAAACCGTTGACGACCGTCGCGATTTCATAACCCTCGCGCGCGAACGCGTCGGAGATGACCGTCAGCAAAAGAGCGTCATCCTCCACGATTACAATTCGCTTCGCGGAAGTATTTTTCTTTGCCATAGGAAATTTTCATTAATTATGACACGTTAACGAACAAATGAAATAGATGTGTGGATAACATTCATGCTAGATGGATGCGCGAGGCTTCTCAGGTCAGGGACTAGCTTAATTCTCACGGGCGTGGTATAACCCGCTTCCTATGGAAAAATTCTTCAACAAGACGGGCGGAGGATATCGAAAGGGCGGTAGCACTGGAGGTTATAAGGGCGGCAGGTCATCCGGCGGCGGATATAAGGGTGTCAAGTCGTATGGCGGTTCGAGCGACGAGCGTCCGGACATGCATCCGGCGATCTGCAGCGAATGCGGCGCCTCGTGCGAGGTTCCGTTCAAGCCGAATGGCAAAAAGCCGATCTTCTGCCGCAACTGCTTCCAAAAGCAGGAAGGCGACGCCCCGGCCCCCCGCTACGGAGCACGAAGCTTCGACCGCGCGGGAGCATCGGACAAGCCGGCCTACCGCAGCACCCCGCGCACGGGCACGGAAGGAATCGAAAAGCAGCTGAAGGCGCTCAACGAAAAGATGGACCTGATCCTTGCCGCGCTCATGGCGCCGGAGGAAGACGAGGATGAGGATGAGGACGAGGATGACGACAACGAGGAGGAAGAAGGCAAAAAGACTGACACGAAATAGAAGAACGAAAAACCAGCCTCACGGCTGGTTTTTTGCGTTCAAATGAGCAAGAAATGCCACAATCCTGTATGATTGAACAAATTAACAAGTAACGATTTTAATAAATATGTCACCCGAAGGCCAGCCAAGCATGCACGACATGAATCAGATACGTGCGGATATCGCGCTCCAAAAAAAATAAATCGGAATGCAGCGACGCATGCAGAAATGATCGCTGAATTTAAAGCCGGCACGCGAGAATTGCCAGCGGATAAAAAAGAGGCGGTTGAAAGGACGTCAAGCGACTACTGGCGAGATTTTGACACGTACGTTCGTGAGGTTCGATCGGGAAATAGGCGCATTGAATCTCCAAGCCGCAATAAGATGCTCGAGGCAATGACCAAGCCGTTCCGCGACTCTGGAAATACCGAGGACATGCATGCGTACTTCGGAAAGCTCTACGAGGAGGGAATGACCGCGCATGGCCTTCCAATCGACATGAGCCGGGAAGAACAAGATTACTTCTGGAGAAATATTCTTTACGGTAAGAAATTTCCGGAATGGCTTCGAGTGCCGGATGAGGCGAAGGAAAACTAGATTATTTCCAAACGCGGGTGCTTGGACTCGGCCGTCAT
>Ga0172379_10005851_pt1 | contig 16914 bp, 21 predicted proteins | sample GrowelOW334metaG_FD_119756 | JGI IMG/M metagenome (GOLD analysis project Ga0172379, IMG submission 119756) | Groundwater microbial communities from an aquifer near a municipal landfill in Southern Ontario, Canada - Groundwater well OW334 metaG | ecosystem: Environmental > Aquatic > Deep... | reverse complement strand
TACGAAACCCCACCCTAACCCTCCCCTCATAGGGGAGGGAAAAGTTATACTGCAATAGAAAATTTTATACTTGGGTAACTCTGGTAACCAATCAATTCTGTGTCAGTGTATTGCCAATCAAAAATACTGGTAAATTTTTCGGTTTTAATTTGTGGTAGGAGATATAAATTTGGATCACGAGTCAATTGTTCTTTGGCGCCTTCCAAATGATTGACGTAAATATGTACATCAGCCAAAAAACCGACAAGTTTTCCTTCTTTCAACCCAGTTTCTTTGGCAAGTAAATGCAAAAGTAGAGCATAGCTAGAAATGTTAAATGGCAGTCCAAGCATGGTATCTACCGATCTTTGGTTCCATAATAAATTTAACCGGCCATTAATTACCGTAAGTTGAAAACCATAATGGCATGGTGGCAAGGCCATTTTATCTAGCATGCAAGGGTTCCAAGCCATCACAATCATTCGGCGGTCACTAGGATTGTTTTTTAAACTTTCAATTACTTTTTTTAATTGGTCAATTCCTTGTCCAGAGTAATCAGAATCATAACTACTGTATGGCGCATTAAAATGTCGCCATTGGAAACCATAAATTGCTCCCAAGTCTCGTTCTTCGGCCATTTTCTTTTTTGTTTCTTCATCATGAGCATAAGGAACTTTTTGTGGGTCGCACCATTCATCCCAAATATGACAATTACGATCTTTTAGCCATTGTTTGTCGGTTAAGCCTTTGATAAAAAATTCTAATTCTGCAGCCATTACTTTAAAAGGCATTTTCTTGGTAGTTAACAATGGGAAACCTTTGGCCATGTCGTGTTCAAAAATTGCTCCGGCAATTGCCAAAGTGCCAGTACCAGTGCGGTCGGCTTTTTGTTCACCATTTTCCAAAATATTTTTTACAATATTTAAATATGATTGCATATTAGAATTGTCCGGTACTACCCATTTTGCCAGAACCCCGCGAACTAGAATTATCTAATTCTGCTACTTCTTCCAATTCGGCAAAGGCTACAGGGTAAATTATTAATTGGGCAATTTTTTGTCCCTTTTCTATTTTATAAGTTTCTGCACCAAAATTAATTAATTGTACATTGTATTCACCGCGATAACCAGAATCAAAAACTCCACCCATGGTATGAAGACCAGCAATTTTTGGTAAACTGCTCTTGTCTTTAACAATGGCGGCGTATCCAGCTGGAAATTCCAAAGCAAAACCACAATTAAAAATTTTGCGTTCACCTGGTTTTAATTCATAACTTTCCATTGCATACAAATCAAGCCCGGCATCCTCACCAGGGTGGCCATAACTAGGCATTTTCATTTCGGGATTAAGTTTTTTTATTCTAATTTTCATATGTGCTTCCCTCACCTATAAGGGGAGGGTGAGAGTGGGGTTTCGCCGTTCCCCTCCTTTGTAAAGGAGGGTTAGGGAGGATTTTACAATTAAATCCCTCCTTACCTCCCTTTATGAAGGGAGGAATTAAAAAAGTTATTTAAATTTAGAAAGTAATTCATCCAATTGTCTATATAATTCTTCTAAACTCCCATTATTATCAATTTTAAATTTAGCAATAGTGGCAATTTCGTCAATTGTTAATTCTGTAGAGCGTTGATGGTCTGCCAAAAATTGTTCGTAAGTTTTATTATTATCATCGCTTTTTTCTCCGCGTTTAGTTAAACGCTCAAAACGAGTTTTAGAGTCGGCAAAAATTTCTACTAAAACAAACCCTGGTAAATTTTTTAAATAAGTAACATCGCTTGGTCGGCGGACGTTGGATACCGAAATTATTGAGTGATCATCTTTACTAATATCTTTGGCCAAAGTTTTGGACATTAAATCTTCACCAAATTTTTCTCGCAAAGCTTCGGAAATTTTTATGTAGTTATCACGGGTAATTTCCAAATAAAATCTTTTTAAAACATCGGCCAACATGCCACTAAAACTAAAATTCTTGCCACCATATTTTTCTGCCAAATAATTGGCAGCAGTATCCTTGCCACTAGCCATTTGTCCTACAAAACCAAAAATTATTTTATTCATATTAAACTAGTTTTTATTATCCAGTGGCACTGCCGAAGAATAATTTTTTAGGTCGTAGTTAATAGTTGTTGCTGGCATGGGCAAGCGGTCAATGGTTACCCCAGCTTTGTTAAAAAATTCTACTGCCAAAGTATCATGAAAATCCGAAAAAACGACAATTCTTTTTACGCCCGCAGCAATTAGGGCTTTGGCGCAGTTTGTACATGACATATTGGTTGTGTAAGCGGTAGCACCTTCAACATTGTGTCCACGTTTGGCCGCTTGGGTTAAAGCATTCATTTCGGCATGAATGGTGCGTTCGCAATGGTTATTAACAATTAAGCAACCAACATCTTCGCAGTGCTCATCACCAGGGATAGAGCCATTATAGCCGGTTGCGACAACGTTTTTGTCTTTTACTAAAACACAACCGCAATGCATGCGTGGACAAGTAGCTCTTTCGGAAGCAAGCATGGCCAGTTTTAAAAAATATTCGTCCCAACTAGGACGAGCTGGTTTTAAATTTTCGGTCATAATAGAAAAAATAAAAAATCCCCTTATTCATGCTTATTTTAACAAAAAAGGGGATTGGTGGCAAGGGGTGAAAACAAGGTTTTTAGGGGGTAATTTTTTCAATTAAACCAGTGTTGGCATCCATTTTTATATGGTCGCCGTTTTTTAGTTCTGAAATTCCCTCTCCAATTTGGACAATACAAGGTTTTCCAAGTTCTCGGGCAGCAATCGCCGCATGACATAGAATATTGCCTTGCTTGGTAATAATTCCCAAAGCTTTGGCCATTAGCGGTAAATATTCCACACTGGTCATGTCACAAACTAAGATATTATTACTATTTATTATATCCTTTGTAGGATCATTAATAATTTGTACTATACCTTGGGCTTGGCCGGGGCTGGCGGGGATTCCCGATAAGTGGTTACTTTTTTCTTCCCAAGAATAATCACTGTTTTTTAATTTTTCGTAAAGTACGCGGTTGTAATCAATAAAAGATATATTGTTGTCTGGTGGCCAAACCACGAATTCAAAATATCCTTTAAGTAAATTTTCTTCATTAAATTTAGCGTTTAATTTTTCTACTAACTCTTTTTGTACTTCTGAATTTTTTATTTTTAAACTTTCTAAAACTGTAGTTAAAACTTTTTGGATGGTCGGCTCAGTATAACTAAAATGCCAATTGTTATTTTTATTTGCAAAAATCAAAGGTTTGTTTTCAAAAAAACCTTGGGTTAGTTGCCAATGAGGCCCGGGGACAATTTCACCAAAAATACCAAGATCATTAATTAAAAGTATGCCCGAAAAAGAAGTATTATCGTTGTGAGGAATAATTTCTGCCTTATAATCTTCTGGGTTAATGTCTAGGCTTTTAAACCATTCTAAATTTTCAATTAAAGTTTTCCCTCTTACCCTTAGTTTGGGTAAATCCTTGGTAATGGGTGACAAGCGTAAAGCACATTTTTCGTCACCGTGTTCCTTTAAAATTTGTTTAAATTTTTCGGTATTTTCGGAAATGTCGGTAGCCAAAAGTTTAATTGGCTTATCATAATTAATGCCAATTATTTGGTTCAAAATTTCTAAACGGTCTCTTTTGTTGTTGTCTTCTTGTCTAAATTCTTGAATATTTTGCATTCCGGTTTTTTCCAACCATTCGGTAATTGAAGGCATTTTGCTGTCAATTATCTCGGTGATTTTCATAGAGAATTGTCTAGTGTGTGTTTATATTTTTCGGCTTCGGTAATAATTTTTTTAGCGGTAGCAATAGAATAAACTGGTCTCATACTTACCCCAGTTTCGTGGCAGAGCACAATACCATTTACTCCCATCAAAACTAAATTGGTCAGATCACTGATCTCGGATCTTTGTGGCAAATAGCCATTAATTACACTTTCTAGAATTTGTGTGGAAATAAATATTGGTTTTTTTATTTTTTTGCAATAATCAATTAAATAATTTTGATAAACACCAACTTTGGCAAAATTTCCGGCAATGCCCAAATTACCACGTTCTAATATAATTATGTCAGCATATTCACTGATTAATTGAATATTTTCTACACCAGCCGGTGTTTCAATTTTCACGGCCATTTTTGGTTTTTGTGACCAATTAAAATTATCAATAATTTCTTTGTAATGCTGGGCAATAATTTCATCATTGGTATAAGGACAAGCAATAATGTCTGGAGCCAATCCGATAAGTTGAGGAATAATTTCTTTTTTGATTTTTTCGATAGTTTGTAAATGATCGGTTTCTTGGCCGTTCCAATTTAGGCCTTTGTAAGGATAAACTGCACCTTCATTTAAGGCTAAACATTCAATGGTATCTTTTGAATGAATATTGATTACTTTTAAAGCAATTTCACCCTCGTCAATCACTATTTGTTGTTCTGGTGAAAGTATATTGCCAATGTCTGATTGCTGTACCGGTAAAAATTCGTCTGGATTTTCTGAATAATCACCAGATTTTAAAATCAAACGGTCGCCCTCTTTTAAAAGAAGTTCTTTTCTAGGAAAACCACCTAATCTAATTTTGGAATTGGGTAAATCAATTAAAATTTTTGTTTGCGAATTTAGTTCCTCGATAGTTTTTTGAGCGATTTTAATCGTTTCAATTTTTTCTTCAACTGTGCCATAAGATAAATTAAAACGTAAAATATCACAACCAGCCAAGATCATTTTTTTTAAAACAGAAACATTGGAAGAAAGACGGGAGGCCGTAGCCGTGATTATCATATTTTTTTGGTGTATTCATTCCAAGAAGCAATTGTTTGTTCCATTATTTCTCTAAAAGGATTTACTTTCCAGTCAAAAAAATCTGGTTTATTAATTTCTCTGGCAATAATTCGACGCAAAAATTGGCTTAAGACTACCACATTTTTCCAGATGCTAATTTTATCATTCTCATCCAGTAATAAGTAATTAACTGTTCCGTGTCCAGTAAGATTATTAATTTCCTCGTATTCAACTGTAGTACTTTTTTTGTCCAAGATTTGTTCAATTTTTTTGGCTATTTCTTTGTCAAAAGGCAAAATATGTATATGAGCGTGACCAATACAGCAACCAGCCTTGTCATGCATAGTTGCGCCGTGTTCAAAAGCAATAACTTTTTGATTTTTAGCTTTAATGAATTTTTTTACTTCGGCCAACAAAGATTTAAATTCCTCAACAATTTCGGGATTAATTAGAATTTGTCCTAAAGAATCTAAATGATTTTGTGAAACAATTAAAAAATAATTTGGCACAAAAGAACCTAATGCTGGTACTAAATAAAAATTTTTAGTTTCAAGAAGGATCTCGTTGGCTATTTTGTTTTTGTTGCAAAAAATACAATTCATAAAAATTTAAATAAATTTACACCACCCAAAAAGGGTGGTGTAATAATTTAATTTATTTCTACTTTGATACTTGGTCCCATACTACTGGTCAAGTAAATTGCTTTGATGTATGTACCTTTGGTAGAATTTGGTTTGATCTTTTTCAAGGTTTCCATAAAGGCTTGATAGTTTTCGAGTAATTGCGCTTCGGTAAAACTTACTTTGCCAATGGCCACATGAATGTTGGCACCATCGTCGTTTTTAAAACTTAGTTTACCTTTTTTAAGTTCGGTAACCATTTTTTTTAAATCATTGCCAACAGTATCGGTTTTGGGATTTGGCATTAAGCCTTTTGGTCCAAGCACTTTGGCGGCTACTGCTAATTTTGGCATCATTTCTGGAGTAGCAATGGCGATATCAAATTCTACTTTACCACTGTCTTTGATTTTTTTGATCGCTTCTTCGCCATAAACAAAATCTGCACCAGCTTCTTGAGCTTTTTTCTCATCATTTGCACTTACGAAAGCGGCTACTTTTAAAGTTTTACCAGTACCATTTGGCATTACTACGGTAGTACGAATTTGTTGTTCACTTTTTTTAGGATCAATTCCCAAAAGAGTGTGAACTTCGACACTAGCGTCAAATTTAACTGTGCTGGTTTGTTTAACCAAGCTTAAAGCTTCGGCAATAGTGTAGACTTTATTTTTGTCTACTAATCCTGCCAAAGCGGTCATTCTTTTACCCATATTTAGATAATTTAGTGGTACGAGCCCCTTAAGTGATTAAGGGTCCCACCGATGATTATTAACCATTGTTTTATACACCATTATTGAATTTTTGTCAACACTAGACATGTTTATAACAAAATTCTAAGAATCGGTATCATTCCAGATTTTTACGCAATTTGTGCTAACACTTTTTTTGCTAAAGTAGCTAGGGCAACTATTATTGTAATCATTGTCGGGGTAACAAAGTACACTACCAGTGCTACTATACAAGATTGTGGCACAATTGGGGCAACCGGAAGATTCAAAGTAAACAATTTTATCACCAAAACCGCATTTGGCTACATAAGCTGGGGGAGTTTGGCGAGCTTCGTTTTTTAATAAGCTAATAGTAAGAGTTAACCAATCAGGAATTTTGTTGTTTGGTTGGGTAATAGTTTTGCTGGGAGCAGTGGTAACCTTATCGGCAATTTTTTCTTGGCATTCGCCAGTATAAGCTACTTTTATTTCTTGAGTTTTGGCAACACAAGCATTGGTAAAAGTCATGCCATTTGCCCCACAAACTGGTTGGTATTCTTGGCTGCAAACTTGGTAGTCTTCGGTTTGTGTTGCAGTTCTGGTCACTTCTGCACCTTTACCAGGAGCACATTTGGCCAAATAATAATCATCGGCGGGGCATTCAGTAGTATCGGCAAAACGACAAAAGGCTTCGGAAGTTGATGTGTCTTTATTAAAACGGACAATAATTTCAAAACCTTGATTTTCGCAATAATCATAGGCCGGATTTTTTGGCTCCGAAGGTGTGGGATTTTTTATTACAGTTTTAATTGTTGAAGTATTAGTCACTGCTACAGGTTTGTCGGGAGTACTACAACCAGCCCCAAGAAAAACTAGAGCTAAAACAATTATTAATAAATATTTTTTCAAAAACATAATTATTTACAAAACACTTTTCAAATAACCTTTTAAAGTACTAGCAGATTTTTGTAATTTCTTTTTTTCAGTGCTGTTTAAATTTACTGGCCAATGTTTAATTACTCCACTTCTACCAATTACTGTTGGTGCACCCAAACAAACATTATCAATTCCTTGCCAATTATTTAAACGCGCAGAAATTGGCAAGATTTTGTGTTGATCATAGAGTATTGCTTCAATAATTTCGGAAATTACCACGGCAATTCCATAAAAAGTAGCGCCTTTGCGATTAATAATTTCATAAGCTTCTTTTTTTACCCGCTCGGCAATTAATGGGTATTGTTTTTTGTCTAGTAATTTTGTTTTGGTTAAAGGCATGCCACCGACAGTTATTGTGCTCCAAGCCACAAATTCACTATCTCCGTGTTCGCCCATTACAAAGCCGTGAATGTTGTGGGAACTAATTTTTAGCAAATGGCTAAGTTCTGTTTTTAAGCGGGCGGTATCCAAGGTAGTCCCCGAACCAAAAACTTGATTTTTTGGTAAGCCACTCCATTCTTGGGCCAAGTAAGTTAAAATATCAACTGGGTTGGCAATCATTAAAATTATGGAAGTAGATTTTATTTTGCCAATTTGTTTTAAAATTGATTTCAAAATCCCGGCATTTTTTTTCACCAAGTCCAGCCTAGTTTCGCCGGGTTTTTGGGCCAAGCCAGCAGTAATTACAATTACATCGGCATCAGCGGCATCTTTAAAATTGGCACCTTTTATACAACCAGTATCTACAAAACATAAACCATCGGCAATATCCATTACCTCGCCAGCTTCCTTGGTTTCGTTAACGTCAATTAAAATAATTTGGGCAGCTAAATTTTTTAAAGTAGCTACGTAAGCAGCGGTAGAGCCCACGGCTCCGGCGCCAATAATTGCGATTTTTGACTGGTTGAATTTTGTTTCTGGCATAAAATAAAGTTATTAATAATCACCCGTATTATAACAAAACTCGCCAGTTTTGGCGAGTTTTATTTATTTGATAGATTTTAATTTTATTCCTCCACCTGTACACCCATTTGTCTGGCAGTACCAGCGATGGTTTTCATTGCTGCTTCTACACTGGTAGCGTTCATATCACACATTTTTTTCTCAGCAATTTCGCGCAATTGTTTTTTTGTTAATTTGCCAACTTTTTCTTTCAAGGCATTTTTAGCACCACTTTTTAAACTCAAGGCTTTTTTAATCAAAGCCGAAGCTGGAGCAACTTTCATGATAAAACTAAAACTGCGATCTTCGTACACATTAATTACTACTGGTACTACTTCGCCTTTTTTATCTTGAGTTTTGTCATTGAATTCTTTACAAAAACCTTGGATATTTACACCGTGTTGTCCCAAAGCTGGTCCAACTGGTGGTGCTGGGTTGGCAGCTCCGCCAACAATCTGTAATTTAATTTGGGTTAATAATTTTTTTGCCATATTTTTATAATATTTTTTACTGAGAAGCGTTTCTTTGTTAGAAACCAGTAAATATTTTTTTAAATCTTTTTAACTTGTAAAGCATCTAATTCTACCGGAGTTTCGCGACCAAACATTGAAACCAATACTTTAATTTTACCACGAGCCTCGTCGACATTGCTTACCTTACCTTCAAAATTCTTGAATGGTCCATCCACAATGCGTACTGTTTCATTAACTTGAACATCGATTTTGTGAGTTGGATCTTCTACAGTCATGCGTTTGATCAAGCTATCCATTTCTTTGGCATCAATTGGTGTAGGTGTTGTACCCGAACCAATAAAACCAGTAACATTTGGTGTATTTCTTACTACATACCAAGAATCATCGGTTACCACCATTTCTACCAAAATATAACCAGGGAAGATTTTTTCTTCATTAACTTGTCGTTTGCCATTTTTAATTTTGATCTTTTTTTCTTTAGGAACCAAAACATTAAAAATCTTGTCTTGCATGTCAAAAGATTCAATACGCTGTTCCAAGTTTCTTTTTACGTTTTCCTCGTAGCCAGAATAAGTATGAAGTACATACCAACGGCGACCGAGGTTGAGGGTTTGTTTGGCCATAGAAAATTATTTAAGAAGTTGTTGTAGACCAAGACTAAAGCCGAAGTCCAAAATACCAAAGAATAAGGCAATGCCAATACTCAAAGCAATCACTACAATAGTATAAGTGATAGTTTGCTTCTTGGTTGGCCAAATTACCTTTTTCATTTCGCCAATGGCTTCTCTAAAATAGGTAGTAACTTTGTTCATAAAATTTTAGGTTTTTTAAAACGGCCTTGTGGCCGATTTACAGTGGTTATTCTATATTATTATTTAGTTTTTGTCAAGTGGATAAAGTTTATAACTGATAATTTAATAATTTTGGCTAATTTAAGCGAATATTTATGCTATACTCTTGACAAAACCCTTAAAATGTGCTATAATACTTTGTTCTTTGAAAAGTCCTTGAGTGGACAAGTAAAGGGACAAAAGTCTTTAAATCGCCAACCTTTTTGGGAGGGTGCCGTGATCATCACTTTGGTTGTCTTCGCAATCCTGGGCTGGGCCGCTGCCATTTTCTTCGGTAAGGAGATGTGGAAGAAGTTCGGCCACATGCAGGCCTTCGTAGAAAAGAGCCATCAACTGGTGGAGTACAACAGTCCGGGTGTGGAGAGCCCTGGCATGTACAACATCGTTTTGGTTGGACGGGGGCCGTTCGTGGCCCTTGTCGGATTTCACTTGGAGATCCCCTTCATCGGTAAGGGGTTCGACTACTACGGTCGCGTAGAGTCGAATCGTCTCGGAGTGGCGGTGATTTCTACCTACATCGGTCGTGGCAAGGTAAAGTTCCAGTTCTTCACTAACTGTGATCTCACGGACAACCCCATCCGGGTTACCTCAACCGAAGAGGACCAGTTCTTCAAGCCTACCGCGGTCTACCCACCGCATTGGTGGCAGCGCTTCGGCTTCTACAGCTAAAAGCGCGCCCTCCTCAGGCCGTTTCAGGCCGATCAACCCCCAAGGACGATCGGCAACCCCTCGGTTCCGATCTCCAGAATACATTTACTATATTAAGTGTGTTGTGGAGAACCGAGGGTAAAAATAAAAATCACCTCGCAATATTGTGAGGTGATTTTTATTTACAAAAAATTAAATTTTCAATCTTATTTTCTTCGGTGTTATTAATAGTAGAACAAAAGCACAAATAGCCACAAAAATTCCCAAGACCGAAAAAGTAAGAGTATTGCCAATTAAATCTACCAAAATACCGGCAATCATCGGGCCAATTACATAGCCAATATTGGTAAAAAAATCTTCTAGGCCGTTGATTTCATTTTCTAATTTTTCGGTTTCACTAATATAATCAGCATAAACACCATTGATTGCTGGCCAAGCCAAAGAAATAAAGAACGAAGCCAAAAAGATTATGCCAATAATTTGTAATGGCCCTTGGAAAAAATATAAAGAAGACAAAATTAATGAGCCAACCATAAGTGAAAGCATGGCGGTTTTCTTCTTGCCATACTTGGTAGTGATTGTGCCCACAAACCAACCAACCAATAAAGTTGGCAAGGAATAGGCAGTCATAAAAAAGCCGGCAAATTGGTGCATGCCTTCAAAACTTTCGGCCAATATTGGTCCCACAGTCCAGAAAAAAGCGTCGATTAAATTTAAAAGTAAAGTGAGTAATAAAACCGGCAAAATAAGTCGACCAATTTTTTTCCACAAATGAATTTCATTCAAAAAATTTATTCTTTTACAATTTTCGTTACAAGCCATAGGTACAGAATTTTTTTGTTGGCGAGTTAGAAAAAATAACATTATTAAAAATATTCCCGAAATCAACAAAAATACCCAGCTTACCAAAAATGGCTTCCAGTCAACCATTTCGCCAACCATAAAACCAGCGATAATTGGCGCTAATAAATAACCCAAGTTTACAAATACTTGTACTACACCAAAACTCGAAGAATGCTCTGTGGGTTTGGTATAACGTCCGACCAAATCAAAGATACCAAAGTTTTTTAAATCATAATAAACTCCCCATACTGCCATGCCAATTATAAAAGCCCAAAAACTTTTGGCCTCATAAAGATAGAGTGGGTAAAATAAACAAATACCAAACATCATTAAAAACACGCGCCGGAAAAACATGTTTTTAAAAATTCGGCAGGCAATAAAATCAAATAGGGCTCCGGCAATCGAAGAAGTGCCCACAATAATTCCCATCAAAGTGCCAGACATGCCACTTTGCACAATGTAAATGGGAGTAATAAAAGTAATAATGCCGTCGTAAATACACCAAAATAACATCATTAACGACAAAGTGTAAATGATTTTGTGGTTATTACCGTATTTTTTTACATGAGTAAGAAAATGTCGGATTGTGGGCATAAAAACTAAATATCCAAATTCTTTACATTCTTGGCATGAGTTTGGATAAACAATTTTCGTGGTCCTACTTCACTTCCCATTAATATGTCAAAAATTTCACTAGCTTTTTCGGCGTCATCAATAGTTACTTGTTTTAAGACGCGATTTTCTGGGCTCATGGTAGTTTCCCAAAGTTGGTCAGGATTCATTTCTCCCAAACCTTTGTAGCGTTGAATATTTAATTTTGTACCAGCTTCTTTTTCGCGAGTTACGCGGGCGGCTGGTTCTTCGGCTTCTTTATCTTCTTCGTCACTTTCAACCACAATCATGTCTTCTTCGCTTATACCAAATTTCTTTTTGTAAGTTTCCAAAGCTTCTTCATTGTAAATCCATTCTACTTCCTTGCCTTTTTTAATGGAAAATAATGGTGGTTGAGCAATATAAATGTGCCCTTGATAAATTAACTCTGGCAAATAACGGAAGAACAAGGTTAAAAGTAGAGTACGAATATGTGAGCCATCTACGTCCGCATCGGTCATGATAATAACTTTGTGATAGCGAAGTTTACTCACATCAAACATTTCGCCAATATTGGTTCCTAGGGCAATAATCAAAGATTTTAATTCATTGTTGGCCAAAATTTTATCAATGCGCGCTTTTTCTACATTCAATACTTTACCACGCAAGGGAAGTATGGCTTGGGTGTGGCGATCGCGACCTTGTTTGGCACTGCCACCGGCCGAATCACCCTCTACAATATACAATTCAGAAATACTGGCATCGCGAGCCGAACAATCGGCCAATTTTCCTGGCAAAGTAAAGCCTTCCAAAGCACCTTTACGAAGTACCGTTTCACGAGCAATACGGGCGGCGTTACGGGCTTTGGCGGCCAAAATACATTTTCCCAAAATTCCTTCGGCGTCGCGTGGATGCTCTTCCAAAAAAATTACAAAAGCATCGCCAAAAATATTTTCTACAGCGGGTTTTACTTCGGGGTTGCCAAGTTTGGATTTAGTTTGACCTTCAAATTGGGGATCGGGAATCTTTACCGAAATAATCGCCGTTAAACCTTCGCGAACATCTTCACCAGTTAAATTTGGATCTTTTTCTTTCAAAATTCCTTTGTTTCGAGCATAAGCATTTAAAGTTCTGGTTAAAGCCCCACGGAAACCCGCCACGTGCATACCACCCTCGGGGTTGGTAATGTTATTGGCAAAAGCATGTAATGATTCGGAATAGTCATCGGTATATTGCAAGGCAATTTCTACATTTACTTTGCCATCTTGCTTGTCTACATAAAAAATATTTTCGTGTTTGGCTTCTTTGTTTTTGTTTATATGTTTTACATAACTGGCAATACCACCTTCAAAATAAAATTTGTAACGGCAAATGGGCAATTTCCAAGCTGTAACATCTTTGGCTTTTTCTTCCAAGGTTCTTTCATCGGTAATATTCAAAGTTACACCTTTGGTAAGATATGTTTGTTGACGCAAGTGATCCAAAATTGTTTTCCACTCAAAATCAATGGTATCAAAAATGGTGTTATCGGGATGAAATAAAATAGTGGTACCGGTAGTGTTAGTTTTGCCAGTAGCTTTTACTGGTTTTTGGGGATTTCCGTATTGATAGTCTTGTTCCCAAATTTTACCGTCTCTGTGTACAATTGCTTTCATGTTTGTGGATAGGGCATTTACTACAGACACGCCTACACCATGCAAACCGCCCGAAACTTTGTAGCCACCATCACCAAATTTTCCACCAGCATGGAGAATAGTCAAAACTACTTCTAAGGCACTTTTCTTTTCGGTAGGGTGCATGTCTACTGGAATACCACGACCATTGTCGGTACAAGCAATCCAATTGTTGGGTAATAACTTAATTTCTACTTCTGTACAATAACCAGCCATAGCTTCGTCTAGTGCATTGTCTACGACTTCCCAAATCAAATGGTGTAAGCCTTGCACACCAGTAGAACCAATATACATGCCCGGACGTTTACGTACAGCTTCCAAACCTTCTAGTACAGTAATATTTTTGGCAGTATAGCCTTCGCTTGCTTGTTCTTTTTTTAATTTGGGTGCCACATCGGCGATTTTTGGTAAATTAAAATCACCATTGGCTGGCAATTTATTTGCGGTTTTAGTATTTTTTTTCTCGGGTACAGCAGTAGCTTTTACCGGGGCAGTTTTTTTAGTTTCTGGTTCAACCCTCCCATGGGTAACACGTTTAATAGGCATAAAAAAATGTTAATAACATTAATGATGAGAATATTTTAGCATTTTTTATTGTTTTAGACAAGGGGATATGCTATAATATTTTTATTATGATTTTCAACGCTCCAAAAGATAAATTTGAAAAATATACCGATTCCTTGAACGAATTTAGTAACCGTGAGTTAAAAATTAGCGAGTGGTTTTTGCGTCACGAATTAAAATTAAAAACTATTGGTAGAAATACTTTAATAGTTTTTTGTGTAGTAACTATTGGTTATAGTTTTGGTTATTGGTTGTATTATTTTGGTTATGCTTATTGGCAAGACGAAAAAATGTTGGTGCAACAAAATTATGAATTTGAAAATTACGATAATTTAAAAAATTTATATACCCCACAAACTCCTAGTTTTAGTCCAGTCAATGTTTACAATAGTGTTAGCGAGTCTTTGTCTGATTTGGAAATCATGGTCAATAATCCGAACAATCGTTGGCTCTTAGGTCTTACTTATAAATTTGTTTATAATGGTGGTGAAACCGAAGTTTTAAGAACAGTAATTATGCCCGCTAGCCAACGACCATTGGCTTATTTGGGTTTAAAAAGTGAAGGCTATCCCGAAGGTGCCAAATTACAGGTTTTAAATACCGAATGGCAAAAAATTGATGCTCATACTTTACCCGATGTTTTGGCTTTTCAAACTCAGCGTAGTAATTTTACTCTTACCAATTTTAAATATGCTCCAGAGAGTCGCATCAATGGCACCCCGGCGAACATGCTTACTTTTGTAATTAAAAATAATTCAGCCTATGGCTTTTGGACAGTAGATTTTTATGTAAAATTAATTTCTGGTGGTGAGTCGGTGGGTACGATGTATTTATCTATAGATAAATTTAGAGCTGGTGAAAGTCGTAGCGTGGATTTAAGATCATTTGTGTCTGGTTTAAATGTCGAAGAGGTTGTTTTATATCCTTTGGTAAATATATTTGATCCCCAAGTTTATTTACCGGCTGGTAGTTAGACTATGTTAATAGAACGCACAAGAGAATTATTCAAGAATTTTGACTGGTGGCTTTTGGCCATTATTTTTGTATTAGTGGCGATTAGTTTGTCGGCTATTTATAGTGTCGATCTTTCTCGCGGTGAAACATTAAACTTTTTTTCTACACAATTGCTAGCAATTATTTTGGGTTTAGGTTTGTTTTTTTTAGCTAGTTTAATGCATGTAAGTTTTTATCGTCATTTGGCTTGGCCAATTTATTTATTGGCAGTAGCCATGTTAATTGGAGTTTTACTTTTTGGACAAACTATTCGTGGTACCACCGGTTGGTTTAGGTTTTTTGGTTTTTCTTTTCAGCCAGTAGAATTGGCCAAAGTTGGTTTGATTTTATTTTTAGCTAGTTGGATTGAACGGTATGGTAGGCGTTTTGAAAAAATTCAGTTTGTAGTTTCTAGTGGTCTCCTAACAATTTTGCCAATTATCTTTATTATGTTACAACCAGACTTGGGCTCAAGTTTGGTTTTGGGTGGAGTGTGGTTTACCATTCTGCTTCTAACCGGCACCAAAAAACGCTATATTTTTATGTTGATTGGTGGGGCCGTACTATTGATATTGTGTAGTTGGTTTTTCTTTTTTGCTGACTATCAAAAAGAAAGAATTATTAATTTTTTTAATCCCGAACGTGATCCATTGGGAGTAGGGTACAATGTTAATCAATCAATTATTGCTATTGGTTCGGGAAAAATTTTGGGTCGGGGTTTGGGTTTTGGCTCACAAAGCCAGTTACATTTTTTACCCGAAGCCCAAACTGACTTTATTTTTTCGGTAATTGCCGAAGAATTGGGCTTTGTTGGTGCAGGTTTAGTTTTGGGTTTTTATTTTTTGCTTTGTTGGCGTTTGCTCTATATTGCCAGGAACGCCAAAGACGATTTTTCGGCTTATTTGGTTTTGGGAGTTTGTGCTTTATTTTTTATTCATTTGCTAGTAAATTTAGGTGCGACAATGGGTTTTATGCCGGTAATTGGGGTAACTTTGCCATTTTTAAGTTATGGGGGTTCTTCTATTTTAATGAACCTGTTTCTTTTGGGAATTGTGGAAAGTGTCGCCAAATCACAGAGCAGACTTTTATAGCACTTGACTAATTTATTTAAAAATGATAGATTAATGACCTCCTCTTATGACTAATAATTCGGCAAAAAATTCTTGGCAAGAGGGCCTGCGCTTAATGAGCCAATGCCCGGTTTGTCATAATGAATTTGCCAAAAATCAAGCCGAAGTGATTGAAGAGGTAAATGGTTCTAATTTGGTACATTTAATCTGTAAAAGCTGTGGCAATGCCCTGTTGGTCCTAGTAGTGGTTGGCCCTTTGGGTATGAGTTCGGTGGGTATGCTTACAGATTTATCTTTTATCGATGCCAAACGTTTGTACAAAAAACAAGCGATTACCGAAGATGAACTATTAAATTTTCACATTTTTTTAAAAAATAAACAATTTAATTTTAAATATTAATCTATGATATTCAGTTTTACAGCTACCAAACGTACTAATAAAGACGAATTGCGACAAGGTGGTAAATTACCAGCCGTAGTTTATGGTGCTGGCATGGAACCAATTTCTCTAAACGTTGATTACGTTAGTTTTATCAAACTTTATAATCAAGCCGGCAAATCAAGTTTAATTGATTTGGCTGTTGATGGTGGAGCCACAATCAAAGTGTTGATTCATGATTTTCAACATGATGCTGTAAAAAATCAAATTACTCATGTAGATTTTCGTCAAATTAACATGAATAAAGAAATGACTGCTACTATTGAATTGCATTTTGTGGGTGAAGCTATGGCAGTAAAGAGTTTGGGTGGAACTTTAAATAAAAATCAAGACAAATTGGATGTTAAATGTTTGCCAAAAGATTTGGTTTCCGCAGTAGAAGTAGATTTAAGTGTTTTGGATACTTTTGAAAAATCTATCCACGTAAAAGATTTGGTTTTACCAGCTGGTATTGTGGCTGTAGAAGATCCAAATCAATTGATTGCCAAAGTGGCTGCTCCAATGAGTGAAGAAGAATTAAAAGCTATGGATGCCGCCGCCGCTCCAGCCATAGAACAAATTGAAGTAGAAAAGAAAGGTAAAGAAGAAAAAGAGGGTGAAGAAGGTGATGCAAAAAAAGAAGCACCAAAGAAGGATGAAAAGAAATAATAAAAATCAATTTAAAATACCAGCCACCTGCTGGTATTTTTTTATCCCCACCTTTATAAAGGAGGGGTAGGTCGTAAATCCCCTCTAGAGAGGGGTGGCAGCCGTCGCAGGCTGACGGGGTGTGTTATCGTTGTAATATCAACACTCATACTATTTAC
>Ga0172379_10005850_pt1 | contig 16917 bp, 17 predicted proteins | sample GrowelOW334metaG_FD_119756 | JGI IMG/M metagenome (GOLD analysis project Ga0172379, IMG submission 119756) | Groundwater microbial communities from an aquifer near a municipal landfill in Southern Ontario, Canada - Groundwater well OW334 metaG | ecosystem: Environmental > Aquatic > Deep... | reverse complement strand
TTGCAAAAAATCTATTAGCTAAGTTTAACCCCACTCTTCCCTTGATTGGAAAAAGAATAAAGAGAATTAAGGTCGGTGGTATTTTGTATGATACCCCAAGCGTTAATCTATATGATCAAGCGAAAGATCTTTTTGCTTTAGGTTACTTTACTCCCACTATTATGGTTTGTAGATCTATTGCTGAATATTTAGCAAATGAAATATTTTATGAAGAGGTGGGTATTGATGGTGACAGATTGATTATTGAGCAGCTTGCCGAAAGTTTAGATTTTAGAAAAATTGTAAATGATTTTCTCTATAGCCCTAAAAAGGGTTACAGGATTATTGATAAAAATAGTGCAAAACTTTTTAACGAATTATACGACACAGGAAATCAATGGATACATCCTAAGCGTGGAAACTGGGGGAAGCCTGTTGAAGAAATTGCTTTCGATTCAATTGAGCAGCTGGGAACATTAATAATCTCTTTAAGAGATGTCTTAAAGGACTTTGATATTTCAAAAGGAGTGTTGGTGAAAAAGAAGTTAGGAAAGCAGAGACAGAGGCCAGTTGTCGAGACTGCATCCCATTAACACATATTTCAAATGAGGTTCAAGTGTCACCTTCCTGTCAATATAGGTATGAGAAACCGGCTTCGTTATATCCGTTGGTTTTATTCACTTTACTAAGCAGTACTTTATTTATGTCCAAGTTTGTCGGCTTCCAGCATGTTAAAATAGCTTCTAGAAGCGGTTCGTAATTGATCGCTTCATCTCGACATTGCAGGACCATTGGTGATATTAAGGTACTTCTCAAAGTTAGGATTGTATTGATGATTCAATACTTTTCCGTCTCGAATATTAAAGTTGGAAAAGGTCATTCTGATGATGGTGTCCAATTCCTCTCTACTTGATGGATTTAGTATGGATTCACCAATCCTTTTACAAAAGTTGGAGAATCCCTCATAGGAGAGGTATTCGGAACCCTCACCAGTCGTTAGCTCTCCAATGTTTTTGTAAATTTCTACTTCTTCTGCCTCCAATAGTGTCTTTTCTTTACTCAACCGATCAAAACGCTCAGTCTCCATTTTTCTTGTAGTCTCAGACAGACTGTTGTTTGTAACCATCGCTCGACTTTCTTCGATTGCTTTTTCCTTGTGTATAAGTTGAGATTGTTTTGATCTTCTTTGAGCCATTAGCTCAATAACAAGTTTTTTCCGTTGGATAACACCATCTCTGATTATGGTCACAAAATCATTTTTGCTCATGTACATTCCCGACTTTAATTCTTCGTAGCAATAATCGAAAATGACCTTTGATCTGATCGGGTTTGCCTTTGGTTTGTTTGAATACGATGGACAGTGGAGTGAGTTCATACACTTCAACCAAAGATATTTTTTTGTGTTGCCAGGCTGGATGCTTGGGTTCATCAATCTTCCACAATAATCACAATGAACCATATTTCTGAGAAGCATGAGGTCACCTCTTTGACGTCTGAATGATGTATTTGTGTCAAATCTCAGTCTGATTGCATAGTAATCTTGAAATGAAATTATTGGTTTGAAATTAGGATCAGTTTCGAGAATGTTTCTTACTCTTTCTCCAAATACCAAAACCCCACAGTATAGTGGGTTTGAAATAATTCTGGAAAGAATTTGTTTCGTCATTTTTACTGTCTTGCCGCCCTTTGTAAGCCCATTGTCATTAAGGTATTTGGCAATCGCTCTAAATGGTTGTTTTTCCATTGCCATCTTGAAAGCCTCCTTCATCAGGTCGAAATTTCTACCATCGGGGATATAATGCCCACCATCTTTCTTATCTGTCCTATCAATCAAGTAACCAAATGTATCTTTTGCGTTTGGGTCAGCTCCCCTGTTCATTTTTCTATCTTGCCCTCTCTTAACGTTCACTGAGAGATTGCCAGAGTATTCTTTTGCCATTAAGAAATGAAACCCAAGAGTGAGGAGTCCGTTATGGTCGTTGGTAAAGTTAAAAGAGGGGAATTTTATGTCAATGATTTTTTTACGATCCAACAAGTCAATAATCATCCCTGCTTCAAGCATGTTTCGAGATAATCTATCTGGCGCCCAACAAAGGATTGAATTATATTTCCTGCTTTTTTCTGGTACTTTGTTTAGCTCCTGAATCATCTTGTCAAAAACAGCCCTTTTTCCAGCAACCATCGCGCTTTTGTCCTCTTGTAATGGCTCGTCTGGATTGAAAACTGTTAGCTTGTTGGAGTCTGCATACCTTTTACACTCGAAAATCTGCGTCTCGACGGAAACTGGTTGCTTTTCTTTGTCCTCGGTTGATTTCCTTGCATATATTACGTATGTTGGTTTTACTCCATCGTCCAGAACAAACTTTCCTTTTCGTTTTTGTCTCTCTTTTGCTTGTCTTTTTACATAAGATATAACCAAATCTCTATATTCGTTTTGATTTGTTACGCTATCATCCGAGTTCATTTGATGAGAGTCTGTATTGCTCTATAAAATCTTCGTAAGTATTTACAGCATGATATTTCACTCCAATCACCTCGAAATGTTTTGTAGCTGATTTTATCTTTGCTTGTTCTGATGGTCTAAGATTGTTTACATCACCTTTGGTTTCGACTACGAAGTAAATCTTTTCCCCGCTTTCAGTGCCACTAGAATCCCTCTTTACGGTCACTATAGCCCAGTCTGGATTGTAATCACCCACAGGAGTATTCACCTTGAACCATGAGGGCAACTTGATAAAGAGTTTTATTCTTTCGTCAGCATCTAGTCCTTGAGCGAAGCTCCTCTCAACTTCTGAATCAAAGACTACTGCGTCATAGATCGAGTTTGATATTGGTTGAACAGCATCCTTATAACTTTCGATATTCTCAAATAGATTTGAGCTAAACGAGTCACCAGTTACTTCGTATTCTATTTGCTCGACAAAAGCCCTTGAACTTTCTTCTTTAATAATCTTGGCCGCTTCGTATATGAATTTGTCGTGATTATTGAATAGTGACTTTGTGTTGTTAGATCCGCCGATAATTTTAATGATCGTACCGTTTGTTAGTTTTGTCTCTTGTCTTATTCGTGATACGATGTCAAAATTCACAACTTCCGATGAACTTTCAATTCTGGTATCACCAATTACAAATTGAGTAATCTTGTCTTTGGCAATATCTAAGCCAACTCTTTCCACCTTAATAGCAGGTTTGGGAATGTCTATCTGTTTAATTCGATCAATGCAAACAGAGACAAACTTATCTGTGTCAATTTTGACTACAAATCGAGTTTTCTTGGATATGTTATTCCACAGCCCTACAAAATGATCGTCCTTATCAAAATCTTTTTTGAGCTTGACCTTAACCTTCTTTTTGGCATTACTTGGAGTTGGGGGTGCTTTGTAGATACGATCTGCCACAAACTCGCTTTGAAGCCTTGAGACATAATCTGAATAGGACTCGTTAGCAATTACCGAAAGTAAATTTACTGACTTCTCGAAGACTCGTTGCCCATCTTGATTGACACAGATACGCATGCCTCTACCTATTTCCTGTCTCTTTTTCATTGTTGAGGTTGTGTTGTTAAGAGTACAGATATTAAAAACATTGGGATTATCCCAGCCTTCTTTTAACGCAGAGTGAGAAAAGATGAATTCAGTTGGTTCATTGAAAGAAAGGAGTTGTTCTTTCTCCACCATAATTAAATCGTAGGCAGCTTTGTTTTCCTCAATATTCTTCTCTCTTTCGAGATACTCGCCATTTTTCATTGCAAAATACCCTTTGTGAACAGTGCTTGTATCAACATCGAAGTTATATTGACTCTTTAGCTTATTAAATTCCTCTGTAAACAGGGTCCTAATAATGCCATCCTCTTTGACATAATTACTAACCTTATCTATGAAAAACAGTGATAGAACTTTTATTCCCTTGTCTTTCAACTTTCCCCTCTTTTCAAAATGTAGTTTGATTGTTTCTTGAATTTGTTGTCTGAAAGTATTGTCTTTTGCTATGCCAGTATCCTCACCTTGTTTAACTTCCACTGTGTTTCTGAATCTAACCATTCCAGATGAGCCAAAATCAGGAGCTTCGACTGTGAGTCCATCAACGATGTAGCCAGTGTATAACGGGTTGTTTGTTTTAAGATATAAATCGTCAGATTGTTTGAGGGTAATGCGCTTCATTTTGGCATTCCCCTTGTTATCTCTGGCAAATACTTCTACTGAGGCTTTTGGACCAGTTGGAGTGGCTTCTGTTGCAAATAATTTGATGTAAGCGCTTGGAGTTTCTCCATCATCCAATACGGAGAAAACTTCGATCTTTTTTACCAATCCCATTTGATATGCGTCGGAAGGTGAAAGCTGATACATGAGGTTGTATGGATTCTTGTGAGTGGCTGAATATCTGAGACGAATCAGTGAATTAAACTTTGCCAGCTTCTCTTTGGTAGCGTCCCCTTCCATATTCTGAGGTTCGTCTAGGATAAGAATGGGGTTTGTTTGTTGAATTAAGCTAATAGGTTGCTCACCGTTCATTTGGTCTCTTTCCGAATACAGGACGTTAGCGTCTTTATTAAAAGCTCCCACTGTCATTACCATGATTTCTATATTATTACTTGAGGCAAAATGTCTGACCTGTGAAATGTTCTTTGACTGATACTCGTAGTATCTTGTGGGTACATTATCATAAAGCTCAGCGAAGTGGCTTTTAGTGACATTCAGGGTCTTCAAGACACCTTCTTTAATAGCTATTGAAGGAACTAAAACGATAAACTTTTTCCATCCATAAGCTTTATTCAATTCAAAGATTGTTCGCAGATACACGTAGGTCTTTCCAGTTCCTGTTTCCATTTCGATTGAGAAGTCAAAGTCTTTAATTAAATCTCCATTTTTTACTTTATTTTCCTCTTGGATTTTGACTACATTCTTGAATACATCTTCGCTAGGTAGATTGAGACTGTTTTTGTAGATACCTAATAAAGTGCCATCAATTTTACTGAACGACTCGGTCTTTCCTTGACCTTCAAAAATACCAACTATAGAATTTATAGCTTTTATCTGAAAATCTTGATTTGGATCAAATTGAAACTTCATATTAGATAGTTTTTAGGTCAAGATTCAAACTAAGATTTGCCTTTGCTGAGTCATCTACAGCAGTATCAAGACATATTAGAACTCTATTCTTATATTCTGGAGAGGTAAGCACCTTTATCGTTTCTGGATTTATGCTTCCCTCTAAACAGATGTAGAGTGTTCTCTCACCATCGATGACGACGGAAAAGGTATTTGATCCTATTGGAATTTTTGTGATCTTTGAGTTGAGTGACATCCCTTCTTTGACAATGTTCTCATAAACAATATCAAGGTCGTCTGCACTTTCAAGAAGACGCATCTGTCCAGCTTTATCTAGATAAGTTTTGAATGCTTCTTGATTTTCTGCCTCTGACCTTTCAGGATCGTATTCAAAGTTGTTTTCAGGGTAATTTGATTTATCCAATTTGAATACTTTGAATCCATCATCAATGGGTTGAGGGTTATCGCCATAGCCTTTAATGACTCTTCTAATTCTTTCTTTGGTTATTTCAGCAATTGTTTTGTATCCAGATTTATTAGCCTCTGACTCTTTTGATGTTGGCTCTGGGAGCTGAATAAGAATGAATTTTCTATTTCCGCCATCTTCTTTGTTTAATTCCAATACAGCTTGGGCTGTTGTGCCAGAACCAGCAAAAAAATCTAGAACAATATCACTAGAATTTATATTAGTCGAGAGTCTTAACATTCTTTGAATAAGAGTAACTGGCTTCGGTGTGTCAAAAGGGTTGCCTTCAAATATGATTTTTATGTTCTTTCTGGCATCATCATTACTGCCAACTTCATCGTAAAGCCAAATGGTTTTTGGAATTACTCCACCAACTTCACTAAGGTATTTTTTCATCACTGGGGTTCCCTTACCATTTTTACCAAAGTAAATCTTGCCTAATTCTTCTGATTTTTTGATTGTACCCTGTGAATATCGATTGAAGGTTCCTTTGGGAGGTGTCCATTTAACTCCATTATTAAAGATCACCTCGGAGCTTGTAGAACCACTTTTTGAATGAAGCGGAATCGCTTTCCAGTCACCTTTTGGATCATTATCTGGATTTTTATATCTTGCGTCCATTTCTTTTGTGCGTGGCAATAACTGAATTTTGCATTTATGTATATCTTTCGCATAAATCATTATGTAATCATGGGTGTTTGAAAAGAATTTCGCGTCATTACTTTGCGTGTATTTTTTTTGCCAAATTACATTCGTAACAAAATTTTGGTCTCCAAATGTTTCGTCCATAACCTGTCTAAGGTGATGTTCTTCATTGTCATCAATACTGATAAAAATTAGGCCATCATCCTTCAAAAGATTCCAAGCTAGCTTGAGACGAGGATACATCATGTTAAGCCAGTCACTGTGGAACCTACCGTTAGTTTCAGTGTTAGTCGTCAGTTTTTCACTCTCACCGTTCTTTTGACCAGTTTGTTTGAGATAGTTTTCTATTGGTGACTTAAAGTCGTCTTTGTATACAAAATCTCCTCCTGTGTTATACGGAGGGTCAATGTAAATCATCTTCACTTTTTCGAAGTAGGCCTTTTGTAAAAGTTTAAGGACTTCAAGATTGTCGCCTTCAATAAATAGATTCTCGCTCTCATCAAATTTGACACCTTCTTCCTTTGATGGCTTGAGTGTTGCTTTACTAGGTTCAATTACCGCTTTTATTGCCTTGCTTTTTCCAGCCCAAGTAAAGTTGAATTTCTCTCCGTTTATATCTAAATCTTCTCCGAAGGTCTTTCTAAGCTTATCCCAATCAATCTGATTTTCTGCTACTGTTTCTGGGAATAGTTGTTTTAGCAGATCAATTCTGTCTGCCTTGATATTTTCGGAGGTCAAATTTATCTTTTTTGTCATATTTATCTAATGATGTACTATCTATATGAGGTTAGTATATCCCAAAGCACTCGACGTGCGTATATACCGAATTTACACAAAAAAGGAGATTATGGGGATTGATACAAGGTGAGCTTGCCACTATCTTCGTCGGGTCTTAAATGGGTTGCACTTGTTATATCACCGTTAGGACTGTGTTGTAAGTGTGAATAGTTCAGGAAAACATCATCATGGCCATGTACAACAAATTTACCGCCAATATCCAATCCAACTTCTGCCACTTTGCCATCGGTTGAAATACTGATAAATGTTACATGGTGTGGGTGAAGACTTTCAATAAAGTCATCTAATCTTCCACGAAGGTTAGGTATATTTTCGTTTTTTGACTGCATAAAACTTGTTTCGATGGTTTTGCCATCTATTACATACTCCCAAGCTCCCCATATCATTAACTCGAATTCGCTATCCTCTGAGCCTCTATTGTTTGGAGTCTTTTTCCCAGCAAGAAGTGTCACCAAGCTATCAGTGGTGTAATAGAAATCTGTTAGCTCCTTACCTACAAATTCCTGTAGGCCTTGCTCAAATTCTTTTGGTGAAATAACTTTTTCTGCCATATTTTAATTATAGCTATTATATATCTATAAAAAAGGCCTCCGTGTAGGAGGCCGAGCTATTAGCGATACCGTTGAGGGTTGTTTTCGAAGCGAGAGCGGTTATATGCCCACCACTCCTGAGCATAATTCATAATACCCCAATACCCCATGTCTTTTCGTTGGTAACGAGGAATGTCGTGAAAGTCGCGCATAAACTGACTCATGGCCGAAATGTTATTGTAGTCCCTACCTCTAATACCAGCGTTACGTGCAGCGTCATGGGCGATGGCATTCTCTTCCTGATTGTTCACAAAAAACCTCCTTTGAAACGATTGGAATGTGCTTACTTGGACAGTATTCTATTTGCTAAGTGTCTGTGTGTCAATTAAAACCCTCGCTTAATTCTTTATCCTGCCTAAGAATCTTGTGGAAACGAGTCTTCATGATGAATATCCAGACCGAACTATTGAAGTTGTCCAGTTTGCCCATTAACCCCAGCATGCCAATCTTTTCCCAGAATCGAAATGATCTTAGCTCACCTATTTTAATAGTGTTACTTAATTCATTGTTTGTTTGGCACCAAGAGTATAAAGTTTTTCTATTTATGGATAATGCTCCTGCCACAGAACTCTTTGAGTAACCTTTTGCCATGAGATCAGTTATTATTTTGTGATACTTATGCTTGAATTTTGTTGGTCTTCCTCTTTTTCCACTCATATATCAACTATAAATCATTTTTGAAGATGTTTTTTTGAGTAGTCCATGTGACAGGTAGTATTTCTAGCTCCAGAATGGACTTGTCCTGTCCCCAATCAACTTTCTCAGCCATGTCTTTTGATAGGTTTGTTTTTAGGGCAACTGTATCGTATTCATTTCCATTCTCATCTACCATAGTTATGTTTGAGACTAGGGTTGCTTCTCTAATGTCTTTTCTGTTTTTGAATAATGTGATGTATATGTCAGAATTTTCAATTAGTATCATTTTTTCAATTGCCCCTTCCGTGACGAGTTCCTCTCCATTTAGTGATACGAAGACGACATATTCATTTTCGTTGTCATAAACTGTGTTTACCCTAATCTCCTTAATCTTGTTTCTGAATGTATTGGTCTTTTCGTTTACCGATGCTCTAATTTCTTTCTCAATCAAGGAGGGTGTATCCATGATTGTATTTTTCGAGATTTGCTTTTCTGGTGAATACCCCTCCTGTTGAGTGTTATTGAGCTTGGTAATAGCTAGTAGAACTAACAGACCTAAGGTAATTCCACCGACGATAGCCTTGGTTAAATTGCTTTTTGTCATTGTTTTTATATGTAATTCAACGGAATGGTATTCCGTGAGTTCTAAATAGTAATTTTTTGAACAGCATCTTTAATTTGATCGTCATTTAAGTGAAGATACCTTCGAGTGGTGTCGAAACTTGCATGACCTGCTAATGTTTGAATTACAACTGGGTTCACATTCTTTGAAAGAAGTGCCGTAAAGCAGGTATGACGGAGAATATGTGGTCCGTGCTTACTTTTCTCAATACCAGATCTCTCAAGATATTTCTTCACAAGCTCATATACCGTGTTTGCCTTTATTCCTGTTTTGTTCTTGCTTAAAAATATTCTGTCGTTTTCGTTTGAAGACGTCTTTGTTACCAACTTAGTCAGTATCTTCGTCATTTCGACATTGAGAGGAATTGTTTGTTCTTTGTTTCCCTTTCTGTGAATTTTTATTGTCTTCCCTTTTAGATCGAGATCCGATTGTTTCAAACTTGTCAATTCGCTTACTCTGATGCCTGTAGAGATGAATAACGAAAAGATTGCAATATCACGCACAAGGAAGTATTTCGTGGCTGTCTTCTTAATCGTTTTTAAGAGCTTCTGATACTCCTTGATGGATAAGTAGTCAGGTTCTTTCTTAGGAAGGCTTGGAAGGTCGATTAGCTCGATAGCATTTTTCTTGATGATCTCCTCTCTGTATAAAAAGTTGAAAAATGACTTAATTGAAGATAATTTTCTTGCTCTAGTGACTATTGTGTTAGATTTGTGTCCTAGATTCGGATTGGATAGGTAGGAAAGGTATGAACGCACATTTGCTTTTGAGATTTTTCTTATATCAGTTGACAGTTTGTTTTCAACTAGAAATGACTTGAACTTTATGAGATCAAATCGGTATGCAATTATGGTTCTGGGAGAAGCCCCCCTTTGTATTTCAAGGTATTCAGTAAATTGATCTATGTATGATTCCATCTATATAGTCACAATTTAATTCAGTTGTTGAGTTCAGGGATGACATGAAATACAAAATAATTGACATTTTTAGGTTTGATGAGTTGTATATAATTGTGATTTAATTCAAGAAACGCACTAAAATATGCTGATTTGTGATTTGTTCTTTTCCGAGACGAGGTGCTCGACTGTTAATCCTTGTTTTTGAAAGGCAGGTGTCAAAATAGAGTACCTGTGACATTTCTTTGGATTTCCCTCACTACACATCAGCACGACTCTTTGATTTGTCGCCATCTGGGAAATCGCAAAGATTGTTTCTTCAAAAGCTACATTCTCCCCTAGTCCTCCCAAGTTTCCACCTTTGTAAAGATATTGGATACCAACTCTGTGGAGTGCTTTTGATAATGTATCTTGATTGAATTGCCTTGCTCGATTTGATCTTGGGTAAGTTCTGACATCTATTAGGACTTCAATCTGATTACTTTTTAATGTCTTTATGAATTCGTCGATTTGGGTTAGCGAATGACCAATTGTGTAGATTATTGGATTTGACATATTAAAACTGACGGAATGGTAATCCGCCACAGATAATTGAATTGATAATTTGTCGGGACTTGATTGTGAGTCTGTTGTACTCCCTGAGTGCTTCTTTCTGAGACTTTGGTTGTGAATTCCTTTGTCTTGTCTTTCTCTCTATAATTCTCATATTATTACGATGTATCGCAATTTATTTAATTGGATATAAGGTAATTGTAGAGGACTACGAGCCTAATGCAAGTAGATAGATTATTTACTCAAAACACAAAGTATAATTACCTTATGGAACATTGGACTCTTACTTGGTCTCGGCTAATTGAACTTTCGAGCAACAATTTTTCTCTTCCCGAATTTGGGGGAGTTTACAGGCTCTCATACCAGTCAAGTGATGGAAGCATTTACGTATTTTATGTGGGACAGGCTGATGATATTAGAAAACGAATTAATGACCATGTTTCGCAGTATGAAACAAATATGTGCATAAGAAAAATGCTACTAAACTATAAATGTTTTGTTCGATATGCGAGGGTAGAAAATCTTAGAGTTAGAGATGGAGCAGAAAGATTTTTGTTCGCACACTATAGTCCAACGTGTAATAATGTTCTACCTTCGGGTTCTGAAATGATTATTAACTTGGATAATCCCAAAGCACAATGACCTTAATTGTAGGACTTATTGCTAAAAATGGGATTGTCATTACTTCTGATAGTCGAATGACCTCTGGTGACGCCTCACAGTCGGCTACACAGTCAAACGATACTGTAAGAAAGATATTTAGAATTACAGATCATTGTGGTGTTGCAATTTCTGGTAGTGGCGAAATGGGTGTGACATTAATTGAAGAGTTCCAAAAATTTGTAAGTTCTAATACCAATCTTGACCCTGATGTCCAGCAGTTGGCTGAGGTTTTTAGGACTATTTGTATGACGAAGTTTGGCCAGTGGTTTAGTAGACTTCCAGCTGATTCTCAGCTCATACCAAGTTTTAATATACTTCTTTGTGGTTATGAAAAGGCTCCCGATGGAAGTAGCATACCCAAGATTTTAAGAATAAATAGCATTTTCCAATTTGCACCAATGACAACTACAACTGGTTTTGCAACCCTTGGAATTCCGACAATTGCAAACTATTTACTGAATCGGTTGTACGTCAGAAACGACATTACTGTTGAACAGGCGCTTTCGCTTGGTGCATTTTGTGTTGCTGAGACGAGTTCGCAAGACGGAAGAGTCGGGGGGAAACTACAAGCTGCCACTTTTTCAGATACAGACATATTCAGAGAGCTAGATGAAAAAGAAATTAACCAGTTGAATGTGAGATGTAATGAGATATTGAGGAATAGTCTTCAACTTAGTCTATACAAGGAATCGCCAAAAGAAGAACCAATCGTCGCAATAGTTGAAGGTGTAGAAAACCCTCAAGCTGACGCCGTACAGGATACTGATATGAAAAAGGTTAAAAAGGACTAATCGGTTGGAGCCAAAAAGTGTATCCTCCTTAAAGGAATGAGGTTTTTGTCCTCTTCGCTTAGTTTATCGTAGTGCTCGACCCACAAATCAATAAAGCTGTCGAGATCAACCTTTTCTATATGTTTGTGTGAGCTTCTCATGGCACTACTGGCATCGGGAGTAAATCCACCAGTTGATACGAATAATCCGACATCTTCTTGGTTAAGGACTCCGATTAGCTGATTTATCTCTTGAACCGTTGCCTTTGTCGATTCTCGGTGCTTAATTTGTACTTTCATGCGAGGGGGCTGAACACCAAATGGATCACGATAGGCGATTATGTCCACACCACCATCCTTACCTCTTGGGGCGATAAATGGTGTGTGATAACCCATACCTCTCAGTAAGGCTCCAACCATGTCTTGAAATACATAGGGGTCGGCGTCATTTAGATATTCAACTATCTTTTCTCTTGCTAAGTCTCTAGCTTGTTCGTAGTTGGTTAAGCGAATTTTTTCACTAACCTCTTCCACGTCTTCTTGTTGTCCAACTGAAATTTCTGTTTTTTCAATTTCCTTTGTGGTTACCTTCCTCCATTCTTTGTAGGCTTCGTTTGCCTTATTTATAAAATCTAATGATGAGAGATTGAGATTCTGTTCTCCCTCTGGGGTTAAATACCACACCCCACCTTTTTTGATTAGCCATCCTGCTTTCTGAACATCTATTGAATAGAAATGTAACATTGACTGCCACCTGACATTACCTGTTTTTTCTAGAGTACCTCTTTCGTATTCCGAAAAAGCAAGCCTCTTGTCTAATTCCTGTGTGACTGCTCTTGAAGGAAGTTGCCCTCCGTTATCTTTGAGTATTAGAAGGGCTGTCTTTAGTAATTCACCAGTTCTTTCTCTACTTATCTTTGCCATATCCTTATATTATAAGTATATAGTTGGAAATAGATCATCCTATTATTCTTTAATGATCTTAATGCCTTTCTCTTTTTTGTTATCCATTTCATAAAATGTTTCCTTCGCATCAACGAATTTCCTAAGTTTCTCTATCTTTGGTTTTGGATTAAAACCATCGAATTTAGATCCATACATCTCCCTGAGCTTGAATAGACTTTCTGACATTGTGGGTGGTTTTGGTGTCTCCTCAAACTTTCTCGTGTCAATGCTTTGATCGCGATTAGTTGTCATAATATGAAGTCGGTTAAATACATGCCTGTCTGTTTCTTGATTATTACATATTTTTCGATCTCTTCAAGCTCGTTGGGTATCCTTATCATGGTGGTGATAAAATCTAAGTTAGTTGGAGAGACGTCTCTCCACCCCGACTGATTTGGATCCTGCGTGTGGGTTGAATATGATAGTAAAGAAAAAAAGAGGGATATCATGTCTTGTCGGAGAAAAAGAAAAACCTTGGTGGGCCTTATAAAACCCGGGAAGAAGCCGAGAAGAGACTTCGTCAGGTGGAATATTTCAAGCACAAAAAATAAATTACTTGACTGTGACTGATGCCACACATTGTTTTTATCTATTGCAATATCTGGTAAAATATCTCTTGTTAGCGGGTGTCGTATACCGGTATTACCTCAGCTTTCCAAGCTGATGAAGGGGGTCCGACTCCCCCCACCCGCTCCATAAACAGTCCCGCCTTGCGCGGGAGTATTTGTGGAATGATACGTGAGTGAGTCGAACAGGCGGAATCAAGCTCTTAACCTCTGGTAAGCCGGCTTGAGAAAATTTCAGCAGAAATTTATCGAATGGCGACCCCCTTACCCGCTCATAGCTGGTGAGAGGTTTAGGAAGTTTTGATAGGATATCAAGCTGGTTAGTTTATGATTTTCAAGGCCCTGTGATTTCCCGGATCGATTGTCAAAATATATCTTGCGACCTCATTTGCTTCCTCATGTCTTCCAGCGTTTTTAAGAACATATGATAGGTGATTCATAAACATTATCCCGAATCCTCGATTCCCTCGATATATGATGGAGTCTCTGTCATAAAAAAACGATGATGAAACAAGATTTTGTCCTGGAATTTTCACCTTTCTACCGCGGGCAAGTTCGTTTAAAATCTTTTGAACACTTTCCATGTTTTCTACCCGGACAACCTCATAATCCGCTTTGTGGTTTGCACCCATTGTGTTTTCCATAATATATATGCCTTTTGCTGTTTTTACAATTAAACTTGCATGTCCACTTCCATCCATACTGAACAATTCGTCATCAGTGAATCCGGCATCTCTTAGTAAACCGTATTCGAGCGCACATCTACTGATGCATCCCATCTCACCAAGTTCAACAACTTTTGAAGGGGATGTTCTTGATACATCCGTAGCGTAATCAGAAGTCCAACCGTCATATGTCGAAATTATTCTAAGAATTTCATGGAGAAACTTAGTTTCTTCAGCTTCAAGTATTTCTGGTGCCACACCGCTCTTTGACCTTACTGTTTTAAGTGCTTCAGTCATAGGAGCTAAAGATTCCTTTAGCAGCTCATAATTTCTTATCTCAGAGGATGGGTTGATAAATTGGACCCAACGATCGAACTGCCTGAAGAACCTTTCTTTCAATCCACCTTTACGTTTCTCATTTAGCTCGTCGAAAATCTCACTTTTTGGCAGTGAATCGGTTAGAAATCTATTCCCTCGGGTATATAGCGCTATTGTGGTTTCTGCTAATAGTCTACTCTGGATTTCATCTCCAAGACCGCCAAGACCAGAATGTACCAAAAGACTGACATATCTTTCAAATATGGCGTCTCCTTCTTTTGTTCCCAATTTTGCGGAGAGACGGTTGATTCTGTCGTCAATTTCCTCGTTTGAGAAGCCAATCGCGCTTTGTTCTCGGGATTCATTTTTACTATCATCAAGTTTTTTTGCCAATGAAGATATTCCTCGTTGAAGCTCAATAAGTGGTTCAAGCTTTCCTTTTTCAATTCCATGGAAACTGGACTCGGCTCGCTTAAGAATCTTGGCAAGATGAGTGCCGGTGGCAAGCAATCTGTCAGATAAGACCTCTTTTACATTGAAACCAGCAAATGATCTTGTTTCATAGAGCTTTTCTATAAAAGCGATTAATTCTTCTGGGTTAACATCTTCTGGCAACAATATCGTTTCTGTGTTTGTGTCAGCGTCGATCGATGTCTTTTCGGCTATATTTTGATATTTGTCTCTTTCGATAAACACAACTCTTGTGTGATCTGTTAGCTCACATATGTTTTCTCTTAGTTGTTTTCCGTGTGACATTCCAGAAATGACTAATCTGGCGACGTCCTTGCTCTGAGGTAGTGGTTTAACAAGCAGTTCTCTAGTTTTTGAGATGACTTCTCCTGTTTCAAACATAATTTCATATTATCATTCCGCCTGGGTATGATAACAAATCTTTGATAATGTTCGAAGTCATGGTAACCCTGAGTTGTTTGTTGTTTGCCTAATAAACCAATTTCTTGACCTAAATTACTTACATCTTTGTCGTGTGTGTCACACCACTGTTTAAGTCCGACTGCCTGCCAGCTGGCAAGATCTTGTCTCCCAAAGGTTAGGGTTATCTAAAATCTGAGATGTATTTATACTGATATGGACGATGCGTGGGCTGTGAACTATCGGTAGGAACTATCTACCTTTGTCAACAAGATTATTGTAAATTTTTAACATCTTCTGAATGTTTTCGTTGGTTGAAAATTCACTAGCGCGAATCCACGCTTGACCCGATCGTTAATTTCCCCTAAAGCCACAAGAGTTTATTAGAAACAAAGCCATTCCTACGTTTGTATCTGCATAGAGATAATAATCATCTCCATTGTTGTGATTATTTATAAGAACGCTATGGTTTGCCAACCCACTAGCTAGTGACAAAAATCCCTGAATACAATCTTTTCGAATTTTATCTTTTTCTTCGGGTGGTATAAGTTCTGGATCGTTCGCTCTTTCCGACAATGAGGTTTTTGGCAAAAAATGCACTCTTACCACATCGGTACCTCGTGCATTTGTACCACCTTGTAGCGATAATTGCCTTCTTGATACTCCCTCTGAATTCACCACTCTACTTCCACCACCCGCTCCAGATACCGTTCCAAAACCGTCGCGTTTCGGTTATAAAAGATTCCTGAATCAATACCGGGCTTTTTCTTTTTTAAGGAAACACGATACCAAGATGGAACAGTCTCCTCACATATGCATTACCGTGTCATCTTTTCGTTGTTTCTATCTTTAGAGGTATAATTGTTTTATGGATAAAAGTATTTTAGTTAACAGTGAGGTGAATGGATTTGTGTTGCCAATATACGATCTAACCGTTTCTCGGGCATGGAGAGGTCATGCAAATATAATTTTTATTGAACTTGGAGAATTGAAAGAAAATAAAGGTATATACACCTTATGGGTAGAAACTTCTTTCTGGAAGCTAGTTGAACTAGACAGTATTTTTGATGGAAATGAACAGTCTTATAAGTTGATTGACACAGAGTTGTCAAAACTAGTCGGTCAGAAAATCAATAAGTTTAAATATTCGTCGGAGTCAAAAACCTTTGAGGCATCTTTTGATGGTGGTAAAAGACTAATATGCACACCTAGTAAAGATTACTTTGTTTCAATTATTCTTAACTCAGAAAAGAAGTACTTGAACTTTGAGATAGATGGCTCAACAAACTTTGAAATATCCAAATCATAAAAAAATCCTCAGGGGTTACCTGAGGAAATTCGAAATTAGCGACCTAAACACTCGTGGGCGACTTCCATGAGACGGTTGTAGTCCATGAAGTCTTTTTCGTCCCAATAATGGTCAGTAAGATAATCGTGAAAGTAACGCCGTTCCTCGCGGGTCATATACATATCGCGAACTACTGCCTTGAACTCTTCAGTTTCACTATCATGAGACATAAACTCCTCCTTATTGAAAGTGCGATTTTGAAATTTATCAGTTTATGGGGATTTTACAAGGATATAGCCTAACATTCAAGTTGTTGTGACTGTCTTGATTGGTATAGATTTAAGGCACTAATTTGAGATGACAATAATATAGCCTCGGCGGTATATTAGTCTACTACTAGTCGAACCAATTATCTTCAGTAGCTCTCCATTATAGTTCCGCCTTTGACGGGACGATTTACAGTGTTTCCTTATGATTTAATGAGCCTCCCCGGACAGACTTCGCATTGTCCGGGGTTTCCTGGTGGTATTTCATGAGAACTTGAAGCTAACTTGCTTAGGTGAGTCTAGGTTACCTTGGTACCTAATATACTTCGTGATAG
>Ga0172379_10005849_pt1 | contig 16921 bp, 15 predicted proteins | sample GrowelOW334metaG_FD_119756 | JGI IMG/M metagenome (GOLD analysis project Ga0172379, IMG submission 119756) | Groundwater microbial communities from an aquifer near a municipal landfill in Southern Ontario, Canada - Groundwater well OW334 metaG | ecosystem: Environmental > Aquatic > Deep... | reverse complement strand
TTCAGAGCCGTGTGGACGCAAGTCCATGAGGGTTCAAATCCCTCCCGCGGCATTGGTGAGGGGTATGTACGGTTCTCTCGCCCACCAAAAATTTATCAAATATTACACAATTATGAACAAAAATTCTCAAACTAAAACTCGAGTCTGGAAGCCTAATAAATTTTTCCGTAAAAATACTCAGGAAAAATCAAAGCAACCACGATTGGAAGAAAAACTTAAAATTTATGCGCTGGGCGGACTGGAAGAAGTCGGCCGCAATATGACCGTTTTTGAATATGGCTCCGATATTGTTATTATCGATATGGGCTCGCAATTTCCTGAAGAAGACATGCATGGCATTGATTACATCATTCCTAATATTACTTCTTTAAAGGGTAAAGAAAAAAATATTCGCGGTGTAATTATTACTCATGGCCATCTTGACCACATTGGTGCTGCTCCCCATTTGCTGCCTAAATTGGGCAATCCTTTGGTTTTGGGCGCGCCGATGACCATTGCCATTTTGAAAAAACAAATTGAAAATTACCACGAAAAATTTACCCCTAAAACCTTAGAGATTAAAACTTTAAACAAAACTATTCCTTTAGGTAAATTCAAAATTCATTTTTTTCGAGTTACCCATAGTATCAAAGATTCCTTGGGCGTGATTTTGGAAACACCGGTTGGCAATATTGTCCATCCAGGTGATTGGCGCTATGACCTTGATCCGGTCGAAGGTCCAAAAACCGATATGCGCCACTTAGCCAATTGGGCCAAAAAAGGCCAGCCGTTAATTTTAATGATGGAAAGCTTGGGCTCGACTGAAGAAGGCCATCAGGGTTCGGAAAAAGAAGTTTACAAAAACATGGAAAATATTATTAAAAACGCCAAAGGCCGCGTAATTTTTGGCACTTTTGCTTCCATGCTTGAACGGATCGGCCAGATAATAAAAATTTCCGAGGAAAACGGTAAGCGCGTTGCCATTGACGGTTTTTCCATGAAAAATAATGTTGAAATCGGAAAAAAATTCGGTTTCATTAAGGCAAAAAAACAAACTTTAATTGATATTTCAAACGCCGATAGCTACCCGCGAAATAAAGTAGTGGTAATTTGCACCGGCTCCCAGGGCGAAGGCCGCGCGGTTTTACGCCGAATCGCCAATCGCGAGCACCGCTATATTAAAATTGAGCCAAACGATACGGTGGTATTTTCTTCTTCGGTCATTCCCGGCAACGAAAGAACAATCCAAACTCTCAAAGACAGCCTTTACCGCCAGGGTGCTGATGTGATTCATAAAGAAATTATGGATGTTCATGCCGGCGGCCATGGCAAAATCGAAGATATTAAACTGTTGCTCAAAGAAATTAGACCGACTTATCTTTTACCGATTTATGCCAATCATTATTTATTAAGAGAAGCGGCCAAAGTGGCCAAAAGCGTTGGTTTTGATGAATCAAAAATTTTAATTGCCGACAACGGTCAAATTATTGAATTTGATAAAACCGGCGGCCGGCTCACCAATAACCGCGTCCAAACCAATTATGTTTTTGTTGACGGTTTAGGCGTGGGTGATGTTTCTCATGTGGTTTTGCGCGACCGGCAAGTGATGGCTGACGACGGCATGATTGTCGTAATTGTGACAATTGATAAAACCAAAGGCACTTTGGTCCAAAATCCGGACTTGATTTCCCGCGGATTTATCTACATGAAAGAAAATAAAAAATTAATTGAAGAAACCAGAGTCAAAGCTAAAAAATTGTTTAAAGACGAAATGATTGGCGGTGTTGATGAAAATTATTATAAAGATAAAATCCGTAATGAAATCGGCCAATTCCTTTACCAAAAAACTCAGCGCCGACCGATGGTTTTACCGGTAATTATTCAAGTTTAATTTATGCCTATGCCCGACCAAAAAGTAATCGGCCCAGCTGTTGTTTGCAGCGGTTTTATCAAAAAAGACAATAAATTTCTTATGGTTTTTTGTCCTCGCTTTAAAGTTTGGCGCGTCCCCGGCGGCCGGGTGGAATTTACCGAAACTTTGGAACAAACTTTTTTACGGGAAATGAAAGAAGAAATTGGTTTGGATTTGACCGAGCCAAAATTTATCGGCTGGGGCCGAGATAATCAATACCACGTCCGCGATCAACACGAAACTTCCAGACTGCTGATGTTTTTTTACGTTAAAATCAACCAAGAACCAATCGTTGATCCGGACGAAGCCGAGGAATTCAAATGGGTAACGATTCAGGAAATGAGAGACGAAAAAAATAAAGAAGGTGCCCTAACTGACTTTTTAAACAAAAATCCCAATATTAATTTTGAATAAATTAAATTTGGTTTGACAAAACAAATTAAATTTGCTAATATAATAATATAGTTCTTAACAACTACAAAACCAATGGAGCGTGTCTCCGACTTTACGTCGGAGGTTGGGCACGTTTCGTCCTGACCAAGTGTTAGGACAAGGTGGTTACTGCTAGCCCAAATTGGGCAGGTGGAAACCCGGCTGCCTCCGTAATCATAAGGCTAGAGCGTGTTGAAATCAAAGCGCTTGAAAGTGGCTTTTTTTGTTAAATTTAACAAAAAGGCCTTGCCCGCCTTTGGCGGGAACAAGGGTGGTACCGCGGAAATTAAAACCTTTCGTCCCTTAATCCCAATTTTTTAATTGAGACTAAGAGATGAGAGGTTTTTTGTTTGGAAAACTAACTGTTCTTTGAGGAGGAAAAATCATGGCCGGATTTGGTCAAGTTGAAACCCCACCAACGGCAATCTGCCCCAGTTGCATGCAACCAACGACTGGAACCAAAGTCGGAACCGTCGGAAACCATGGCTTTGGCAGTGTACCCAGACAAGGTTTGGTACCAGCCTGCGAAAACCCCCAATGTTCCGAAGGCCAAAAAAACTTAGCGGCCAAGTAATAAAGCCGGCTAAGCACCCGTTGTCAGAGGAAAAGCATTCCCTTTTCCTCTGACAACCATTTTTTCAATTTCAGGGGTTTACACCAAGCTAACTAAGTATTAAAATAACTGTATGAGTAAAGAAAAAGAAATCATTTTATCAGGCATTAGGCCCACCGGTAAACTGCATATTGGCAATTACCTGGGATCGCTAAAAAACTTCATTGCTTTGCAAAATCAGCATGAATGCTATTTTTTTATTGCCGACTTGCATTCGTTAAACGAGCCGTTTGATCCAAAAACCAAATATGAACAAATAATTGATTTGGCCAAGGATTATTTGGCCTGCGGCCTGGATCCGAAAAAATGCACGATTTTTGTCCAGTCACATGTTCCTGAGCATAGCGAACTGGCTATAATTTTATCAAACACTATTCCGGTTTCTTTTTTGTTTCGCATGACTCAATTTAAAGAAAAATCAGACGATCGGGCGGAAAAAAACGTCAATGCCGGTTTACTTTATTATCCCGTTTTGATGGCAGCTGACATTTTAGCTTACAAAGCAAATTTAATTCCGGTTGGCCAAGATCAAACCCAGCACGTTGAACTGGCTCGGGATGCCGCCGGATTTTTTAATAATAAATACGGTCAATTTTTCCCCGAACCAAAACCACTTTACACTGAAGTACCAAAAGTGATGAGCTTGCTTTTACCGGACAAAAAAATGTCAAAAAGTTTGGGTGATAGTCATTGTATCTATATTGACGATGAGCCAGAGATCATTCAAAAAAAATTGGCCAAAGCTGTAACCGATACTGGCGACGGCAAAAGCTTGGGTGCTAAAAATCTTTTGGATTTGGCAAAAATATTTTGTCAGCCAAAAATTTATTCAAAACTTTCTAGCGACAGCCAAAAAGGCAGTTTAAAATACTCCGAATTAAAACAACAATTAGCTTTGGATATTACTAATTACTTTTCCGAATTTCGGCAAAAAAAGAAAAAAATCAGCACTAACGACGTTGAAAAAATTCTTGCCACAGGCGCCAAAAAAGCTTCGACAGTTGCCCAAAAAACTTTAACTGAGGTTCAGAAAAAAATCGGCATTCGATGATAGACCTAATCACAATTTTACTGGTACTAACAACAGCAGTGGCGATAATTTCTTTGCTGATTTCTTTACTAATTGGCACTTCAGCCATTGCTTTATTTGCCGTCAAAGTGCCCTTTGCGCCAACACCAAAAAGAAACGTAAAAATTATTATTGATCAACTAAATTTAAAGCCGGGTCAAATTTTTTACGATTTAGGTTGCGGCGATGCCCGGTTTTTAATTGAAGCCGAAAGCCGCGGTGCCAAAGCGACCGGTTTTGAAATTGCGCCTTGGGCTATTTTCCGAGCGCACCTGAGAAAATGGTTTAAAAAAAGCCAAGTTAAAATCATTGCCAAAAATTTTTATCATATTAATCTTTCCGATGCCGACGCGGTTTTTTGTTTTTTAATCACCAAAGTCATGCCCAAAGTTGAACAAAAACTCCAACAGGAACTAAAACCCGGCGCTTTGATTGCTTGTTACGGTTTTCCTTTACCGACTTGGAACCCAGAAAAAATTATCAGCCTTAAACCAGCCAACCCAAGGGCCAGTAAAATTTATTTATATAAAAAATAATAAAGAATAAAATGACCAATGCATTCGAAAACGCCATGCTGCAGCTCAATAAGGCAGCCAAAATTATGGGACTAAAAAAAGATTTTTTAAATAGTCTCCAAAAACCCCAGCGAATCCTTAAAGCCGAAATTTCAATTACCAAAGATAACGGTAAAACGGAAAAATTCAAAGCCTTCCGTGTCCAGCATAATAACGTTCGCGGACCTTTCAAAGGCGGCATTCGGTTTCACCCAAATGTCAGTTTGGAAGAAATTAAAGCTTTGTCTTTTTGGATGACTATTAAAACCGCTGTGGTTGGCATACCGTTTGGCGGTGGCAAAGGCGGCATTATTGTTGATCCGACAAAATTAAGCAAAACCGAATTGGAAAAATTGTCCCGTGCTTACATTAAAGCCTTTTATAAATACCTTGGACCAAAAATTGACGTGCCGGCTCCCGACGTTAATACCAATTCTCAAATCATGGATTGGATGACAGATGAATATTCAAAATTAACCGGCAAAAAACAACCAGCCGTAATTACTGGCAAGTCAATTGCCGGTGGCGGCTCTTTAGGCAGAGATACGGCCACAGCCGATGGCGGATTTTTTATTTTACAAAGTCTGGTTAAAAATCTAAAACTTAATCCAAAAAATACCAAAGTGATTGTCCAGGGTTTTGGTAATGCCGGCGCCAATATGGCTGATTCACTTTATCATGCCGGATTTAAAATTGTTGGTGTGGCCGATGCCCATACTGCAATTATTGATCCCAAAGGCAAAGGTTTTGATTCTCATATAATTGAAAAAATCAAAAGTCAAAACGGCCGAGTTGACGTTTGCACTTGTAATAAAATTTATTGCCAATGCACCAACCACAAACATTTGCCCACCCAAAAAATTCTTGAACAATCTTGCGATATTTTAATTTTAGCCGCGCTCGAAAATCAAATTACTGAAAAAAACGTTAAAAAAATCAAAGCTAAAATTATTTTGGAATTGGCCAACGGTCCAATCGCACCCCAAGCCGAGACCGTATTGCTTAAAAAGGGTGTAATTATTATTCCTGATGTTTTGGCCAATGCCGGCGGCGTAACAGTTTCCTATTTTGAATGGCTGCAAAATATGAAAAATCAAAAATGGAGCCGCAATCAAGTCCGAACTAAATTAAAACCAATCATGATTAAAGCTTTTGGTGATGTCCAAAAAATGGCAAAAAAATACAAAACCGATTTGCGAACTGGCGCTTTTATTTCCGCATTGGAAAAAATCATAAAATAAATAATCACTAAAAAACGGTCGCCTCTGGCGACCGTTTTTTTTATTGGCTAAATTATTCCAATTCGATTTTTTCCAGTTTAATTTTTTGGGCAAGCCAAGCCTCGGCATTAGCTTGAAAAATCGGCGTTAAATCGGTGACCAAAAATCGATGGTTTTTATTTTTGGCCAATTTGGTTTCAATTTCTGGATGGCGCGCCAAGTAATCTTTTAATTTTTCCACGGTAATTTTGGCTGAATCCAAAACTTTAATTTTGGCGCCGCTAGCATTTTTAAATTGTTTGGACAGAATCGGATAATGAGTACACCCCAAAATCAAAGTATCAATTTGCTTGGTTTTTAACGGCCTTAAATAATAGCGTACAATTTTTGCCGTCTCCGGTCTTTTGGTAAATCCCTCTTCAACCAGCGGCACCAAAAGCGGACAAGCCTGCTGAAAAACTTTTACCTGTGAATTTAAAGCCTGCAACTCTCGAACATACGCGTTGGAATCTATTGTTGCCCTTGTGCCAACCACACCAATTCTACCAGTTAAAGAAGTTTTAACGGCAACTTCAACCACCGGCCGAATTACACCCAAAACTTTTCTATCCGGATAATTTTTGGGCAGCCATTCCTGCTGAATTTTTTGAAGCGCTTTGGCTGAAGCCGTATTACAAGCAATAATTACCAGCTGACAACCTTGCTTGAATAAATAATCAACTGCCTGCTGGGTAAATTTATAAATTACTTGCTGCGATCGATTGCCGTAGGGCGTTTTTGCCGTATCGCCTAAATACAAAATTTGGTACTCGGGCAATTGTCTGAGTACCTCTTTTGTGACGGTTAAACCGCCTAAACCTGAATCAAATATACCAATCATAAATCAAAATTAACCACTTTTCCATTCCTTACCAATTTCTGGATACTTAACCAAATATTTCTTTAAAATCTCTTGCAACCCTTTTAGCCTCGCATCAGTTTTGGCTTCAAAACCTAAAACTAAAACCGGCATATTGGAAGAAGCCCGAACCAAGAACCAACCATCGTCAAATTGTACTCTGGCGCCATTGATATCAATCACCTTATCACCGAAGTCTTTTTTTAATTCAGCCACCAATTTATCTGTGATAGCGTATTTAATTTCATCGGCACAATCAACGTGAATAGTCGGCGTTTTAAAATATTGCGGCGTAGTTAACATTAATTCCGAAAAAGTTTGGCTCTCGCTGGATAAATATTCCAAAAATTTCAAGGAAGAAAAAATCGCATCATCGTAGCCGTAGTAACCCAATCGATAAAACATATGACCGCTACCTTCACCACCCAAAGCCGCATCAACTTCTTTGCTTTTTTGTTTAATGTACGAATGGCCGGTTTTCCACATCACTGGCACGCCGCCATGAGCTTTAATATCTTCAATCAAACCTTGAGTGCCTTTCACATCAAAAACAATTGCTGCACCCGGTTTTTCTTTCAAAGCCTGTCTGGCAATTAAAATCAAAGCTTGATCCGGAAATACGGTTTTACCATTTTCATCGCAAAAACCAATTCGATCACCGTCGCCATCATAGCCTAAACCAATGTCGGCTTTTTCTTTTTTTACTCTTTCACCTAGAATCTGCTGAGAAATTTCCAGGCTTGGATTTGGTTCGTGGTTAGGAAAAGAAAAATCAATATCACAAAATTGTTCAATCACTTCGCAACCCGCTTCTCTTAAAACCTGAGGAGCAATGGCACCAGCCGTACCATTACCACAGTCAATTACTACCTTAAATTTCTTCTTTAAATTAATTCTTTCTAAAACATATTTTTTGTAATCATTATTGATACCATCGTACTTTTTCAATTCGCCCTGACCAGAGATAAAGTCATCGTTAGTAATGATTTCATACATTTCTTGGATATCCGGCGGCAATAAAGTTGTGGAAAAATCATAACCCAATTTAAAACCACTCCAACCGTTTGGATTATGGGAAGCGGTAATCATTACTCCACCTTTAAATTTTAAATTATATTGGGCAAAATATAATACAGGCGAAACCACCATGCCAACCTCGGTGACATTAACGCCTGACGACAACAAACCCTTAATGACTGCCCGACATAATCTTTCAGAATATTCCCTGGCATCATAACCAATAACTAAATCTTTAACACCCCGTCGATTTAAAAATGTAGAAAAACCCCGACCAATTAATTCAGCTGAATTTTCATTAACTTCTTCATCATTAACTAAGCCACGAATATCATATTCGCGAAACATTGTTTTTTTAATCTGAGCCATAAAGTTAGATCAATCGAAATTATATTTATTAAATCTTAACGGTAATCGCGCAAAATATTTTTTTGGGTTTGTAATAATGCACCAAAGGCCAACCAAACCAACATCATTTTTGCAATCCAACCAATCACCGGCAAGCTGGCGATTAAAACAAAAATTAAAACACCTAAAACCATCGGCCACATCAAAGAGCCTTTATATTTTTTGTCCGGACTAAGACTGTTGACCACCAATAAACCGATAACAAAGCTGACAATTACTTTACTGATACACAAACCAACCAAATAAATCGCGCCAATTATTAACGCCAAAGGCAAACCAATTATAGTGCACATTAATAAAATTGCAACGATTGGAACAACGATAAAATAAACTAACCCAAAACCCATTGTTGGCCAAGGTTTTTTAATCATCCGCTCTTTGGTTTCCAGTAATATCTTGGGAAAGAAAGTAACTACCACTAGACCAATTACCAACAAACTAAATAAAGAAATTATTCTTAAAAATAAATAAGCACCGCCAAAAACTTTTTTCAAGTCAAGCTGGTTGGGAACCATGGACGCTTTGCGCGAAATTTGGCCAACCACCGCCGCACTATCTTTAATCACCAATTGTTTGTCGCTTTGAGCTTGATAATTTAAATTACCGTTAATTTTTCCTTGCTGGCTTAAAATCATTTGACCTTGTTTATCCAGCGATAAATTGACATCTTTGGCAATTTCATTGGTTAAATAAACGGTTGCGGCACTGCCCCAAACATTACCACCAACCGGACCTTTAATTTCTAAACTGGAAGCGGCCGAAAAAACATCCCAACCGACTTTAGCGTTACTGCCAATCACGACATTATTACCCAGCGCCCAAGCATTATGAGCCACTTCACTGTCAACTTCGATTGAATTACCGATTAATCTGACGCTACCCGAGACCGGACCTTTGATTCTAATCATACTACCGGCGGCAATTACATCACCAGCCACCGGTCCGGAAATGGTAATACTGTTTCCGGCAACAATTACGTCGCCAGCTACTGTGCCTTTGATATCAATAATATTTCCAGCTTTGATAAAATTACCGCTGATAATTTGATCAGGGCCAACTTCCACGGTTTGTTCGGCAGCGTCAGCCGCCAAAACTATCAATGGTAAAGCCACCAAAAATAAACCGATTGCCAGAAAAAAAACGAGTTTTTTGCGATTTTTCATAGAGTTAAAATTAGAATTAATTACCAAAATTTTAACATTTTTTAGCGATTGTGACAAGGTTTGACGCCTTTAAATAATTTAAAAAACCGGCTTTTTGTCCGCGCCAATAAGCCAAATAATTTTGATCTAATTTTAAGCCGGATTGATTGACCAACTTTTTTAGTTCTCCCAAAGTAAACGCATGATAGTAACGATAATCTTTACCCTTCATCCAGGGCAAATAAATATCTTTAAAATCCAATTCACTTTGACCGATTAGTTTTAACCAAGTGTATTTGATGATATACTTTAGTTGCAAACCTTTAGCCTGGTAACGATTCCAATTGGTCATAATTAAAGTACCACCCGGTTTTAAAACGCGATTAATTTCTTGTAATGACTTTAGTCTTAATTCCTTTGACGGCAAATGATGTAAAACGGCGATGAAAAAAACCGTATCAAAAGTATTGTCGGCAAAAGGCAAATTGTAAGCATCACCTTTAAAAAACTGCTGGCTGGCAAGCGCAAATTCACTTTTGTTTTGAGCGATGTCCAAAAGCTTTTGGGCTTTATCCAACCCAGAATAATCAATCTTGACATCTTTAAATAATAAGCGTAACTTACCATTACCGCAGCCCAAATCTAAAATTTTATCTCCCGGTTTTACAAATTTTTTAAAGTCTAAAAGGCCGGGCCAAAGGTAGCTTCGGGTTTGATCAAAATCATCGGCAATATTATCATAACTATCTTGAGTTTGTTTTAAAATTTTTTCAATTGTTTCTGGTTTCATATTGGTCCAATCCCCCTCACCCGGTCCCCACCCCAGATGGGGAGAGGGGTTGGGGGTGAGGGGTATTAATTAAAGTAAAGTATGGAAAATAAAAAATTAATCACTATTGTAAAATCTTTAGCCCAAGCCGAAATTAAAACTCGGTTAGATTTGGTTAAGCTTAAAAAACAATTAGCCAACCAACAAAAAATCAATTCTCCCCTAAGTTCTGATTTATTGAGAATTTATAATTCCTTACTGAGTAAAAAAATAATTAAACCTAATAAAAATTTACAGAGACTTTTGTGCAAGCGGGAAATCAGAACTCTTTCGGGCGTGGCCGTGATTACGGTTTTGACCAAGCCTTATCCGTGTCCTGGCAAATGCATTTATTGTCCCAGTCAAAAAGGCATGCCCAAAAGTTATTTAAAAAATGAACCGGCCGCGGCCAGAGCGTTTCTCACCAAGTTTGATCCTTTTGTCCAAACAAAGGTCAGACTCGACGCTTTAAAAATCAACGGCCACAAAACCGACAAAATCGAACTGATTGTTTTAGGCGGCAGTTGGAGCGCTTACCCAAAAAGTTACCAAACTTGGTTTATCAAGCGTTGCTTTGACGCTTTAAATTCAAAAACGGCCAAAGATTTACCAAGAGCGCAAAAAATAAATGAAACTGCCAGCCATCGTTGTGTTGGTTTAACTTTGGAAACCCGGCCGGATTTAATTACGCCAAGTGAAATCAAACGAATGCGGGATTTAGGTTGCACCCGAGTCGAGCTTGGCGTCCAAACAATTTACGACCCTATCTTAAAACTAAACAAAAGAGGCCAGACTGTCAAACAAACCATTTTGGCAACCAAACTGCTCAAGCAAGCCGGTTTCAAAATCATGTACCATCTCATGCCTAATTTACCCGGCTCCAATCCAACTAAAGATTTGCAAATGTTTAAAACTATATTTTCCGATTCAAAATTTCAACCGGATCTTTTGAAAATTTATCCTTGCGTCGTTACTAAAGATTCGATTTTGTACCGTTGGCACCAACAGGGTAAATTTAAACCTTACTCGGATCAGCAACTGAAAAGTCTTTTGCTTAAAATAAAAAAATTAGTGCCCAAATACGTCCGAATCACTCGCTTAATCCGCGACATTCCCGCCGAGAGCATCATTGCCGGCAATAAAATCACCAACCTCAGACAACTGATTACTGACGAATTTAAAGGCTGCCAATGCATTCGCTGTCGCGAAGCCGGCCATCAGGTTGAAGGTTTAAACTTAAAAATTAAAAAAGCCAAATTGTTTATCAAAAAATATCAGGCCTCGGGCGGAATGGAATATTTTTTAAGTTATGAATCGCCGGATCAAAAAATTCTTTTTGCTTTTTTACGGCTGAGACTGCCGACTGATTCAAAACCGGATCAAAATTCCCAAAAACTTTATCAGCTTTTTACTGAATTAAAAAATGCCGCAATCATTCGTGAGTTGCATACTTTCGGCCAAATTGCGCCGCTTGGCCAAACCGGCAAAGTCCAACATTTGGGGTTTGGCAAAAAATTATTAGCCAAAGCTGAAATGATTGCTAAACAACAAAACTTTAAAAAAATTGCCGTGATTTCTGGCATTGGCGTGAGACAATATTACCAAAAACTTGATTATAAAACTGAAGGTACTTACCTGACCAAGACTTTCTAAACAAAAAAAATAAGGCTGGTTCTTAATTACAGAATCAGCCTTTTTGGTTTCCCTAGTCCAGCAAGAAAACGCTGGCAATTTCCGGATCCAAGTCAGGTCCGATGCCGGCGATGGTCTCGGCTCTAAGCTGGTTGAGCGCTTGTTGGCGCTGGGCAAACTCAGCCGGAACGTAGCACTCCTCCGGGTGCAACAGGGCCGAGTCAACCGTCCGAATGGCCAAAGGCACTTCCAAACCAACGGCCTGGTTGAGCTCCCAATCTTCCAGCCCACCGCGCAACAGCGAGTCCAAAATACCCATCGTGTCGTTCAGTCCGATGTCGCGGTAACGATCACCCTCACCAATGCCGCCGGTGTTGATCAGAAAGCACCGTAAACCAGGTATCCCACTGATAATCCGATAGAAAATGTTGGCGTGCTCGGCGTGGCTACCAACCGCAAACGGATCGTAGAAAAACTCAGTGATGAGTTTACCCGCCCGGCTGGGATCGCCGGCTGAAGACTGCATGGCCTGGCCCAGACACATATAGGCGGCAGCCTGAGCTTTGGTCAACCGACAGATTGCCGGAATGGTCGGCCCGCGAGTAATCAAAACCAGATTGTCGACATGGTCGACTTTGATGCTTTGGCTCGTGTGCATGAAGTCCCGACGGGGAATGATCGCCCGGCCGTTACTGGTCTTTTGGGCGCTGTAAAAATCAAGCCGCCCGTCCGGCCGCAACATCACGTTTTCAAAAATCGTATCGGGCCGCAAAGCGCCATAGTACGTTTCAACCTGGCTATGAGGATTGAGATCCTCGGTTTTGACAAAGATTCCGCCTTGCTCAAAACCGTAAAACGATCCATCCGGCATCAAAGTGCCACCGTCATCCTGCACCAACCAGGACTCTTCATCGCGCTTGTTGGCCAAAACCCGACAGGTCGTTGAGGTCTTGCCGTTGGCCGACAAAGCGGCCAGCAAAGTGACAACCTGGCGGTACGGGCCATGAGCTTGCTGCAAAAAGTCCGAACGGCAACCGGCGTGCAGAAAGATTCCGCCATGCTGGGTTTTGGCCGCGTAGTCTTCGGCCGCAAACACACCCTTCTTCAGTTCCCCGAAGTAATTGCTGTTGCGAACGATTTTGACCATCCGCCCATCGGGCAGAAAAGCTAAACGGATAGTGATGTCCTTCTGAGACAGCGGCTTGCCTTGGTTGGCTTCAAACGCGTCGTCAAAAAAGAACACCACATAGTACGTCGGTACGTCAACGTCTTTGACCACCCGGCCAAATTGGTTTTCACCGGCCAAAAGCAGATGAATGTACCGCCGCGGCACGATCACGCGCACGGTCTTGGGCACCACGCTGCCAACTTGCAAATCCAAGCAAGCCAGCTGCTGTCCGGCCAGTACCGCTTCACATTCGGACAAAAGCGCCGTTTCCATCGGACCAAACTCATGGTCAATGTTGTTTTGCGTAAACGCAGCGGCCCGGGAATTGGGCTCGGAGTCGACGCAAAAGCTGCCATAAGCCGAAACGGTTACGCCGGGTTCTTCAGAAACCAGGGATACCAAACGGTCGCGATCGGGATTGGCCAAAAGTCGGCCGTCTGCCTTTGCTTTTAGGTAAATAGCTTCGGCAGTGTTCAGGAATTGGCTTGGGTCAAAGGACATGATAGAAACCTCCGTTGTCTCTTCGGTTTGAACTGCAAAACTGCTTGCAGCTTCGTATTATCTTAAATTAAAACCGAGTCATTTGTCAACCCAACCTAAATAGTTTATTAAACTAAAAACCACCCTTTTGGGTGGCAAAATTATTTTAAAACTCAAAAAGAAATGTGGTCCAACTTTTGAATAGTCAGACCACGTCACTAAAGATCGGAGCGCCAAGCCCCTAGCTAGTTGGGCTCGGTGCCCGTAAAATGACTAGGCTGTGGCGCACAACGGATGTCGCCACTTTTCCACGAGCTTTTGCCAGTTAGGGTTAGCCGCCAAAAACGCGGCTTCACAATCGGTGTCGCAGAGCAGACCCTTTTTGCCAGCCGTGACTGGCATTTTGCCTCCGGTCAAATCCACTTCTCCCTGGCAATGAAGACAAGCCGGCTGTCTCTGTAACAACATCGTGTTGATGGTGACAGAACTGTGGCTGCCAAGCATTAAACCCTGGACGTGAACTGACAAATCAGCTTGCCGGTAGGTTTTGGAGCCACCCGAGGCAAAGCTGATTCGAACCGCTTTTTCACCGGGTTGGCACTGCCAGCACGGAAGCTGATTAAGCTCGACATCCAGGTGGTTCGGGAATTTGATCCGAGGACCAATGGTTTCACCGTCAGCCGGGCTACAGGCTACGGCCTTACCGCCGATACAATAGATGGTTCCGCGACAGCCATTGCACGATGAGGTGCAAAGGTCTAGCGGAAAAACGATACCATGAGCCACAGCACGTATATGCCGAGGGTCACTCCTACTTCTTTTTCCGTTCATTTCGTCTTCTGCCTTTGTTTTGGTCGCCTAAGCGACCGCGCTTTTGGTTACCTGAAAACAACAATTCTGAAGCTGTCTTTCCTCCTTTTCTTTAACGCTGACAGCAAAAGCGTACTTATTAGCATGCCACTTTTTAATTAGTTTGTCAAACCATTCATCCACAGCCAAAATTAATAAAAAACCCATTTGTCAATCTTAAAAACAAAAGATATAATATAGATATAAGCCAAAATATATGAGTAGCAACAACTTTCATTTCAATAACGTCGTTATCGTCTGCGGACCGGTTATTATTGAAAATAATAAAGTGCTTTTGAATAAACACGGCGAAAAACCGATTTGGAAATTTCCCGGCGGCGATGTGACTGAAGCTAGTGGCAGTTTGGAAACTTGGGCAGCCATTAAAGTAAAAGAAGAAATGGGGCTTGAAGTGGAAATCATCAAAGCCCTAAACCCAATGGTAATTTGGCAAGCCGATGAAACTATTTTATTATTTCATTACTTAGCCAAAACCAAAACTCAAGAAATTGCACCAGCCAAATATATTAAAGAATATGCTTGGCACGATATTGATAATTTACCGGCTGATGTCGCGCCAAATATTAAACCAATCATTGAGGAGTATAAAAAATTATGATTTATGAATCGCTAGAACTCCCCGCCAAAGGCGGGTCCGCCTCTGGCGGAAAATAATTTTTCTACAAATATGATCTACGAATCATTGGAATTTAAATAATAAGTACTCAAACCCTAAAAAGCGCTTGTTTTACAGGCGATTTTTTATCTGTTAAAATTAACCTAGTTTCCTAAAGCTTAATTTAGCAAAAAAATATGAAATACGAACAATTAAGAACCCAAGACCCGCAAATTGCCGACTTGATTGCTTTGGAAATCAAAAGACAACAAGACGGCTTAGTCATGATTCCGTCCGAAAACCACGCTTCAGTGCCGGTTTTGGAAGCCATGGGCACGGTTTTGTCCAATAAATACGCTGAGGGTTATCCCAATAAACGCTATTACACCGGAAATCTTTATATTGATCAAATTGAACAGCTCGCCATTGACCGGGCAAAAACTTTGTTTGGCGCCGATCATGCCAATGTTCAACCCAATGCCGGCAGTCCGGCAAACTTGGCAATTTATTTATCTTCTTTAAAGCCGGGCGATAAAGTCATGGGCATGAAACTTGATCAAGGCGGTCATTTGACTCACGGCCATCCCGTTAATCTTTCCGGCCAGCTTTATAATTTTGTCCAGTACGGCGTCAGAAAAGATACCGAGCTAATCGACCTGAATGAAATCCGAGAAATGGTGCTCAAAGAAAAACCAAAAATGATTGTCACCGGTGCCACGGCTTATCCAAGAATTTTTGATTTTGCCGCCTTCAAAAAAATCGCCGATGAAGTTGGCGCTTTGCTTTTGGCTGATATTTCTCATTTCGTCGGTTTATGTCTTTCGGGCGATCATCCCCAGCCTTTTCCTTATGCTGATTTTGTCATGACTACCACTCATAAAACTTTACGCGGGCCAAGGAGTGCCGTAATTTTATGCCAAGAGAAGTACGCCAAAGCAATTGATAAAGCGATTTTTCCCGGTACCCAAGGCGGTCCGATTGAAAATATGATTGCCGCCAAAGCGGTTTGTTTTGCCGAAGCGATGAAACCGGAATTTAAAGAATACGGTCATCAAATTGTTAAAAATGCCAAAAAATTAGCCGAGACTTTGCTGGGTGAAGGCCTTGAATTGGTTTCGGGCGGAACTGACAATCATTTAATGTTAATCAAATGCGCACCGCTTGGTTTGACCGGCCGAACGGGCTCAGAAGCTTTGGCTGAAGGCGGAATTTACACCAATCGAAATACCGTACCTTATGACACCGGTTCGGCTTTTGAACCAACCGGCATTCGCTTAGGCACGCCAGCCATTACCACTAGAAGCATGAAAGAAGAGCAAATGGTAATTATTGGAAAAATTATTGCCAAGGTTTTGAAAAATATTAATGACCAAAAATTCAAAGCCGAGCTCAAATCAACGGTTGCCGAACTGACCAAGCAATTTCCGACCTATCCGGGCATGACAATCTAAATTATCAATTTTCAATTTACAATTTTCATTGGATTTTAAATTTTTAATTAACCGAATTGAAAATTAATTCATTGTAAATTAATTGAAAATTAAAAATTATAAATTGAAAATTATTGAGATGCCAAAACCAACTGCAAAAATTATTGACGGCAAAGAAATTGCCGATAAAATATTACTGGATTTAAAAAGTAAAATCAGCCAGCTTAAACGAGCACCGGGTTTGGCGGTGATTTTGATTGGCAATGATTCGGCATCCGAGCTTTACGTTCGAAACAAACAAAAAGCCAGCCAAAAAATCGGCATTGAATTCCACAGCTACCTTTGCAGCAATAAATATTTTCCTCATATTACCGAAAAAGAAATTTTGGAAATGATTGATTTTTTAAATAACGATCCAACCGTTGATGGCATCATTGTTCAGCTGCCGATTCCCGAAAAATTCGACACTCAAAAAATTATCAACCGCATTTCGCCCAAAAAAGATGTTGACGGTTTTCATCCGGAAAATAAAAAGAAATTTTTAGCCGGCAAGCCCGGCATTATTCCGCCTTTGATGCAAGCGATAAACGAGTCTTTGCTTTTTACCGGCCAAAATCTAAAAGGAAAAAATGCCGTGGTGATAGTTAATAATCCAATTTACAGCGATACCAGAGAAAAAGAATTTACCGATTTG
>Ga0172379_10005848_pt1 | contig 16922 bp, 12 predicted proteins | sample GrowelOW334metaG_FD_119756 | JGI IMG/M metagenome (GOLD analysis project Ga0172379, IMG submission 119756) | Groundwater microbial communities from an aquifer near a municipal landfill in Southern Ontario, Canada - Groundwater well OW334 metaG | ecosystem: Environmental > Aquatic > Deep... | reverse complement strand
TGTCGATCTTCGTCGGCGAACAACTCTGGCGGTACAACTTCCGCCACCTGTCCCATGAGGAACGCATACAAAGACTGCTCGATCTCCTCACGAGAATTGGTGGCAGAAGTTAAATATTCCCCCTACTATCTACTATCTACTTTCGACTCTCCACTCCCTACTTTCCACTATCCACTCTCTGGATCTATCTATGTCAACCCACGCCATCAAGAATTTCGACGCTCTCGCTACGACGAAAATCCGCCGCGATTGTCTCGCGACGATCGAAGCCGGTCTCAAGGCGATCGACACGCGGACGGCGATCAGGAAATCCGTGCGGCGCGACGGGCGATCCTTGCGCGTCGGCGACCGTAAGTTCGACCTCGCCAAATACCGCAACGTCTACTTCGTCGGCATCGGCAAGGCGGCGGCGGATTCGGCGGCCCTGATCGAACGGATCCTGGGCGCGCGGCTCACGGACGGCATCGTGCTCGACGTCAAGGCGGCCAAGACGAGACGGATCAAGAGCGTCGTCGGAACCCATCCGTTCCCGAGCGGGGCGAATACCCGCGCGACCGGCGAGATCATCGGTTTGCTCAAACAGGTCGAGAGCGGCGACCTCGTCATCACCGTGGTCTCGGGCGGCGGTTCGGCGCTCCTTTGCATGCCTTACGGGATGAAATGCGGCGAGATCGTCACGATCACCAAGACGATGATGAGGCAAGGCGCCTCGATCGGCGAGATGAACGTCGTGCGCAAGCATCTGTCGGAGATCCAAGGCGGACAGTTCGCGCGTCTCGCGTATCCGGCCACCGTTCTCGGCATCATCTTTTCGGACGTCGTCGGCGACGACCTGGCGACAGTCGGCTCCGGTCCTACCGTGATGGATCTCTCGACCGTGGCGGACGCCAAAAGGATCATGGACAAGTACGACTTGCGGAAGGCCTGCAAACTGCCGGATTGCGAACTGCGCGAGACGCCCAAGGATCCGATCTATTTCCGCGACGTCACGAACGTCCTCGTGATGAGCAACGCCGTCGCGCTCGCGGCGATGGAGAAGGAAGCGTCCAAAAGGGGTTACGCGGTGCGGGTCTATTCGCGGACTTTGGAAGGCGAAGCGCGTGAGGTCGGACGGTTGCTCGCGGGACTGCCTAAACCGGGCGAAATGGTGCTCGCGGCCGGCGAGACGACCGTCACCGTGAAGGGCAAAGGGACGGGCGGTCGCAATCAAGAGGTGGCGCTCGGCGCCTTGCTCGCCCTCGAAGACGGCGTGACCGTCGTCTCTTGCGCTTCCGACGGCATCGACAATTCATCGGCCGCCGGCGCGCTCGCCGACAAGGCGGTGCTCGAACGGTCAAAGCGACTCAAACTCGACCCCAAGACGTATCTGAAAAACAACGATTCTCACGGCTTTTTCGGTTCGACCGGCGGCCGCATCGAGACCGGCATGACCGGAGCGAACGTCTCGGATCTGATGTTGGCGGCGAGGCCGAAAAAATAAGCCAGTCGCCAGTAGCCAGTAGCGAGCAGGTCGACCGTCCGATCGGTCTACTGGCGACTGGCTACTCGCTACTGGTTCGCGCGCCCCGATATGAACAAGTTTCGAAAGCGACACGTCTTCCATCGCAAAGCGGCGGCCGCGCTCCTGGCTCAAGCCGTCAGTCTTGCTGATGCCGCGACGATCGAGGTCGAGGAGGTCGTCAGCCGTTTCAAGACGTCGGCGGAACTCGGGCTCACGAAGTCCGACGCGATCGCCCGGCTCAAGACGTTCGGTCCGAACGTCATCGCTTCGGAGAAGCGCGTCGCTTGGTACGCGCGTCTCTTGAAGAACCTGAAAGATCCGCTCGCGATCCTGCTCGTCGTCCTCGGTCTCGTCTCGTTTTTCGCTTCGGACGCGCGCACCGCGATCGTGATTCTCGTCATGCTCTTGCTCGCGGTCGGTCTGCGATCGGTCCAGGAGTTGCGTTCGGACAAGGCCGCCGAGAGGCTCAAGGCCATGGTGCGAACCACCGCCACCGTGATCCGCGGCGGCGCGACCCATGAGTTGGCGCTCCATTCGATCGTCCCGGGCGACATCGTCCGTCTTTCCGCGGGAGATATGGTGCCGGCAGACGTGCGTCTGTTGTCTTCTCGCGACCTGTTCGTGAACCAGGCGTCCCTGACCGGGGAATCGATGCCGATCGAGAAACATGCGACGGCGCTCGCGACGGACGTTTCCGACGAACTCGCGATACAGAACGTCTGTTTCATGGGTTCTAACGTCGTCGGCGGTACGGCCACGGCGCTCGTCGTCCTGACGGGTGCCTCGACCCGTTTCGGCAAGCTCGCCGCGAGCGTGGTCGGCCGGCGCGAAGAGACCTCGTTCGACAAGGGCGTCCAGCGTTTCACCTGGCTCATGATCCGTTTCATGCTGGTGATGGCGCCGGTCGTCTTTTTCGCGAACTGGCTCGGGCGCGGCGATGTCGTCGAAGCGTTCACTTTCGCGCTGGCCGTCGCGGTCGGACTCACGCCCGAGCTCCTCCCGATGATCGTCACGGTGAACCTCTCGAAAGGCGCACTCGCCATGTCCAGGAAGAAAGTCATCGTCAAACGTCTGAACGCGATCCAGAATTTCGGGGCGATGGACGTCTTGTGCACCGACAAGACGGGGACGTTGACCCTCGGCAAGGTCACGCTCGTGCGGCACATGGACATCGAAGGCAAGGAGGACGATCGGGTGCTCGATTACGCTTACCTGAACAGTTTCCACGAGACGGGGCTCAAGAACATCCTGGACGCCGCGGTGCTCAAGCATTGTCGCGATTGCCGCGGCGGGGTCGAGCGCGAGTACGTCAAGGTGGACGAGATCCCGTTCGATTTCGAACGTCGGATGATGTCCGTCGTCGTCGCGGACAAGCTGGGCAAGCACGTGATGATCACGAAAGGCGCGGTCGAGGAAGTGCTCGCCCGCTGTACCCACGTCGAGGTCCGTGGCAAGCGCGAGACGTTGGCCAAGATGCACCACGCCTCCAAAGAGGACATGGTCCGCACGATGAGCGCGGAGGGTTATCGCCTGATCGCCCTCGCTTACAAGGAACTTCCGCCGGAGAAGATCGTCTATCGCACGCAAGACGAATCCGATCTCGTATTGCTCGGCTTTCTCGCCTTCCTCGATCCGCCCAAAGAGACGGCGATGCAGACCTTGTCCGAGCTCGCGAGACTCGGCGTCGAAGTGAAGATCCTGACGGGCGACAACGAACTCGTCACCCGCCGCATCTGCGACGAGGTTGGGTTGGGGATTAAGCGGATATTGCTCGGCTCCGAAGTCGAGGCCATGGACGACGGGACGCTTGCGCTCGCGGTCGCCGAGGCCAACATCTTCGACAAGCTGGATCCGGACGCCAAAGCCCGGGTGGTGCGTGCGCTCCAAGCCGGCGGTCACGTGGTCGGTTTCCTCGGCGATGGCGTGAACGACGCGCCCGCGCTTCGGGTCGCTGACGTCGGCATCTCGGTCGACGGCGCCGTCGACGTCGCCAAGGAATCATCGGACATCATTTTGCTCGAAAAAAGCCTCTTGGTGCTCAAGGACGGCGTGGTCGAGGGCCGTCGCGTCTTCGGCAATATCGAGAAGTACATGAAGATGGCCGCGAGCTCGAACTTCGGCAACATGTTCAGCGTGGTCGGGGCGAGCGTCTTCCTGCCGTTCCTCCCGATGTTGCCGATCCAGATCGTCTTGAACAACCTGCTCTACGACCTCTCGCAATCGGCGATCCCGACCGATAGCGTGGACGCGGAATATCTCGAGAAGCCGCGAGCTTGGCGCATGGATTCGATCGGACGTTTCATCCTGTTCGTCGGCCCGGTGAGTTCGATTTTCGACTACCTCACGTTCTTCATGATGCTTTACGTCTTCAACGCCTGGACCGACCCCGTCCTCTTCCACACCGGCTGGTTCGTCGAGTCCTTGCTCACCCAGACGCTCGTGATCCACGTCATCCGCACGAATCGTATCCCGTTCCTCCAAAGCCGCGCCAGTCTCCCGCTTATCGCGACGACGCTCGCCGTGGCCGTCGTGGGAGTCGCGTTGCCGTTCTCGCCGGTCGCCGACGTCCTCGGATTCAAGATGTTGCCTGTCTTGTACTGGTTCCTGCTCGCGGCCATGCTTATCGTCTACATGATTCTCGCGCAGATCGTGAAACGGTGGGTGAACAAGAGATACGCCGGGCTCGTAAGTTCGTAGAGCCCTCCACAATAATTTCCAGGTCGGTAGTCCTTCCACTTCACCCGACGCTTCGGTCAGGAAATAGAAAATAATTTGATTCCCTGAGCCTGTCGAAGGGCTACGTTATTCGACGTCGACTTATCTGAAGGTCTCAACTACAGTCGGTCCAATCGGAACGAAAAACTCCGCAGAAAGCGGTGTTTTTCGGTAAACGTCAAGACATCAATCGTCTTCGTATGCTCCGCCGTAAGTTGGGGGAGCGACTTTCTTGACCTGGTCGATAGCGGCGGTCGGCGCGTCGCTTCCGAGCTGGCCGACTCGATAAGCGGCGAGTTCGTTCCAGGCGTTTTGCGAATGGGCGCCACGGCCGCCTTTCGACACGAACATCTGGCTGGCTTCCTGGCCGCAAGAGGGAACAATCGTGCCGCCGCCGGGATGGGCGTAAAGATAGGACGTGACGTCGTAGAAGTAGCCGTCGATCAGGAGCCAGCAGTCGGTGGAAGACGAATGTTTGGCGAGTTCGGTCAGGTCGAGTTTGACGGTGGTCGTGGGCGGGAGAGTGGAGAGTGGGGAGTGGATAGTGGTACCGACTGGGGCCGAAGGACTGTTGCCTGGATTCATGAAGCCGTTGACGATGAAGGCGCCGATGCCGATCCAGAACAGGACGAGGGTCGTGATGACCGCTTTTTTCATATTCAGCGCAGATTGAACAACTCTTGGTGTATCTTATCTTTCCGTACCCCGACCGACACAAGCTGTCTTCGGATGTCCAGGATCATCGGCGCGGGTCCGCAAAGGAAGAAGTCGAGGTCAGCGAGCTTTCCACTTCTCGCGGCGATCGTTTCCGCGGCGATCCGCCCTTTGTCCGCGCTCACCCAATAGATCGCCCGGATGCACCGTTTTTGGCCGCAGATCGTGTCGAGTGCGTCTTTCGCCACCGCGTCCCGTTCCGTGGGGACGGAGTAGTAGAGATCGACGTCATAATCGTCGGGTAGCGTCTCGGCCATGCCGATGAACGGAGTGATGCCGATCCCGCCGGCGATCCAGACTTGGCGTTTGCCGCCAGTCCGATAGTCGAATCCGCCGAATGGACCCTCGATGAGCATCTTGACGCCCGGTTTAATCCTCATCATTTTCGCGGTGAAATCGCCGAGCGCTTTGATCGTGAGCGCGAGACCGCCGTCGCCGTAAGTCCCGCTGATCGAGAACGGATGTTCCTCGTTCGGCAAGGAGCCGTCATTCACCGTCACGAAGACGAATTGTCCGGGACGGAAGACGATCCCTTTGTCCGTCGGTTCGAGATCCAGTTCGACGTAACGTGCGCCCAAGTTTCGGATCGCCTTCACCACGTACCCGGTCCTTTGGACGAGCCAGCGGTGGGCGAGACTGCGATAGACCCAGGCCGTGATTCCGAGACCGACGTAAACAGCGAGTACGGCCCGGAGAAGCGGCATCGAACTCATCGCTCCGGGAATCGTCAGGGCGTGGATGAACCCGAGCAAGAACGCCGCTCCGAGGACCTTGTGGATAAGTTTCCACAAACGGTAGGGAACGCGGTTCCAGTAGGTCAGGGCCAATGACGCTTGAAGCAGAAGTAGCGCGATGATCCCCAGGGTCTTCTCGAGCGCTCCGGTCGGCATGAGAAAGATTATCGCGAACTTGGGCGAGGCGGCGGCATAACTAAACGCCAAGCCGAGCGGATGAATCGAAAGCAGGATCATCGCGATTCCTCCGATCCGTTGATGGGCACGGTAAGAAGCGGGTAGGTCGCCGAAAAGTTTTTCGTAGACCGGCAGTCTGGCCGCCAAAATCAACGAAAGGGTGAAAAGGGCGGCGCCGGGGATGGATGCCGTCTTGCCGAGGTAACCGGCCGCGAGCGGGAAAGAAGAAAGATCGGTGGCGAGCGGCGGGTAGAGCACGAACCAGATCGCGGTCGGAAGCGCCACGAAGGCAATCACGAAGAGGAGGCCAGGAAGGCTTGATCGTCGTTTCGTCGGTGCCGTCGCGGGGCTGTTCATAAGTCTTGGCTTGCTTATCGTTCGGAACCGATTTTTATGTTAACATAGAGAAGAATCGAAGCGTGGGTTGAGGTTATAGATATAGGCGATAGCTATAGGTCGGCACCGATTCGATCGTCGGCCTATATCTATTCCCTATCGCTATCGCCTCGATACGCTATGGGGGAAAACCGATCGGGCAAGAACAAGTATACCGCACCGTCCGTGGACGCCAGTTCGGCGAAGCCGACCAAGCGTTCGTTTTTACGTACCTGGCTCGCGATAATGCTGTGCTTGATTCTCACCGCCACCACCGTCATGGCGGGAAGCGTTTATGTACGCAACCACAATCTTTCCCTGAAGACTCTCGATTCCTACGACAACATGACCTCGTTGGGGATGACGAAAGCGATCGAGTGGTACGCCCGAGCGCTCTACGGCGTGCGTGGCCTGTTCGAGTCCAGCGTATCGGTGGAAAGGAACGAGTTCCATGAATACGTGAGCGGCATGTTCGATTTGGACCTATATCCTGGCGTGCAGGCTTTCTCATACATCACCCAGGTTTCGCTTTCGGAGCGTGACGCGTTCGTCGACTCGATGCGTCGCGATACCAATCTGCACCCTGAAGGTTATCCGAATCTCGAAATCTCGCCGCCTGGGGATCGTCCGGAATACCTGATCGTCAAATACGGGGAGTCTAAGGACGGCGAGACGATATCTTTGGGTTATGACATCCGGATGATTCCGGGCCGGCTGACGGCGGTCCAGCGCGCTTCTTCGACGAACATGTTGGCGATGAGTCGACTCGCCCCCTTGATTTCGACCGGCAAACCCGGGTTCGCGATTTTCCTGCCGGTCCACGCGAACACGACGTCCAGTTCGATCGCGATGATGGAGACTGGACCGATCGTCGGTTTCGTGAGCATGTCTTTCGAAGCGGACAAGTATTTCCCCCTTATCCTTCGGAGCATCGGTTTCAGGGATGACCTAGGTGTCCAGATATTCGACGGGGCCGGGCCGGAGAGCAAGTTGATGTACGAGCAAGGCGAGACGTTCGGATCGGTAGGCATACAAGGCTCGCCGAACGTCGAGGGCGTATTAACTGACAGTTATGTCTGTTCCGGTCATGGGCATTTGTGGCTAGTCAAGTATTTCGCCCCCCCCGACTACGGGTTGACGGACGTCCAGAAGCTCGAACCGTATTTCTGGCTCTTGCTCGGTCCCGTCCTCTGTCTCCTCCTGCTCGCCTATCGACGCGCGATCGAGAAAGCTGAAAATCTGGCCAGACGCGCGGCCAGGGACGCCGAGGAAAAGCGGAGCTTGTTGGCGCTTATGATGGACAACCTGCCGATCGGAGTCGTCATCAGCTCGACTCCGGCGGGAGAGTTCGCGATCATGAATTCGGCGGGCAAGTCCCTTCTCGGTCGAGAGATGGACGTGACGATCGATCGGGCCAATTACGTCGAATACTTCGATCTCATAAAGGAGGACGGCACTCCGTATCCGAAAGACCAGTTGCCTCTCGCCACGACGCTAGCGACCGGCAGGACGGCCTATTGCCGCGACGTCTTCGTTCGTCGGCCGGACGGTTCGGTGAGAGCGCTTCGGTTGACTTCGGCCATGATACGCGGCAAGAACGGTAAGAGCGGTTATGTCATCGTGCTCGGCGAGGACATCACCAAAGAGATCGAGGTCGAACGTGCCAGGAGGGAGTTCGCCTCGATGGCCGCGCATCAGCTCAAATCTCCGCCGACCGCCGTTTCGTGGTGCGCCGAGATGTTGCTTGACCCGGAGACCGGTCCATTGCCTCCGAAAAAGAAAGTCTACGTCGAGCGGATTATCGGAGTGGCCAAGAAGATGAAAGAGATCGTCGATGCCTTGCTGACGATTTCGAGGGTCGAGATGGGGACTTTGGTCATCGAACCGCGTCCTGTGGATATAATCGCGCTGGCCAAGGAGGAGCTGAAAGGCTTCAAGGAGACGGCGACTCACAAGCACGTCCGTCTGTCCCTCAAGGTACAGGACGAGCGGCTTCTGGAAATAAAGACCGATCCGAGACTGGTCCAGATCATAATGCACAACCTGGTCGATAACGCGATCCGGTACACTCCGCCGAAAGGTGATGTCATCGTGAGCGTCAAGAAGATGGGCGGAAAAGCCGTGATCGAAGTCAAAGACACCGGGATCGGCATACCTAAAGATCAGCAGGGTAGGGTTTTCTCGCGGTTCTTCCGGGCCGATAACGCCATCGCGACAGACATCGAAGGGTCGGGTCTCGGTCTTTCGGTCGTGAAGACCGTGGCTGAAAAGATCGGCTGTAAGATCGATTTCGTCTCCGAAGAGGGCAAAGGGACCGTTTTCATCGTGGAGTGTCCGTCGGTGTCGGGTTCGGTGACGAATAAAGTGAATAGCAAGGAGTGAGATATCGATGGGGGAGTAGAGAGTGGAGAGTGGATCGACGTCGGCCGTTTCAGACAGTCGGTTCCGCTTTATCCACTCACCACTCTCCACTCTCCACTCTCTACTCTCCACTATCAACACAAACGATCATGTCCTACCCACACGTTTTCGCGCCGGGGCGCATCGGCAAGATGCGGACCAAGAACCGTCTCGTGATGCCGCCGATGGTCAGGAATTATGCCAGTCTTGATGGTTCGGTCACTTCTCGGTATCTGGATCACATCGAACGGGTCGCTCGTGGCGGAGTGGGGACGATCATCCTCGAAGCGAGTTATGTCGCTCCGGAGGGTAAGGGTTTCCTGAACGAGCTCGGCGTACACAGTGACGCCATGATTCCCGGCCTCAAGAAGTTCGCGACTGCGGCGCACCAGTACGGCGCCAGGATCGGCATCCAGCTATACCACGCCGGACGTCAGACGTCTTCGAAGACGACCGGGGTCCAGCCGGTCGCGCCGTCGCCCGTCGCCGATCCGACGGTGAACGAAGTGCCGCATGAGCTGACGGAAGACGAGATCGGTCGTCTCGTCCGGTCTTACGCGGCCGGTGCGAGACGGGCCAAGGCGGCCGGACTCGATTTCGTCGAGCTCCACGGCGCGCACGGCTATCTGATCGGACAATTCCTTTCGCGTTTTTCTAACGCCCGTCGTGACGGTTATGGCGGATCGCTCGCGAATCGGACGCGCTTCGGTCTCGAGGTCATCGCGGCGGTACGAGCCGAGGTCGGTCGGGATTTTCCCGTCACGATGCGTCTTTCCGGCGACGAGCTGGTTCCTGACGGACTCATGCTCAAGGAAGTCCAAACGATCGCCAAGCGCTTCGAGGACGCGGGAATCGACGCCTTGCACGTCTCCGCCGGCAATTACGCTTCGTATGCCCAAGGGCTGATGATTCCGCCGATGGCGATTCCGGACGGACCGCTCGTGCCTCTCGCGGCCGGCGTCAAGAAGGCGGTCAAAAAGATCCCGGTCATCGCGGTCGCCAAGATCCGGACGCCGGAAATGGCCGAGAATATCCTGAAGCGAGGCCAGGCGGATTTCGTCGCCATCGGCAGGACGTTGCTCGCCGATCCGGAATGGCCGAACAAGGTGAAACGGGGGAAACTCGGCGAGATCTCGAGATGCGTGGCCTGCAATCAGGGTTGCATCTCGCGTCTTTTCGCCGGACAGGACGTTTGGTGCACGGTGAATCCGGAGAATGGACGCGAACGGGCGTTCGCGAAACGCCGGGGCGCGAAAAAGCGCGTGCTCGTGATCGGCGGCGGAGCGGCCGGCCTGTCCGCCGCGCGAGTCGCCGCGAGCCGCGGCCATCAAGTCGTCTTGCACGAACAGGAGGCGCGTCTGGGTGGGCAATTGCGTCTCGCCGCGGTCGCGCCTTTCCGGAAGGGCTGGACCGAACTTCGCGAGGATCTGGTGCGAGACGTGGTGCGTCTCGGCGTCGACGTCAGGTTGAAGAGCCGCTTCGAGCCAGCGGACGAGAAAGGGAAGTACGACTTGGCGGTCCTCGCGATCGGTTCGAGCGCGGTGAAGCCGAAAATCCCGGGAATCGAAGGGTCGAACGTGTTCAATTCCCGCGAGGTGTTGAAACGGCAGGCGCTCGCGAAAGGACGGATCGTCGTTCTCGGCGGCGGTTGCGCCGGAGCGCAGACGGCGGAGTTCCTGGCGGCCAAGAAGCATAAGGTGACGGTGGTCGAGATGACCGCGAATTTCGCGACCGACGCCCCGACCGACGAACGGTTCCTCCTGCTCGGCCGACTCGCTAAGCTCGGGGTCGTGACCATGCTCGAGACCAAGGCGACCGCGATCGGCTCCGGCTCGATCGAGGTCGAGAACGCTTCGGGCAAAAAGCGCATTTTGGCCGACACTGTCGTGCTTTGTCTCGGTTCGCGTCCGAACGACGGTCTAGTGTCGCGGTTGAGGAAGATTGCAAAGCGGGTCAGCGTGGTCGGCGACGCCGCCAAGGTCGGTCGCGTCACCGACGCGGTCCTGGATGGCGCGTTGGCCGCACTGTCCGTCTGATTCGCCGATCGTCAGGGAAGATCGTCTCGGCGACGGGTTCTGAAGCTCGTCGTTAATCAAGCGGACCTTCCGCTGAACGTCTCGTATGGCCAAGAGCGTCGCCGTAAAAAAGACCGGTCGCGTCAGTCACCGGGTTCTGGTGGTGGAGGACGACAAGGTGTTGCTCGAGACCCTGTCCGCCAAACTCCGGCGCCTGGGGTACGAAGTTAGCGAGGCGGCTGACGGCATCGCGGCCGAAGCCTGCGTGAAAACGTGTCGACCGTGTCTTATTTTCTTGGACATCCTTTTGCCAAGAAAAAGCGGTTTCGATTTTTTGGAGGACTTGCGCAAGTGCAAGAATTGCGCAGGCGTCCCGGTGGTGGTCTTGTCGCAATTGGGCGAGGATGATTACATAGAGAAAGCTAAGAAGTTCAAGGTCGCCGAATATATGATCAAGGCCAATCACTCGCTGGCCGAAGTGGCCAAAATCGCCGAAAGATTGCTCGCGGATTGTAAGTGCGAACAAGGTGGACGAAAAACGTGATACCTCGGAGCGCTGCAGATCCCGAACGGCGAAAACCCAGCAAAAACCGTGTCAGTGGAGCGGTAAACCCGGGCTGTGGATATATCTATATACTTAAAAGCCTAGGATTATGTATACTTTCCCCAGTAAATCATTCATCATCCTTAACAGGACAGTGAAGATATGACCAAGTCACAGTTCATCGCGACGATCGCCGAGAAGACGGACAGCTCGAAGAAGGACGTCTCGTCCGTCCTGGACGCGATGGCGATGCTCGCTTACGAGACGGTGAAGAAGGAGGGCGAAGTGGCGATCCCGGGTCTCGGCAAGCTCGTCAAGAAGCACCGTCCGGAGCGCATGGGTCGGAACCCGGCCACCGGCGAACAGATCAAGATCGCGGCCAAGACGGTCGTGAAGTTCCGCGTCGCCAAGGCGGCCAAGGACGCCATCCTGTAATCGTCGAAGGGATGAAAGACCTCCGCAAGGGGGTCTTTTCGTTTTAGTCGAATCGGATCGGCACCGATTCCGACTGATCTGAAGGTCTCTCCACGCGGGTCCCCGCCACGACGGCGGGGCAGGCGAGATGACAGACTGTCTGTATTGCCGACGAGAATTCAGTCTGTTGCGGCGTACTCCGTTCGTTGCTATACTTAGCGTACTTACAAACCACGTGATTATGTTTCCCAAACAGAACGCCGCGCCCAAACTCGACGGCAGGAAAATCGCGCTCGTCGTCGCTTCGATCGTCTTGTTTTTAGCCGTCGTCGCCGGGGTATATCGTTACGTCTACCTCGTCCCGAAACCGAACGCGAACGGTTATCAGGCCGTTTTTCTGTCGAATGGACAGGTCTACTTCGGCAAGCTCCATGGCGCTCACACCAAGTCTCCGACGCTCGACGAGGTGTTCTATCTGCAGGTCAACCAAGCGCAACAGGTGCAGGGCTCCAACCTGAACTCGACGAGTACGCCGACGATCTCGGGGGGTAACGAGCCGCAATTCACTCTCATGAAACTCGGCCAGTCCGAGATCCATGGTCCGGAAGACCGCTTGTTCATATCGAAAGATCAGATCGTGTTCTGGGAGAATCTGCGGCCGGATTCGAAGGTCGTCAAGACGATACAGGATTTCTCCAAACAGCCGGTCAAATAGTCGAATCAAGACGCCGGTGGAGCCGTTCGTCCGCTTTCCGCGTCTTCAGTCGAGTTATGCGGTTCGTTCCGCGCGCGACCAAACTTCCAATCGGTATAGCGGCGCTCTCGGTCTGCGCCCTGATGATGCCCGGCGGCATGGCGAACGCGGGCGTCATTTCGTATCCGCAGACTTCATACGTCCTGACCAGCACGACGAACATCACGCTTACGATCGTCGCCGGGTCGAGCGTGGATCAAGTCGTCGTGACTGCGGATCAGGTCACTTTCAGTTTGGCGGCCAACGATCAGGTCGCACTCATCGAACCAGGTAGCCGCAAGTTGCCGAACAGCGTCAACTTGGCCGAGTGCACGCTTGAATCGGACGGTAACCACTTGACGATCGGACCGTACGCCGTCGCTACCGTCGTTACGGTGACGCCGTCGCTTACGGCCTGCACGACGTCCGGCGGAGGTTCGAGCGGTGGCGATCAGCCGCCGGCGAATACCCCATCAAATACGCCGTCGAACGTCCCGACCAACGTTCCGACCAACGTTCCGACCAACGTTCCGACCAACGTTCCGACCAACGCGAACGTGCCAGCGAACATCAACGAACCGACCAACACGAACGTCCCGGTCAATGTCCCCGCCAACACGAATCAGCCGACCGTTCCGCCGGCGAACGTCCCGACGGTGCCGCCGGCCGGTAACGTCCCGCCGACCGTACCGCCGACTGCGCCAGGGACGCCGCCCGGCGGCGGCGTCATCGTTCCGACCGCGGTACCGGTCATCACCTCGCCGGTAGCCGAGAGCGTGGTCGCGTCCACGCGGCCGACGATTTATGGCACTTCGCCAGCGAACGCGACAGTGAACGTCAAGATCGACGGTACGACGATAGGCACCACCCAAGCTTCCGACGTCGGTGGTTGGAGCTTGCTCGTCCCCGTCGCGCTCGGACAAGGCGGACACACCGTGCAGGCCGACGCGAACGGTTCATCTTCGAACCTGATCCAATTCACCGTCGACACCGTACCGCCACTGCCGCCCGAGATCATCGAGGCCAGGATCTTGAGTTCGCGTCAGGTCACGCCGTCCGTCTATGACGTCTCGTTCTTGATCAAAGGCCAAGCCTCGGTTCCGGGCGAATCCATCGTATTATCGTTCGATGGCGGCGCCAGGTTCAACGGTCCCAAGCCGGAGGTCGGTCCGTGGCAAATGCCGCTTTCGGCCACCTTGACGGCCGGGGAACACGTCTTGCGCGTCTATGCCCTGGACGAAGCCGGCAACTCCTCGGCCGCGACCGCTCTCGCGTTCAAGATCCCGTCCGGAGTCCAGGATCTGGTCCCGAAGACCGAGGGGGAAGTCCAGCCGGTCGAGACGCCCGAGGAGTGTTCGGACGGCCTCGATAACGACGACGATGGTAAGGTGGATTTCCCGGCCGACGGCGGTTGCATGAGCCGGACCACCGGTTACGAAGCCCGTGACGAGGAATCGTCGCTGACCGTCTTGACGGACGCGGTGCCGGGACTCAAAGAGGTGTTGACTCCGATCGCGGACATCATCGAGAACCCGACGGTCCAGGAGATCAACCGGCAAATCACTGCCCCGGCCGCCGTCGCCGTTTCTGGCGCCGCGGCCGCCGCGGCGTTGCCTGGTCTCGGTTTGCTTTCGTACTTACGTTTCCTGTTCCTTCAGCCTCTTCTCCTGTTCCGACGCCGCAAAGGTTGGGGTACAGTCTTCGATTCGATGACCAAGCTTCCGGTCGATCTGGCCATCGTCCGTCTTTTGGATGCCACGACCGGAAAACTCGTCAGGACCACCGTCACCGACCGGAACGGACGGTTCATCTTCTTCGTCGGAGCCGGCACTTTCCGCGTCGAAGTCACGAAACCGAAATTCTCCTTCCCGAGCGAATATCTCCACGGCAAGAAAGAGGACGCCGAATACGCCGATCTCTACAGCGGCGAGACGTTCAAGTTCGACTCTCCGGGCGTGTTCGCGCCGAATATCGCGATCGATCCGATCGGCGTGGACAAGCCGGACTCGGCGGTGTTGCGTGACGCCTTGAAGGCCAAGGCCGGCTCCATGATATCCACGATCGGCATCCTGCTTTCGTTCGCGGTCTGGGCCATTTCTCCGACCGTCACGAACGCCGTCATCGTGATCGTTCAGCTCGCGGTTTACGCGCTTTTCAAGCGGCTCGGAGCCAAACTCAAGCCGAAATCCTGGGGTACGGTCACGGATGTCGTGCATAAGAAACCGCTCCATAATTCGATCGTCCGCATCTTCGAACCGACCTACAACCGCGTCTTGGGAAGCCAGGTAACCGATCAATCCGGCCGTTACGCGTTCCTCGTCGGCCGCAACAAGTACTACGTGACCGTCTCGCGTCAGGGTTACGAAACGGCGAAGACCGAAGTGCTCGACCTCACCTCCGGTCCGGAAAAGGTCGTGGTGGCGAAGAACGTGCCGCTCCACCCGCTCGGGAGTCAGCACGAGATTCCGCCGCCGGGATCTGGCGGAACCGGAGGTACGGATCTCGGACCGCGACCGATTTCGTCGATCGCGCCGGCGGCGCCGTCACCGATTCCGATTCCACCAGTAGCCGTTCCTCCGGCCGTGACTCCGACTCCGCCGCCTACGACGCCAGCACCAACGGTTTTGCCAGTCGAACCGGCACTGTCTGCGCCGAGTCCGGTTACGTCTCCACCGGAACCCTCGATACTTCCGCCCGCTGGTGCGCCGAAGCCGTTTCAGAACGAGAAGATCATGACTCGCGAGACGCAGAAGCCGGGTGGCGACGGGCCGATTTGACTGATTGGAAACGGCGATTGAGGACAGAACCCATCCTAACCTTTCCAGCCTCGGGCGGATCCCGCTGACCTTGATTGATATGACGCGGGTGGCGGGGCCCTTGTCGCAATGGAAGGGACCGACAGTCGCCCCCGCCCATTATCGTAAGGGGAGGTTGGGAGGGGTTACTTCGGGAATCTTTTTCCGTATAGACCGACATCTCGACTCCCGTCCGTCTTTGCGGTAGGATGTCAGTATTAACGAATTCCAGCTTATGAAATTCCAGAATCCGATCGCTTATATCAAATCCAGGAATCCGTTCGGTGCGCGCGGTGGGATCGATCCGACGAAAGCGGCGATCGTTTGTGCCGTGTTGCTCGTCTTGGGTATCGCGCTCGGCGTGATTTTCGGGAGTAGCATCTTGCGGCCCGGCGTCCCGGTGCGCGTCTCGAAGAACGCCGAGATCAACCGGTTGATCCAGAAAGTTTCTCGCCATTTCGTCGTGAACACGATGAACGATCCAGTGGTGGCCACCGTCCAGGACGCCAATTCGTTGCGTCAACAGAATCCGTTGTTCTATCGCGACGTCGAGAACGGCGATCGGTTGATTGTCTGGGAGAATGATCGTGCGGTGCTTTACTCGACGAAGCGCGATCTCGTGCTGGCCGCGATGATGGCGTCTCCGTCGCCCACCGGCGAACAGGCGAACGCACCCGACCAGACTGCGGCGGTCCAGGTTTCGCCGAAGGATTTGAAGTTCGAGATCAGGAACGCCACCGGCAAACCGGGTTCGGCCAAGACGCTCGCGGATCGAATGAAGTCTGACGGTTACAAGAACGTCACCGTGACGACCGATTCCAAGACCTACGCCGAAACGACGATCGTGAAACTCACGGACAAGGCTAAGGCAGTCACGGACGAAAAAACTTTGACGACGTTCGTGGGCGGGACGTTCGGTGCGGTGCCGGCAGGGGAGAAGGCGAGTTCCGCTGATTTCCTTATCATTCTCGGGACCGATCAGTCCTGACCTTCAGCATGAATCCTGTGGCCGCCAAGTTCGACCAAAAGAACCCGTTATTTATCGCTGGAGCGGCGTTTCTGGTGGTTTTCTTGGCGATTTCGACCTCCGTGGCGGCGATGCGATGGTTACCGGGCTCGATCGGCAGGGGAGGGGTTTATGCCGTGTTCTTGGCTAACGGACAGGTCTACTTCGGCAACATCGCGCGGGAGAACGACCGCTCGCTGTATCTCAAAAACATCTATTACCTCAAATTGTCGAAGCCGGTCTTGAGTCAGGAAGATCTGCAAGACGATTCCGCGGCCTCGCTCGTCAAACTAGGGAACGAGTTGCACGGTCCGGAGGACGCGATGGAAGTCAGGCAGTCTCAAATACTTTTCGTCGAAAAGCTGAAAGGTGACAGCAAGGTAACGAAGGCGATCGATCAATACAAGAACGGCGGCCAGAAATAGTCGAACTGGATCGGGTCAATCCGACTGAATCGGCGGTCGCGCCGATGTCGGACCGATATTGTCAAGATTCGACGCCAACCTATCACTATTCCCTATTGCTATCTCCTCGATCCTGACTTATCCACTTGTCAAAGATTCGTGATAGTGATTTCATATATGGCCTCGATCGTGGGGAATAGTCGTACGGAGAATCGATTTTTCCTCCCGAAAGAATGACTGGCGAAAAGCTCTAGCATTTTCGAGTAAAATAACGATTTTCTCAACGAATGGTGTGGTATTTATCCACACCATTTTTGCGCTCGTTTGCTGGTATAATACTGATGCAGAAAACTGACATGGATCACGACCGCACTCAACGGCTTATTGTGCTGTGC